>Ga0265297_10000066_pt1 | contig 385813 bp, 404 predicted proteins | sample Munlanlwell13791_FD_192502 | JGI IMG/M metagenome (GOLD analysis project Ga0265297, IMG submission 192502) | Leachate microbial communities from a municipal landfill in Southern Ontario, Canada - Leachate well 137-91 | ecosystem: Engineered > Solid waste > Landfill > Unclassified | place... | reverse complement strand
ACGAATGGTTTAACAACCTGATCGCTGTCTCAACGAGAGACTCGGCGAAATTGTAGTGGCGGTGAAGATGCCGTCTACCCGCATCAAGACGAAAAGACCCCAGAACCTTTACTGCAACCTGCTATTGAATTTTGGTCCAATATGTGTAGCATAGGTGGGAGGCTTTGAAGCTTTGGCGCTAGCTAGAGCAGAGCCGCAATGTGAAATACCACCCTTATTGTACTAAGTTTCTAACTACTTGCCGTGAATCCGGCGGAAGGACAGTGACAGGCGGGCAGTTTGACTGGGGCGGTTCCCTTCTAAAAAGTAACGAAGGGGCTCAAAGGTTGGCTCAGGGCGGTCGGCAATCGCCCGTGGAGTGTAAGCGCATAAGCCAGCTTAACTGCGAGTCCGACAGGACAAGCAGATACGAAAGTAGGAGCTAGTGATCCGGTGGTTGAACGTGGAATCGCCATCGCTCAACGGATAATAGGTACTCTGGGGATAACAGGCTTATCGGGCTCGAGAGTTCATATCGACAGCCCGGTTTGGCACCTCGATGTCGGCTCATCCTATCCTGGGGCTGTATAAGGTCCCAAGGGTCCGGCTGTTCGCCGGTTAAAAGGGTACGCGAGCTGGGTTCAGAACGTCGTGAGACAGTTCGGTCTCTATCTGATGTGGGCGTAAGGATACTTGAAAGGGATTTCTCTTCAGTACGAGAGGACCTAGAGAAACGAACCTCTGGTGTTCCGGTTGTCCTGCCAAGGGCAAAGGCCGGGTAGCTATGTTCGGAAGGGATAAGCACTGAAAGCATCTAAGTGCCAAACCCACCCTAAGATTAGGTATCCCTGTGCCGCAAGGCACTATAGGCTGGTCGTAGACTACGACCTTGATAGGCGCTATGTGTAAGATCCGTAAGGATTTCAGCTAAAGCGTACTAATAAGCCAATCGGCTTGGCCTTTTTTTCCTGCTAAAGCGGGAAAAAGATCCCGAGATTCCTTCATGCAAAAGTGTTGGAAACGGAGGATCAATCTGGTTATCGGTTATATTTGTAGTTGTACCTTACTTTGTATGTAGTTGTTGAGGTTTTTCTCATGTTTGTCCTTGCTCGCAAAGATGCATCAAAATTCTCTTCGATAATTTTGATGCGCTCGCAGGACAAATTGGACGCATTCAATAGATTCAATTTGGAGTGCTTATACCGAGGGGGAAACACCCGTTCCCATTCCGAATACGGAAGTTAAGCCCCTCAGGGCCGATGGTAGTGTATTCGTAAGGATATGTGAGAGTAGGTCGGTGCTCCTTAAATTAAAAAAGCCCATTATTCTTTTTGAGTAGTGGGCTTTTTTAATTACTCCCGAGCTTACGCAGAAATTTTCTTGTGTTTTTACACAAGGAAATTTCAAGTGTTTAAGCTCGGGAGTCCAACTCTAAATTCCATTAAAAAACCCCGAGGTCATCGGGGTTTAGGGTGGGTGATAGGCTCAGGCCTATCTACCAAGCCTCTTTTACAATAAAAGTATACACCATTTCTCCTAAGAAATCAAGTATAAAAAAAGGGGCTGTTCCCGCAAAAAGAAGGGACTGTTGATTTCTCCTCTATTAGATGTCTGGAAATCATCCCGCCGAATGTGCCAAAATTATGGTACAGAATTTTGGCACATCTTATGAGGCGGGACACCGATTAACAATACCTATTCCTGATTTATCCGGTTAGATTCCGCCTCTTTCTACGTCTATTAGATTAGAAAGGGGGTAAATATGGCTAACGTGATTTCGGCAGAGGTGATTGCAGCAAGGATCTTTGAGATAAGAGGCAAGAAGGTAATGTTAGATAAGGATTTAGCAAAGTTATATGGAGTAGAGACGAGAAGGCTTAATGAACAAGTTAGAAGGAATATTAATAGGTTTCCGGATGATTTTATGTTTCAATTAGTAAAAGAAGAGGCTCTAAGCTTGAGGTCGCAACTTACTACTTCAAGTTCAAGGTCGCAAATTGCGACCTTGAAACAGGGCCAGAATATTAAATATCTTCCATATGTTTTTACCCAAGAAGGCGTAGCCATGCTCTCAAGCGTATTGAATAGCGATAGAGCCGTGCAGGTCAATATCCAGATAATGCGCGCCTTCGTGAAGTTGCGGTATATCCTATCGGTAAATAAACAATTCGAAATGAAATTAAGGGAATTGGAAGGTAGGCTTAAAATACACGATAAGGATATTGAGGATATCTTTGAGGCAATCCGGCAGTTGATGGGTTTGCCGGATGAAAATAGAAAGATAACCGGCTTTAAAGCTAAATAGCACTAAAGAAAGGGACAGGTCCCGAAAAGTAGCTCAAAGCTGGCTGTTCTTAGGGACCTGTCCCTGAGTTTATTAGGTAGCATGTCCTACAGTAGGCGGGACACTTATCCCCAAAGGAACTACTAATAACTATCCACTCGAAACCCGCCAGAGGCATTTAAGGGTTGACAACCATATTGACAGGGGTAAAATAAGAGTACTAATTAGAACGAACTATGCACCAGAGTCGCAATCCGAGGGACGGTTTCTACGAAATATAACCGTTCCTATTATTTTTTAAGAAAAGGAGGATTCATGAAAAGAACGTTTGTGGTAATTATATTAGCAGTATTTCTTTCTGGTTGTGCGTCTGCTGCTCGCCATGCGGAACTCACTCAGAATAGCAATGCTGATAGGATTACAGTTGGAAAGGTCCAAAAAGAGATTAGAATAGGCATGCCTTCGTCTCAGGTTATTGAAGCGTTGGGTTCTCCTAATGTGGTTACTACTGATGAGGAAAGAAGAGAAGTCTGGGTATACGATAAGATAGCCACGGATGTTTCTTATTCAAATAGTGAAAGTGGAGCCGGCGTTTGGTTATTGATAGTAGGAGTCGGTGGATCTGGCAGGTCTGGATCACAGTCAACCTCTCAGCGAACCTTGACTGTTGTTGTCAAGTTCGATAAGGATCAAAAAGTCCGTGACTTTGCGTATCATTCTTCTAGTTTCTAAGACAAGCTGGCTAGTATGAAAAAAGTATCTGGATCTTTAAAATTTTTGGCCGCTATATTATTATCTTTAGGCGTAATTGGCTGCGCCAGTACACCCAAAGGTTTTTTAAAACCAAGCGAAGGTTATTTAGAAAAAAGGCAGTTACAGATACGGCAATACGATACAACTAATGAGGAACAGATTATAAGTGCCGTTGCTGGAGTCTTGCAAGATTTAAGCTTCACCTTAGACGAGAGCGAAACCGAGTTGGGCTTGGTAGTCGCTTCTAAAAAGGCTGACGCAACGAGTAAAGGCCAGATTGCCGGCGCGGTATTCCTTGATGTATTAGCGGCTTTCGGCGGTAGTTATTCTAATAATGCCGCGCGGTGTGATAAATCTCAAGTAATCAAAGCGTCGGTAATTGTCAAGCCAAGCCTTGAAGGCAAAAAGACAATGGTCCGGGTTACGTTCCAGCGTATTGTTTGGAATATGAGTAATCAAATAAGCAGAGTAGAAACTATTACCGATCCGCAAATATATCAGAGGTTCTATGATGGTCTATCAAAAGCGATATTCTTGGAGGCTCAACAGGTATGAGGAAAAGAATAAAATATTATAATATTCTTGTAGCTTCGTTTTTTATAATCACATTATCTGGGTGCGCTACTCCAGCCGGAAAGGCTTTTGAAACTAATGAAAGCCAGGTTAAATTAAGAAGCATCCAGACAAGGGCTTTTGATACAACTGATAAGAAAAAAATGATGCAAACGATAATAAGCACAATGCAGGATTTGGATTTCGTGATTGACAAAGCCGATCTCACACTAGGATCTGTTACCGGTTCTAAGTTTCTCGGGCAGGCAGTTGTTACTATGACCGTGACTGTCAGGGCCAGAGGCGAGAAACAGTTGTTAGTAAGGGCAAATGCCCAATATGGAATTAGTTCTGTAGAAGACCCGGGAACTTACCAGGATTTCTTTACTGCTTTAGAAAAATCTATATTTTTAACAGCCCAACAGGTTGATTAGGATTTCTCGTTAGGTAATTATGAAGAACGAATACTTTTAAATCCCAGCCCCCTAAAAGGGCTTGGGATTCTTGGTTGACAAGGATATTGATAGGGCTATAATAAGACAATAACTAGAGCTTAGTTTGCATCAGAGTCGCAATTCGAGGGACGGTTTCTAGAAAAATAGGACCGTCTTTATTATTTATTAATCCGAGGAGGTTCAAATGGTAGTTGATAAAATAAAAGCTATTCATTCGAAAGACATGGAAAAATATCTTGAGAATATTGGTATTTTAGCAGATGTAACATCAGGTAAATATAAATGTTCCGTTTGCAATAAAGAAATAACTCTTTCTAACATAGCATTTTTGTATCCAGAGAATAATGAAGTAAGATTTTGTTGCGATGATCCACATTGCTACGAAATAATTATAAAAAAGAGAATGGAGAAAAATGGTTGAAATTTTCGGGATTACAATTAGCGGGGCTGTAGTTTTTGGAGCAGTTATTTGGCTATTAGAACATCAGGAGCTATACGATAGGATTAAGGCGGGCATCATTAAGCCGTTTATCAAAAGAAGAGAAAATTTACAGAAAATTTATATCGCTAGCGACATACAAAATAAAATTAATACTTTTACTAATAGTGTTTCAAGAGAAATTGGAGAAAAAGAAAAGTGTAAGGTTAAAATAGAATGGGTTGATAAAGAGAGTAAAGAGTCATTCTTTAAAGATGACAAATTAATAATTAGAATGGATTATAAAGATAATATGCATAGAAATCTCTCTTTAGCCACTTTAGTTTTTGTTTCCGAATCTTTAATTAGGAAAACAAGGCCCTATATTGATAAAACTTTGAATAACGCAATAGATTTAATGGTCACAAAGAAGATTCTGGAAGAAGAAGCTAACGAGCAGGAAAAGGACTACTATAATAATGTATTTATGTTCCCTCAGTTAGAAAATTCGAAAGAGCTAAGAGACGTTTGCAAGAATATCGAATTTATGGGACAAAAAGGTTATTTTACAAGGCTCTTTCTTAGAGAGTTAAAATTCCTTGGAGAAAGCTTACAGGGATCTTTGCCTACCGACGAAGTTAAAAACGAAGTTAATGATTTTATGAAATATATTGTAATTCTATCTAATAGTCCTTTGGTGCAAGAAGGCGGACATTTCTTAGCACCTGAAGAATTCAGATTCGAGAGACGATATTTAAAAATTAGAGTAATTTTGTTTGCATGGATAGGAAATGTTACATTAAGTAACATAAGGCCATATTTTAAAAGAGTAAAAGAAGGATTAAAAGAAGGTGCAGAGATATTTTATTTGTTATCGGCAGAAAGAAGCTTGGAGCTATTAGAATTTTTTGATGGCGAATTAAGGAATAGGTTAGTAAAACACGGACTTTTAAAAAAAATTGACGATAGAACTTATTTAATAAAGAAGTCAGATCGAAAGGAAGAAAAACATCGGTGCATTATTTATAGAAAATTAAAAGCCTTAAAAGGAACAAATTGGGAAAGCATATTTGAGAATATATCACCATAATGACCGTTTCCCTGTAAGTTTCCATATAGCATAAGCTTCCGCAGGATCTGTCTCCCGATAAATTAATCCCAAGCTCTTTAAGGCTTGGGATTTTTGGTTGACAAGCATACTGGTAGGGGTAAAATAAATATACTAATTTAAGCACTTATACACCAGAGTCGCAATCCGAGGGATGGTTTTTGTAAAATAAGCCATTTTATTTTTTAGTCATTAATCAAAAATGGGTTGTATATGAAAGTAAAACCAGAAGATTTTAAAATTCCTGCCGAAGATATTTTTAGGAATGATAGACTTAAGCGAAGTGCTCCCATAAAAAATCTTACTACTATCTTTGAGAATACTTTAGAACCTTTTGTCCTTTGTGTCGATGCTCCATATGGACAAGGCAAGACAACATTTGTACAACTTTGGCGTGCTTATTTGAGTTCTAGGGGCATAAACTCAATTCTTTTTAATGCTTGGGAGAACGACTATACTGATAGTCCATTAGCATGCTTAATCGCAGAGATAAAAACTTCTTTAGATGCAAGATTGAAATCCGTTCCTCCTAAATCTAGAAATGAGATTAAAAAGCAATCGAAAAAGTTTCTAGAGATTGGTGGTAAAGTTGTAAAAGCAGCGTTGCCTGCAGTGGTGAAGATAGCGACAGCTGGAGTTCTAAAGCTGGATGATTTTAAGGAAGACGTAATTGCTGAATTTCTTGAGAAAACGACGCAAACTGCTATCGAAGAATACTCAAGAAATAAAGATTTATTGAATGATTTTAAAAAAACTTTGCAGGAAAATGTGAAATTAGTTTCTAATAATCATCAATTTTTTATCTTTGTTGATGAACTTGATAGGTGTCGTCCTAATTTTGCGATAGAAGTTCTAGAGACAATTAAGCATTTATTTTCTATTGATGGAGTGGTATTTGTACTTGCCTTGGATGAAGCTCAGTTAAAAACATGCATTGAGCATGTTTATGGTACGCAAACTAATTCTTGTGGTTATTTGAGGCGTTTTATAGATACAACTTATATCTTACCAAGTCCGGATATTACAGATTATTGCAGGGAAATGTTTCAGCGTTTTGATTTAGTAGATTATTTTACTAAGAGAGAAGACGGACGTAATCTTGTTGAGTTTGAGAAATTTAAACACATAGAAGCGAACGCTATCGATCTGATCAAGCATTTTAAGTTAACATTAAGAGAGATCGAAAAAATATTTACTAGCTTTGTTCTAGTGTTAAAGTCAATTGAAAATGATGATTGTCTATTTCCTGACATTCTTTTTTTATTGCTTTTAATTAGACTCCGCAATCCTTTGATATATAAAATGATTATTGAAAAGAAACTAAAGATGAGTGATATCTTGATTTATCTTACGAAAGAGATGACTATTTCTGAAAATGAAATCTTAATAGGAGATAACTCTGTTTTGTTTATTTCTTTGGCTTGGTTAAATCTTACCCTAAACGAATCAAGAAATGAATCTAGCTGGAAATATTTTTATGATGAGATCGATAAAAAATATCCGAATAACTCACAAATACAGAGGGTTACAGAATGGTCGAGGAGGTATAGTGAACGAATTAATTTCCATTGGCCATTCGGAAAGATGCTAGATTTAATGGATGAAAGAATTGCTTTTTTGAAAGATATAAAGGAATTAGTTTGATAGCCTATAATTTGGATAGATTAGTAGTGAGTTTGCAGAGGTATTGTTTATTTATAATTTAAAAACCCAGTTTTGGTTATAGGTAAATCAATAAATATAGATAAGAATTATTTTTTTTGTCTACACTAGCGTTGCAATTCGAGGGGCGGTTTCTAGGAAAATAGAAGCGTCCTTGTCATTTCATTTTCAAAAAAATAATAAGACGGCTATTCAAAATTATGACTAATACCAGAGATAAGCTAACCGAGGCAAAGCATTTCTTAGAAGAAATGCAAAGGGTTTCTTATGACCCTGACAAATTTAGGTATGAGCTAACTGCTTTTTTGGCAGCAAGTCGTAGTATTACGCTTATTATGCAAAAAGAATTTTCAGAAAAAACTGGTTTTGAGGATTGGTATATCCATAAACGGAACGAGATAGAAAATAATCCTACTTTGAAATACTTGCATAGGCAAAGAAATATTTCTCATCATGAGCATCCTGTGCTTCAGCATAACTTTGATCCGACAGCGCAGATTACAGATAGCAAAAGTACAAATGTTATTCTTACTGGTACTGGGGGTAGTATTGGGATTTTATCTAGTCCATTCGGTAGTTTTCCAAAAATATACCCAGACATTAGCGTAAAGTATTATTTTAGTGATTTTACTGATAAGAAAAAAGATGCAATAACTTTATGTCAGGAAGCAATAGATGTAATGGAGCGTATTGTAAATGAGTGCGAAAATAAATTTAAACTGGGGATGGACTGAAAGGGATATCCTTGAAATCCCAATTTCCTAAAAGGGCTTGGGATTTTTGGTTTTTGGGATATAATATAGACTATGAAAAAATTATTACGCAATTTAGGGATTTTGGTTGTTTGTATAGCGGTTGCCTGGTTTATCTATGCGCAGGCAAAGAATAAAACTGCCCTTTCCAAAGATGGCGTAAAGATTGTCTATTCCGCCTACGGCAAAGGCGAGCCGGCATTGGTTTTTATCCACGGCTGGTGCGGCGACCGTTCGGTCTGGCAAAAACAGGTGCCGTATTTTGCCAAAAAATACAGAGTGATTGTTTTAGATCTGGCAGGCCACGGCGCATCCGGCCGCCAAAGAAAGGCCTATACCCAGGAAGCCTTTGGCGAGGACGTAGCCGCGGTAGTGAATGCAGTAGGAGCCGATAAGGTTATCCTTATCGGCCATTCCATGTCAGGCACGATAATATTGGAGGCAAACCGGCTTATTAAAGATAAAGTAATCGGGCTTGTCGCTGTTGACACCCTTGAGAACTTTGAATATATGGCTACTCCGGAAGATAAAATAAAATACATTGAGCCTTTGAAAAAGGATTTTGTAAAGAACTCCGGCCCATTTATGAGGGATATGTTTAACAAGAACGCAGACCCCAAGCTGGTTGAGTTGGTAGTTAGGAATGTTGCCCGGTCTAATCCGGAAATCGCGATTAATACCATGGAATATTATTTTGATACCCCGATCATCCCGCTTTTGGCTGACGTGAATGTACCATTGTGGTGCTTAAGCGCCGACCTTTGGCAGCAGTATCAGCATCCAGAGATTAACAGCAAGTATCTTAAGTCATATCATTTAAGGATAATGCGGGGAGTAGGGCATTTTCTGATGGTTGAGGCGCCGGATGAATTCAACCGGCAGTTAGATGATATTATTAATCAAATCAGGGAACCTAAGTAGGATTTATTAGATTAAATATTTAATTTATTATCCCAGACCCTAAAAAGGCTTGGGATTTTTGGTTTGCAGGAGTATAGTATATTTATGGATGAGATATATTTGACCAGAGGCGGCCATGAGAAATTAACCGAGGAATTGGATCGTTTAAAAACTCAAAAGCGCAAACAGTTAAGCAAGGCGATAGGAGAGGCCAGGGATCACGGCGATATCAGCGAGAATGCCGAATACGACGCGGCAAAAGATGCGCAAGGGTTGAATGAAAAGCATATTGCCGAGCTGGAATATAAATTAGCGCACGCGCGGATCATCGACAATGAGAATATCTCTAAAGATGAAGTCCTGATAGGGGCAAAGGTAAGGATCAAGGACCTGGATACAGAAGAAGAACTGGAATATATGTTAGTTTCAGGGGCAGAGGCTGATTACGCGGAAGGAAAAGTTTCTATTGCCTCGCCCGTAGGAGCGGCCTTATTAAATCATAAGATAAACGATACAATAGAAATTAAAGTTCCGGCAGGGATCTTAAGATACAAGATATTGGAAATATCAAGATAATATAAGAGAGGAGCCAATATGAAGGAATTTTTGATCGGTTTAATTTTTCTAATTGCCGTAGGTATCCTGTCGGTTATAGGGATACTGCTTTTTCCTTTGATCATAGTCTTGGGTTTTTTATTAAGGATAATACTTACCCTGATCTTTGTAATACTTTCCATCTGGCTTTTAGGAAAATTCATTATTTTTGTCTGGGAGAGTATTTTTAAAACAAAATAGCCAAAATGGAAAGGTTATAATAATGGTATGAAGAAAACTCAAGCTGTAATGATATGGTTTCTGCCGCTTATTGTGATAGGCGGATTATTTTATCCGCTCCTGGGTTATTTGGTTGTGGCGATGATGGTATTCTTTTTGATCCTGGCGATCTTTGCGAACAGGTACTGGTGTTGGAACCTGTGCCCGCGGGGCGCATTTTTGGATATAGTGATATCAAAATTAAGCGCTAATAAGCCTCTACCCGGGATTTTTGTTAAGCATTGGTTTCGCTGGTCAGTCTTTATCTTGTTTATGGGTTTTGTAATATACCGCATCACTCGTACAGGCGGCAACCTTTTGATGATAGGAGCTGTGTTTGTGAGTATGTGCATGATCACAACCATTATCTCAATTATTTTGGGGGTGGTTAGTAAACACAGGGGTTGGTGTACGATATGCCCTATGGGATTTCTTCAGGAGAAGATCGGCAAAATAAATCGTTCTAAGAATTAATTTTAAAGGAGAGAAGGATGAGCCTGTTTACGATTGATAAATCCAAATGTAAGGGTGACGGCAAATGCGCCCTGGTTTGCCCGGTGCAGATCATCGGCATGGACGAGAAGGCCCGCATCCCTTACCCGATTGATGGCGCGGAAAAACTTTGTATCAACTGCGGCCATTGTATGGCAGTGTGCCCGCCCGGAGCGCTTAGCCTTAAGACCATGGCTCCGCAGGATTGCCTGGCCTTAAAAGAAGGCTGGAAGCTTGACTCGGACAAAATAGAGTTTTTCTTTAAGGGCCGGCGTTCAATCCGTAATTACAAAGACCAACCAGTTGGCCAGCCGGTTATCACAAAGATCATAGATATTTCCCGCTACGCCCCTACGGGGATCAACCGTCAGCCGGTGTTATGGGAAGTGATCAGCGGAAAAGAAAATATCCGCCAGCTTTCAGAAGCCGTGGTGAATTGGATGCGCGCGATGATAGAAGAGAAATCTCCGTTGGCCGCTATGCTGCGGCTTGAAAATATCGTAAGTGCCTGGAGTAAAGGCGTTGACCGCGTTTGCCGCGGCGCCCCCCATATTATCCTTGCCTATTCCGTTAAAGATGAGCCTACCGGAGCGCAGGCATGTACCATTGCCCTTACTTATTTTGAACTGGCAGCTTTGTCTTTTGGCCTCGGCGCCTGCTGGGCAGGGTATGTCAGCATGGCTGTGAATATGTCGAAGGACGTGCGGCAGCTTACCGGGCTTTCTGCGAGGGCAGCCTGCCATGGCGCGATGATGCTGGGTTTCCCGAAATACGATTACCACAGGATACCTTTGCGCAACAGCCCGAATATCAGGTGGCGTTAGTAAATTAAAAGGTACAGCCGCTAAAATTGCTTGCAATTCTGTAATTTGTGATAAAATATATTGCAGAGCGGCATTAACCGGAATAAAAAAAGGAGGCAGGCATGTTATTCACAATCGCAATTGTTCTGCTCGTGCTTTGGCTGTTAGGGTTGGTTTCGTCATATACAATGGGCGGGTTTATTCATATCCTGCTGGTTATTGCCATTATCGTTATTATTTTGCGCCTCATCAGCGGCAGGAAAACGATTTAATCGCCAAAAACCCTAAAGGTAGATGGTTCTAATTCTTTGAATCCCAGGCTCGAAAAGGGCTTGGGATTCTTAGTTAAAGAGTTATAATAAGTTTATGCCGAGAAAATATTTATTCTTACTTGTGTTCTTAACTTTAACCTTATCAGGATGCGCCACCGTAATGGCCCCGCCGCCAAGTGTCCCGCTCAGGCCGCCACCGCTGCTGGGGACTATCCAGAATCCTATCGTGGATAGCAAGATCACATTATCTGACGCATTGAGGAAATGGGCTCCGTATGAATTTAAACAACGGCAGAGGATCGTGGATGTATTGTATTATTCCTTTGACGGCAAGGTCCACAAAGGGCAGGTGGTTATTGATCAAAGGCTGGTAAGGGATATTCAGCAGGTATTCCAGGTGGCTTTAGAAAACAGGTTTCCCATTAAGTCCGTTATACCTGTTTCCCACGATCGTTTCTATAGAAATGGGGAATGGAATAGCGACGGCCAGTCCATGTTATCCAATAATACCTCTGGTTTTAATTATAGGAAGGTAACCGGAGGGAAAGTCCTTTCCATGCACGCTTATGGTTATGCTATTGATATTAATCCCGCGCAAAATCCTTATATTAAGAAACGGATCGTATTGCCTAGAGGGGCAGTATATGACCCGCGTAAGCCGGGGACGCTTACCCGTGGTTGCCCTGTGGTAAGAATTTTTAAGCACCTGGGCTGGACGTGGGGAGGGGAATGGAAATCTTTAAAGGATTACCAGCATTTTGAGAAAGTCCTGTCGCTATAGGAATAAAAGGTTATGGGTAGAATTAAATTAAACTTACACGATATCTTCAGCAATGGCCGGGCAATTGAGACGGAACTAAACCGTGTGATCCAGGAGGCGGTGAGCAAGAAGATAGAGTTGGTGGAAATTATTCCGGGCAAAGGAAGCGGACAGCTGAAGAAGGGGGTGCTGCGTTTTTTAGAGCAGCCGCAGATCAAGAAGCTTTACCGCCGCATTGAAAAAGACGACAAAAATTTCGGCAGGATATTTGTGCATTTCAGGTATTAGGGTTTTGGAGAGTTTTATTAATTCGGGTCGGAGGTAAGCCAGGGTGTGTAATCCGCAGCCGTAAGGCCGTAGAGTTTACCCGTCTCCGGAGACGCTTGGCCCCACCAGTTATTTTTTGCTGAGATGGTGGCGGATGTAATATTTTTAACATCATAAGTAGTGCTGCCGTATATTGAATTCTGCCCTACGGAGCCAAGAGATCCTCCGCCCAGGTCAATGTTGAAGGTACCGGTATCATAGAAGTCGCCAATAGAAATTCCAGTAGGAAGGCTGCCTGAGACGGTGTTATAGGAAAAAGATACAGAAACAGCGCCTCCTGTTCCCGCATTGAAACAAACTCCGTAGCTGTCATATGTTGCGCCACGGCCATTATTTAATATGCTATTGCCTGAGATAGTGGCGGAAAAAGTACCTGCCCCGCTAGTCCCTACATCAAGCCCGATATAATAATTACCACTGATAGTGTTGCCTGTAGCGATTAGAGAATAGGTAGTAGTATCATTGGCCCAAAGCTGAACCCCTTCACCATCATTGTTCGTAATAGTATTTCCTAAAATGGTTAAGGATGTACTGCTGGTATCATTGCTACTGGAGTAGATTCCACCACTACCGCCATTATTGCCAATCGTATTACCTGAGATGACGGCAGAAACAGTGCCGGAATCAAGGGAGTAGAAATCTATTCCATTATAGTCATTATTATCAATCGTATTACCTGAGATGACGGCGGCAGAAACAGTGCTGAACTCATTGGAGTAAAAACCTATCCCATCATACCAATTATCCTTAACCGTGTTGTTAGATATGGTAAAACCCGACATTGAGCCGTAGCCGTAGCCGTATGAACTTATCCCGGTACTCCAATTACCATTAACCGTATTGTTAGATATGGTAAAACCTGACATTGAGCCGGAGTCGTCGTTGTAAAAACCTATCCCATCATACCAGTTATCCTTAACCGTGTTGTTAGATATGGTAAAATCGGACATTGAGCCGGAGTTGTAGTTGTAAAAACCTATCCCGGCATACCAATTATCAGTAACCGTATTGTTAGAAATGGTAAAACCTGACATTGAGCCGGAGCCGTAGTTGAGTAAACCTATCCCGGCATACTCATTATCCTTAATCGTGTTGTTAGAAATGGTAAAACCTGACATTGAGCCGGAGTTATATGTTAAATCTATCGCGATATACCCATTACCATTAATCGTGTTGTTAGATATGGTAAAATCAGACATTGAGCCGGAGTTATATGTTAAATCTATCCCGGCATTATCATTTGTCAGGATCTTATTATATTTAATGCTCCCGCTTAACGTGGTACCTTCGGTATGTTTAATACCATCATTGGTCCCATTCTGTATCTGGAGCCCCATTACCGTATTATTGTTCCTGATGGTGATGACATCTTTACCGCCGTTAATTACCGGGTATGCTCCGTTTACAGTAATGCCTCTAAAGCCTCCATTGTAACCGGCTCCCCAAAGCACCATGTCATTTGGCAGGGTAAGGCCGCCTGAATAGTAGGTAGGGATTGTGTCTTGGCTGAGGCCTGTATTTACGAATATCCACTTATCTCCTATGGCGTTATTGATAGCATATTCTATTGAAGTGTATGGGTTTGTAAGCGTGCCGTCTGGCGATGGGTTGGTATTGGAATTATCTACGTATGTAAGGTCGTGCAGTTTTGAAGTTTGCGTAGACGAAGAGGCTCGAACGTCCAAGTCCCTTACTACCCGCTCAAAGATCCTGTCTTGAATGTATGGGGTTACAGGAGCGGCCTTTAAGGGGTTGCCTCCGGTGCGTACCCTGCCCCATTCAAAAGGTATAGTGACTCTTACTCCGCTGGTTATGTCCAGCTTGCCATTATTGCTTCTCTCTAAGGTGTTGTCTATAGCAAGCCAGTTGTTGAGGTTAGTTTCAGTCCGGACCCTTAAGCCACGGATATCTTTGGAGAGTTTGGAGTTGTAGAAGAAGCCGCCGATATAGGCCCTGGTCTTGGTATATCTTTCAAAGACAGGCCCGCCGAATTCAAAGTCAAAACCCTCTAAAGGCTCTTCCATATTGTTTTTTTCTAAGAGGCTGGCGGGGCCGAATTCATAGGTAGGATCTCCTATTGCCTTAGCGCCTGTTGTGGGATTGTAGTAGTTGAAACGTAAGTCTATAGGTTGCGAGAGGAGTTCAAAGCCCCAGCCGTTCTGGCTATAGAGCTTATCATTTATTGAGTAGTTCTTGTCGTAGAAGTAGTTTACTCCCAGGATGAAGTCATCATTAAAGATCTTACGAAAGCCTAGGCCTAAGTTAGTCTCTTCCGCAAAAGGGCTTTCGAGGTGTTCTTTAGGATTAAAGAAGAGCAGGCTGTCTCTGTCTTCGGAGTAGTATAGGGGCAGGAGGTAATCTATATAGAAGATGCCCCTGCCGTGAGTAGCGCCGCCGGCAAAGAGGCGTACTTTAGAGGGCCAGTAGCAGTCGTCACTTGGTGGATTGGCCGGGATGGACGGAACATTAAGAGGCTGGTTAGGAGTATCTTTGGCAAAGGAAGGAGAAAAGACGAATAGAGAGGAAATGATAAAACCGAACAGAAAGACTCTGTAAGCGTTTTTCATATTGTTGTTATAATTACACGGCGGAAATTAAATGTCAAGGTAAAAACGGGAAGAAAAACAACAGAACAGCTATAATCGGGAAAGCAGGATTCCAATAAAAAGGCTTGGGGTTTTTGGTTTTGAGAGGTATAATAAAATTTAAGATACACCACGGCTTATCGGATTGCCGGGTGTGCCCTTTCTGCGGCACACCCCGCGCTTAACGGAATTGCGCGGGTATGGCCTTGTGGCCAAGGAGGACGATATGTGCGGAAGCTGTAAAGCTCACAAGAAGAAGGCGAAAAAGAAAAAGAAATAAATTTCTGCATAGTGATTTATGCCGCGAATAAAGGCGTCGAAGAATCGGCGCCTTTTGTGTTTGGGGAATGGTGCAAGCCGTAAATTGTGTAAGCTACGGAAACCCCTAGCCTAAACACTTGTCAATTTCTGGCGCTTCGCGCCCAAAATTGACTGCGTAGGCTCGGAGTTGTTCGGCCAGACAACTTAGCTTCGCTATCGCTCGCTAAGTTGTGGCCTCACAACAAAAAACCCCGATTTTTTTCGGGGTTTTCTTGTAGGTGATAGGCCTAATAGCTTTCGCTATCCCGCCAAACCTCCTGTTAAGTGATTATTTAATTCTCTTATAAATAAGTATGCATTATCTTTTACAAGATTCAAGGGCAAAATAGCCTATTTTAGAAAGCGTTTTCTTTTTAGGGACTGTCTTCAATCAGGAGCCCATAACTAAAGTGCTTGGGGTTTTTGGTGTAAACAGATATAATGTAGCCATGCTTAAAATCGGTAACCTGAAATTAAAATCTGATCTGATACTAGCGCCTATGGCAGGCGTAAGCGACCTGCCTTTTCGTATGCTTAACCGTAAATTCGGCTGTGAGCTGGGATTTGTGGAGATGCTTAATTGCCGCTCCTTAAATTATAAGTGCAGAAGGACCCAGGAAATGCTGACCAGTAATTCTAAGGACAGGCCCCTGGGCCTGCAATTATTAGGATGTGAGCCGAAATTCATCCTTAAGGCGGTGGAGATACTAAGTAAATACAAATTTGACCTGCTGGATTTTAATGCCGCCTGCCCGGCGAAGAAAGTGGTGCGCAGGGGAGAGGGTGCCAGCCTGTTAAAAGAACCGAAGAAATTACATAGCTTGTTGAAATTAGTAGTCGGCCATTCCCCTGTTCCGGTTACGCTGAAAATACGCATCGGCTGGGATAAAGATTCTATTAACGCGGAGGAAGTAGCGCTTTCGGCTCAGGATGCCGGTATCAGCGCGTTATTTATTCACGGCAGGACCAAGCAGCAGGGTTATAGCGGAGGAGTGGATTATCAAGAGATACGTAAGGTAAAAAAGGTATGCGGGATACCGGTTATTGCCAGCGGGGATATATTCTCAGCAGAGCTGATAAAAAAGATGTTTACTGAAACAGGCTGTGATGGGGTGGCGGTCGCGCGCGGCGCGCTGGGTAACCCCTGGATATTCATGGGTTCAGAGAGGCCCGCTATAAATGAGTTGACGGCGACTATGGTTGAGCACTTAAACGGCTGCGTTGATTTCTACGGAGAGAGGATTGGAGTAACGGTATTTCGTAAATTCTTTAGCTGGTATACAAAAGGGCTGCGTAAGGTGCATCCTTTAAGGGAACAGGCCTGCCACGCGAAGACAAAAGCGGAAATGGCAGATGTCATTGAGATCTGCCGCACTCTTACAAAACAGAAGGCCGCTGATATAAATTGAGATTCTTGATTTTAGGGGTATAATATCACTATGGACGAAGCAGTTTATTCGCAAAAACAAAAAGAGGAAGAAGAGAAGTATGAGGCGCGGTGCAAAAGGTGCGGGTCCTGCTGCGGGGCTGCCAGCGGGGATGTCTGCACTCGTTTAAGTAAAGATGATGCCGGCAGATATTATTGCACTGTTTACGATACGAGAATAGGGCAGCAGAAAACTATTTCAGGAGTAGAATTTTCCTGCGTGCCTATCCGTTATCTTCGCGATAAATTGCCTTTTAAGGATTGCGCGTATTATAAAGACGGGCAAGAGGATCCTGGCTGTTTTTGATCCTTGCCCGCTGTTTTATAGATAGGGATTGATATTTTCGCGGGGAGAGGTATAATAATATGTAGGTGTGGATTTAATTAAGTTACACCCGGCGCTTATCGTGCCCGGCGCTTAATAGGTATTGCGCCGGCATGCGCTTGTGCGCAAAATTGCGCCGGTGTGGCCTTGTGGCCAAGGAGGTCATATGGAAAATAAGAAGACGTGTGTCATAAACTCGATTTTGTGGTGCGTGGGGATATTGTTGCTTTTAGCGGCAGCCTTTGATGTCCTGCCTATAACTGACAATTTGGCAATATTTCTTGCTCTTGCCTGTTTTATCATCGGCGTTACAGCCAAGAAGATCAGGAAGAGTGTTGGCAGCAGCAGCTGTTGTAAATAAGAAACAAGAGGGGTTCTGGAGTTAATATAAAAGTGTCCCCTGTTTGAGGGGGCACTTTTATATTTTATTTCTGGGGTTAAGTAAAATAAGCTATGGAATATACCAAAGGTAGTGTAGGAAGGTTATTTTTGCTGAAATTCAAGGACGATGATATTTTCCTGGATGAGCTTTCTTTACTGGCAAAGAAAGAAAGGATCAAAGCCGCGGCAATTGTTTTTATCGGAGCGCTAAAAAAGGGCGATCTGGTTACCGGGCCCAAGAAACCCGTAATACCTCCTGAGCCGAATAAAGCCTGTTTTAAAGACGGCTGGGAGGTAATGGGTATAGGCACGATATTTACTAATAAAACCGGCCCGCAGATACATGTCCACGCCAGTATGGGAAAGAAACAAAAGGTGCTTACCGGATGCGTGCGGGGAAAATCCAAAGTATTCTTAGTCATAGAAGCAGTTGTATTTGAATTAAAGGGAGTAAAAGCCTCCAAATCCATCGATCCTGAAACCGGGCTTAATCTATTGAGGATATTATAACTAATATGAGAATTTTTGTAGGTAATTTGTCGTTTGATGCTAAAGACGCGGACGTGTATAATCTTTTTATGCCTTTTGGGAGTGTTACGTATGTCTCCATTGTGATGGATAAGAAAGGGAAGGAATCCCGGGGGTTTGCTTTTCTGGATATGCCTGATGAACTGCAGGCGCAAGCCGCCATAGCCGCGCTAAATGCCAAAGATTTCATGGGCCGGCCCCTTAATGTGGAACCATCGCGCCCGAAACCGGAAGGCAGGGTGGAAGCTCCGCGCTTATCCCCGGATAATGAAGGCAAGGGGCAGGAAGAAGTAAAGGCAGTTTCTCCTTTTGCTATTGCCGGGAAACGCCGGATAGGCAGGCGCACGCGTAGTTTTATAAAGAAACGTATTGAAGCCGGCGTTAAAGAACCGTTTATACCTAAAAAGAAATATAAAGAAAACCCCATGCGTTGGCGGAAGAAAAAACCTTGGGAGGCGCGTAAAAGTGAGCCTAAGCCTTGGGAGAAAGCCGGAGTTAAATCTGAATCTAAACCCTGGCAGAAAAACCAGGGCGGGCCTAAACCTTGGCAAAAGAATAAGGGTGAGCCTAAGCCTTGGGAAAAATCCGGTGCTGAACCTAAGCCTTGGCAGAAAAAGAGCAGGGGAAAGCCTAAGCCTTGGGAAAAATCCGGTGCTAAGCCTAAGCCCCGGCAAAAAAGTGATAAGCGCAAGAAACCATTTCATTTTAAGGGCCGCGGAAGCCCGGGCCCTAAAAAGTAACTTCAATTCTTGAGTTATTTTTATTTCTTGCAGTTTTTGTTTCAGTCGTTATAATAAAAACATGCCTAAATCCTCCAGTCGCAAGAAAATAATTGAGTGCCATAAATGCAAGGCGCCATCTAAGTGCTGCCGGATGGGGGCGTGGGTGGATTTAGGAAAGGCAAAGAAAATACTGGCACTGGGTATAAAAGGGGGAGATTTCTTTCATCTGGAGAAAGATAACGACTATCCTTCGGGATACAGGGTGGGCACGAGCATAGAAGATGAATCCTGCACTTTTATTACTCCTGAAGGCCTCTGCGCTATTCATAAGATCGATTACCGGCTCAAACCTAACCATTGCAAGGAATTTCCTTACGAGAAAGATAAGTTGTCTCCTCTTGCTAAATATCTGTGTGTTATGGTGAAGGAGAAACGCAAAAAAAGAAAGTGAGGCAGGTTTCATGGAGAACGAGAAAGCAGATTACATAGTTGAACGGGGAGAATATAAAGGTAAGCCGTTGATCATCTTAAAAAGGAACGGAGAAGATAAATACCCGTTTTCTTTTGGCGTAAGCAAGGCAAAGCTTATATTGGATAATTTGGAAGAGATCAAAAGATTCGTAGACGAAAACAACAAGGAATAGAAGGGGGCGGGATGCTAAAGCATGTCATAGGAGTTTTATTCCTTATATCTGCTATTGTAAATATTCCGAAAGGAGCTTGGGGCATGGATAAGATCGCGGTGTTGGAAACTAACCAGGGGATAATAGAAATTAAGCTGATGCCCGAAGCAGCTCCTAAGGCCTGCGAAAACTTTATCGGCCTGATCGAAAAAGGGTATTATAACGGCTTGATATTCCACAGGGTAATAAAGGGTTTTATGATCCAGGGAGGAGACCCTACGGGAACAGGTATGGGTGGAGAATCTTTATGGGGCGCGCCGTTTGCGGATGAAATCAGCTCCGCTGTTAAGTTTGATAAACCGGGTATTCTGGCAATGGCAAACGCCGGGGCCAACACAAACGGAAGCCAGTTTTTTATTACTACAGCCGCGACCCCCTGGTTAAATATGCACCATACTATTTTTGGAGAAGTCATTTCAGGTTATGATGTAGTGCAAAAGATCGAGAGCGCGCAGGCCGGCGCTAATGATAAGCCTAAAGCCGAACAGAAGATCATAAAGGCGTATTTAAAAAAGTAAGAATAGGGATATTCCCCAGCTGCAGGAGAAAACAGGAAAGGCGGGTCCTATGAAATTCGATGAACTTAAAAAAGAAGTAAAGTCGCTTCCCTTTGACGCCCTGCGCCTGGATTGTGATAATAATTTTGAAGCGGTGATCATGAAAGAGGAGCTAGATCAACTTATCATCCGGCTGGAGAAATTTTTTGGTTCCCCGGTATTCCCTGCCAAAGAAAAAGTGCCGTTCCAGATACGCCAGATAATAGATGGTTTCGGCGGAGTTTTACCCGGCCAGACCCTCTATTTCTTTAACCAGGGCAAAGATGTGATATTCAGCATGCTGTGGCCCTGGAAGGACGGCCAGCGCACCACCATAAAGATCATCAAAAAAGAATAAAATCCCCAAAGCGGCCCTGAAAATAACCTTTTAACCCTAGAAGGAGCGGTCATTAAAATGAGCTGTAGGATGAAAACGGCGGCTGTATTTTGTTGGGCGCTATTCTTGATCTTGTCGGTTTCCACTCCTGATTCATACTGCGGCTTACCAAGAAATAATAATTCCAGGTTCAGCAGGCCCGGGCCTAGGCTTTTATTCCCGGTTACCGATGATATTGTTTTATCCGGCAAAGATCATCTGGAATTTAAATGGACGAGAGATCATTTAGCACAGACCGATCATTTCTATTTCAGGCTGTATAAAGGATACAACACTACCGCGGGAAACCTGGCTTTCAAGCAGGATTATTCTATAGATGAATACCCCATCAGTATACCGGCGGCGTTGTTTGAGAACGGCCAGGTGTATACCTGGGTTTTGATACAGGTATTTATCGGCGGAGAAAAAAGCGACCGCAGCTTCAGTTCGTTTAAGATAATAAAGAAATAGGTTCCGGCCTGAATAATGCTAAAGAGCGTACCTATACGATATATAAAGGGAATCGGCCCCCAGAGAGCAAAGCTGTTGGATAAAATGGGGATACAGGACCTAGAAGGCCTGCTTTACTATTTTCCCCGCCGTTACGAAGACCGCTCTAATTTTATATCCATTTCTAAGTTACAGGAAGGCCAGACCTATACCATAAAGGTCCGCGTATTAGCCAAAGGCGCTCGCCGGTCATTCAGGCGGCGCGGTTTTAGCATAACGGAAATAGCGGTGGGCGATCAGACCGGCAGGATATCCTGCGTCTGGTTTAACCAGCCGTATCTTAAGGATTATTTTAACATTGGTTCAACCCTGATCTTATACGGCAAGGTTGAGCGCTGGGGCAGCCGGCTGCAAATGAATTCTCCTGAATTTGAGATAGTTTCCCAGGATCCTGATGAGCCTGTTTCTTCTCCGGAGAAAAGCGAGTCGCTGAATATCGGCAGGATCGTGCCGGTATATTCTCTAGCGGAAGGCATAACCCAGCGCAATTTTCGTAAACTGGTTAAGTCCGGGCTGGATGAATACCTGCCGAAGATAAAAGATTTCCTGCCTTATGGCATGAGGTCCAGAAGAAACCTGCTTAACCTTGCTTTGAGCCTTATTAATATACATTTTCCCGAAGATCCTGGCGCGCAAAAGCGGGCGTATGAAAGGCTGGTTTTTGAAGAATTCTTTTTCTTGCAGCTGCCTTTGGTTTTAAGGAAATTAAAGAAAGAAGAGAGGCCGGGCATAAGCCATCAAGTGGAGGGGGCATTAGTGGATAATTTTATCTCCAGCCTTCCTTTTAAGTTGACGGCATCCCAGCAGAATGTGCTTACGGAAATAAAGTCTGATATGTCTAAGCCGCATCCTATGCAGCGGTTATTGCAGGGAGATGTGGGTTCAGGCAAGACTGTGGTTGCTGTTATTGCCAGCCTGATGGCAGTCCAGGGAGGCTACCAGGCTGTTTTTATGGCACCGACGGAAATACTGGCAAGGCAGCATTTCCAGAAGATCAATTCCTGGCTTATGAGCCTTGGCTCCGGGCAGAAAGAGGTCAAAACCGCCCTGCTTACCGGCAGCCTGGATAAGAAAGAAAAAAGTAAGGCCTGCCAGGGTATTAAAGAAGGGGAAATAGATTTGATTATTGGTACGCACGCTTTGCTGGAAGAAGAGGTCAGATTTAAAAAGTTAGGTTTGGTGGTTATTGATGAGCAGCATAAGTTTGGGGTGGGGCAGAGGGCGCTGCTGCCCGAAAAAGGGACTAATCCGGATATATTGATCATGACTGCTACTCCCATACCCCGCACACTGGCTATTACTTTATATGGAGACCTGGATTTCTCGGTTATAAGGGAATTGCCGCCCGGCCGCGGCACAGTCAAAACATTTGTTTTCACAAAGAAAGAAGAATCCCGTGCTTATGATATAGCCAGGGCGCAGGTAAAGCAGGGCAATCAAGTATACATCGTTTATCCGGTGATAGAAGAATCTTATGCCTTGGATATAGCCGGCGCCAAGAAGATGTATAACGAATTTAAGAAACAGGAATTTAAGGACTTCAGGCTGGGGCTCATCCACGGCAGGTTGAAACAATCAGAGCAGGAAGAAATAATGTCAAAATTCAAAGAAAAGGAATTGGATATTCTGGTCGCGACTACCGTATTGGAAGTAGGCATTGATATCCCCGCTTCCACCTGCATGATCGTCCAGCACGCCGAGCGTTTTGGCCTGGCTCAATTGCATCAATTGCGCGGCCGCATAGGAAGAGGTAAGGAAGAATCTTTTTGCGTGCTTATATCTGATGCCGAAACGCAGGAGGCAAGCGCCCGCCTGGAGGCAATGGCGCGGTATAATGACGGATTTCAGATCGCGGAAGAAGACTTAAAACTTAGGGGGCCGGGCGAATTCTTCGGGGTAAGGCAGCATGGCCTGACCGGGCTTAAGCTTGCCAATCCCTTAACGCAGATGCAGATATTAAAAATAGCCAGGGAGGAAGCGATAGGGCTCCTGAATTTGGATCCCCGCTTAGAGGCGCGCCCTAATTCCCTGCTTAAGGAAAAATTATTGCAGAGATTTCCCGAATACGAGAAATTGATGCTGGTAGGATAATAAAAATGCGCATAATATCCGGTAAATTCAGAAGCAGGGTCATAAAAATGCCCGAAGGCATACGGCCCACCCAGAATAAAGTAAGAAAGGCGCTGTTTGATATCCTGGGAGATATCGAAGGCCTGTCTTTTCTGGAATTATTCGCGGGTTCCGGGGGGATCGCTTTTGAGGCCGCGTCAAAAGGCGCCGGTAGGATAACCCTGGTAGAGAGTAACCGGGATTGCCTGCTGGTGATCAGCAAAAATATGGCGTCTTTAGGTATCGAGTCCGGTAATTTATACCCTTTTGAGGCAGAAAAGGCGGTTAAAAGTTTCCATAAGGATGGGCGTAAGTTTGACATTATCTTTCTGGACCCGCCGTATTATAAACTCAATAGTTTGTCGCCTACTGTCACACCCCGCGTTGATGGGAATTGCGCGGGTGTGCCGCTTTCTGCGGCAAAAAAAACCTTGCAAATGTTAGGGGCTTATGATATATTAGCGCCCAATGGTTTTGTCATTGTCCAGCATTTTAAGAAAGATGTCCTCCCTGATAAGGCAGATAACTTAGCCAGATTCAAACAAGCAAACTACAGGGATACGGTGCTGTCGTTTTATGCCAAGGGGTGATTTTTTCCCCGTAAGATAAGCGTTGATCCAGGAGATGCAAAATATGTGCCAGAAAGCTATTTACCCGGGGACGTTTGATCCGGTTACCTATGGGCATATAGACCTTATAAAGAGGGCCCAGGAGATATTCCCTGAGCTTGTGGTGGCAGTGGCGCAGGGCCCTTTTAATAAAAACCCTCTTTTTAGCTTGAAAGAAAGAGTGGCGATGCTTAAGAAAGCGGTAGCCGGGATGGATGGTGTTGAGGTTACTTCTTTTGACGGTTTAGTGGTTGATTTCGCGCATAAGCTCAAGGCAAAGGTCCTGATCCGCGGGTTACGGATGATCTCTGATTTTGAATACGAATTCCAGATGGCTTTGACCAACAGGAAGATCTCTCCGGACGTAGAAACCATCTTTCTTATGCCCCAGGAATCATATAGTTATCTTTCTTCAAGGCTCTTAAAAGAAACAGCTTCTTTAGGCGCGGATCTGTCCAGTTTTGTTCCGGATTTTGTAGAGAAAGAGCTTAAAAAGAAGCTGCGCAAGAACGCGTGAAGATAGATGTAAATCAGATACCTGCTGGTGGATTTACCTTTTCTGAAGAACTTAGCCCTTTAGAGCTAGGCCTGGAGACCGAAGCGATAAAGTTCCGTTCTCCCATTAAGATAACGGCGGATGTTTCCAGGATCAGCAATGTAGTAAGCGTGGATCTGGCTTGGGATGCTTTAGTGTATACTAGTTGCGGCCGCTGCCTCAAGGAAATTGAAGCTCGTTTTAAGAAACGCGTAACGTTAAATTATCCGATCAATCCCGCTCTGGCGAGCGGAAAATGGAGTGGTAAATCAGATGCAGTAACCGGCGGCGCTTCGATCCCGCTGGAGCGTCAAGACGAGTGGGGACGGGTCATTGACCTGGATCCGGAGATAAGAGAAGAAATAATCCTGGATTACCCCGTGAGGTTACTGTGCAGCCCGGATTGCAAAGGGCTTTGTCCAAAATGCGGTAAAAATCTGAACGAAGGAGGATGTTCCTGTGGCACTACCTAAAAGAAGGCATTCTAAGGCGCGCGGAAGAAAGCGCCGGACACATTGGAAGTTATCCCATATGACTTTAGTACCTTGCCCGCAATGTAAAGAACCTACACTTCCGCACCGGATTTGCAAGGTTTGCGGTTATTATGACGGCAGGCAGGTTATCAAGGTCAAGGCTAAAGAAAAGAAGAAGAAAAAATAGGGGAAGGATAACTTCTTACAAGAATTAATACCTCACGATAAGACGCGTGTTAGACGGGAGATATACTAATGAAGATTGTAGTTGATGCTATGGGCGGGGATTATGCCCCGGATGCGGTAATCAAAGGCGCTGTAGCTGCGGTAGAAGAGTATGGCCGAGAAGTTGTCCTTGTCGGAGACGAACAAAAAATAAAGTCTCACCTGGCCAAGGCAGGTTATCATGGCGATAAGATCTCCCTGGAGCATGCCGCGGAAGTAATCCAGATGCATGAATCACCCGCCTCAAGCGTAAGAAAGAAGAGGGAGTCTTCTATCGTGGTGGGAATAAATATGATTAAGGAAGGCAGGGGAGACGCTTTCTTTAGTGCGGGTAATACCGGCGCCGTAGTGTGCGCGGCAACTTTAGGGTTGGGGCTTATCCCGGGAGTTGAACGCCCCGGGATCGCCATCATTACTCCCGCATTAAAAGGGATATCTTTGATCGTTGATGTAGGGGCCAATATAGATGCCAAGCCGATGCATTTATTGCAATACGGTATCATGGGCAGCGCGTATTTGCATAATATCTTTGGCATAGAAAACCCTTCTGTGGGGCTTTTAAATGTCGGTGAAGAGGAAACAAAGGGGACGGGTTTTGTGAAAGAAACCTACGAACTCCTGTCTAAGAGCAAACTTAATTTTATCGGTAATGTGGAAGGCAAAGCCATTTTTTCCGGCAAATGCGATGTGATCCTCTGTGACGGGTTCGTAGGCAATGTGGCGCTTAAAGTCATGGAAGGCAGCGCTGAGGCTATACAGACATTCCTGAAAAGGTATTTAATTAAGACAAGCCTGCTGGGAAAGTTAGGCATACTTTTATTAAAAGGGACATTCCAGAAGTTTAAAAAAGAGCTTGATTATTCCGAGTATGGCGGCGCGCCTTTATTAGGCGTAAACGGGATTGTAATGATCGGCCACGGCCGTTCAAACGTAAAGGCCATAAAGAATGCGATACGCGCCGCGGGCGAAGAAGTAGAGCGCCAAGTCAATGTAAAGATTTTAGAGGCAATCAAGGAAAGCCAGAGCGCTCCGGAGGCACCTCTTGGCAGCATAAACTAATTTTAGGAGTTTTAAGAAAATGAAAAAGGTTGGGATAATAGGCGTAGGCGAGTATCTGCCCAAGAAAATATTGACTAACGCCGATCTGGAAAAAATGGTGGATACTTCCGATGAGTGGATAACTACCCGTACCGGGATAAAAGAGCGCAGGATCGCCTCAGATAACGAAGCAGTTTCGGATTTAGCTATAAAAGCCGCCAAAGATGCCTTAAAGAGCGCTCATTTGTCTCCTGAAGATTTAGGTTTAATTATTGTGGCCACGGTTACGGGAGACTTACCTTTGCCGTCAACAGCGTCAATTGTCCAGCACGCCCTTTCAGCCAAAAACGCCGCGGCATTGGATATTTCCGCTGCCTGCGCGGGTTTTGTCTACGGCCTCTCTATAGCGAATCAATTTATCAGCAACGGCACTTATAAAAATGTTTTAGTCGTCGGAGCGGAGAAGCTTTCTTCGGTAACCGACTGGAAAGACAGGAATACCTGTGTTTTATTCGGGGACGGCGCCGGAGCGTGCGTATTATCGGAAGTTAAAACCGGCGGGATAGTTTCCATTTATTTAGGCTGTGACGGTTCTAACTTGGACCTGCTGTATCTTCCCGCCGGAGGGTCGCGTAAACCCGCCTCCCGCGAGACTGTGGATAACCGTATGCATTATATTAAGATGCAGGGCAACGAATTATTCAAGATCGCGGTTAAGACCATGACTGAAGCCGCGCAAATCGCGTTAAAGCAGGCGGGGATCACTTTTAAAGATGTAGACCTTATAGTCCCGCACCAGGCAAATTCCCGGATCATTATGGCGGTAGCAAAGAGGCTCGGTATTCCTGAGAATAAAATTTACCTTAATATAGAAAAATACGGAAATATGTCCAGCGCTTCTACTGTTACGGCATTGGTGGAAGCGATAAAAGAAGGCAGGGCCAAGAAGGGCGATACGGTTTTATTGGATTGTTTTGGCGCGGGCCTTGTTTGGGGCGCCTGTGTTATAGATTTGTAGATATGGAAGAAAAAACAGCTTTTTTATTTGCCGGACAGGGCTCCCAGTATGTAGGCATGGGGAAAGACCTGTATGAGTCTTTTCCTGAAAGTAAAACGGTCTTTGATAAAGCGGATGAGATCCTGGGTTTTCCTCTTACTAAGCTGTTGTTTGACGGCCCGCAGCAGGAGTTAACGCAGACCGTTAATTGCCAGCCGGCGATCTTAACCATGAGTATTGCTTGTTGGGAGGCGTTTAAATCATCCGCGGGCAGCCGCCTTTTGTCTGTAAGTTATGTCGCGGGATTGAGCTTAGGAGAGTATTCCGCGTTAGTGGCGGCAGGGGCAATAAGCTTTGAGGATGCGGTATACTTAGTAAGGCGCAGGGGCGAGTTCATGGAAGAGGAAGCCCTGAAGAAACCGGGGAAAATGCTGTTTATAATCGGGCTTGATAAAGCCTGTGTAGGGCAGATCTGCGTTGAAACAAATACCGAGATCGCCAATTTGAATTGCCCGGGGCAGATAGTGATTTCCGGAGGAGCGGCAGAGATCGAGAAAGCGCAAAAGCAGGCTAAAGAACGGGGCGCTAAGATGGCTGTTACCTTAGATGTAAGCGGAGCGTTCCATTCTTCGTTCATGAAGGAAGTGACCTATAAATTAGCTAAAGAGCTCCAGCGGATAAAGATAAATAAGCCCGGGGTTCCTGTGATATGTAATGTTACCGGAAAACAGGCTGGATCCCCTGATGAGATCAAGGATAATTTGATCAAACAGGTTGCCTCCAGCGTTCTTTGGGAAGATTCCATGAGGTTTATATTGTCTAAAGGCGTGCTTAATTTCGTTGAATTTGGCCCTGGTAAAGTCTTAAAAGGCCTTATGCGCCGCATTGATGCCAGTGCCCAGGTAATGGCTATAGAGAAGAAAGAAGATATTTTGGCGTTACAATAAGGGTTTTAAAGAAAAAGGAGGCTAAATGCGTCTTAAAGATAAAGTTGCTTTGATAACCGGCGGAGCAAGAGGCATAGGCCGGGCGATCGCCCTGTTGTTTGCCCGGGAAGGGGCAGACATAGCTATCGGGGATGTTAATATGGAAGAAGCAGCCAAAACCTGCGCTGAAATAGAATCCTTAGGCAGGAAGGCTTTACCTATAGTAATGGATGTTACGGATTACGCGAAAGTAGAAGAAGCGGTAAATAAAATTCTTGACAAATTAGGAAAGGTTGATATATTAGTTAACAACGCTGGCATAACAAAAGACAATCTTTTGCTGCGCATGAGCCAGATGGAGTGGGACGCGGTCTTGGGCGTTAACCTGAAAGGGTCTTTTAACTGCCTGAAGGCTGTGTCTCGGTCGATGATAAAGCAGCGGCAGGGGCGGATTATTAATATAGCCTCTATCATTGGCATAATCGGTAATCCCGGACAAGCAAATTATTCTGCCTCTAAGGCAGGTATAATCGCTCTTACAAAAACAGCCGCGAAGGAATTAGCCAGCCGTAATATAAACGTTAACGCGGTAGCACCCGGCTTTATTCAGACCGAAATGACGGCTAAGCTTCCGGAAGACCTGAAGGAAAAGATGAAGCAGGCAATACCGTTAGATAGGTTAGGCGAGCCTGATGACGTAGCAGCCGCATGTTTGTTCCTGGCATCCGAAGATTCCAGTTACATTACCGGCCAGACCATAGTGGTAGATGGTGGGATGGTAATGGCGTAATGCCCGGTATCAATTTACTAAGCCCGCCAGACGCGGGTAAATCAAGGAGGAAAAAGAATGGCAGTTCAAGAAAAAGTAAGGTCCATAATAGCGGAACAATTGGGTGTAAAACCAGAAGAAGTCACTCCTGAGGCATCGTTTGTTGATGACCTGGGGGCGGATTCTCTTGACACGGTAGAGTTGGTAATGGCTTTGGAAGAAGAATTTGGCGTGGAAATACCCGATGAGGACGCGGAAAAGATCACTACTGTCGGCGATGCTGTTAAGTATATTGAAGAGAAGTCAGCCAATAAATAAAATTTTTAATATAAATTATCTATGCTACCCCACATCCAAACAATGGGTGTGGGGTTTTAGTTAAAAATGAATAAAAACAGAGTAGTGGTTACAGGTTTAGGAGTGATTTCTCCGGTAGGAAATGATGTCCAAAGTTTCTGGGCGTCTTTAAAATCCGGAAAGAGCGGCTTGGGGCCGCTTACTACTTTTGACGCTTCGGCATTTGATTCCCGCATTGCCGGAGAAGTAAAAGGTTTTGACCCCAGCCTTTACGGATTATCTCCTAAAGATACCAAGCGCATGGATAAGTTCGCCCAGTATGCCGTGGCCGCTTCCAAGCAGGCCTTAGCAGATTCGGGATTGGTTTTGGATAAAGAGGACCGGACGCGTATCGGTGTTCTTATCGGTTCAGGTATAGGCAGCTTACATACGATAGAGAAAGAGTTCCAGGTTTATCTGCAAAAAGGCCCTTCTAAATTATCCCCTTTTCTTATCCCTATGTTAATCGTCAATGAAGCAAGCGGCCAGGTAGCTATCATTTTCGGCCTGAAAGGGCCTAATTCCTGCGTAGCTACCGCTTGCGCTTCCGGTTCGCACGCGATCGGAGACGCGTTTAAGATCTTGGAACGCGGCGACGCTGATGTAATGCTCTGCGGCGGCACGGAAAGCTGTATCACATTTTTAGGCGTGGGAGGATTCTGTGCTTTAAAAGGACTGTCCACCAGAAATGACGAGCCGCAAAAGGCCAGCAGGCCTTTTGATAAAGAACGCGACGGTTTTGTCATAGCTGAAGGCTGCGGCTTGGTGGTATTGGAGACTTTAGAACATGCCCAGGCCAGGAACGCGCGTATATACGCGGAGATCGCCGGTTACGGAATGTCCTGCGACGCCTATCACATAACCGCTCCTGACCCTGACGGGGACGGCCCTGCCAGGGCGATGAAAGAGGCGTTAAAGGACGCGAAATTGAATCCTGAAAACATAGATTATGTAAACGCGCACGGGACATCCACAAAATTAAATGATAAAATAGAGACCCTGGCTATAAAGAAAGCCCTGGGAGCTCACGCTAAGAAAGTAATGGTTTCTTCCACGAAATCGATGACCGGCCATCTCCTGGGTGCTGCTGGAGGAGTAGAATTTGTTGTTTGTTGCTTAACTTTAAGGGACGGAATCCTAGCACCTACGATAAATTATGAACATCCCGATCCTGATTGCGACCTTGATTACGTGCCTAATACAGCCCGCGAAGCAAAGGTAGATACCTGCCTGTCCAATTCTTTGGGCTTTGGCGGGCATAACGCCGTCCTTATCGTAAAGAAGTTTAAGGGATAGCTTAAAACCTCACGTTTTAACTTCACGCTTCAGGTAAAAATAAAATGCCTTACACAATAGCTGAAAAAATATTACTGGCCCATACTGATAAGAAAGAGATAAGGCCGGGGCAATTTATTGAGGTCAAGCTGGACCTGGCTTTAGGTAATGATATCACCGCGCCTATCGCGATCGAAGAGTTCAGGAAAAGCGGTTTTAAAAAAGTATTTGATAAAAAAAGGATAGTCCTGGTTCCCGACCATTTCGCTCCGGCAAAGGACCAAAGGAGCGCTAATCAATGCAGGATCCTGGCTGACTTTGCCAAAGAACAGGGGATAAAGAACTATTTTGAAGTAGGGCGTATGGGCATAGAACACGCGCTGCTGCCGGAACAAAAATTAGTCCTGCCCGGAGATATGGTCATCGGGGCGGATTCCCATACCTGCACTTACGGGGCATTGGGTTGTTATGCCACGGGAGTGGGTTCTACCGATTTAGCCCGGGCTTTTATTGACGGGAAATGCTGGCTTAAAGTGCCTACTACCGTTAAATTTATATATAAAGGCAAACTGAATAAATGGGTAGGCGGGAAAGACCTGATATTATTTACCATAGGCGATATCGGCGTAGACGGCGCTTTATATAAGGTAATGGAATTTAGCGGCCCGGTTATACGCGGCTTATGCATGGACGACAGGTTGGCGATGTCCAATATGGCTATTGAAGCAGGCGGCAGGGCGGGCATTATTGAACCGGACGCGGTGACCTTAGAATATATCCGGCCGGCGCCCCGCAAGTACAAAATATATAATAGCGATAAAGACGCTGTTTATGAAAAGATCTATGAGTATGATCTATCAAAATTAGAGCCGCAAGTTGCCTGCCCTCATCTGCCGAGCAATGTAAAGCCGGTGAGCGCGTTAAAGAAAGTAGGGATCGGGCAGGTGGTGATAGGTTCTTGCACCAACGGCAGGATCAGCGACTTAAGGATCGCCGCCAGGATACTCAAAGGAAAAAAGATCAAACCGGGTTTAAGGTTAATTGTGTTCCCCGCTACGCAGAAGATCTATCTTCAGGCGGTAAAGGAAGGTCTGGCGGAAATATTTGTTAAGGCAGGCGGTATATTCTCTACTCCTACCTGCGGGCCCTGCCTGGGCGGGCATATGGGTATCTTAACTGAAGGCGAGGTTTGCCTGGCTACCACAAACCGTAATTTTATCGGCCGGATGGGCAGCCCGGGATCTTTTGTTTATTTAGCGAATCCAGCGGTAGCAGCGGCATCGGCAATAACAGGAAAGATCACGCATCCGGCAGCACTGTAAGATTTTAAAATGGTTATTAAAGGAAAAGTACATAAACTCGGCGACGATATAAATACCGATGATATCATTGCCGCCAAATACCTGGTTTCTACTGATGCCAAGGAATTAGGCAGGTATTGCCTGGAGAGCATAAAACCCGATTTTGTAAGCACGGTTAATCCCGGAGATATAATCGTAGCAGGCAGGAATTTTGGCTGCGGTTCAAGCCGTGAACACGCGCCATTAGCTATCAAAGGCAGCGGGATCTCCGCGGTAATAGCCGGTAGTTTTGCCGCGATATTCTTCAGGAACGCTATAAATATAGGCCTTCCGTTTTTGGAGTCAGAAGACGCGGATAAAATAACAAACGGGGACATACTGGAGATAGACCTATCCAGCGGCATAATTAAGAATTTGACCCAGGCTAAGACCTATAAGACCCAGGCTTTTCCTGAATTCCTGCAGGATATCGTAAAGCAGGGAGGGCTTATGAATTGGATGAAGCGCAGAAAGGAGCGGGTTAAATGAAGGTAGAAAAAGAGAAACACAAGGTTTGCATTACCTGCATAGACGGTTCCCTGGTAAACGGGTTTGTATATATTAACCCGGGCGAGAGGATTACCGATTTCCTTAATGACCAAAAGAAAAACTTTATAGCCATAACAGAATCCGATAAAAAAGCAAACGCGGTGATCGTGAATAAATCATCTATAAGATCAGTTGAAGAAGTCTAGCCAATAGGGGTAGTTATGTATAAAATAGCAGTTATTCCCGGAGACGGGACCGGGCCGGAAGTGATCCGCGAGGGCTTGAAGGTATTGGAGGCGGCGGCCAAAAAGTATAATTTTCAATACACCACATCCGTATTCGATTATGGCGGTAAGCGTTACCTGGAAACAGGCAAGACCTTAGAAGATAAGGATATCCAGGAGCTGAAAAAATATTCGGCAATTTACCTGGGGGCAATAGGGCATCCTGATGTAAAGCCAGGCATACTGGAAACAGGGGTGCTGCTTAAGCTGAGGTTTTCTTTAGACCAGTATATAAACCTGCGGCCGGTAAAGCTCTATAATGCCGACTTTTGCCCCTTAAAAGATAAGAAGCCGGAGGATATTGATTTTGTGGTAGTGCGGGAGAATTCCGAAGGCCTGTATAAAGGTATGGGTGAGTTTAAGGATAAAAATACCCAGGATGAAGTAGCGACCCAGGTTTCCTATAATACACGCCGCGGGGTTGAACGCTGCATACGTTATGCCTTTGAGTATACCCGCAAGCGCGATAGGAGAAAAAAGCTTACTCTCTGCGGCAAGACCAATGTTTTAACCTATGCCTGGGATCTATGGCAAAGGGCATTCAATGAGGTTGCCAGGGAATATCCGGATATTACCACGGATTATGCCCATGTGGACGCGACTACCATGTGGTTTGTAAAGAATCCCGAATGGTTTGACGTGATCGTCACGGATAATATGTTCGGGGATATCATTACGGATCTGGGCGCTATGATCCAGGGCGGTATGGGTATTGCCGCCGGCGGCAATATTAATCCCAAAGGGGTATCTATGTTTGAGCCTATCGGCGGGAGTGCCCCTAAGTATACCGGAAAAAATATAATTAACCCGTTGGCGGCGGTTTGCGCCATGGGAATGATGTTAGAGGATCTGGGAGAGGCCGAGGCAGGGAAAGCAGTGGAAAGATCGGTGATAAAGATTGTCAGTAAGGATTTAAAATCCCTGGCAGCGGGAAAGATGGGTTATTCCACAACTGAAGTAGGCGATTTAGTAGTGAAGTATTTATAGAGGAGAATACAAATGAAGAAGTTGAAGTACAATGTAGCTGTCGTAGGCGCCGGAGTCGTGGGCGTGGAGATGCTGCGCGTTTTAAAGCAGCGTAATTTTCCTGTCGGTAAATTACGCGTGTTCGCCCGTTCAGCCAGGGATATAAAAGTAGACGGGCAGGTTTATTCTGTTGAGCCTATAGCCTCAGAAGGTTTTGAAGGCATAGATATCGCTTTGTTTGCCGGGACCGAAGGCGAAAAAGGCGCCAGTCTCACCTATGCTTCTGAAGCGGTAAAGAGGGGAGCGATAGTGATCGATAACGGGGCGGATTTCCGTATGTATCCGCAAGTGCCTTTAGTTGTCCCTGAGGTGAATGCCAAAGATATAAATCCCATTAGAAATTGGTTCTTTGCAAAAAGACACAGGCCAGAAGGCCGTGGTTTGGCCTCCGATAGCCAAAGCCATAGAGGGATAATCGCCAACCCGAATTGTTCTACTATCCAGATGGTCGTGGCTTTATGGCCTATTTATAAGAAGGCGGGGATCAAGAGAATAATCGTTACTACTTTACAGGCCTCTTCCGGGGCCGGTAAGGGCGCGGTTGACCAATTGAACGAAGAAAATAAGGGGATAGTGGCTTCCGGTATTGGGATAGGCAGGGGGATATCTTTAAGCGCGTCACTGCCGGTCCATATCGAGGTAAAGAATAAAGTCATGCCTCAGCAGCTCGCTTATAATGTTTTTCCGCATATCGGGTCTTTTGTTGAATGCGATTATACCAACGAAGAGTGGAAATTGGTCCGCGAGACCCACAAGATCATGCATGATAATAAGATCAAGATCTCAGCTACTACGGTAAGGGTGCCGGTAAGGACAGGGCATTCTGAGTCGATCTACATAGAGACCAAGGATGCGATTGAGCCGGATAAAGTAAAGGCGCTGCTTTCTAAGTCTCCGGGGGTTGTAGTAATAGATGACCCTAAGAATAATCTTTATCCCATGCCTAAAGACGCCGAAGACAAGGATGAGGTTTTTGTCGGGCGTATCCGCAAGGATTGTTTTGTAAAGAACGGTTTATGGCTTTGGGTTGTAGCCGATAATTTACGTAAGGGCGCGGCGACCAACGCGGTGCAGATCGCAGAATGCGTAATCTCAAGCTCAAAATAGAGTACGACGGGACGAATTACTGCGGTTGGCAGGTCCAACGGAACATCCGCCAGTCAATACAGGCAACGATAGAAAAGGCCCTCCAGAAGATCCTGCAGGAAAAAGTACGCTTGATCGCTTCAGGAAGAACCGACGCGGGTGTTCATGCCCAGGCCCAGATAGCTAATTTTAAAACCAAGTCTGGAATAGATCTAAAGAAATTACAAGGGGCCTTGAATGGGCTCTTGCCGGCAGATGTGGTTATTTCCGGCATAGAAGAAAAGGGCCTGGATTTTCACAGCCGTTTTGACGCGAAGTCAAAGATCTACCGTTATACCATATTAAACCGTCCGTATCCTGCGGCTCTTTTAAGAAATACGGTTTATTTTTACCCCTTCCCTTTGGATATAACCATTATGCGAAAGGAAGCCAGGGTTCTTTTGGGAAGGCACGATTTTAGTTCGTTTAGGGCATCCAGTAAATTAGAGAGAGGCCCGGTAAGGACTATAAAATCAATAAAGATAACTAAAGATAAAGACAGTATCTATATGGACATTGAAGGAGACGGCTTTTTATACAATATGGTAAGGAATATCGCAGGTACGCTTATTGAATCAGGCAGGGGAAAACTGCCTGAAGGGAGCATTAAAAAGATATTGTCAGCTAAAGACAGAAGATCGGCCGGCCCTGCCGCTCCCGCCAGGGGGCTTTGCCTGGTAAAAGTAAAGTATTAAAAAAATATTTGACTTCATCTAAATTTATGTTATACTATTTCATTCTACGGATTCATCCGGCTCAAGGCCGGTAACCATTTCTAAATAAAATGAATAAAACGTATATAGCCAAAAAAGAAGATATAAAGAGGCAGTGGTATGTTGTTGATGCCAAGGATAAAATATTAGGAAGGCTTGCCTCTAAAATAGCTGCTATCTTAAGGGGCAAGCATAAGCCCATATTTAGCCCGCATCTTGATACCGGTGACGGCGTTATTGTAATAAATTCCTCAAAGATCAAGGTTACGGGAAATAAGCCCAAACAAAAAGTTTATCGCCGTTATTCAGGTTATCCGGGAGGATTAAGAGAAGTTACCTTAGAGGTATTGCTGGCTAAAAAGCCGGAAAAGGTTATGCAGCTGGCGGTAAAAAGAATGCTTCCCGGCGGGCCCCTGGGACGTAAAATGTTAAAGAAACTAAAGGTCTACGCTGATGATAAGCATATTCATAAGGCTCAGAATCCCGTAGTTTTGGAGGTATAATGGCAGATCAGATCACAAAGTATAGCGCGGTAGGCAGGCGTAAAGAATCAGTGGCAAGGGTTAATCTCATACCCGGCAAAGGGGATATCGTGGTTAACGACCGGTCAATTGACAGGTATTTTCTTAGAGAAACAGACAGGATCATCGTAAAACAACCCTTAGCATTAACCAATAATACAGATAAATACGACATCCGCGCTATTATCAGGGGAGGCGGGCTTACCGGCCAGGCAGGCGCTTTACGGCTGGGTATTTCGCGCGCTTTAATATTAGTCGATGCCGCCTATAAAGATCTGTTGCGTAAACAAGGGTTTTTAACGCGCGACCCGCGCATGAAAGAACGCAAGAAATACGGGCAAAAAGGCGCGCGTAAACGCTTCCAGTGGACAAAGAGATAGAAGAAATCCGGAAGGCGTTGGTTTTTAAACTCAGGATTTATTTAAATCCCGCTGGAAAACAGCGGGATTTTTATTTATAGGCGCGATAATTTTCTCAAAAAAACTTTACAGTTTATAAAAACTCTGTTATAATCAAAAATCTACCTTTGTCCTACTAATGCGTTGTTTAATACGGGATTTCTTCCTTATAACTATCTGGCTATAAAGAAGATATAGAACGCGGGGCCCATAGCTCAGTGGTAGAGCAGGTGACTCATAATCACTTGGCCGGAGGTCCGAATCCTTCTGGGCCCAGTAATATTTAGAACGAAATAGGGCGCATGGCTCAGCTGGTTAGAGCGCCACATTCACATTGTGGAGGTCATAGGTTCGAATCCTATTGCGCCCATTTTAGAGAATTATAATAAGGGAGTAAAATTGCCTACGCTTGACCTTAAAGCACAAATAAATAACTTATCTAAACTGCAAACATTAGACAGCGAAATTTACGCTCTGCGGAATGAAAAAGAATCTAAGCCGCTGGAGATCAAGGCGATAGAAGCATCTTTTGAGGAGAAGAAACAACACCTGGCTTCGCTTGATAAACAATTGCTGGATCTGCAGAAACAGAGAAAAGATACGGAGTTGGAATTAGGCTCTAAGGAAGAAAACACGAAAAAGCTGCAATCCCAGCTCTATTCGCTTAAGACTAACAAGGAATACCAGATTATGCTGCAGGGGATACAGGATTCCAAAGCCGATGCTTCCATAATTGAAGATAAAATCTTAAAGTTATTCGAACAGGCGGACTCGGTAAAGGCGGATGTCGAGAAAGAAAAACAAAGGCTTAAGGAAGAGGAGAAGTTGTCCCTTGAGCAGAAAAATAAAATTGGGGACAGGGTAAAAGAGATAGATGGCCACCTGGCGCAATTAGAAACCCAAAGAAAGCAGATTATGCCTGATATCGAGCCTAAGATCCTGGAGCAGTATGAAAGGATACTGCTTAATCGCGACGGTTTAGCCATAGTCAGCGTAAAGCATAATACCTGCGAAGGGTGCAATATGTCTGTTCCGCCCCAGGTAATAAACCTTATAAAGATGTATGAGCGTATAGTTACCTGCGAGATCTGTAACAGGATATTGTATGTTAAAGAATGAAAGAGCTGGAGATCTATATTGACGGAGCGTCAAAAGGTAACCCTGGCCCCAGCGGCATAGGCGTGGTTATCTATTGCGGCGGCAGGAACATCAAGAATATCTCCACTTATATCGGCAATACCACAAATAACGTCGCGGAATACACCGCCTTGATCTATGGTTTACAAGAGGCGCTTAAACTTAAGGCGGAAGTATTAAAGATAAAAACTGACAGCCAGCTTTTATGCAGGCAGATAAATAAGGTCTACAAGGTAAAGAGCCCGAATATATTAGGGCTGTATAACCAGGTTTTGGGCCTTATGGAAGCTTTTAAGCTGGTTTCCATAGCGGATATCTCCCGTGAATATAATCAAGACGCGGATAAATTAGCTACTCAGGCAGTTAAGAAACAATTAGGATAATCTTTGATAATGGGGCAGGTAGGAGGTGGTCACCCCTGATATTTTGCTTCACAAAGCAAAATAGCGCGGGAGGAAAGTCCGGGCTCCAGAGGATAGCGCAATGGGTAACACCCATCCCTACAGGCCAATTGCAGCTATATCCGATAGGAATATCGGCAATTGGCGTGTAGGCGGATTAGAGCCACAGAGACGAGTCCCTGCAGCCGTAAGGCAGCGGGGGGTGAAACGCGGCAATCTCTGCGTGGAGCAAGGTGAAATAGCCTCGCCTTTACTACCTTTTGGTAGGGATAAAAGCGATCCGCTTTAAGCCCTCTAACTGAGGGAAGGCGGGAGGGTAAACTGCTTGAGCTTTGATGGTAACATCAAGGTCGAGAGAAATGATCACGCAAGGTGCGAATTCTGCATCGGGACAGAACCCGGCTTATTCTACCTGCCTCTAAAAAATGCAAAATTCAAAACGCGAAGTTAAAAGTTAAAACTCAAAGTTTAAGGAGGGTCAAATATGTCCGGTCATTCTAAATGGAAGACGAATAAATCTAAAAAGAACGCGGCTGATGCCAAAAAAGGGGCCGCCTATACCAAGGTCATCAAAGAGATCACCGTTGCCGCGCGTGAAGGAGGCGGCAACCCGGATACCAATCCAAAGTTACGTACTGCTATAGCCAAAGCCCGTGAGGAAAACATGCCTTCGGATAACGTGAAGATGGCGATAAAGCGCGGGACAGGAGAAATCCCGGGAGTGATCTATGAGACGGTTTTATATGAAGCATACGGCCCCAGCGGGGTAGCGGTTTTGGTTGAGGCTTTGACGGATAACAAGAACAGGACTACGGCGGAATTACGCAATATCCTTTCTAAAAAGGGCGGCAATATGGCAGGCGCTGGTTCTGTCAGTTGGATGTTTACAAAAAAAGGCTATTTCCTTGTTGAGAGGAGCCAGGCAAAAGAAGAAGAGTTAATGACTATCGCTTTAGACGCGGGTGCAGAAGATTTTAAATCGGACGAGAAGAATTATGAAATTATCACTTCGGTGCAGGCCTTTGAGAGCTTAAAGCAGATCATCCAGGATAAAGGCATAAAATGGCTTGATGCCGAGGTTACTATGATCCCGTCTTCGCTGATCAAGGTAACCGGTAACGACGCGAAGCAGATTTTAGGATTGATAGACAGTTTGGAAGAGCACGACGATGTCCAGCAGGTTTACGCTAATTTTGATATACCTGATGAGATACTGGAACAGGCAGCTTCCGGATAGGGAATGATAATTTTAGGCGTTGACCCGGCTTTAACAGTTACCGGATACGGTGTTATTGGCGCGGAAAACAGGAACCTGCGCCTGCTTGAGGCGGGGATAATAAAGACTGCCTCAAAAGAGATATTGCCGGAACGCCTGGATAAAATATACCGCGCTGTGGTGAAATTGATATCTGATACCGCCCCGGATGTGATGGTGCTTGAGAAGTTATATGTGCATCACCGCCATCCTACTACCGCGTATCTTCTGGGGCAGGCCCGCGGCGTAATATGCCTTGCCTGCGCGACCAAGAATATTCCCTTAGTTGAATACGCGGCCACCCGCGTGAAAAAGGCGGTTGTCGGGCGCGGGTTATGTTCTAAAGCCCAAGTGCAGAGAATGGTTGCCGGCGTCCTTAGTTTAAGCGCCATACCTAAATATACAGATGTAACTGATGCCTTAGCGCTGGCTATCGCGCACAGTTATATAAGCCGGAGCATAGATTATAAAATAAGGTAACAGGGCTGGCCAGGTAAATATGATAGCGATCATTGATTACGGCATGGGTAATATCCACAGCGTGCAGAAAGCATTGCAGCTAGTCGGAGCCAAAACCATTGTTACTAATAGCCCTAAAGATATACAGGCGGCTGATAAAGCGGTCTTGCCGGGAGTAGGGGCTTTTGATGATGCCATGCAGGAATTAGAGAAGCAGGGCTTAGTGCCTGTCTTAAATGAATACGCAGTTAATAAAAAACCGCTTTTGGGTATCTGCCTGGGCATGCAGCTTTTGTTTGAGAAAAGCGAAGAAGCAAAGAAATCTAGAGGTTTGGGGCTGCTAAAGGGAAGTGTTAGAAAGTTTGAAGAGTCAAGCGGGGTCAAGATACCCCATATGGGCTGGAATCAGCTAAAAGTAGTTTTAGGAGAATGCCCGTTATTAAAAGGAGTGGAAGGTGGCGCGTACGTTTATTTTTGCCATTCCTATTATCCCCAACCGCTGGATAAGGGTATTAGCGCTGTTAATACGGATTACGGAATAGATTTTACTTCTGTGGTCTGGCGTGATAATATATACGGCGTGCAATTTCATCCGGAGAAGAGCCAGAAGGCAGGATTAAAGATGTTAGAAAACTTTGTTAATTTATGTTAATTATTCCGGCTATAGATCTAAAAGACGGCTGCGTCGTGCGCTACGTCCAGGGCAGGCTAGATAAGAAAATATATTCGCGTGATCCCCTTAAAACCGCCAGGCACTGGCTGAAGGCGGGAGCAAAGCTGATACATGTAGTTGATCTAGACGGCGCTTTTCTGGGCGTGCCAAAGAATTTAGATAAGGTCAAGGAGATCGCCGGGAATGTCGATGTGCCCATACAATTCGGCGGGGGCGTAAGAAGCCTGGAGGCAATAAAGGAATTGCTTGATTCCGGGGTTTGGCGCGTTGTCTTAGGCACAAAGGCCGTCCTGGACAAAGCTTTCCTGAAGAAAGCTTTTCTTAAGTTTGCCGATAAGATCATCGTAAGCCTTGATGCCAAGGAGAATGTTTTATCTATTAAAGGCTGGCAGAAAAGTTATAAAGAAATGGACGTTTTAACATTTGCCGCGATGTTAAAAGACATGGGGTTTGGGCAGTTGATCTATACGGATACATTAAAAGACGGGACATTATCCGGCCCGAATATAAAGGCGGTAAAAAACCTGTTAAAGGAAACCGGACTGAAATTAATTGCCTCCGGAGGTATATCCAGCCTGGAGGATATATGTAAACTTAAGAAATTAGAAAAGCAGGGTTTGACAGGCATCATTACAGGCAAGGCTTTATATGAAGGCAGGTTCACTTTAGGCGAGGCCCAGGCTTGCGGGGCATAATAAGTTAAGGATACGCAGGTACAACGGAAGGAACACCCGGAGTCACCGGGGGGGGTAGTTTTTAAAAGGAGGAGGGTATGTTAAAGAAGGCGTGTGTGTTTTCTCTGGCGTTTTTCACCTTGGTCTTACTAAGCGGGTGCGCTACGGGGCGTAAACAAAAAGACTTAGAGATCCAGGGCTTAAGGAATCAGGTCTTGGTTTTAGAGTCTCAAGTTCAGTCCAAAGACGAAGAGATCAATAATTTAAAAGAATCTTTAGCTAGGGCCGCCGCGGAAAAAGAAACATCGCAGGTTTCCGCAAAACAATCGGGTAAGAGAAAAGCCGCGGGAGAAATAAAATCCCGGCCAAAGGCAAGGCAGATCCAGTCCGCTTTAAAGAATGCCGGATATGATCCAGGGCATGTTGACGGCAGGATGGGTAAGCAGACCCGCGATGCCGTAAAGGAATTTCAGAGAGCGAATAATTTACCTGTTACCGGAAAAGTAAACAAAGGGACCTGGGCTTTATTAAGAGAGTATCTTAATAAAAAAGTTAAATAAGCCCGCAGGCGCTTAATAGATAATTTCACAACGCAGCTACAACTTACGCTGCCCGTTATTTAATGTTAACTAAGCGTATAATACCTTGTTTGGATATTAAGGATGGCAGGGTGGTAAAAGGCGTAAAGTTCCTGGGGTTAAAAGACGCGGGCGACCCCGTGGAGGCGGCTAAGGCTTACGATGAGCAGGGAGCGGATGAACTGGTGTTTCTGGATATCACTGCCAGCTTCCAGAAACGTAAGACCCTCCTTGGCCTGGTAGAAAAGATAGCCGAGAATATATTCATGCCTTTTACCGTCGGAGGCGGGATAGCGGATATCGGTGATATCAGGGATCTTTTAAACGCGGGAGCGGAAAAAGTATCCATTAACACGCAGGCGGTAAAATATCCCGATTTGATCTCTGAAGCTTCCCGGAAGTTCGGCAGCCAGTGTATCGTAGTGGCGATAGATGCCAAGTCAGTGGATAGCCCCGAGGCCAAGAAATGGCAGGTATACATTAACGGCGGCAGGACTATTACCGAATTAGACGCTGTCGGGTGGGCAAAGCAGGCAGCCAGTTTAGGCGCGGGCGAGATCCTCCTGACCAGTATGGACTACGACGGGACAAAAGACGGTTTTGATATAGGCCTGACTAAAGCCGTGGTGGGAGCGGTAAATATTCCGGTTATTGCCTCCGGCGGAGCCGGAAAACTGGAACATTTTTATGAGGTCTTTGCCCAGGCAGGCGCTGACGCGGGCCTGGCAGCTTCGATCTTTCATTATCAGGAATATACAATAAAACAGGCCAAGGCTTATTTAAAAGAGAGAGGGATACCTGTCCGACCATGAAAAATACTTTATTGAATAGCTTTAAGTTTGACAAGAAAGGCTTGATCCCGGCCATAGTCCAGGATTACAAAAATAACGATGTTTTAATGCTGGCCTATATGAATAAAGAATCGCTGCGCAGGACGATAAAATCGGGTAAGACTTGTTTCTGGTCGCGCTCCAGGAAAGAATACTGGGTCAAAGGGGCGACATCCGGGCACTTTCAACTGGTAAAATCTATTTTCTATGATTGCGATATGGACGCGCTATTGATCAAGGTAAGGCAGGCAGGGGTTGCATGTCACACGGGCAGCCGTTCCTGTTTTTATAGAAAGATATAATTTATGGATATGTACCGGCCGTCATTAAAAGAATTCATAAAACTGTCTAAGCAGGGCAATGTTATCCCGGTGTATAAAGAGATCAACGCTGACCTGGATACTCCGGTGTCCGCTTTCTTAAAGATGAAAAAAGACGATTACGCGTTCTTGCTTGAGTCCGTGGAAGGCCAGGAGAAGATCGCGCGGTACTCTTTCCTGGGCAGTAATCCGTCTTTGGTATTTAAGAGCAAGGGTAAGAATATCCAGATACTTTATCCGAGGCAGAAGCGCGCCAGCCGGTTTACTACCGAGTTATCTCCTTTAGATGAAATTAAAAAGATCATGAAGGGCTTTAAAGCTGTTACTGTGCCTGGCCTGCCGCGTTTTTACGGAGGATTGGTAGGTTTTATGGAATATGATACTGTGCGGTTCTTTGAAAGCCTGCCTGACGAGAACCCCGATGACTTAAAACTTCCGCACTCCATGTTTATCTTAACCGATACCATCATGGTTTTTGACCATGTCAACCATACTATAAAGATCGTCAATAATGTTATGCTGCCGGAGGAAACCCGGGGGCTCTCCGCGGCAAAGTTGACAGCCGCTTACGGCAAGGCGATAAAAAGGATAGAATCTATACGAAGCGATTTTATGAAGCCCGTTGCCGAAGAAAAAAATAAGGGTTTAAGGCCGCTTAGGAAAACAAATATAGAATCCAATTTCAGTAAATCGGCTTTTATGGATATAGTAAATAAAGCCAAATCCTATATACGAAAAGGGGATATTATCCAGGTGGTTTTATCGCAGCGGTTCAAGCTAAAGATCAAACGGGACGCCTTCGGGATATATCGAAGCCTGAGGAGCCTGAATCCGTCCCCCTATATGTATTTTTTAAAATTAAAAGACGCGGTATTGATCGGGTCTTCACCTGAAATGCTGGTCCGTTGTGAGGATGGGTTGGTCCGCATGAGGCCTATCGCGGGCACAAGGCCGCGGGGGAAGACGGAAGAAGAGGACAAGAAACTGGAGAAAGAACTTTTAAACGACAAGAAGGAAAAGGCAGAGCACCTTATGCTTGTGGATTTAGGAAGGAATGATCTAGGCAGGGTCTGCCGGACAGGAACGGTTACGGTAGATGAATTTATGGGGATAGAGAGGTACTCCCATGTGATGCATTTAGTAAGTGAAGTAAGGGGTCAGCTTGATGCCAAGAAGCAGGATATTTACGATGTGTTAAAAGCGGCTTTCCCCGCGGGCACAGTTTCCGGAAGCCCGAAGATACGCGCTATGGAGATCATTGATGAATTGGAGAATCTAAAGCGCGGCCCCTATGCCGGATGCGTGGGGTATTTTAGTTTTTCGCATAATATGGATACCTGTATAACCATAAGGACAATAATTGTCAAGGGTGATTCCGCTTATATACAGGCAGGAGCGGGTATTGTCGCTGATTCTGTCCCCGAAAAGGAATATCTTGAATCGGTTAATAAAGCAAGGGCTTTAATTGAAGCGATCTCAAACTATTGAAAGGAGAAACCAATGGCAGTGCATGTACGTTTAAGAAGAATTGGCAAGAATCCGAAAGGAAAACCGCATTTCAGGATCTCTGTTTTTGATGAACGTAAGGGCAGGGACAGCAGGACTATTGAGGAATTGGGTTTTTACAGCCCTGTTACGGGAGAAGCGAAAATAAAGCAAGAGCGGATTGATTTCTGGGTGAAAAACGGCGCCGTGTTATCACCGACGGTCAAGAGCTTGATCACTAAACAAAAAAAGGAGGCAAAAAATGCCACAGGGACAGCAAGCAGCTAATCCGATAATAAGTTTTTTCCCTTTAGTCCTGATATTCGTTATTTTTTATTTTCTGCTTATCAGGCCTCAGAAGGCAAAGGAAAAAGAGCATCAGAAGATGATCTCCAATTTAAGCAAGAATGACGAGATCGTAACCTCCAGCGGTATCCATGGCACCATAGTCAACATAAAAGAGAAGACGCTTGTTTTAAGGATAGACGATAACGTAAAGATAGAGGTAGAGAAGAATTGCGTTGCCTATAAAAAGAAAACACAAGAAGCGGTTTAGCGGTAAGCGCGATTTTAGACAGGAGCTGATAAATGGAAAGAAGGGTTATTTATAAATCAATTCTTATCTTGGCAGTCTTGGTTACTTGCCTGTATTTTACCTTTCCTCTAGATAAAAAGATAAACCTGGGCCTGGATTTAAAGGGCGGAGTCCATCTTTTGCTTAAGGTAGATACCAGCCATCTTGCCGGACAGGCTAAGGAGGAGGCTGCCGACAGGGCGCTGGAGGTGATCAGGAACAGGATTGACCAATTTGGAGTGAGAGAACCTTCTATCCAGAAACAAGGTGAAGATGAAATAGTAGTGCAGCTGCCGGGGGTTACCGACAGGGAGCGGGCCATAGATATAATAGGTAAGACCGCTATGCTGGAGTTTAAACTTGTTTCTAATGATCCGGATAAGCTGAAAGACGCGATGGCAGGAACCCTGCCTGACGGTTATGAATTAAAATACGCGCAGGAAGATAATGAGCCGCTGCTTTTGGAGAAACAGGCGGTTTTAAGCGGCGACATGCTGACTAACGCCTCTATGCGTTTTAGCCAGTCTGAATTCAATGAGCCCGCGGTGGCCCTGCAGTTTAACGCTGAAGGAGCAAAAAAGTTCGCTGAAGTTACCGCAGGCAATGTGGGAAAGAGATTGGCTATCGTCTTAGACGGAAAGGTCCAGTCCGCCCCGCGTATAAAGGAAGCGATACCTTCCGGTGAAGCGGTAATAACCGGGCGGTTTACTATTGAGCAGGCGCAGGACTTAGCGCTTATTTTAAGGATCGGCGCCTTGCCGGCTCCGATGTATATAGAGGAAGAAAGGACTATCGGCCCTTTATTAGGGCAGGATTCCATAAATAAAGGTATCAAAGCCAGTGTCATCGGCGGCATACTGGTGTTTGTTTTTATGGCCGGCTATTATCTTTTACCGGGGATCATAAGCGATATAGCGCTGATGATGAACTTAGTGATGATCCTGGGAGGATTGGGGCTCCTGCCTATTCTTTTCCCCGGAGTAGCCGCGACATTGACCTTGCCGGGAATTGCCGGCATCGCGCTGTCACTGGGCATGGCAGTAGATGCCAACGTGCTTATCAATGAACGCATAAGAGAAGAATTATCTTTAGGGAGGAATTTGCGCGCAGCGATAGCCAATGGTTACAACAAGGCGTTTGGCGCTATTTTTGATTCCAACCTGACTACTTTGATCGCCGCGTTTTTACTGTTCCAATTCGGCACGGGCCCGATAAGGGGTTTTGCGGTAACCTTGACTATCGGTTTGATCAGCAGTATGTTTACCGCTATAGTGGTAACCCGCACTATATTTGAGATCCTCTTGCGTTTTGGCCTGATAAAGAATTCCCTGCCCATGTTTCAGCTCATCAAGCAGACTAAATTCGATTTTATCGGGAAAAGAAAGATATTTTACACCATCTCGTTAATTATAATAATAACCGGACTTGTTTTTTACTTTAAGAAAGGCGCTCAGGCATACGGTATTGATTTTGCCGGAGGGCAGTTACAGGAATACAGTTTTAAGACGCCGCCGGCCATAGACCAGGTACGCCAGGTCCTAAAAGAGATAAACTCAAACGACGCGTCAATTCAGCAGTTTAAAGAGAACCCGCGGGTTGTCCTCATCAGGACCACGGAAGATAAGAGCAGTATTTTAACCGATACGCTGAAACAAAAGTTCCCTGATCAGGATATACAGATACTCAGGATAGAGCGCGTGGGCCCTGTAGCGGGTAAACATTTAAAAACAAAAGCAATTTACGCGCTCATCTGGTCGTTAGTTGGTATCTTGATCTATGTTGCTTTCAGGTTTAAACACGTCAATTTTGCCATAGCAGGCATAATTGCCCTTATCCATGATGTCTTAGTGGCATTAGGGTTTTTAGTCATGACCGGCAGGCAGATAGACCTGTTGACCATTACCGCGTTTTTAACTATCGCCGGTTTCTCTATTAACGATACTATCGTTATTTACGACAGGGTAAGGGAAAACGCCAAGCTGTTTAAGAAGATGAGCCTTTATGAGTTGATCAACTTAAGCGTCAACCAGTGCCTGGGCAGGACAGTCCTTACCTCCGGAGTTACGCTGATGGTGGTAGCGGCTATTTTCTTCTACGGCGGAGAAGTATTGAGCAATTTTGCTTTTACTTTGCTGGTAGGTTTTATCTCCGGCGTTTATTCTACTATTTATATTGCCTCGCCTTTAGTCCTTGCCTGGAGCCGCAAAAGCTCAAAGTAAGCGGGGGGTATAATTTATTTACCCGGGTTTAAATGTTTAAATCATTCAAGATCTACGCAGGTTTAAACATTGATCTAGAAAACCTTCTTTCTGTCTTGGCCGGATATGGATACAGCAGGCAGGAGAGGGTTTCCAGCGAAGGTGATTTTTCCTGCCGCGGGGGAATTATCGATATATTCCCCAATTCATTCGAACTGCCCATACGCCTGGATTTAGACAACGACACGGTAATCTCCATAAAAACGTTTAATCCTTCTACCCAAGAGGCGCTCTGGGAACACAAAATAGTTATTATCCTCCCTATAAGCCCGGCGTCCGCCAGAAAGAAAGCCGCCTTTACCGAAGACTTCCCTTTATCAAACTTTGTAGATTTAAATATCGGCGATCTTGTGGTCCATAACCAGTATGGTATCGGAAGATTCCTGGGTATGGATAAGATAAAGATACAGGATAAATACAAAGACCACCTGGTTATCGAATATGACCGCCAGGAGAAATTGTATGTGCCGGTTGACCAGATGCACCTGGTGCAGAAATATATAGCTTTTCATATAAGAAGGCCCAAACTTTACAAGCTGGGCGGCAAGGAGTGGCTTAAGGCAAAAGAAAAGGCAAGAAAAGGGATACAGAAGTTAGCCTGGGAGCTTTTGGCATTACAGGCAATGCGCTTAAGCTCGCAGGGTTTTGTTTATTCCAAAGATACGGATTGGCAAAAAGAATTCGAGTCCGCTTTTCCTTTTAAGGAGACCCCTGACCAGATAAAGGCAACAGAAGAAGTAAAGCAGGACATGGAATCCTCCAGGCCCATGGACAGGCTGCTTTGCGGTGATGTAGGTTATGGCAAGACTGAAGTAGCGATGCGCGCGGCGTTTAAAGCGGTGATGGACAATAAGCAAGTTGCTTATCTTGTGCCTACTACGATCCTCGCCCAGCAGCATTACCAGAATTTCCAGGCACGGCTTAAAGACCTTCCTGTTAACATAGAAATGCTATGCCGTTTTAAAACAGGCGCGGAGCAAAAGAACGTGATCGAAGGCCTTAAGCGCGGCAGTGTCGATATTGTGATCGGGACCATTAGGTTATTATCCGATGACATGGCTTTTAAAGACCTGGGGCTGGTGATAATTGACGAAGAGCAGCGTTTTGGGGTAAAGGCCAAAGAAAAATTAAAGAAGTTGAGATTGTCCATAGATGTGCTGACTTTGACCGCGACACCTATTCCCCGGACTTTATACATGAGCTTGATGAATGCCAGGGACCTGTCGGTGATCAATACCCCGCCACAAAATAGGTTGCCTATCAAGACTATTGTGGTAGAATATGATGAAGACTTGATCCGTCAGGCGGTCATGCGGGAAATAAACAGAAAAGGGCAGGTTTATTATCTGCACAACCGGATCGAGGATATCCAAAAGGTTAAAGACAAGCTCTCCAGGATTCTGCCTTCCCGCGTCAGGTTGACTACGGCGCACGGGCGCATGCACCCTAAGGATTTAGAAACGGTAATGTCCGGGTTCCTGCGGGACCAAGTTGATATCTTGTTATGTACCATGATCATAGAGTCGGGGATAGATATACCCAATGCTAATACCATTATCATAGATAATGCTCAGGAGTTTGGGTTATCCGACCTGCATCAGCTGCGCGGCAGGGTAGGAAGGTTTGACCGTCCCGCCTACGCTTATTTTCTGGTCCCCAAGAACAAGGTTTTGGATACGGACGCGAAAAAAAGGTTAAGCGCGATCCAGGAATATTCATATCTGGGGTCCGGTTTTAATATCGCCATGGAAGATCTAGAGATCAGGGGCGCGGGGAATCTCCTGGGAATGGAACAGCACGGTTTTATCGCCGCTGTAGGGTTTGACCTCTATTGCCGGCTGTTAAGAGAAGCGGTGGAGAATTTTAAAAAATTACTGCCCAATGCTAAAATACAGGTTACAAAATAAACTAAAGGCCCGAAGAACAAACACCAGGGCAATGGCTGCCCTGCCGTTTGCTATTTCCGCTTTATGCTTATTTTTGATCTCCTGCTTGGGCATTTGGAATCCCGCGTTATATGCCGAGGATAAAATAATCGCTGTTGTTAATTCCGATGTGATCACGCAAAAAGACCTGGATGATTTTATCAATTTCATGAATATGCAGTTGTCGCGGCAATACAGCGGGAGCGAATTAGAAAGCAGGCTCCAGGCGGTAAAACAAGATTTGCTGAATAAGCTGATCGAAGACCGCCTTATTTTACAAGAAGCCAAGAAGAGCGGCATAAAGATAGAGGAAAGCAGGATCAAGGCAAGGGTAAACGAGATCAGGAGGCGCTATCCTTCAGACAGGGAATTTAAAGACGACTTGATAAGGCAGGGTCTGACACAGGCAGACGTAGAAAGCAAGATCAAGGAACAGTCGCTCATGTATGAAATTGTGGAAGCGATGATAAAGGATAAGATCGTTATCAGGCCGGAAGAGGTCACGAATTTCTATAATAGTAATACAAAAGAATTCGCGTTCCCTGAAGAACGCGATATAGAAACTATAGCGTTAGAAAATGAAGACCAGGCTAAAAGCGTTTCCTATAGCTTAAAGACCGGCCAAAAGTTAGCGGATCTGGCCGTCAGATACCCTATGACGGTCAATGACTTAAAAGTCAGGCAGGGGGAATTCAGAAAAGAGATTGAAAGCGCGGTGTTTAAAATGAACATCTTGGAAATATCAAACCCGGTTAAAATTGATAACAAATATTATATTTTCAAATTAAATAATATAGTCCCGCCCAAACAGCAGACGCTGTCAGAGGCCCAGGCCGGCATTCATGCTTTCTTGTTCGATAAACAGATGCAGGAAAGATTGGCGAAGTGGCTCGATGAGCTCAGGAAGAAGTCTTACATTAAGGTCTTGCATGATTAAAGTCGGTATTACCATGGGCGACCCTTCAGGCATAGGCCCTGCTATAACGGCCGCGGCAATTAATAAACTTAAAAGGCACCGGGCGGATTTCCTGGTGATCGGAGATGAATGGGTATTTAATAAAGCCTCAAATCCCAAACTCCATCCCCAAAATTATAAATTCATAGACCTGCATAACGTTTGCCGCGATAATTTTTCCTTTGGCAAAGTCAGGGCTGAATACGGCAGGGCGTCTATTGAATATTTAGATAAAGCCCTGGAGTTGCTTAAGGATAATAGTATTGATTGCCTGGTAACCTGCCCGATATCTAAAGAGGCGATAAAGAAGGCCGGCTTTACTTATGGAGGCCATACAGAATACCTCTCAGAGCGCACAGGCGCGAAGGATCCGGTGATGATGTTGTTGAATAAGGAATTAAGGTTCGCGCTGGTCAGCAGGCATATCCCTTTAAAGAATGTATCTTCGGCAATAAGCCGGGAAGCTTTGCGCAAGACGATCTCTCTGGCCCGGGAGTCTCTTAAAAAACTATTTTTGATCAAAGAGCCCCGTATCGTAGTCTGCGGCTTAAATCCCCATGCTTCGGATAACGGATCCATTGGCCTTGAAGAGAATAAGGTTATACGGCCTTTATTAAATAAGCTAAAGATAAAAATGAAATATCTATCCGGCCCTATTTCAGCGGATGTGGCTATCGCCAAAGCAAACAGGAAGGAATACGATTGTGTTATCGCGATGTACCATGACCAGGCGCTGATACCTTTAAAATTATGCCCGGGCAATAAGGGGGTCAATATTACCCTGGGACTTCCTTTTATAAGGACATCTCCTTTACACGGGACCGCTTTTGATATCGCGGCAAACCGTATTTCCGCTAATCCCGATTCATTGATGGAAGCAATACTTCTTGCCGTAAAATGCGCGCCAAACCTAAAAAAAGATTAGGCCAGAATTTCCTCGTGGATAAGAATATCCAGAGAAAAATAATCGGCTGCCTGGGATTAGGGCCTTCCGATGTCGTTTTAGAGATTGGAGCCGGCAGGGGCGAATTGACCGGATTACTCGCTACGGAAGTCGAGAAGGTTTACGCCTTGGAGATCGATCCCCATTTATGCGCGGTTTTAAATGAGGGCTTAAAAGGCCAGCCGAATATAGAAGTTATTAATCAGGACATATTAAAATTTGATTTTAAAAAGTATCTGGGCGGAGTAAAGAAAAAAGTAAAGGTAGTAGGCAACATTCCTTATTATATATCCAGCCCCATTGTGGAATACTTAGTCGGCGCCAGGGATAATATTGACAGTGTGTTTATCACCGTGCAAAAAGAATTCGCCCAAAGGATGGCTGCCGCTGCCGGTTCTAAACTTTACGGATCTTTTAGTTGTTTTACGCGGTATTATTTTACCCCTAAGATCGTTCTGAATATTAAGAAAACCTGCTTTTTCCCTGTTCCTAAAGTAGATTCCTGCCTGGTAAGATTAGAGCCGCGGCCAAAGCATACTGTTAAGCCGGAAAATGAGAAGCTGTTTTTTAAGATCATCAGGGCTGCTTTTAATTACAGGAGAAAGACCTTAAGGAACAGCCTTACAGGTATAATCCCCGCGCCTAAACTGGAGGCATTCTTTGACTTATACGGTATTGACGTTAATATCCGCCCGGAAAAGCTTTCCCTGGAAGACTTCGCGAATTTAAGCAATGCCTAAATCCCTCTGGGCCTGTTGGGGCCATTTGCCCCAAGCCTCAGTTTTAAAAAAAATGAAAATAACTATTGACAAAGCGCCGCTTCTCATATATACTTCTTTATTTACGTAAGTCCCTAAACACGCTTTTCAGCGATTTCCACAAGAGGTTACAATAAAAGGGCATATGAAGAATTTCATAAAATTCTTTAATGGCGGTTTTTTTACTCTTGCGGAAAGCTTACGACAGAGCATTCCCAGCTGCTGGAGTAGCTCAGTCGGTAGAGCACGTCCTTGGTAAGGACGGGGTCACGGGTTCGATTCCCGTTTCCAGCTTAATTTTTTTAAAATATGCGCGAAATAATTACTTTAGAGTGCACGGTTTGCAAAAGCAGAAATTACACTACGACAAAGAATAAGAAAAAGCATCAGGATAGGCTGGAAATGAGTAAATTTTGTTCGCCCTGTCGTAAGCATGCCCCTCATAAAGAGATAAAATAAAAAATAGGGGTGTTGGTTAATGGCAAACCACTGGTCTCCAAAACCAGGACTGGGGGTTCGATTCCCTCCACCCCTGGAGAAAAATGATGGGTAGCCCTGGACCGGTTTTGGCGGTTTTTATATGATCCCCGTCGGCAGCAAGGATCCGAGGGGATGAGAAAAGGATTTCTATAGGATGAACATAATCCAGAAGCCCGTAAATTTTGTAAAAGAAGTAAGAGCGGAATTAGGAAAGGTAGCATGGTCAACGCGCCAGGATCTGATAAGCTCAACTATTGTAGTTATTGCCATAACGGCCATATTGGGTGTATTCATAGGGCTGATAGATATGACTCTTTCAAAATTGTTAAGCCTATTTTTCAAATAAAGATATGAAGAGCTGGTACGTTATACATACACAGACAGGTTCAGAGGATAAAGTAAAAGTAGTCCTGGAGAATAAGATTGCCGCGGAAGGCATGCAGGAATCGATCGGTAAGGTGATCATCCCCACCGAGCAGGTTTCGGAAGTCCGGTCCGGCAAGAAAAAACTTTCTAAAAGAAAATTCTTCCAGGGGTATCTGCTCATAGAGATGGAGTTAAACGAAAGGACATATCTTTTTGTTAAGACAGCTCCCGGGGTAACCGGATTTATTGGTTTGGGAAAGAAACCCATGCCTTTGCCGCAAGGGGAAGTAGATAATATCATTAAAAGGACGGAACAGACACAGGCAAAACCCAGCCCCAAGGTTGTTTTTGAAAAAGGCGAGCAGGTCAGGGTAACCGAAGGGCCTTTCTTGAATTTTAACGGCAGTATCGAGGAGATCCATCCTGAAAAAGGCAAGATCAAGGTCAGTGTTTCTATATTTGGCAGGGCGACACTCGTAGAATTAGAATATTGGCAGGTGGAAAAAGTTTAAGCAGGCTAGATAGCGACGCATGGCAAAAAAAATAACGGCACAAATTAAATTATATGTTTCGGCAGCGCAGGCAAACCCTGCTCCGCCTGTTGGGCCCGCTTTAGGCCAGCATGGCGTCAATATCATGCAGTTCTGCAAGCAATTCAATGATCAGACAAAGGGCAGGGATGGTTTGGTCTTGCCCGTGATAATCAGCGTTTACGAAGATAGGACGTTCTCATTTATTATCAAGAGCCCGCCTTCTTCGGTGTTGTTAAAGCGGGCGGCTAATTTGGCCAAGGCTTCAGGAATGGCCGGTAAAGAAACAATAGGCAAGGTAACTAAGGCGCAGGTAGAGGATGTAGCCAGGCAGAAAATGCAGGACTTAAATGCTACGGATTTGCGCCAGGCGGTTAAGATTATCGAGGGGACCGCCAAAAGCATGGGCATTGTTGTTGAGGGATAACGCAAGAAACCAAAAATGAATACACGCAGTAAAAGATATAAAGAATCCGAAAAGCAGGTTGACAGGAGCAAGGCGTATCAGTTAAAAGATGCCATCCTGATCCTTAAAAAGATGGCAACTCCAAAATTTGACGGTTCCGTGGACCTGCATTTTAACTTAAGCGTGGATACTAAGAAATCCGACCAGATGGTCCGCGGCACAGTAGTCCTGCCTCACGGTACAGGCAAGAAGGTAAGGGTAGCGGTTTTTTGCAAGGGTGAGCATGAGAAGCTCGCCAAAGACGCGCAGGCGGATTTTGTGGGCGCCAATGACCTGATAGATAAAGTGGCAGCCGGTTTTTTAAGTTTTGACTGCGCCATCGCTACTCCTGAAATGATGAAGGACTTAAGTAAATTAGGAAAGGTTTTAGGCCCCAGGGGCCTTATGCCCAGCCCTAAGACCGGGACAGTAACAAATGACATCGCCAAAGCGATCGAAGACGTCAAAAGAGGCAAGGTTGAATTCCGCGTTGATAAACAGGGGGGTGTTCATTTGTCGGTCGGCAAGCTTTCTTTTGATGAGGATAAATTATACGATAACGCCATGCGGGTTATCGAGGCTATAAATGAATCTAAACCCGGCTCAGTAAAGGGCAAGTTTGTTTCCGGACTTTCGATCTCAACTTCCATGAACCCGGGCTTGAGAATAGCGGCTTAAGCGTTAAACGATAAAATAAGAAAATGAAAAAAGTCAGCGTATTATTTAAAGAAACATCAGAGAATCGTATCAAGGGTTATTTAAAAGACCATGGTTCCGTCTTAGTTATAAAATATTCCGGTTTATCGGGCCCGGACTTAAATACCCTAAGAAAAGAATTAAGGTCTTCCAGTGCTACTCTTTTTGTGGTAAAGAATTGCGTTGCCCAGCGGGCGCTGCACGATTCGGGTATAGATATTCTGGTCAACAGGATAGAAGGCCCCTGCGGGTTGATATTTGTTAAAGAGGAGCCGGTAGAGGCTTCCCGTGTCCTGTGCAATTTCTTAAAAAGCCACGAAAAATTAGGATTAACAGGGGGAGCTTTAAAAGATAAACTTTTAGAGAAGGCGGACATTGAGTTAATGGCGTCTTTGCCTTCCAAAGAAACCTTAAGGTTTAAGGTGGTCGTAGCTTTGAATTCGCCGATAAGCGGATTAGTCGTAACATTAAATCAGGTATTAACTAAATTCGTTTATTGTTTAGATCAGATAAAGAATAAAAAAGGACAATAGCGTTGCTAAGCAGGGTAAGCCTGCGATAAGGTAAACGCAACGCGGGAACAAAAACAAAAGGAGAGTAAAATGGCAGGAAATCTGGAAGAGATGATCAAGTCCATAGAGAGCATGACGGTCCTTGAGCTTTCGAGTTTGGTTAAGGCCCTGGAAGAGAAGTTTGACGTAAAAGCAAATATGCCTATGATGGCAGCACCTGCAGCCGGCGGCCAGGCTCAGGGTGGAGCTCCGGCTCCAGAAGAGAAAACCACTTTTGCCGTAGTATTAACTAGCGCTGGCGCCAACAAGATCGCGGTGATCAAAGAAGTCAGGACCATGACCAGCCTGGGTTTAAAAGAGGCCAAAGATTTAGTGGATGGCGCGCCAAAGACCGTAAAAGAAGGGGTACCGAAAGAAGAGGCTGAGGAAATGAAGAAAAAGCTTGTAGCAGCCGGCGCCACAGTAGAACTGAAATAACTAACCCAAAAGCACAATAAGCCAAACAAGTACAAAAATGCTTAAACGAAAAAGTTTTGCTAAACTTAAAGAGGTCTACGATCTTCCTAATCTTCTAGAGGTGCAGCTTGAGGCCTATCGTGAATTCCTGCAGATGGATGTGCCTATCAGCGAGAGAAAACGGCAGGGACTGCAAGAGGTTTTCGAAGACATATTCCCCATTGAGAGCCCCAACCGTTCCATAAAACTGGAATTTATCAGTTACACGCTGGCAAAACCAAAATATAATATTGCTGAATCCAAGACGCGGGCCTTGAATTACGCGGCACCTCTAAAGGTGAAATTCAGGTTAACTACCCCCCGTGAAACCAAAGAACAGGAAGCATATTTCGGCGAGCTGCCGTTGATGACTGAAACCGGCACGTTTATTATTAATGGCGACGAACGCGTAGTGGTAAGCCAGCTCCAGCGTTCACCCGGAGTTTCTTTTGAAGAAGAAGAGCATCCCACGGGCAAGAAGATATTTTACGGCAGGATCATCCCCTACCGCGGCGCCTGGCTGGAATTTAAATATGACCTGACAGAAACCATCCTTGTCTATGTTGACCGCCGCAGGAATTTCCCCGCTACCCAGATATTAAGAACTCTCGGATTTTCTACCGATGCCGAAATTATCTCCGCTTTTGGAAAAGAATACGCGGAAATCACCAATACCCTGAAAAAAGATTATACCAAGAATAAGGAAGAGGCGTATCTGGATTTTTACCGTAAGATGCGGCCGACAGAGCCGGTTACTAAAGAAGCGGCGGAAAGCTTATTCTATAGATTATTCTTTGACCCGGCAAGATACGACCTGGAAAGAGCGGGCAGGTTTATCCTGAACAGAAAGTTAGGTATGGATGTCCCCTTGGAAAAGAGGATCCTTGATTCCGCTACGGTTATCAAGGTAATAGAATACCTGATCAAGCTTAAAGAAGGTATCGGCAAGATCGACGATATAGACCATCTGGGGAACCGGCGCATCAAGACGGTCGGTGAACTGGCCCAGAATCAGGTAAGGATCGGCTTAAGCCGTGTTGAGCGTTCGATAAGAGAGAGATTAAGCATATTAGGCGAATTTGACACCCTTAATGTACACTACCTTATAAATTCAAAGTTATTATCCAATCAGATACGTGATTTCTTCGGGCGCAGCCAGCTCTCCCAGTTTATGGACCAGGTTAACCCTCTGGCTGAGATGACCCACAAAAGAAGGTTAAGCGCCTTAGGGCCCGGCGGTTTATCCCGCGAACGTGCGGGTTTTGAGGTCAGGGATATTCATCCTTCTCACTATGGCAGGGTTTGCCCTATTGAAACTCCTGAAGGCCCGAATATCGGGCTTATCGCTTCATTAAGTTCTTATGCCAGAGTAAATCCTCTGGGGTTGTTAGAAACTCCTTACAGGAAAGTAGAAGACGGCCGGGCTACCAAAAAGATAGAATATTTGACCGCTGATATTGAAGAAGACAAAATTATCGCCCAGGCTAACGTTCCTTTAGATGAGAATGGGTATTTTGTAGAGCGTGAAGTTTCCTGCCGTTATAAAGCTGATTTTCCCAAGGTTCCCGCCAAGCAGGTCCAGTATATGGATGTTTCCCCTAAACAATTAGTTTCAGTCGCGGCTTCCTTAATTCCGTTCTTAGAGCATGATGACGCTAACCGCGCGCTTATGGGTTCAAACATGCAGAGGCAGGCAGTGCCTTTGATGATCACCGAACCGCCCCTTATCGGGACTCTCATGGAAGAAAAGGTTGCCCGTGACTCCGGGACGGTAGTAGTATCTCAGGATTCCGGAAAAGTGACCAGCGTGGATACATCCGCGATTACCGTTGGCAAGAATATTTATCACCTCAAGAAATTCCTGCGCACAAACGCGGATACCTGCTTAAATCAGAGGCCCTTGGTTAAGCTTGGCCAGCATATCGAGAAAGGCGAGATCATTGCCGATGGCATAAGCACCAAGAACGGGGAGTTAGCCTTAGGAAGGAATGTATTATGCGCTTTTATGCTCTGGCGCGGTTATAATTTTGAAGACGCGATACTGGTCAGCGAGAAGTTGGCAAAAGAAGACGCCTTTACCTCTATACATATAAAAGAATTTGAGCTGGAAGCAGTGGAAACCCGGCTGGGTAACGAAGAAATAACCAGGGATATTCCTAACGTAAGCGAAGAGGCCTTAAGGAACTTAGATGAGACAGGCGTCGTCCGTATTGGCGCGGAAGTCGGGCCGGGAGATATACTGGTCGGTAAGATCACCCCTAAGACAGATTCAGAGCCTTCTCCGGAAGAAAGGCTCCTGCGGGCGATATTCGGCGAAAAAGCCGGAGATGTGCGGGATACGTCCATGATCGCTCCGCCGGGAGTAGAAGGCGTGGTAATAGACGTGCATGTATTTTCCCGTAAGGACCGCGGCAGAAAATCCAAAGAGGAAAAAACAAAAGAACTGGCCAAGATCCGGGAATTGAAAGCTTACTATAAACAGGAAGTAGAATTTGTGCAGACAGAGAAAACAGTGGCTTTGGCCCAGCTGTTAAAAGTGGATAAGAAAAAAATAGAAAAGCTGGACTTTAGCGATAACGAAGAAGCGAAGATACTGGCTGCCTCTTTTGATGAGCAGGTCCAGGAATTGATCGCTGAAGAAGAGCAGGAGATCGAGAAGGTCAGGCGCGGCGATGACCTGCCGGCCGGCGTATTAAAAAGAGTGGTAGTGTATATCGCTACAAAACGCAAGCTTTCGGAAGGCGATAAATTAGCCGGAAGGCACGGGAACAAAGGTGTGGTGGCTAAGATATTACCCGAAGAGAGTATGCCTTATTTACCGGATGGAACACCCATTGAGATCGTGTTGAACCCCTTAGGCGTGCCTTCTCGTATGAATATAGGCCAGATCTTAGAGGCTCATCTTGGCTGGGCGACCAAGGCCTTAGGCCTGCACGTCGGCTGCCCTATTTTCGACGGAGCTAAAGAGAGCGAGATCAAAGAGATGCTTAAGAAGGCGGGGCTTCCTGAGGATGGAAAGATCACTCTTCGCGATGGTTATACCGGAGAGCCTTTTGACCATAAGGTAACCGTAGGTTACATGTATATAATGAAGCTGATCCATCTTGTGGATGAGAAGATCCATGCCCGTTCCATAGGGCCCTATTCTCTGGTTACGCAGCAGCCATTAGGCGGAAAGGCCCAGTTTGGAGGCCAGAGGTTAGGAGAAATGGAAGTCTGGGCATTAGAGGCTTATGGAGCAGCGTTTACTTTACAGGAGATGCTTACGGTAAAGAGCGATGATGTATCGGGCAGGACGCGCATATACGAAGCTATAGTTAAGGGGGAGCAGAGGCTGACGCATGGCACGCCTGAATCGTTCAATGTTTTAATAAAAGAGTTGCAAGGCTTAGGTTTGGATATCCGCACAGAAAAAACAAAATAGGGGCACTAAAAATGGAAGAAATTATTGCTTTTGATAATATAACTATAAAGATCGCCTCGCCGCAGATCATAAAATCCTGGTCAAAAGGAGAGGTAAGGAAGGCTGAGACCATTAATTACCGCACGCTTAAGCCTGAGAAGGATGGTTTATTCTGCGAGAAGATCTTCGGCCCTGTGCGTGATTGGGAATGTAATTGCGGTAAATACAAAGGCATAAAGTTTAAGGGTATTACCTGTGACCGCTGCGGAGTAACTATAGACCGTTCCGCGGTAAGGCGGGAACGCATGGGTCATATCGAATTAGCGACACCGGTTACGCATATCTGGTTCTTCAAAGCCGTGCCCAGCCGCATGTCCGCTTTATTGGATATAAGCTTAAGGGACCTGGAAAAAATAATTTATTACGAGGAATATGTCGTGGTTGACCCGGGGACAACTCCTCTAAAGAAAAAAGAACTCTTAAGTGAAGAAAAATATCAGGAGGCTTTAGAGAAGTACTCTACGAATTTCAAGGCAAAGATCGGTGCTGAGGCAGTAAGGGACCTGTTAAAAGGCATGGATTTAGATGCCCAGTGCCGTAAATTGCGCCGCGACTTAGAAAAGTCCAAAGACGTACTAAATAACCGTAAGGTACTTAAATCATTAAAAGTCGTGGAGGATTTCAAAAAATCCGGCAATAACCCCGAGTGGATGATCTTAGAGATGTTGCCCGTTATCCCGCCGGACCTAAGGCCTTTAGTCCCGTTAGACGGCGGCAGGTTTGCCACGTCGGACTTAAATGACCTGTACCGCCGGGTTATTAATCGTAACAACCGTTTAAGAAAACTTATGGAGTTAAGTGCCCCGGAGATAATTATCCGTAACGAAAAGCGGATGCTCCAGGAGGCAGTAGACGCGCTTCTGGATAATGGCAGGCACGGCAAACCCGTGCTTGGCGCCAACAGCCGCCCCTTAAAGTCTCTTTCCGATATGCTTAAGGGTAAGCAAGGCAGGTTCAGGCAGAATCTCCTGGGTAAGCGCGTGGATTATTCCGGCCGTTCGGTGATCGTGGTAGGCCCGGAGCTCAAGCTTCATGAATGCGGGCTTCCCAAGCAGATGGCCCTGGAATTATTTGAGCCTTTCATCATAAAGAAGCTCAGAGAAAAAGGTTTCGTGCATACCATAAAAGGCGCCCGGAGGATGGTAGAGCGAGGCAAGATCGAGGTGTGGGATATTTTAGACGAGGTGATCAAAGACCATCCGGTCCTTTTAAACCGCGCGCCCACCCTGCATCGTTTAGGTATCCAGGCGTTCCAACCCGTTTTGATAGAAGGAAAATCCATAAAAATACATCCCTTGGTGTGTACCGCCTTTAACGCTGATTTCGACGGAGATCAAATGGCAGTGCACGTGCCTTTATCTTTAGAATCGCAGCTTGAGGCCAAGGTCCTCATGCTTTCCACGAACAATATATTTTCTTCTGCAGACGGAAGGCCGATAAATACTCCCACGCAGGATATTATCTTAGGTATTTCATATATCACCAAAGACAAGGCTGACGCGAAGAAAGAAAGCAGTGTTTTTGCCAATAGCGAAGAAGTTTCTATCGCTTATGAAGACAGGGTAATCGTTCTTCATGATAGAATAAAATTGAAGGTAGAAGGTATTTTTGACCTGGAGGAGAAGAAGTTCACACCAGGAAAACAGATTATCGTCACTACCGTAGGCAGGGTATTATTTAACCAGTCCCTGCCTGGAGGGTTTGGTTTTGTGAACAGAGAATTAAATAAGACCCTTGTAGGCGATCTGGTGGTTGAGTGCTATAAAAGATTCGGGCATACCGCTACTATTACACTGCTGGATGACCTTAAAAAACTGGGTTTTGAGATGGGGACCTTAGGCGGGATCTCTATCGGCATAGATGACCTGCAGATACCTAAAGAGAAGCAGGAAGTTTTAAAAGATTCCCGTGAGGAAGTGGCTAAGGTTGAAGATCAATATCGCCGGGGTATAATAACGGAAAGCGAGCGCAAATCCAAGGTCATTGACATTTGGACGCATGCTACCGATAAGATCTCAGATTTATTGTTTAAGGGCATGGATGCTTTTAATCCTATATTTATGATGGCCGATTCCGGTGCTAGAGGCTCAAGGTTGCAGGTCAGGCAGTTGGCGGGCATGCGCGGTTTAATGGCAAAGCCCTCAGGAGAGATCATTGAAAGCCCTATTACCGCTAATTTCAGGGAAGGGTTGAATGTTTTGGAATATTTTATATCTACGCACGGGGCGCGTAAAGGTTTGGCTGATACCGCCTTAAAGACTGCCGACGCGGGATACCTTACGCGCAGGCTCGTAGATGTCGCGCAGGAAGTTATCATCTGCGAGGATGACTGCGGCACCTTAAACGGCATTACGGTTTCGGCGATCATCGAAGGCGACGAAACTGTGGTAAGCTTAAAAGACCGTATCGTAGGAAGGGTAGCCATGGATAATACCGTGGATATCGTCACAGATCATGTTATCGTGGAAGCGGGAAGCGAGATCACCGAAGAGAAAGCGGATATGATCGAGAAATTGGGGATCGAAAAAATACGTATCCGCAGCGTATTGACCTGTGAATCAGGTAAAGGTGTCTGCACTAAGTGCTACGGCAGGAATCTGGCTACCAGCAGGCTGGTTGAACTTGGGGAAACGGTGGGAGTAATAGCCGCCCAGAGTATCGGCGAGCCGGGCACTCAGCTTACCATGAGGACTTTCCATATCGGCGGTACCGCTTCCAGGATCGTTGAGCAGTCGCTTATAAAATCAAAAAATAAGGGTATAGTTAAATACCATAGCTTAAGAGTTGCTTCTAAAAATAAAGAATTCATCGTTTTAAACAGGAACGGCTCTGTAAGCGTAAATGATAAACAGGGGCGGGAACTTGAGCGTTATACCATTCAGCAGGGGTCATTCTTGAGCATTGGCGACGGAGAAGATGTGGCTAAGGGAGTCGCTTTTGTGCGCTGGGATCCATACACCTCTCCGGTCTTGACAGAAGTCAAGGGTCATGTAAAATTTGAAGACTTAAGAGAGAATATTACTGTCAGAGAAGAATTAAACCCGGTCACGAAATTAACTGAACGTGTCGTGGTTGAACATAAACAGGAATACCATCCGCAGATATTGATCTTAAATGAAGATAAAGAAGTGATGGGCATTTATCCTATCCCCATAGGCGCGCATATTCTGGTAAAAGACGGCCAAAAAATGGACGCGGGTGATCTTCTGGCTAAAATACCCCGCTTGGTAGTTAAAACCAGGGATATCACCGGAGGCCTCCCCAGGGTCGCGGAATTATTTGAGGTCAGGCGCCCGAAGGATCCGGCGGTGATCAGTGAGATCGACGGTTTTGTGGAATTCGGCGAATCCAAAAAAGACCAGCGCGTGATCATTGTCAAGTCTCCTACAGGTATGCAGATAGAGTATATGATACCTCACGGGAAACACCCCAATGTCTATAAAGGGGACAAGGTCGCCGCCGGCCAGCAGTTAACCGACGGGCCGGTAGTATTACAGGATATCTTGAGGGTCTGCGGAGATAAGGCGCTGCAGGAATATTTGGTTAATGAGGTCCAGGAAGTTTACCGTCTTCAGGGCGTGCGTATAAATGATAAACATATCGAGGTGATCATCAGGCAGATGTTAAAGAAGGTAAAGATTGAAGACCCCGGTGATACGGAATTTCTGGCCACGCAGCAGGTAGATAAATGGGTTTTCCAGAAAGAGAACGCCCGCGTGATCAAAAAGGACGGCAAACCCGCGCAGGCTACGCCTTTATTGTTAGGTATTACCAAAGCGTCTTTGACTACAGAAAGTTTTATTTCGGCAGCAAGTTTCCAGGAAACAACGCGGGTCCTTACTGAGGCGGCAACTTCAGGCAAACGCGATGAATTGTTCGGATTGAAGGAAAATGTCATTGTCGGCCACCTTATCCCCGCGGGTACCGGTTTCCGTGATCATCTGAATATCGAAGTAGTTAAGACCGCCAAAGAAGACAAGGCAAATATAAAGGAATAAAAAATGCTGACTATTTCACAATTGATCAGGCACGGCAGGGCATCTAAGAATAAAAAGACAAAGTCTCCGGCTTTGAAGGCATGCCCCCAGAGAAGAGGAGTTTGTCTGCAGGTCCGTACCATGACGCCCAAGAAACCTAATTCCGCGCTAAGAAAGATCGCCAGGGTCCGGTTAACCACAGGCATAGAAGTTACCGCTTATATACCGGGCGAAGGGCATAACCTACAGGAACACTCTATAGTCTTAGTCAGGGGCGGGCGCGTAAAGGACTTACCGGGTGTTAGATACCATATCGTAAGAGGGACGTTGGACGCCTCTGGTGTTAACCAGCGTAAGAAATCCCACTCTAAGTATGGAGCGAAACTGACTAAGCCGACGGCTAAGTAACGTATTTAACTATTCAAGGAGCAAGTTAGAGGATGAGAAGAAGAAGAGCCCAGGAAAAAGAGATTTTACCGGATCCAAAATTTAACAGTAAGATCGTAGCTAAGTTCATAAATATGGTGATGGAAGAAGGCAAGAAGTCACTGGCAGAAAAGATGGTCTACGGCGCCTTTGAGATAATAAAGAAACAGCTCAATGAGCCGGATATCATAAAAGTATTTCATAAGGCGCTGGATAACGCCAGGCCCAGATTAGAAGTAAAACCCCGGCGTGTGGGCGGAGCTACTTATCAGGTCCCCATAGAGGTGCGCCAGGAACGCGGCACGTCTATCGCGTTACGCTGGGTAAGGGATTACGCCAAATCCAAAAAAGGAAGATCTATGAAAGAAAAGCTGGCGGAAGAAATTGTCGCGGCTTACAAAGGGGAAGGCTTAGCCATAAAAAAGAGGGACGATACCCATAAGATGGCCGAATCAAATAAAGCCTTCGCGCATTTCAGATGGTAAATGGAGCATCATGAAGAAAATAGCATTAGAGAAATTAAGGAACATCGGGATCATCGCCCATATAGACGCGGGTAAGACCACTACCAGCGAACGCATCCTTTATTATACCGGCAAGACCTATAAACTTGGCGAGGTGCATGAAGGGACCGCTACCATGGATTGGATGGTCCAGGAGCAGGAAAGAGGCATTACCATAACATCCGCCTGCACGACGTGCAAATGGAATGAGTTCACCATAAATATTATAGATACTCCCGGCCATGTTGATTTTACAATTGAAGTAGAGAGGTCCTTAAAGGTCCTTGACGGGGCGGTAGTCGTTTTCTGCGGGGTGGGCGGGGTAGAGCCCCAGTCTGAAACCGTCTGGCGCCAGGCGGACCGTTACGGTGTCCCCAGGATCGCTTTCGTTAATAAGATGGACCGCGTAGGAAGCAACTTCTTTGAGGTAATAGACCAGATGCATAAGCGCCTGGGAGCAAATGCCGCAGCGATACAGCTTCCTTACGGGACTGAATTGGAATTCAAGGGCCTTGTCGATATCATCGAGAGAAGGATGCGTTTACATAAGGATGACCTGGGCAAGGATTTTGAGGATACCCAGGTACCGGCGGAAATGGTGCCTGAAATGGAAAAATACCGCGCTATCCTGGTAGAGAAATTAGCGGAAGTGGATGATAAGATCATGGAAGATTACCTCCATGGCAAAGAGATACCCGCGCAGGAAATAAAAGACGCTATCAGGAGAAGCACTATTGCCAATAAATTTGTTCCCGTACTTTTGGGGACGGCGTTTAAGAATAAGGGTGTCCAGATGCTTTTGGATGCCGTCTGTGATTATCTTCCTTCTCCTATAGATCTGCCCCCCATAAAAGGGACTAATCCGGAGACCGGCTTTTTCGAGGAGATCAAGGCTTCTGACGAGGCGCCATTCTGCGCGTTATGTTTTAAAGTTGCCAACGATCCGTTCGTGGGCAAGATTTACTATATCCGGGTGTATTCAGGGGTATTAAATTCAGGCGCCTATATTTATAACGCTTCTAAAAGAGAGCGTGAGCGCGTAACTAAAATAGTTAAGATGCATGCTAACAGGCAGGAAGTCGTGGATAGCGTTTCTACGGGCGACATCGCGGCCGCGGTAGGCTTAAAAGAGACTAAGACCGGCGATACTCTCTGCCTTGAGAAAAATCATATACTTATTGAAGCGATGCGTTTTCCGGATCCTGTAATACAGCAGTCGATTGAGCCTAAATCAAAAGACGCCCAGGAAAAACTCGGGTTCGCCTTACACAGGCTTGAAGATGAAGATCCTTCTTTTAAGGTTATTTACAACCAGGAAACAGGCCAGACCCTTATCGCGGGTATGGGGCAGCTGCACCTGGAAATTATCATAGACCGTATACTGCGTGAATTTAATGTTGAGGCGCAGGTAGGTGTGCCGGAAGTAGCTTACCGGGAAACCATTACCAAGAAAACCAATGTGGTGGGGAAATTTATTTCGCAGAGCGGCGGGCGAGGCCAATACGGCCATGTGGTTTTGGAAATGGAACCGCAGGAAGCTCCGGGGACGGGCATTACTTTCGAAGATAAAATAAAAAGCGGGGCTATCCCGCGTGAATATATCCCCGCGGTAAAAGAAGGTATCATCGGGGCCGCTAAAAGCGGAGTGCTGGCAGGCTATCCCGTTACCGACGTAAGGACAGTTTTAGTCGACGGGTCATACCATGATGTTGATTCTTCGGAATTGGCTTTTAAAATGGCAGGGTCCATCGCCTTTAACGAAGGCATTAGAAAAGCAGGGCCTATATTACTTGAGCCGATCATGGATATGGAAGTAGTAGTGCCGGAGGAATTCATGGGACAGGTCATCGGCGATTTGAGTTCACGCAGGGGCAGGATTGTTTCTTTGGCGCAGCGTTTAAACTTGCGCACTATCAGGGCCAACGTGCCGCTGGCAGAAATATTTAATTACGCTACTGTAATAAGATCCTTGACACAAGGGCGCGCATCCTATACAATGGAGCCCTCTTTTTACTCAGAGGTGCCTGCACATATAGCGGAAAAAATAATTGCCGGGTTTTCAACTTCAGGAAATAAAAGGGTAGGGAGAAACTAAAAACGGAGGTGTTTAAAAATGGCTAAAGAAAAATTTGTAAGAAGTAAACCACACGTTAATATCGGGACCATCGGCCACATTGACCATGGTAAGACTACGTTGACCGCGGCCATTACTAACGTTTTGTCGAAATTAGGCAAAGCGCAGGCAAGGGAATACGCTGATATCGCCAAGGGCGGGACAGTAAGAGACGAAACAAAGGTTGTTACTATTTCGGTAGCGCACGTTGAATACGAAACAGATATACGCCATTATGCCCATATAGATTGCCCGGGCCATGCTGACTATATCAAGAATATGATCACCGGAGCGGCCCAGATGGACGGGGCGATACTGGTGGTATCCGCGGCTGACGGCCCTATGCCTCAGACCAGAGAGCATATTCTTTTAGCCAGGCAGGTTAACGTTCCTTCGATGGTGGTTTTCCTGAATAAGGTTGACCTGGTAACTGACGCGGAACTTCTGGATCTGGTGGAAATGGAAGTCAGGGAGTTGTTGACAAAATACGGATATCCGGGAGATAAAACTCCTATCATCCGCGGGAGTGCTTCGAAGGCATTGACGACAACCGATCCTAACAGCGCTGAGGCGAAGCCGATATTAGACCTGATGAAGGCGGTAGATGAGTTTATTCCTATTCCTGTAAGAGAGCTCGATAAGCCTTTCCTTATGGCGGTAGAAGATGTTTTCAGCATTGAAGGTAGAGGAACCGTAGGTACCGGAAGGATAGAGCGTGGAAAGGTTAAAATAGGAGAAGAAGTAGAATTAGTTGGTTTAAGGCCAGAGGTAAAGAAGACGGTAGTTACAGGAATAGAAATGTTCAGAAAGCTTCTGGAAGAAGGCCAGGCCGGAGATAACGTAGGCCTGCTTTTAAGGGGCGTGGAAAAAGGAGATATAGAGCGCGGTATGGTTATAGCGGCGCCTAAGTCTATCACGCCGCATACCAAGTTCAAGGCCAAAGTTTATATCTTAAGCAAAGAAGAAGGCGGAAGGCATACCCCGTTCTTTAAGGGTTATAGGCCGCAGTTCTATTTTCGCACCACAGATGTAACCGGATCCGTTACTCTCCCTCAGGGAGCAGAAATGGTCATGCCCGGTGACAACGTCGACTTGGAAATAGAGTTAATCATACCCGTTGCTATGGAAAAGGAATCCCGCTTCGCGATACGTGAAGGCGGACACACTGTAGGCGCCGGGGTTATCACAGAGGTAATTGCTTAAAAAACTAGTTCTTGGGTTCTCGAGTTCTTGGGTTCGCCAATGCGGACACGGGAACTCGGGAGCGCGGGGACACGAGAATAAAACATGCAAAAGATACGCATAAAACTAAAAGCTTATGACCATCGCCTGCTGGACCAGGCGGTAGGAGAAATTGTAGAGACCGCCAGGCGCACCGGAGCAAAGATATCCGGGCCAGTGCCCTTACCTACTAAGAGGGAGATTTACACGGTGCTGCGCTCTCCGGTTATTGATAAGAAGTCGCGTGAGCAGTTTGAGTTATCCACGCATAAACGCCTTATCGATATATTTGAGCCTACTTCCAAGACGATAGACTCATTAAGGAAGCTGAACCTGCCTTCGGGCGTGGATGTGGAGATAAGATGAACCAGGTAGTAAAGTTGGGTTTAAAAGGCATATTAGGCAAGAAGATCGGCATGACCCAGGTCTTTCGTGAGGATGGGGAGCTGGTCCAGGTTACCGCTATTGAAGCAGGCCCCTGCCCGGTATTGGCGGTAAAGGAAAAAAGCATACAGGTAGGATTTGACCTGGTTAAAAAAGAGAGCCGTTTGAAGAAACCGTTACTGGGCTTTTTTAAGAAAATAAATATTGCTCCCTGCAAGGTGATCAGGGAATTGCTAAGGGAGCCTGCGAAAGAATATAAGGTCGGGGAAGAGTTGAAGGCGGATTTATTTAAGCCCGGAGATTTTGTGGATATCACGGGCGTATCTATAGGCAAGGGTTTTCAGGGCGGGGTGAAACGTTGGCATTGGCATGGCGGGCCGCAAACACACGGTTCGATGTCTCACCGCCGTATCGGGTCCCTCGGTTCAAGCACCACCCCCGGCAGAGTTTGGAAAGGGCATCATCTGCCCGGCCATATGGGAGTAAAGCAGACGACTTTACAAAATCTTCTGGTAATAAAGGCAGACCCTTCAACTAACCTGTTGCTGGTAAGAGGAGCTGTCCCCGGGCATAAGAATAGTTATTTGATCATAAAAAAAGCTAAAAAGAAAAACGCGAAAACTAAATAATGGAAGCTATAACCTTACCTATATATAATACAGAAGGGAAAGAAGTAGATAGTATTAAACTGAACACCTCGGTTTTTGACGGCGACGTTAATACCGCCGTTATACACCAGGTAATTAACGCCTACAGGGCTAATCAAAGAAAAGGCCTGGCAGCTACCAAGACCAGAGGAGAAGTATCAGGCGGCGGCAAGAAGCCGTGGAAACAGAAAGGGACCGGCCGCGCCAGAGTTGGTTCTACCCGTTCTCCCCTATGGCGCCACGGCGGCGTAGTATTCGGGCCGCATCCCAGGGATTTCTCTTACCCAATCCCGGCTAAATTAAAGGCCTTGGCGTTAAAATCCAGCCTTAATATCAAGGTTGGGGAAAATCATCTGATCGTTCTGGATAAGATATCCTTAAAAGAACCCAAGACGAAAGAAGTGGCCGCGATACTTTCCAATTTAAAGATAGTGCCAGTCAAGGGCTCAAAATCCAATAAATCCCTGTTGCTGTTGGACAAGGTGGATGAGAATTTAAAGATGGCCATACGCAATATTAATTTCTTAAGCGTCGATCTTGCTTCCAGCGCCCATGCCTATGAAGTGATGAGCCACCAGAAGCTGATCATTACCAAAGATGGATTAAAGAGCCTTTTGAATAGGTTTGGCCCCGCCAAGAATACTAAATCTCCGGCGGTAAAGAACAAGGTTCCTGATGAGGTGAAGAAATGATCGCCGCCGAAATAATTAAAGCCTTAATACGCACGGAAAAAGCGACTCAATATGAGCCGCAAGGCAAATATCTGTTTCTGGTTAGGATAGGCGCGAATAAGATCCAGATAAAGAGCGCGGTAGAACAGTTATATAAAGTAAAAGTAAAGAACGTAAATACCTTTACTTCGGCTGGGAAATTAAAAAGGGTCAGATATCAGTTAGGAAAGACCCCGGACCTTAAGAAGGCGGTAGTCACGCTAAAAGAAGGGCAAAAAATAGAGACAGCAACATAGGATAATCAAAATGGGATTAAAAAAGTTTAAACCTACAACTAGTTCCAGGCGCTGGATGAGCGGGCCTGATTTCTCGGAAATAACCAAAAGCGAGCCGGAAAAATCGTTGATCCTTCCTCTTAAGAAGAATGGGGGACGGAATTCTTATGGCCGCATAACTGTCAGACATAAAGGCGGCGGGCATAAGCGCCTGTTGCGTATAGTTGATTTTAAAAGGGACTTGTTTGAAGTCGTGGGAAAAGTTATAGCTATTGAGTATGACCCGAACCGTTCAGCAAGGATATCTTTGATAGAATACCCCGAAAGCAAGAAAAGATATATTTTGGCTCCTTTGGGCTTGGGCGTCGGTGATACAATTATTTCATCGAGTCAGAAAGAAGTTGAGATCAAGCCCGGCAATTGCCTGCTTTTAAGGTATATTCCATCCGGCACAATGATCCATAATGTTGAAATAAATAAAGGGCAGGGCGGACAGATCGTAAGGTCCGCGGGCTCCAGCGCTCAGATCATGGCTAAAGAAGGAGAGTTCGCCCATATAAGGCTTCCTTCCGGAGAGGTAAGATTAGTAAGCCTCGATTGCCGCGCTACGATAGGCCAGATGGGTAACATTGAGCATGAAGCTATAAGTATAGGCAAGGCGGGAAGAAAACGCTGGCTGGGCATAAGACCGACGGTAAGAGGCCTGGCAATGAATCCCGTGGATCACCCGCACGGCGGCGGTGAAGGAAAATCAGGCCAGGGTAACCCGCATCCCGTGTCTCCGTGGGGAATGCCCACCAAGGGTTATAAAACGAGAAAAAAGGGAATTTATTCGGATAAGTTTATTGTTAAACGAAGGAAATAACTATGCCCCGTTCATTAAAAAAAGGTCCATTCGTAGACGAGAAGTTGTTAAAGAAAGTCCAGAAGTTAAGCCACGCGGGAATGAGGCAGGCAATAAAGACCTGGTCCAGGCGTTCAACTATAATACCGGATTTCGTGGGATTAACTTTCGCGGTATACGATGGCAGGAAACATGTCCCGGTTTTTGTTACCGAGAATATGGTCGGCCATAAACTTGGGGAATTCTCTCCGAGCCGGATCTTCAGGAAGCACGGCGGAGTAAAAGCTAAAAAGGCTGTGGAAAAAACCTAATATGATAGCAAAAGCAGAAGCAAAATTTTTAAGGGTTTCACCAAGAAAGGCTAAACAGGTAGCTGATCTTATCCGCCATAAGGACGCGTTAGGCGCGCAAAGCATACTGGTTAATCTAAACAAGCGGCCAAAAGAATATTTAATAAAAATATTGAAATCCGCGATAGCTAATGCTAAAATAAAAGGCTTTAACGTTGAGCAGTTGTATATATCTAAAATAAGTTGTAATCCGGGCCCGGTATGGAAAAGATTTAAAGCGGCTGCTTTCGGCAGGGCGGCATCCATAAGAAAAAGGACCTCGCACATAACAATAGAACTGGATTTAAAAGGATAGTAGGCAGCACTACTACATACTAAAACATGGGTCAGAAGGTACATCCGTTTATACTAAGAGTCGGCTTTATAAGAACCTGGCACAGCCGCTGGTTTGCCAAGGCCGGTGATTATCCCCGGTTCATCCGTCAGGATTACTCGATTAGAAAGTTCATTAAGGAAAGATTTAAACAAGCGGCAGTTTCTAATATTATCATAGAAAGGCTGGCTGACAGGATAAAGATCCGCATATTCTCCGCCAGGCCCGGTATCATAATCGGCCGTCACGGCGCTGATATCGAACGCCTGCGTGAAGATTTAAATGGTTTGATAAAGAGCGAAGTTTCTATCGATATAGAAGAGGTGAAGAATCCGGCATTAGACGCCCAGCTTGTGGCGCAGAATATAACCTTCCAGTTAGAGAAAAGAGTCGCTTTCCGCCGGGCAGTGAAACGCTCTATAGAACAGACGATAAACGCGGGAGCCAAGGGTATAAGGGTCAGTTGTTCCGGCAGGCTTAATGGGGCGGAGATGTCCCGGACAGAAACATATAAGCGGGGTAAGGTGCCCTTACAGACTTTGCGCGCCGATATAGATTATGGTTTCGCGGAAAGCTTAACTACTTATGGCCTTATAGGAGTTAAAGTCTGGATCTACAAAGGCGATATACTTATTAAAAAAGAGATCCGGGAAGTTCATACTCCGGATAAAGAAACAGCAACCAAGGAATCTAAAGATGGTAATGATGCCCAAGAGGGTAAAATACCGTAAGTTGCAAAAAGGTAAAAGGCGCGGGATCGCTACCAGAGGAGCTAATCTGGCTTTCGGCGAATTCGGCTTGAAAGTTCTAGAGAACGGCTGGCTTAAAAATACCCAGATTGAAGCGGTGCGCGTTATCCTGGCCAGGCAGCTTCATAAGGGCGGAAAGCTCTGGATCAGGGTATTTCCCGATAAATCCATAACTAAAAAACCAGCAGAAGTGCGTATGGGTAAAGGAAAAGGTGATATTACCCATTGGGTCGCGGTCATCAAAAGAGGCTGCGTGTTGTTTGAGTTAGGTGGCGTGCCGCAAGAATACGCGCGCCAGTGTTTCAGGTTAGCGGCGTACAAATTGCCCTTCAGGACCAGGTTTATCACGCGCACGCAAAAATAAAAAAGAAGGAACTAAATGAAGATACAGGAATTACGCAACCTTTCAAAAGAAGAACTAAAGGAAAAAGAAAAAGAATTAAAAGGCGAGCTTTTCAAGCTTAATTTGCAGCGTTACGCGGGCAGAGTGGAAAAGCCGCACATGTTCTCTTTGATCAAAAAAGATATTGCCAGGATCGATACGATCTTGAATGAGAAAAAGGACTAATAAAATGGGCAAGAGAAAAGAATTTACCGGGATAGTTATCAGCGACAAGATGCAGAAGACCGTTATTGTCAGGACCATGCGTTTAAGCAAGCATCCTAAATACGGCAAGATCGTCAAGAAGTATAATAAATTTAAAGCCCACGACGAGAAGAATACCGCTAAGACCGGCGATACCGTGCGTATAGTAGAAACCAGGCCTTTGTCAAAAGATAAGCGTTTCAGGGTTATTGCCGTCCTTAAGAAAAGAGAGGCGCTGCACCTGGATTTAAAAGAGGAAATTAAATGATCCAATTACGCACTATTTTAGATGTGGCAGATAACACCGGAGCAAAACGAGCTTCGTTTATAAACGTCTTAGGCAAGAAGAACTGCGCGCATGCCGAGATCGGGGATGTCATTAATGTAAACATAAAAGAGTCGTCTCCGAATGCCGCGGTTAAAAAAGGAGAAAAGGCCAGGGCGGTTATTGTAAGGACTAAAGAGGCGATAAGGCGCCGCGATGGTTCTGTCCTGCGTTTTGACCGCAATGCCATAGTATTTATAGACACGCAATCAAATCCCAGGGGTACGCGCGTTTTCGGGCCGGTAGCCCGCGAATTAAGAGAGAAAAATTTTACGAAGATTATATCTTTAGCTCCAGAGGTTATTTAATGTTTAAGATCAGAAAAGGCGATACAGTACAGGTGACCAAGGGCAGGGACAGCGGAAAAAAAGGCAAGGTCTTGAGTGTCCTGCCCGCGGCCGCTCGCGCGGTTGTAGAAGGCATAAATCTGGTGAAAAAACATAAACGCCAGACCCGCCAGGACGAAAAAGGCGGTATTGTTTCCATTGAAACGCCTATCAGCGTTGCTAATCTAATGCTGGTTTGCAAGAACTGCGGCCGGGGTGTCCATGTGGGATTCAAGATTTTACAGGATAAGACAAAATCAAGGTTATGCAAGAGCTGTAACGAGGTAATATAATGGCCCCCCGATTATTAGAAAAATACAGAGATGAGATCGCCCCGCAGATGATGCAGAAGTTTAACTTAAAGAATAAGTTCGCCGTCCCGCGCGTAGATAAGATAGTAGTTAATATGGGAGTAGGCGAAGGCGTACAAGATATCAAGATCCTGGAAAGGTCAATGGAAGAATTAAGCGCTATTACAGGGCAGAAACCTATCTTAAGGCGGGCTAAGAAAGCGATCTCTAATTTCAAGATCAGGCAGGGTTCTCCGGTAGGATGCAAAGTAACCTTAAGGCGCGCGATGATGTATGAGTTTATGGACAGGCTGATAAATATCACCCTTCCGCGTATTCGTGATTTCAGGGGGGTTCCGCCGGATTCCTTTGATATGGCCGGAAACTATACCTTAGGCCTTGCCGAGCAAAGCATATTTCCCGAGATAGACTATGATAGGCTGCCCCGTGTACAAGGTATGGATATCACTTTCGTGATCAAGAACAGCAAGGCCAAGGAACAGGCGAAGGAATTGTTAAGATTATTCGGGATGCCTTTTAGCGATAAGAATGATTCGTAAGTCCGTAATTAGTTACTCATGAGGAGTGAATAGCAAAGAATGGCAAAGAATTCTCAGATAGCGAGATGGAAAAGGGCGCCAAAATTCTCTACACGCAAGCATAACCGCTGCGGTATCTGCGGCAGGAGCGGCGGTTATTTAAGAAGGTTTCAGCTTTGCCGTATTTGTTTTAGGGAATTATCCTGGCAGGGGTTAATACCGGGAATAAAAAAAGCGAGTTGGTAAGATTCACCCGGCGCTTATCTGAATTGCGCCGGTGTGCCCATGTGGGCTAGGGGGAGAAATGTCAAGGACCGATTTAATAGCTGACGCGTTTACGATGATACGCAATGCCAAAATGGCCAAGAAGGAGACAGTGGATGTCCCTGCCTCAAATACCATAAAATCTATCTTAGATATCTTGAAAAAAGAAAGCTATATCGAGAATTTTAAGTTAATAGAAGACGGGAAACAGGGGCTGGCCAGGATTTACCTTAAATACGTCGCGGGTAAGTCCGCTATAATAAATATAAAACGCGTATCACACCCGGGCCTGCGCGTTTATGTAAAACATAAGAAAGTGCCTTCAGTTTTAAGAGGCAGGGGCCTGGCGATCGTTTCAACTTCCAAAGGTGTTATGACAGACGGGCAAGCCCGTGACCTAGGGTTAGGCGGAGAGATACTCGGTTATATTTGGTAAAAAGCAGCGAGGAGTTTATTAAAGATGTCCAGGATCGGAAAAAAATCTATAATTGTGCCAGGAGACGTCAAGGTAGAAATTAAGGATGGCCGGATGATTCTTGTGGAAGGCCCAAAAGGAAAGCTTAACCGTTCTCTTCCGGAACAGATCACCGTAGAAATAAAAGACGGCTTGATTTTTGTTAAACGCTCGGGTGATACAAAATTAGAGAGGTCTCTGCACGGGCTTTACCGCGCGCTTATCGCTAATATGATCAAAGGAGTTACTGAAGGCTATTCCAGAGAACTGGAAATAATCGGCGTGGGATTTAAGGCGGCTGTACAGGGTAATAAATTGAATATGCTCATGGGTTTTTCTCACCCGGTAAATTTCCCCATACCCGAAGGGATAAAGGTCGAGACTCCAAAACCGACATTTGTTATAGTAAGAGGGATTGATAAGGAGCTGGTAGGCAGGGTATCCACTGAAATTCGTTCCGTATATCCGCCTGAGCCGTATAAAGGCAAGGGGATCCGTTTTGTCGGAGAACACGTAAAGAAGAAAGTCGGTAAGGCCCAGGCCACATCCAAATAGCATGAATAAAAAAGAACAGTCAAGGTTAAAGAGGCATAACCGGATCAAACTAAGAATGCACGGGACAGGCGATGTCCCGCGCCTGATGGTGCATCGCAGCTTAAAGAATTTTTCAGCTCAGATCATAGATGACGCGAATAATAAGACGCTGTTTAGCCTTTCTACTCTAAGTAAAGAGATAAGGCAAAAACTTTCTTCATCCGGCAATGTCAAGGCCGCGGCATTATTCGGTGAGACTTTCGCCGGCAAGGTAAAAGAAAAAGGCGTTACCAAGATCGTCTTTGACTGTGCCGGTTATTTATATCATGGCAGGGTAAAGGCATTCGCAGATGCCTTACGTAAAGGGGGACTGGAGTTCTAGAATATGCGCGAATTAAATATTGATCAACAACCGGAATTAATAGAAAAAGTTATCTCCATTAACCGCGTAACTAAGGTGACCAAGGGAGGCAAGAAGCTCCATTTTAGCGCGCTGGTCGTAGTAGGGGATACAAAAGGCCGCGTAGGCTTTGCCCAGGATAAGGCAAACGAAGTCGCAGACGCGATACGCAAGGCCCTTACTAAAGCGAAGAAATCGCTCTTCAGGGTCCCGTTGGAAGGCTCAACTATCCCTCATATGATCATAGGCAGGTTTGGCGCGGCGAAAGTCATGCTTAAGCCCGCCTCAGAAGGAACAGGCGTTATCGCCGCCGGGCCCGTAAGAGCGGTGTGCGAGGCAGCGGGTATAAAAGATATTTTAACTAAATGCCTTAAATCGAATAATCCTGTAAATGTTATCAAGGCTACGGTAGACGGCTTGGAGAATTTAAAGGTAAGCAGGAATACCGATACCGGTAATTAGTATGGTAAATAAAATGTTAAAAAAAGATAAGGTATTAAAGGATAAGCCAAAGCCCTTAGGGCTTTTTAACCTAAAAGCTCCTAAAGGGAGCCATAAAAAAAGAAAGATCAAAGGCCGGGGGCCTAGTTCCGGGCACGGTAAGACTTCCACCAGAGGCAGCAAAGGGCAAACTTCGCGGGCAGGAAGGCATTTTTATCTTGGGTTTGAAGGCGGACAGTCCCCTTTGATACGCAGGATGCCCAAAAGGGGCTTTACTAATCAGTTCAAGAAAGAGTATCAGCTTCTTAATTTAAGAGATTTGAACCTGATAAAAGAATCAACCATCACCCTGGAGCTGTTAGAGGCAAAGGGTATGATTAAAAACAGCAAGAAATTGGTAAAAGTCCTGGGAGACGGAGATATTAAAAGGCCTGTTAATATACAGGCCCACGCTTTTTCTAAGAAGGCGTCTGAAGAGATCGTAAAGGCAGGCGGAAAAATAGAGATCATAAATGTTTAGCGCGATAGCCAATTCATTTAGGATCCCTGATCTAAAAAGAAGGCTTTTAATTACCGGCGCGCTTATCGCTATATATCGCGTCGGTTGTTATATCCCTACGCCGGGGATTGACGGGGCGGCTTTAGCGGAATTCTTTAACCGTATCGCTAAAACCCAGGGCGGTACTATCTTTGGCATCATTAATATGTTCTCCGGCGGGGCCATGGAAAGGCTTACTATCTTCGCGCTGGGGATCATGCCATATATTTCCGCTTCAATTATCCTTCAGCTGTTGACCGCGGTTATACCGGCGCTGGAGAAGATCGCCAAAGAAGGCAAGGCCGGTTATGAAACAATAAATCAATACACCCGTTACAGCACGGTTGTTCTTTCGATAATTCAGTCTTTTTTTATCGCGCTCTGGCTTGAGAACCCGGCCCGCTTCGAGGGTTTAAAGATCGTAATGCAGCCGGGATGGGGTTTTAGGATACTCACCGTGCTTACTTTAACTACGGGCACAATATTTATTATGTGGCTGGGTGAGCAGATCCAGGAAAGAGGCATTGGCAACGGCATATCCCTGATCATCACTGCCGGTATCATTTCCAGGATACCCGCGGCAATGCACCAGTTATTCGTTTTAATTTCTCCATTTTCCCCGTCCCGCAGGCAGATCCAGCCTTTTACATTGCTGGTCATGGCGGCACTATTGGCAATCGTTGTTTTTTCGGTAATTATGATCACGCAGGGACAGAGGAAGATCCCTGTTCAGTACGCGCGCAGGGTTGTGGGAAGAAAGATCTACGGAGGGCAGTCGACCTACATACCGTTAAAAGTAGATACCTCAGGTGTTATCGCCATTATTTTCGCGCAGTCTATAATCCTTTTTCCGGCTACACTGGCGTCTTTTATTCCTAACCCGGCATTTCAAAGAATGGCGCAAAGTTTGATCAGGGGCCATTTACTTTATACGTTTGTTTACGCGTTACTTATAATATTCTTTTGTTACTTTTATACCGCTATTGTGTTTAATCCCGCGGACCTCTCGGAGAACATGAAGAAATACGGAGGGTTCATACCGGGTATCAGGCCAGGGGCCCCCACCGCTGAATTCCTGGATTACGTAATGACCAGGATCACGCTGGCAGGCGCTATGTTTATCGCGGTCATCGCCATACTACCGGATTTTATTATGGCCTGGCTTAAGGTACCGTATCTGGTGGCTTCTTTCTTCGGAGGCACGGGGATACTGATCATCGTAGGTGTCATGTTGGATACCTTAAAGCAGATCGAGTCGCATCTTTTGACGCATCATTACGAAGGGTTTATTAAATCCGGCCGTATTAAGGGGAGAAGGTAATGCGCATGATACTATTGGGGCCTCCCGGAGCGGGAAAAGGTACTCAGGCAAAAACACTGGCGAAGAAACTCAGCCTGCCGCATATATCCACGGGAGACATACTCAGGCAGAATGTAAAAGATGCTACGCCTTTGGGTAAAGAAGCGCAGCATTTTATGGACCAAGGACTGCTTGTTCCGGATGAAATAGTCGCCAAGATGCTGATGCAGAGGCTTGATGATCCCGATACCAATAAAGGCTTTATATTAGACGGATATCCGCGCAACCTAAAGCAGGCAGAGACATTAGACGCCATGTTGAGCGCAAGTAAGATGGATATAGATTTTGTAATTTATCTGGATACACCCGATGCCGTGATCATCCAAAGGCTTACGGGCCGCCTGGTCTGCAGTGTCTGTAGCGCTAACTTCCATGTTACGAATATGCCTCCTAAGGTAAGCGGAATTTGCGATAATTGTTTGGGCAAGCTTTATCAAAGGACGGATGATTCGGTAGAGACGGTAAAGAGGCGGATAGAGGTTTACAAGAAAGAAGTATCTTCGTTGATAAAATATTACGAATCAAAAGGTAACATCTACCGTTTATCGGGAGACGAAGATTCGGATTTAGTGTTGGATAAGATCGTGGCTCTGGCGCGTAAATACGATGATTCCCTTAAAGTCTGAAAAAGACCTGGAGATGCTAAGAAGGTCTGGTAAGATTTTAGCAAGGGTATTGAAAAAGCTGGAAAGATCTATAAAGCCAGGGATTTCTACCGCTGAAATAAACGGGTTGGCGGAAGAGTTGATCCTCAGAGAGCATACCGTAGCAGCTTTTAAAGGTTATAAGGGTTTCCCGGCAAGTATATGCACGTCCATAAACGAAGAGATCGTGCACGGTATACCGGGTGAACAGAGGCTTAAAGAAGGCGATATAATAAGCCTGGACCTGGGTATAGATTACGAAGGTTATTTCTCAGACAGCGCCGTTACTCTTGGAGTAGGGAAGATAAGCCCTCAAAAGAAAAAATTGATTGAGGTGACTAAAAAGGCGCTATACGCGGGCATAAAGCAGATGCGTCCGGAAAACCGTTTATCTGATATTTCTTCCAGTATCCAGAAATATGTGGAGAATAACGGGTTTTCCGTAGTGAGGCAATTCGTAGGCCACGGCATAGGCTGTAATTTGCACGAGGAGCCGGAGATACCGAATTTCGGCAGGCCTGGGGAGGGCCCGGTATTAAAGAAGAACATGGTTTTTGCTGTTGAGCCCATGGTAAACATGGGGACATGGGAAGCTGAGATACTGGATAACGGCTGGACCGCTGTAACAAAAGACAGGTTTCCCTCGGCGCATTTCGAACACACGGTGGCAATAACAGAAAAAGGGCCGGAGATCCTGACCAGATAGTTTTCAAACAGGGTAAAACCTTATATGGCCAAAGAAGAATTAATTGAGACTGAAGGCAAGATACTTGAAGCACTGCCTAACGCGATGTTTAGGGTCGAATTAGAAAACGGGCATATTGTGCTGGCCCATGTTTCAGGAAAAATGCGCATGAATTTCATAAGGATACTGCCCGGGGACAAGGTAAAATTGGAATTATCTCCCTACGATTTAAGCAGGGGCAGGATCACCTTTAGGAGCAAGTAATACAAACAAGAGGAAGGTGTAAGGGTGAAGGTAAAAGCGTCAGTAAAAAAGATCTGCGATAAATGCAAGGTTATTAAAAGAAAAGGGGTAGTACGGGTGATCTGTTCTAATCCAAAACATAAACAGAGACAGGGATAGTTAAGCGCTAAGGAGCAATAGATGCCAAGAATACTGGGAGTGGACATTCCAAAAGAAAAAAGGATCGAAATATCTTTAACATATCTGTATGGCGTGGGAAGATCACTGTCTAATAAATTACTTAAAGATGCCCAGGTCAGCCCTGATAAACGCGCTAAGGATCTAAGCGAAGAAGAGATCTCGCGCATTGTCAGCTCTATACAGAAGAGCGGATATAAAGTTGAGGGTGATTTACGCAGAGACATAGCGCAGAATATAAAAAGGTTGATGGATATTGGTTCCTGGAGGGGGATGCGGCATAAAAAAGGCCTGCCGGTAAGAGGACAGCGTACGCGTACCAACGCCAGGACCCGAAAGGGCCCGCGCCGTCACGGCGGTATGGCGGTTATAAAGAAAGCTGAGCCGGCAAAGGCGGCGCCAGCGGCAAAATCCGCTAAATAGCCTTTCCTTAAACAGGAGGAATTAAGAATATGGCAACAAAAGATAAAGCAAAGAAGAAGAAAATCGCCAAGGGTATTACTTCAGGCATCGCGCATATCCAGGCAAGTTTTAATAATACCATAATTACGATAACCGACAAGCAGGGAAATGTATTGGTGTGGTCTGCTCCCGGCATTGTGGGCTACGGTGGTTCCAAAAAGTCCACCCCTTTTGCCGCGCAGATAGCAGCGACTGACGCAGCAAGGAAGGCCAAAGAGATTGGGATCAAAGAGGTGGATGTCTGCGTAAAAGGCCCTGGTTTTGGCAGGGAATCAGCGATCAGGGCTTTACAGGCCGCGGGGCTCATTATAACTTCCATAAAGGATGTAACTCCTATTCCTCATAATGGTTGCCGGCCCAAGAAGAAAAGGAGAGTATAATAAATGGCTCGATATATAGACGCGGTCTGCAGGTTATGCCGCAGAGAAAAAGAAAAATTATTCCTGAAAGGCACAAAGTGTTCCGGCCCTAAATGCCCTGTTTCCAAAAGAGATTATCCGCCGGGCCAGCACGGGCAGAACAGCAGGTCTAAACTTTCTAACTATGGGCTCCAGTTAAGAGAGAAGCAGAAAGTAAGAAGGATATACGGGGTCTTAGAAAAGCAATTCCGCAAATATTTTAAGATGGCCACAAAGGCAAAGGGTGTGGTAACCGGCAAGATGTTATTACAGCTGTTAGAGAGAAGGCTGGATAACGTGGTATTCCGCCTGGGCCTGGCGATCTCCAGGTCTCAAGCCAGGCAGATCGTGCGCCACAATCAAATTTACGTAAATTCCAAACGCGTGAACATTCCGTCATATTTGGTAGATAAAGATGATATCGTTCAACTGAAAACTAAAGAAAAAGCCCAGGCCAAGATCAAGGAAAACCTGGAGATTTCCAAGGACAGGGATGTTCCCGGATGGTTAGAATTCAACCGGGCTGAAATGACAGGCAAAATTTTGAGATTGCCGGAAAAACAAGATATCCAGCAGCCGATCCAAGAGCAGCTGATCGTTGAGTTATATTCTAAATAACTTAATTTACCCCTTAAGGAGGAAATAGATGGGCATAAAATGGCGTGATTTCCAATTCCCGAAGAGATTAGAATGTGATGAGTCCACTTATACCGATACCTACGGTAAGTTTTCCGCGGCTCCTTTTGAAAGAGGATACGGGGTTACCTTAGGCAATTCTTTAAGAAGGGTTTTACTTTCTTCCATAGAAGGCAGCGCGGTTACTTCGGTTAAGATATCCGGAGCCCAGCATGAATTCTCGACGATACCGGGGGTGCTGGAGGATATACCCGAAATAATCTTGAATATAAAATCTTTGGTATTGAATTCACATTCAAAGATACCCAAGACGATATATATAAAAGCCGACTCCAAGGGCGAGGTAAAGGCAAAAGATATACAGGTGGATGAAACAATAGAAATAATCAATCCGGACCTGCATATCGCTACTTTAACCAAAGATGCGAAGTTCCATGTGGAGATGGAAGTTTCCAAGGGCAAGGGTTATGTACCCGCGGAATTAAACAAAAAAGAAGACAAGGTCATAGGGGTGGTCCCCATAGACTCGATATTCACCCCTGTTAAAAAAGTTGATTTCTATGTCGAGAATACACGCGTTGGGCAAAGAACCGATTACGATAAATTGGTGCTAGAGATACAGACCAATGGGTCAATAACTCCTAAAGACGCCCTGCTTTACGCTTCCAACATTTTACAGAGGCATCTGGATATCTTTGTCAATTTCGGGCAATTACCGGAAGACGCGGCGGAGGAAGAGCCGGAGATGTCTAAAGAGGAAATAGCGCTCTATGAGAAATTGAGGCTGCCCATATCCGAACTCGAATTATCGGTAAGGAGTTCGAATTGTTTAAGAGAGGCAAATATCAAGACCATCTCTGATCTGGTAAAGAGAGGCGAAGAGGAAATGCTGGGTTTTAAGAATTTTGGCAAAAAATCCCTGACCGAAATAAAAGAGCTTCTTGTGGGCATGGGATTAACTTTAGGCATGCAGATAGATCCTAAAAAATTAAAAAAGGCTTAAAAATATGAGGCATAAAAAAGCAAGATTACAGCTAAACCGTTTTACCAGTTGGCGTAAGAGCACGATAATAAGCCTTACGAAAAACCTGCTCATACAGCAAAGTATTAAGACTACGCTGCATAGAGCAAAAGCCGCGAAACCGTTTATAGAGAAATTGATCTCTTTGACCAAGAAAAATTCTCTTGTCGCGAAAAGAGAAGCGTTTAAGATATTAGGAGACCATAAGTTGGTGAGTTTTGCCTTTAGTGAAATAGGCCCGCGTTTTGCCAAGATCCAGGGCGGGTATACCAGAATTATCAACTTGGGTAATAGGCGGGGCGATGACGCGCGGATGGTGATCTTTGAACTTACGCAGATAAAAGAAAAGGAAACCACAAAGCCTAAAAAAGAGATTAAATCTGAAGCCAGGCCTGAAGAGCATAAAGAGATTGAAACAGCCGCGGCCGTTAAAGAGAGGCCGCCGGTTGGAAAGAAGCCCGCCAAGAAATTCCTCGGCGGATTAAGAGGTATATTCAAAAAAGAAAGGGATTCTCTATAACGCCATACTATCCCGATGCCCAGAAAAACCAGGATAGCCGAACGCTTAATAAATATACATCCTTCTTTGACCCTGGCTATAACCTCAAAGGCTAAAAGGTTAAAATCTGAAGGCGTGGATATAGTAAACCTTGCCGCGGGTGAGCCTGATTTTGATACCCCGGATTTTATAAAAGATTCCGCGCAAGAAGCGATCAAGAACGGATTTACCAAGTATACGCCTACCACGGGTATCCCGGAATTAAAGAAGCTGGTCTGTGAGAAGTTCAAGAAAGATAATTCCTTAGAATATTCCCCCGAGCAAATAATTGTTTCCTGCGGAGCCAAACACAGCGTGTTCAACGCGTTGTTCGCTTTGCTCAACCGGCAAGACGAAGTATTGATACCTTCCCCGTATTGGGTAAGCTACCCTGAAATGGTAAGCCTCTGCGAGGGCAGGGCGCGTTTCATTCCAACCTCCCCGGAAAATAATTTTAAGATCACGGTTAATGACTTAGAAAGCCATATTAATTCCCGGACAAAGGCGCTTATCTTAAATAGCCCGTCTAATCCTACAGGTTGCGTATACAGCTTAGATGAGTTAAGCCGGATAGCCCGGATCTGCGTGGCAAAGGATATCTTTGTGATCAGTGATGAGATCTACGAGAAAATTATCTATGATAACACCAGGCATGTCTCTATCGCCAGTATTAATAAAGATATATACGCGCAGACTATTACTGTTAACGGCGTGTCTAAAAGTTTCTCTATGACTGGCTGGCGTATCGGGTATCTGGGGGCGCCGCCGGATATAGCTGAAGCGATAACCAAGATCCAGGATCACTCTACATCCAACCCTGCTTCTATCAGCCAGAAGGCGGCAGTGGCGGCTTTAAGCGCGCCGGATGATTTTTCCAGGAAGATATGCCGGGAGTTTGAGAAGAGAAGGGATTATTGTATTTTAAGGCTTGGGGGGATGAAAAAAATAAGTTATTTCCGGCCGCAAGGAGCATTTTATATTTTCTGCGATATCTCTAAAACCGGCCTTGATTCAGTCAGCTTCGCGGAGCGGCTGCTCCAGGAAACCTATACCAGCCTTATTCCGGGAAAAGGTTTTGGCATGGATAATTACGTGCGTATCAGCTTCGCGACCAATTTAGAGCAATTAGAAAAAGGCATGAATAGGCTGGAGGCCTGGCTTACTAAGAATGGATAAAACGATTGCTGAAAAAATATTAAGCGCGCACGCCTTAAGGGACCTTAAGGCGGGAGATTTCGCTATATGTAAGGTTGATTTTACTTTCGGCCAGGACGGGACATCCCCTATTATTATAGACAGGATAAAAGAGCTCGGCGCGGGGAAGTTAAGGGCTAAGTTTTGCATGGTTATTGACCACAGCGCTCCTTCGCCAAATCTTGGTGTTTCCCGGGTGCATAAAAAAATGCGTGATTTTAGCCAGGAATACAAGACCAGGCTTTTTGATGTGGGATGCGGCGTCTGCCATCAGGTAATTCCCGCCTCAGGCCAAATCCTGCCCGGAGACCTGGTTTTAGGAGCGGATTCCCATACCTGTACCTATGGCGCGTTGGGCGCCTTCTCCACGGGCGTAGGTTCTACTGATATAGCTGTTAGCCTGGCTACGGGAAAGAATTGGTTCAGGGTGCCGGAGACGGTTAAAATAATAGTAAGCGGGAAAATACCCAAGGGCATATTTGCCAAAGACATCATATTATATATTATTAAGAAGATAAGGTCTGATGGTGTTACATATGAAGCCGTGGAATTTCAGGGCCCGGTTATTGATAAACTGGATATGGACGGGCGTTTTACCATATGCAATATGGTAGTAGAAATGGGAGCAAAGGCCGGGTTTATGCCGCAAGATAAGAAGACGGTTGATTGGTTAAGGCAGAGGGTTCCCCGTGATAAAGAGATATTGCCTGTTAAAGCAGGCAGGAACGCGAAGTATAAAAAAGTCCTGGAGTTCGATATCTCCAGGCTTAAACCGCAGGTTGCCATGCCTCATAGTGTAGATAACGTGACTTCTGCCGGCGAATTAAAGAACATCAGGATAAATGAAGCGTTCTTAGGCACATGCACTAATGGCAGGTTAAGCGATCTTAAAGCCGCGGCCACTATATTAAAATCAAGGAAGGTGTCTGCGGAAGTAAAGTTTATTATCGCGCCCAGTTCCCGGGAAATATTCTTGAGCGCTTTAGACCTGGGACTGGTAGATATATTTGTTAAGGCCGGCGCTGTAATTGTCGCTCCCGGATGCGGCCCTTGCGTAGGCACGCATAACGGTATCCCCGCCGATGGAGAAATAGTTATATCTTCCGCTAACAGGAATTTTAAGGGCAGAATGGGCAACCCCAACGCCTTTATTTACCTGGCTTCACCGGCAACAGTTACCGCTTCAGCGGTTAAGGGTTTTATCACCGACCCGAGGGATTACTTATAATCAAGGGGGTTTTAAATGGAAATACGGGATTTACTTTTATTGTGCGTTGAAAAATCCGCCTCTGATCTGCACGTTACTGAGAATGAACCTCCGATATTGCGTGTCGACGGGAAATTGTTCCGTACCGACCTGCCGCGCCTTACCAAGCAGGACTTAAAGATAATGATCTATGCTGTCTTGACTAACCAGCAGAAAGAATTATTTGAAAGGGAATTAGAATTGGATTTTTCTCTAGCGCTCCCCAGTTTAGACAGGTTCCGCGTAAATGTCCATATCCAAAAAGGCTCGGTAGAAGCGGCCTTCAGGCGCATTCCCTTGAATATCCCCACCCTTGAAGACCTCGGTTTGCCCGGCGTGGCTATGGAACTCGCGCGTAAACCTAACGGCCTGGTCCTGGTTACCGGGCCGACAGGCATGGGAAAAACTACGACCTTAGCAGCCATGATCAACCTTATTAACAATGAAAGAGAATGCCTGATCATATCCATAGAGGATCCCATTGAGTTTATATTTTCTAACAAAAAAAGCATTATTAAACAAAGAGAGGTATATTCGGATACCCGCAGTTTCGCTGAATCCTTAAGGCATGCCTTAAGGCAGGATCCCAATGTCATAGTGGTAGGAGAAATGCGCGATTTAGAGACCATATCTACCGCGCTTACGGCGGCAGAAACCGGCCATCTGGTATTAGCGACCCTGCATACTCCTGACGCGCCCCAGACTATCGAGAGGATCATAGACGTATTTCCGTCTCATCAGCAGCAGCAAGTGAAGCTGCAGCTGGCGGATTCTTTGCAGGGGGTGATCTCGCAATTATTGCTTCCTCATTCCTCCGGCAAAGGCCGCGTGCTTGCCACTGAAATAATGCTGGGAACTCCCGGGGTCAGGAACCTTATTCGTGAACAGGAGATAGAGCAAATACCCACTCTCATGCAGACAGGCGCTCAGTATGGGATGAAGACGATGGATAAGTGCTTAAAGGAATTAACCCATAGCGGGCATATCACTTTAGATGTAGCCATGTCTAAAGTAAAGAACATCGAGGAATTTAAACAGTTATAAACTCTAAAAGAAGGTGCGCTGTTGAAGATAAAAGGTAATTCCATAAAGCTAGGCGATAATATAAATACGGACCTGATTATTTCCGGCAGGTATAAATTCTCGATCACGGATATGAAGGAATTATCCAAACATATCATGGAAGATATAGACCCGAGTTTCCATACGAAGATAATCCCCGGCCGGTCGATCATAGTCGCGGGCAGTAATTTTGGCATGGGTTCTTCGCGTGAACAGGCCCCTTTGGTAATAAAAGAAGCCGGGATCGTGGCGATCGCGGCTAAGACATTCGCCCGGATATTCTACCGTAACGCTTTTAATATAGGGCTGCCTTTAATCGAGACGGATACGGATAAGATCGGAGAATCGGACTCTCTGGATATAGACCTGGATAAAGGAGTGGTTAGGGACTTAACCAAGAATATAGAACTCAAGATCAACCCTTTCCCGGATTTTATGCAAGAATTATTAAAAGCAGGCGGGATAGTCGCTTATATCAAGAAATATAACAGGCTGCCGAAAGTCTAAATATTTAAACGCGCATGACACATAAGATTACTTTGATACCTGGCGATGGGATCGGCCCGGAAGTAACTGAAGCGGCAAGAAGGTGCGTTGAGGCTACCGGAGTCAAGATAGAATGGGAAGAGGTTAATGCCGGGCTTAGCGCCTGGGAAAAAACCGGCAATATTCTTCCCGAAGATGTCCTGAAATCCGTCAAAAGGAATAAAGTCGCTTTAAAAGGCCCGATTATTACTCCCATCGGAGAGGGTTTTCGTTCGGTGAATGTAGCCATAAGGCAGGCTTTAGACCTGTATGCCTGCGTAAGGCCCGCCAAATATTATCCGGGAGTAAGGTCTTATTATAAAGACATAGACTTAGTTATTGTCAGGGAAAATAGCGAAGACTTATACGCGGGGATAGAATTTGAAGAAGGGTCACCTGAAACAAGGTCATTGATCGCGCAAATAGAAAAAGACACGAAGAAGAAGATCCGCCCCGACTCAGGCATCTCTATAAAACCCATTTCTAAATACGCCTCTTACAGGATCACCGAGTTTGCCTTTGAATACGCGCTAAAGCATGATCGTAAGAAAGTCACTGTGGTAACTAAGGCAAACATTATGAAGTTTACCGACGGGTTGTTCTTAAAGGCCGCCCGTGAAATAGCCAAAAAATACGAGGGCAGAGTGATCTTCGAAGAGGCTCTTGTAGATAATATGGCGATGCAATTGGTGCAAAAACCAAGGAATTTTGATATTCTTCTCCTGCCTAACCTCTATGGGGATATAGTTTCTGATCTATGCGCGGGCCTTGTAGGGGGGCTGGGAGTTACTCCCGGAGCGAATATCGGAGACGATATGGCGGTATTTGAGGCAGTGCACGGTTCAGCGCCAAAATACAAAGGCCTAAACAAAGTTAATCCCACCGCGATGATCCTCTCAGGGGTCCTAATGCTTGAATACATAAATGAAAATAAAGCCGCGCAGCAGCTGGAAAACGCGGTCCGCGAAGTTATTGCTGAAGGTAAGGCCGTAACTTACGATTTAAAATCAGACCCCAGCGACCGGACTGCGGTAGGGACTAAAGAAATGGCAGATGCCATCATCTTTAAACTCAAGGACCGTTTCTAAACCCAATCAGGGGACGTTTCTTGAGCCAATCGGAGACCTGTCCCCAAAAAAAGGAAATAAAATGAAGATAAGTGTAATCGGCGCGGGAAACGTCGGCAGCCTGGCAGCGATGCGGATAGCTCAGGAAGGCCTTGGCGATATTGTCCTGGTGGACATAGTAAAAGGATTGGCGCAAGGTAAAGCCCTTGACTTAGAAGATGCCCGTCAGATTTTAAAGCGCGATTACCACATCACAGGCACAGACGATATTGATCAAATAAAGGATTCGGATATTGTTGTAATTACCGCCGGCCTTACGCGTAAACCGGGAATGAGCCGTGAAGAACTGTTAGATAAGAACGCGCGGATACTTAAAGATACCTGCCTTAATATAAAGAAATCAGCGCCTCATTCTATCGTTATAGTAGTTACGAATCCGCTGGACTTGATGACCTACTTTGCTTTAAAGGCGACTGGCTTTGATCCTGCGAAAGTTTTTGGTATGGGTGTTAGCTTGGATGCGGCGAGGTTCGCGAATGCCATAAGCCGGGAGTTAAATATTCCTCCTGTTGATATTGAAGCTTACGTGATCGGCAGCCACGGCGAAGGGATGCTGCCTTTGCCCGGGCTTACTAATATAAAAGGCGTCGCGTTGAGCGAATTTCTTGATGATAATAAAATAGGCCTTTTGGTAAATAAGACTTTGAACAGGGGTTTGGAGATCGTATCGTTATTGGGAAGCGGCAGCGCTTATTTCGCGCCTTCGGCAGCGATTACCCAGATCGTCAAGGCCATTGCCAAAGATGAAAAGCGAACTATTGGGGTATGCGCGTATTTAAACGGAGAATACGGGATAAAGGATGTCTGTATAGGCGTTCCTTGCCGTTTAGGCAGGGAGGGGATTGAAAAGATCGTGGAATTGGATTTAAGCAAAGAGGAAAAAGAGAAATTAATTAAATCCGCTGAACATATCCGTAACCTTATCTTTACCTACACTTCCGTCTCCCGATAAAAATTATGTATGATTTGTCAATTATAGGTTCTGGCTGGGCAGGGCTTAACGCTGCCATAAGAGCAAATAAATCAGGTTTAAAAGTCTGCTTAATTGAAAGAGCTCATATCGGCGGCGCCTGCCTGAACTTAGGATGTATACCCACCAAGACATTAATTCATTCCGCGAAAGTATACGCGCTGGCCAGGAAATCCCAGAAATTCGGCCTGGAAGCCGCGGAGCCCAAAATAAATTTCATTAAAGTCCAGGAGAGAAAAGACGCTGTTATCAGGCAGCTGCGTCAAGGCGCGCAGGGCATGTTAAAAGGCGTAGATTTCCTGAATACAGAAGCCCGGATCCTCTCTAATCAAGAGATAGAAGCGGATGGCCGGATCATAAAGACGAAGAACATAATTATCGCTACGGGTTCCAAGCCCGCCGAGCTTGCCGCGGTTCAATTCAATTCTAAGGATATTGTTTCCAGCGACGATATTTTAAATATAAAAGAAATACCGGATTCGCTTTTGATCATAGGCGGAGGGGTGATAGGCTGTGAATTTGCCAGCTTATTTTCCTGCCTGGGGGCTCAGGTGACCATAGCGGAAAAAATGCCCCAGCTGCTTCCGCAAGAAGACACTGAGATCGCCAGGAAAATAGAAAGCATTTTTAAGAAAAGAGGTATCAGGGTAAATACCAATACCGATGTTGCCGGTATAAATTTAGAAGATTACGCCTTGAAGTTAGTCTGTGTCGGCAGAGTGCCGGAGACAGAAGGCCTGGGGTTAGAAAAAATAGGGGTAAGCTTGGATAAGGGCAGGATCGTAGTAAATGAATACCTTAAAACGAGCGTGGATAATATCTACGCGGCTGGCGACAATACGGGTAAGCTTTGCCTGGCGCATTTTGCCGCCTATCAAGGGAAGATCGCGGCAGAGAATATCATTGATCCTGATAATCTTAAGAGTGCTGACAACATAAATATCCCCAGCTGCATTTTTTGCGATCCGGAAATTGCCAGCGTAGGCTTAAATGAACAAGAGGCCAGGCGCAGAGCCGTAGATATAAAAATAAATAAATTCGATTTTATGGGTTCCAGCATGGCCCGCATATTGGATGAAACAGAGGGTTTTATTAAGATAATCTCCCATAGCAAGACGCAAGAAGTGTTAGGCGCCTCAATAATCGGGCCGCGGGCAACAGAATTAATCGCTGTCTTGGCCTTGGCTGTTTCCTCGCGCTTGAAGATTTCTGGAATTCGCGACACCATATTTGCCCACCCGACATTGTCCGAATCGATACAGGAAGCATTAAAATAAATTTATGCGTATGCGGCTGTTGGATCTGGGATTAATAGATTATAATAAGGCCTGGGATCTCCAGAAAGAGACATTTGAGTCAGTAAAAACCCGGGTTCTTCCTCAAACGGTAATACTCTGCCAGCATTATCCGGTGATCACTTTAGGCAGGGCCGCGGATAGAAATAATGTTTTGGTTGACGGCCGGCGGTTAGAAGCTAAAGAGATCCGCGTATATGAAATAGAACGGGGCGGGGATGTAACTTATCACGGGCCAGGGCAGCTTACTGTTTATCCCATACTGGATTTGCGCAACTTTAAAAGAGATATACATCTGTTCCTGAGGTATCTGGAAGAGATGGTTATGGAATTATTACGGGATCTTGGGATCAATGGGGTAAGGTATCCCGGGTTAACCGGTGTCTGGATAGGCAAGAGAAAGGTCGCCTCTATTGGCATTTCTATCAGGAATTGGATCAGTTCCCATGGCTTAAGCATAAATGTTAAACAAGCGGACCTGGATAATTTTCGTTTGATCCGGCCCTGTGGAATGGATGTTGAAATGACCTCGATAGAAACAGAGCTTAACAGAGATGTCGCGATCGCTGACATAAAAGAAATAATCATCCGTAAATTCAGAGCCCCAATTTTAGTAGAACAGGATAATGTTTCTTATTCTTGAGGAGGAACTTTAATGACTAAGGTAGTCTTGCCTGAATTGGGCGAGGGGATCAAAAAAGCGACTTTATCGTATTGGTATTTTAAACAGGGAGAAGGGGTAAAGGAGGGGAGCGACCTGGTGGAATTAGCCACAGATAAAGCTACTTTTAATCTGCCCAGCCCTTGTTCAGGGGTACTCTCAGAGGTTCTTTTTAGCGAAGGCGATACCGTAAACGTAGGAGAGGTATTAGCAATTATTTCCGAAGCTTAACAAACCATATATAAAACAAGGGGACGGTTCTAGAAAATAGAACCGTCCCCATATTTTTTATGCGGTTAGCTTGAATAACCCTTGACAATACTTGATTATGTTAGTATATATATGACTATCGTAAACATTACAAGGTGAGGTGGTGATATGCCTAAAAATAAAGAGATCTTTACTGCCAAGGAGGTCGCTGAATATCTGAACATCCATCCGCTTACAGTCCATAAGTATGCCCGCGCAGGTAAGATTCCTGCTTTTAAGATCGGCACGGACTGGAGATTCCACAAGAAATATATAGAGAGATGGATCAAGGAGAAATCAGTCTATAGGCCTGATGGCAAAGAATCCAGAAGGTCTATATTAGACAAGGCTTAACAGGGCAAGAGGAAGGGGTGTTATGAATCTATTCGCGATATCCGGATTACTTATAACTCTTACTTCGGTAGTATTAATAGCCATACTTTCGGTTTACGGTAAGAATAAGCTCCATAGGTTATGGACTGTTTTTAACTTTTCCTTGATTTTCCTGGGGTTTAGTTTATTCAAAATAGGCACTTCGGTCAGCCCTGGCGAGGCCTTAATATGGTGGAAGGTCGCCAGCGTGTCCGGGGGGTTATTGGCACCCTTGTTCCTTAATATAATATATATATTTTGTAATTTACCTAATAGAAAAATACTCTACTCTTCTTACCTGCCGGTCTCTATCTTCATAATGCTGGACTTCATGAATTTGGGTACTTACCGCCTAAGATTCATCTATGGCCCTTTCTATTATCTGGAGCTCACGGGTTTTGTATTGCCTTTGTTTTTGTGCCTTTGGGCAGCCATCTTAATATACGCTTTTTACGCCTTATACAAATTCTATGTTTCTTCAAAAGGGCTGGTCAGGAACCAGGCGGTATTTATATTAGTGGGGTTCTTTTTCGGGTTTATCGGGGGAGGAACATACCTGCTTACGACATTCGCGCATATTCTATTTGGCAAAAATATCTATCCGTTCGGGCAAACTGGAATAGTCATTTACAGCACGATCATTACCTATGCCATCATTAAATACCGGCTTCTGGATATTAAAGTAGCCATAACCCGCACGGGTATCTTTGTAGCGGTATATACTCTGGTTTTAGGCCTTCCTTTCCTGATCGCGATATGGGCAAAGGGATGGCTTATTGAAACATTCGGCCCGGAGTGGTGGATACTGCCGCTGGGATTAATGGGGATTTTAGCTACTGTGGGGCCGTTTGTCTATATTTATGTCCAGCGCAAGGCCGAAGACGCGCTGCTTAAAGAACAGAAACACTACCAGCATATACTTAAACAGGCTTCAATAGGCATGACCCGTATCCGTAATTTAAGGAAGTTGCTGGATTTGATCACCCGTATAGTTACTAAGATTGTAAAGATATCTTACGCGGCGATCTATCTTTATGACAAGGAGACCGGTGATTATATCCTGCAAATAAGCCGTGATAAACACAGGATATCTGTTCCTAAATTAACTTCGGATAATCCTTTAATTACCTGGATCAGGCTGAAGCGTGAGCCGTTGATTTATGATGAAATAAAGCGCCAAACGGAATACGCTAATAACCCTGTTTATAAACAACTGGAAGAGAATATGCTCCTGCTTACTGCCTCTGTAGTTATTCCCAGTTTTCTGGAAGATAGATTTATGGGGTTTTTTGTCTTAAGCGATAAGATCTCCGGGCAAATCTATACGGAAGACGACTTAAATGTATTCCAGGTTTTAGCCAGCCAGACAGCCTTAGCCGTTGAGAATGCCCAGTTCTATGAGGAGGCAAAAGATATGCAGGAGCAGGTTGCCCAGGCGGAAAAGATGGCCACGATCGGGACTATGGCCGACGGGCTCTCGCACCAGTTAAATAACCGTTTCTACGCGCTTTCGCTGATCGCCGGAGACATTATGGATACCATAAAAATGACAAATACCTCAAAATGCACTCCTGAGGTAAAAGAGATGATCCGCCAGATTAATTATGCCTTTGAGCGCATACAGGCAAACGTTACCCAGGGCGGCCAGGTCGTACGCGGGCTTTTAAAATATTCACGCAAAGGCGAAGCGGGTTTTGAAGCAATAAGTTTAAATACCCTTATAGACAATACCTTAGAGATGGTGCAATTCAAGGTGAGGCTCTCAGAAATAGACATCATCCGTGATTTTCCGGAGGATATCCCGAAAATAAAAGGAAATATTGTGCAGTTAGAAGAGGCATTCTTTAATTTTATTGATAATGCCTACGACGCTATCCTGGAGCGCCACGCGTTATTAAAAGAAGAACACTACAAGGGAAAGATCATTATTTCCTCCGCCGCCAAGAATAATTATTTAGAGATAATAATAAAAGATAACGGGATGGGCATAAAACAGGAAGATCATGAAAAGATCTTTACCCCATTTTTTACAACCAAGGTTTCAGCGCGCAAAGGTACGGGCCTGGGGCTTTATGTGATAAGGCGCATAATCAGCGATATGCATAAAGGCAGGATTTCTTTTGAATCAGAATATAAGGCGGGGACTAAGTTCCTGCTGGAGTTGCCGATCGCCAGGTAAATATCCTTGAATCAGTTGACAATTCCGTTGATTTAAGTTATTTTAAAAGAGAAGGGGGCGTAGAAGGCATGCCAAAATTATTAATTGTGGATGACGAAGATGATGTGCGGGAATTTGCCGCCAGTTTCTTTCGCAAGCGCAAGGTTGATACGATCACCGCTTCCAGCGGAGAAGAGGCCTTGAGCATATCGGAAAGGCAAAGATCGGACCTGGTATTACTGGATATAAAGATGGCCGGCATCGACGGAGTAGAAACTCTAAGGCGCATAAAAGAACTGGATAAGGACGCCAGGGTAATAATGGTTACCGGCAGAAAGCCTAATGAGCAGGCATATTTTGATAAATGCCGGGAATTAGGAGCGATAGACTATATCCATAAACCCCTCCAGCTGGATGAATTAGAAACGATAGTCTTAAAAGAATTATTTAAATGAAGATAGATTACAAAAAAGAACTCGAATCCGCGGCAAAGAGCATGATACTCGTGCATGATACGCATACTTTGATCAAGATCATCGTGCGCATGATTGTGCATAAAGTCAAAGTGGGCCACGCGGGGATCCTGCTGCAGGATAAAGACAGGGATACCTACGTTCTGACCGTTTCCCGCGGCACTGCCGGCTTAAAGATCCCCTCGGGATTCGCCCGCATGGACGCGGATAATCCCCTTATACGTTTTTTCAGCCAGCACCTGGATGAGAAATTCTTTTCCGGCGGAGTTGTTGTTTATAAAGAAGCGAAAAAAATATTAGACAATAAGAATATCAGGCCTGAAATAAAAGAACTCGTAAAAGGCGCTTTGCATCAGATGGAGATATTTGAGGCGGTAGTCTGTATCCCGAGTTATTTCAGGGACGATATGCTGGGATTGTTGTTATTAGGCGCTAAAAACAACGGCAGGAGATTCGACAAGGATGAGATAGATTTCTTTATTGCCCTTACTTCAGATGTGGCTATGGCTATAAGGAACGCCCAGCTTTTTAAGGACCTGGAATTGGAACTGGAAAGAAAGCAGAACCTTTTTATCCATACGACCATTACCTTAGCCGCTGCCATTGACGCCAAGGACCATTATACGCACGGGCATACCGCGAGGGTAACCGCCTTAAGCCTGGCTATAGCCAGGAAATTGGGTTCAAATAATAAAAATACCATTGACGATAAATTCCTGGAACATTTGCATATAGCCGCCCTCTTGCATGATATCGGAAAAATCGGGATACCTGAATCCATATTAAATAAAGAAGGGCCGTTAACCGACGAGGAATGGAAGAAAATGCAGGAGCACTCAACTTTAGGCGCGGTGATATTGCAGCCTATAAAGGAGCTTGAGGACGCTATATTGGGCGTAAAGTATCATCATGAAAGGTATAACGGCTCAGGATACCCGGAAGGCTTAAAGGGCAGCCAGATACCTCTGATCGCCGCTATAATCACGGCGGCTGATTCATTTGACGCCATGACTACGGATAGGCCCTACCACCACAAATTACCCAAAAAGCAGGCGATCGAAGAGATCAGCAGAGCCAGCGGAGAGCAATTCGACCCTCAGATTGTAGATGCCCTTGTCCAGCTTTATCAGGAGAACAAGGTTTAATCCCTATGGCCCCTAAACGCGTAATCCTAATGTATATATCAGAAGTATCCGGGCATCACAGCGCGACCATAGCCATAGAGAAGGCGCTAAAAATACTGCAGCCGCAGGTGGAAGTTTTAAATATCAACGCTTTTAATTATACTAACCCCATATCGGAGAAGATCGTAAACCGTTTATATATGGGCGTGCTTAAAAGGACTCCGCAGCTATGGGATTATCTTTATGATAACCCCGCGGTAGTAAAAAAAATAGAGGGCATCAAGGAGACCATCCATAAATTCAATTCTCCAAAACTGCGCGTGCTCTTTGATAAGTTTAAGCCGGATGCCGTTGTCTGCACGCAGGCGTTTCCCTGCGGCATGTGCGCGGATTACAAAAAAACTTACAATTCTAACATCCCTTTAGTCGCGGTACTCACGGATTATGTCCCGCATTCTTATTGGGTCTACGAGGCGGTAAACCATTATATCACGCCTTCAGAAGACGTAACGTCGCGTTTAATAAAGAAAGGGGTCCCTTCTGATAAGGTACTCTGTTTTGGGATTCCATTTGACCCCAAATTTAATGAGTTGTTGGATAGAGTTAAGACCGCCGGTAAGCTCAAAATGGACCCAAACCTGCCTACTATTTTGATCATGGGCGGCGGGCAAGGCCTTGGCCCAATTAAGACGATCGTTAAATCTTTGGAGAAAGTGGAAAGCGATATCCAGGAGATCGTGGTTACCGGCACAAATAAGAAGCTTTACAATTCCTTAAAAAGAAAAGTCCGTAAATACAGGAAAAAGATCCTGCTTCTCGGCTACGTCAACAATATAAATGAGCTGATGAGCGTTTCAGACGCTATTATTACCAAGCCCGGAGGCGTAACCTGCGCTGAAGTCCTGGCAAAGCATTTAGCTATGGTTATTGTTAAGCCTCTGCCCGGACAGGAAGCCAATAATACCCGTTATTTGACTGAGAAGGGGGCCGCGGTCAAGGTGGACGACCCTAAGGATATAAACCGGGTGATTGAAAATTTAACAAGAGAGCCCGGGCAATTGGACCGTCTTCGCGAATCCGCCGGCGCCTTAAGTAAGCCCAATGCCAGCTTAGATATAGCCAGGTTATTATTAGGAAAGTGTTAGCTATCAAATCCAATGCTTGATTATCTGCTTTATAGGACCGGGCAGTTTATTGTTTTGCATCTGCCATTAAGATTGGGTTATAGGATAGCGGAATTTTGCGCCGATTTGCATTACGCGTTTACTGGTAATGACCGCAGGCAGACAAAGGAAAATTTAAAAGCGATATTCCCCAAAAAGCCTGATAAGGAGATCCGGAAGATAAATAGAAGGATATTCCGGAACTTTGCCAAATACCTGGTGGATTTCTTTCGTTTTGAGAAACTTAACGAAGAATATATAAGAAACAATATCCGCGTGGAGGATATCCATTATTTTAAAGAAGCGCTTTCCGGAGGCAAGGGCGTTATTGTATTAACTGCCCATATAGGTAATTGGGAATTGGGGGGAGTAGTTATAGCTCTTTCCGGATTTCCTTTTTGGGTAGTAGCGCTTCCGCATAAAGATAAGAAGGTAGATGAATTCTTTAATTTCCAGAGGGAAAGCAAAGGCATAAAGGTGATACCTTTGGGTAGGGCGGTCAGGAAAAGCCTGGAGATTTTAAAAGAAAACAAGCTCCTGGCTTTGGTAGGCGACAGGGATTTCTCCGAAAAAGGGATAGTCCTGGATTTTTTTGGCAAGCCGGCTCTTTTTCCGCAAGGCCCGGCAGCGTTAGCTCTAAAAACGGGAGCCGCTATTGTACCCGGGTTTATGGTAAGAAACGCTGATGACACCTTTACCTTAAAAATAGAGAGCCCGCTTAAATTCAACCCTACGGGAGATAAAGAAAATGACCTGCGGGAATTGGTCAGCTTATATAAAACCATTTTTGAAAGCTATATCCGTAAATACCCGGACCAGTGGTATATGTTCAGGAGATTCTGGATATCATGAGAACCTGCGTTATTATACCTACCTATAACGAAGCCAATAAGATCGCCGGATTACTAAAAGAAATCGCCATGCAGGAATTAGACGTCTTGGTTATTGATGACGGCTCAAGCGACGATACTTTCCGGATCGCCAAAAACTGCGGGGCTATCACGTTAAGAAACGAGAAGAACCAGGGCAAGGGAGCATCGTTGATCAAGGGTTTTGATTACGCCTTAACTTATGGCTACGACGCTGTGATCACTATGGATGGCGACGGCCAGCACCTGCCGGAAGATATACCCTATTTCATGCGCTTAGCCAAATATTCCGACAGCGCGATATTTATCGGTAACAGGATGCAGAAAGTAAAGAATATGCCTTTGGCGCGTATTATAACCAATAGGTTTATGTCGTGGTTCTTGTCCTGCCTGGCCAATCAAAGGATACCCGATACGCAGTGCGGGTTCCGGTTGATCAAAAAAGAGGTGCTAAAGAGGGTGGAGCTTAAGACTTCCAAATATGAAACCGAGTCCGAGATACTTATTAAAAGCTCGCGCCTGGGGTTTAAGATCGAATCCGTTTCTATCAAAACCATATACACGCAAGAGAAGAGCCATATTAATCCCTTCATCGATACGTTAAGGTTTATAAGGCTGGTATTAAGAGAGTTACGGGAGGATGCCTTTCCCAAAAAATGATAGATATAATAGCGCATGGGTTAAAAGGCATACCAAAAGAATGTATCGTAATATTTGCAGGAGCCCTGCCGGTAACAGAATTAAGGGGCGCTATCCCTCTGGCATTATATTATGGTATGTCTTTTAGCAAGGCCTTCTGGCTCTCAGTGCTGGGTAATATTATTTTTGTAGCGCCCGCGCTGCTTATCTTTGAGCCGATTTCTAACAGGCTAAGAAAATTCAAGTTATGGTCGCGTTTCTTTGATTGGCTGTTTGAGCGCACCAGAAGGAACGCGGACAAAATACAAAAATATGAAGCATTAGGCCTGGCGATATTTGTAGCAATACCGCTTCCCATGACCGGGGCCTGGAGCGGGGTAGTAGCCGCGTCTTTATTTAAGATCAAATTCAGGTACGCCTTTATTGCCATATTAGCCGGGGTAATCAGCGCGGGGTTGATAGTTTCTGGCCTCTGCGCGTTAGGTTTGATCAGCTGGAGCCTGGCGGTAAATTAATATGTTATCCGGGAAGGCATTTCAAATAGCTTTGTTAGTTTCTCTGGCCGCGCATGGGGTTATTTTGTTTAAATACCCCGGCATCTATCATCATCCCGCGCGGGAAAAAGAACAAAAATTAGAAGTTAGCTATATAAAGAAGCCCCAGGAAACCAGGCTTGAGCCAAAAACTAAAAACCCCGCCAAAAAAGAGCCATTTTTAAAGCTGCCTCCGAGGATCAGCGCGAAAAAAATAATTCCGCCGCCGTTTATAGACAAAGAGAGCGTTTTTAAGAAGGATGACCAGGCCGGCAGGCAGGACGTAAACCTGGGTTTTCCTAAACCGGCTTTTATAAGGCCCGATGTTATCGCTATTAAGAAGAAAATAACCGTCCCTCCCATAGATTTAGGTAATATCGATAACCCGTCCTATATTACTTATTATCAGGTTGTGCGCGAGAAGATCAAGCGGGCGGCATACCAGAATTACTCCGGTACGGAAACAGGAGAGGTTATGATCTCGTTTATCATATCGGAGGATGGATATTTAAAAGAGTGGAGGTTCATAGAAGATAAGTCTTCGCTTAGCGTGTACTTAAGAAAAATAGCCTTAAGCAGCCTAAAGGATGCTTCTCCTTTTCCGAATTTCCCTAAAGAATTGAATTACCCGCAGCTTTCATTTAACCTGGTTATAACCTTCGAAATAGAATAGAAAAGCAGAAAATCATGGGGACGGTTCTGTTTTTTAACAGAACCGTCCCTTAGTTTTTAAACAGGGTTGACACCCGCTGAAATCGCTGGTATAATAAACCTCCAAAATAAGAAAGGAGATGATTATATTGCCAGAAATAGAGATCAAAAGAGATGAATCTTTCGAATCAGCCTTAAGGCGCTTTAAGAAAAAAATCGAACAGGAAGGCATTTTAAGGGAAGTAAGGGACCGTAAACATTACGAAAAGCCCAGCGAGCGCAAAAGAAAGAAAGCTAAAGGAAGAAGATAGCAATGGGCTTGGCTCTTTCTATGTCATGGAATGCCTTCCGTTATGATAACGGCAGGGACGCGCTCTTTGAGATAAAGGCGCTGGGGTTTAGAGGCCTGGAATTGAGTTTTAATCTGACTTCCGCGATCGTCAGGGATATCGGGAAGGTATTAAAAGATGGCAGGGCCGGCCTGAATATCAGGAGTTTGCATAATTTTTGCCCTATACCTGATGGCCTGGAAAGGAAAGAAGCGCTTCCTGATTGTTATTCATTAGCTTCTTTGCGGCAAAAAGAAAGAAAGCTCGCTGTAAAGTATACCAAGAGGACTATAGATACAGCTGCGGACTTAGGTGCCAAGGCAGTTGTTTTGCACTGCGGCAGAGTTGATGTCCCTGACAGGACTAGGGATCTTATCCAGCTCTTTGAAAGAGGCTTAAAAGATTCAAAGGAATTCAAAGCGTTAAAAAATGATATAGTAAGAGAGCGTGAAAGCCTTTCTAAACCGTTCTTTGAGAGCGCGCTTGGCAGCCTGGAAGAATTAAACAGCTACGCGGAAAAGAAAAATATACTTTTGGGCGTTGAGACGCGTTTTTACTACCGCGAAATACCTTCGCTGGAAGAAATAGGTATGATCTTGGATGCATTTAAGAATTCCAATATTTTTTATTGGCACGATACCGGCCATGCCCAGGTGATGGAGAACCTGGGGTTCTATAGCCATGAGAAAATTTTGGGTCTATACGGCAAGGCGATGATCGGCATACACCTGCATGATATTTCAGGATGCAGTGACCATAAGGCTCCCTCTAAAGGGGAATTTGATTTTAGCCGGTTAAAGCCTTATCTTAAAGAAGAGACCTTAAAGGTGATAGAAGCGCATTATCCGGCTACCAGCCAGGATGTAAAAGAAGGCAGGGAATTCTTAGAGAAGGTATTAGATGGCAGCATCTAAAATAAGAAAAGCAGCGGTAGCCGGTAAATTTTACCCTTCTTCCGCTGGAGAGTTAAAAAAGCAGATAAAAGATCTTATCGGTAAAGAAACGGATAAAACCGATGTGATCGCCTGCATGCTTCCTCACGCGGGTTATATGTATTCAGGAAGTGTCGTAGCCGGAGTCCTCTCGAGCGTTAATATCAAAGAGAGGATAGTGCTCCTGGGCCCTAACCACACCGGCTTCGGAGCCCCGTTTAGCATAATGACGGAAGGCATATGGCAGACGCCTTTAGGCAAAGTCAAAATAGATTCTGATCTGGCCAAACAATTATTACGCGGCTCAAAATACCTTGAAGATGACAGCGCCGCGCATATATACGAACATTCCCTGGAAGTCCAGCTGCCTTTTTTGCAGTATTTAAAAACTGATTTTAAGATCGTGCCTATCGTGTTCTTGTCGGATGGAATTGAAGCTTTAAAAGAGATAGGGGAAGAAATAGCCGGCGTTCTTAAAGGCCTTAAAGGCTCCGCTATGATTTTAGCCAGTTCCGATATGACTCACTATGAGCCTCAGGAAGCGGCCCGGAATAAAGATAAAGAAGCAATTGAGGCGATATTAGCGCTTGATGAGGATAGGCTGCTGGAAAGAGTCCGGCAGTTGGGTATATCCATGTGCGGATACGCACCGGTAATAGTTATGTTAAGGGCGGCTAAGATGCTAGGCGCCCGTTTCGCTTCATTAGTTAAATACCAGACCAGCGGCGATATAAGCGGTGAGCTGGACAGCGTTGTGGGATACGCGGGGATCACTATATATTAAAATCATGGACGAAAATAAAAAGAATGTAGATGAGAGCTGGAAAGAGACGGTAGGCAAAGAAAAAGAAACGCTTAAGAAAGAAGGAAAATTCGTTCCACCCGAGCCTGATTTCAGTTTTTTTGTTACTACTCTTTCCTTGCAGGCATCCATTGCCTTGGGCCATATGCCTGACCCGGCTACAAATAAGAAGGAAGAAAATCTTACCCAGGCTAAGTTCCTTATTGATACTTTGGGCATGTTAAAGGATAAGACCAAGGGGAATTTAAGCGCGGATGAGGCAAAGCTTCTGGAAAATTTGCTCTATGAATTAAGGATGAGTTATCTTTCCAAAGACAAAGGTGAGGTAAAATGATCGATAAAGAATTGCTGGATATCTTAGCCTGCCCGGCCTGTAAAGGGGATGTCGAACTGAAAGACAATAAAATTGTTTGTAAGAAGTGCGGGAAAAGATATCCCGTGAAGGATGGGATACCCGTAATGCTTATCGAAGAGGCGGATAATTAACAGGCGGACAAACGTATGGCAAAAAAAATCTTAGTGATCCATGGGCCGAATTTAGATTTATTAGGGCAGAGAGAACCGGCCGTGTACGGCAAGGTAACATTAGGGCAGATAAATACTGAATTAAAGAAAACTGCCTTAAAAAAGAAGGCCAGCCTTAAGATCGTTCAATCCAACCACGAAGGCCAAATCGTAAGTTTAATAGGCAAGGCCAAGAGTAAATACGATGGTTTATTAATAAACCCCGCCGCCTATACGCATACAAGTGTAGCGATAAGGGACGCGATCGCTGCCTCCGGCCTGATAACGGTAGAAGTGCATCTTTCTAATATCTATTCCCGGGAAGAATTCAGGCAGAAATCCCTGATAAGCCCGGTGGCCAGAGGCACGATATTAGGCTTTGGCGCTAAAAGCTATATCCTGGGCCTTGAGGCGTTATTAGATCTGGTCTGAGCAAGCCCATAATTTATGTTAAATGAATTCACGCCTAAAGAATATTTATACCAAATTAGAACAACAGCGCTTGGATGGGTTAATTGTAAGCCTGCCTGTCAACATCACCTACCTTACTAAATACCAAAGCAGGGATTCCTATTTTTTAGTTTCCAGGAAGAAAAATACCTATTTTACGGATTCGCGGTATATCGAAGAAGCTAAATTAGCGCTTAAAGGGGCGGCGAGCCTGCGCAAAGTAAACGGTTCGGTTTTTAAGTTAATAGCCCGGGACTGTTTAGACAAGCGCCTTGGGCGCGTGGCCTTTGAAGAGAGGTATTTGCCGTTTGCTGAATATAAAAAGATAAAGGAATACCTGGGTAAAAAAACGCTTTTGGTGCCGGCCCACGGATTAATAGAAGAACTAAGGCAGGTCAAAGAGCCGGAAGAATTAGAAAAGATAAGAAAAGCGATCGCGATAACCGATAAGGCTCTTCTGTTTATCAAAGGCTTTATAGCCCCCGGGAAAAAGGAGATAGAGGTAGCGGGGGAAGCGGAGCGTTTTATAAGGTATCAGGGGGCCTCCGAGGCAAGTTTTGACATAATTGTCGCCTCCGGGCCTAATTCCAGCTTCCCGCACCATATCCCCTCAGAGAGAAAGATCAGGAATAATGAGCCGGTATTGGTAGATATAGGTGTGGAATACCAGGGATATAAATCCGACTTGACACGGGTATTCTTTTTGGGTAAAATAAATGTTCTGGCTAAAGAGATTTATGACATTGTCCTTGAGGCAGGGGCCAGGGCGATAAGGAAGATAAAACCGGGCGAAAAGATGTCCTCGGTTGATAGAGCCGGCCGGCAATACATTGGCCAAAAAGGGTTTGGCGGTTTTTTCGGACATAGCCTGGGGCACGGAGTCGGCCTGGAAGTGCACGAGGCCCCGCATATATCCAAAGATAATGAGGACAGGTTAAAGCAGGGGATGGTATTTACCGTTGAGCCGGCGGTTTATCTGCCTGGAAAATTCGGCATAAGGATAGAGGATATGGTTTTAACAACTAATGATGGATGTGAGGTGTTAAGTGTCGCTGTCAATAAATGAAATAAAATCAGGAATAACTGTGTTGGTTGACGGGGAAGTATACGTGGTTGTGGAAACCCAGCATGTCAAGCCGGGCAAAGGCGCGGCTTTTGTGCGGGTAAAATTAAGAAATTTAAAGAACAGTAATATGCAGGAAAAGACATTCAGAGGAGACGAAAAGATAGAAGAAGCATTTGTTGAAGAGAGGCGGCTCCAATACCAGTATGTTTCAGGCGATATGTTTAATTTTATGGATCAGGATAATTTTGAGGAAATAGGCATCCCTGAAGCCAGCGTGGGAGACAAAAAAGACCTTTTAAAAGATAACCTTGAAGTTATGGGCTATTTTTATAAAAATGAGACTTTAAATATCAATCTCCCGAACTTTATAGAATTCAAGATTATTAATACTGAGCCCGGGATAAAGGGCGATACGGCAAAAAGCGGCACTAAGCCGGCGCAAGTAGAGACAGGGGCGACAATACAGGTCCCTCTTTTTGTTACTGTGGGGGACGTGATTAAGGTGGATACCCGTACCAGAGGGTATGTGGAAAGGGTTACGTAAGTAAACCCGTGCTTATCGTGCCCGGCGCATAACAGGTATTGCGCCGGCATGCGCTTGTGCGCAAATTGCGCAGGTGTGGCCTTGTGGTTACACCCCGCGTTTATCGGAATTACGCGGGTGTTGTCTTCTGGTTACACCCAATCCTATCGGATGGATTGGTGTGCCCTTCTGGGCAAAAAGGAGGAGTTTAAGGGGATGAATATCAAAGAAATCAAAGAATTAATAACCCTCATGAATGAGAGCGGCCTTCTGGAATTAGAGATAGAGAAAGACGGTATGCGTATTAAGCTAAAGAAGACCTTATCCGGCATGGAAGGCTCCGGCGGCCCTATTATAGTAGAAAGAGAAAGATTGCAAGAAGCTTTTCCTAAAAAAGAGCCTGCCGCGGCAGCCCCTGAAAAGGCGCAGGTAAAGACAGTGGAGATCAAGGCTCCCATGGTAGGTACTTTCTACCGCGCGCCTTCTCCGGAAGCTCCGCCTTATGCTGAAGTCGGCCAGGTAATTGAACCGGGGCAGGTCATATGCATCATCGAAGCGATGAAATTGATGAATGAAATAAAATCGGAAATCAAAGGCAAAATCTTAGAAACTCTTGTCGATAATGCCGAGCCCGTGGAATTTGGGCAGGCTATGTTTCTTATCGAACCTCTCTAAAAAGATGTTCTCCAAAATACTTATTGCCAATAGGGGCGAAATAGCCCTGAGGATCATTCGCGCCTGCCGCGAACTGGGGATACGGACCGTAGCCGTTTATTCAGAAGCCGACAGGAATTCTTTGCATGTGCGGTTTGCTGATGAGGCTATCTGTATCGGCCAGGCTTCCAGCGCCAGTAGTTATCTTAATATACCCGCCATTATCAGTGCCGCGGAGATCACCGATGTAGAAGCGATACATCCGGGATACGGATTCCTCGCGGAAAACCCCCACTTTTCCGAGATCTGCGAATCATGCAAGATAACATTTATAGGCCCTACTCCGGATAATATCCGGTTGATGGGCGATAAGATGGCTGCCCGGTCTACCATGAAAAAGGCAGGGCTTTCAATAGTTCCCGGCAGTATTGCCATAGTAAAGAATAAAGAAGAGGCGCTTAAAACGTCTAAAGCTATAGGGTATCCGGTAATTATAAAAGCCGCCGCCGGCGGAGGCGGTAAGGGCATGAGAATATGCCATAATGACTTAACGCTGGTTTCCAGCCTTATGACCGCCCAGGCGGAAGCAGAGGTTAATTTCGGTAATCCTAATTGCTATATTGAAAAGTATGTTGAGAAGCCGCGCCATATTGAAATACAGATCCTGGCGGATAAATACGGCCATATTCTGCAACTAGGAGAAAGGGATTGCAGTATCCAGAGAAGGCACCAGAAATTACTGGAGGAATCTCCGTCTCCGGCTGTAGACAGCAAACTGCGTAAACGCTTAGGTGAAGCGGCATTAAAGGGAATAAAGACAATGGGCTATGTCAGCGCGGGGACGATTGAATTCCTGCTGGATAAGTACGGTAATTTTTATTTTATGGAAATGAATACCAGGATACAGGTTGAACATCCGGTGACCGAGATGGTAACCGGGATAGATATAATAAAAGAACAGATACGTATTGCCTCCGGAGAGAAATTAAAAATCCAGCAGGAAGATATCCAGGTAAAAGGCGCTGCTATAGAGTGCCGTATAAACGCCGAAGATTACGAAAATAATTTTATGCCTTCTCCGGGAAAGATAGAAACGCTTAATCTGCCCGGCGGCCCGGGAGTACGCTTGGACACTCATATCTATCAGGGATACGAAATTTCCCCTTACTATGATTCTTTGGTCGCTAAGCTGATAACCTATGGCAAAGACAGGCAGGAAGCGATAAAAATAATGCACCGGGCCTTAAGTGAATTTGAGATCGCCCCTATAAAAACAACTATACCGTTCCATCTGCGCCTTTTAGAGAACCCGTTATTCTTAAAAGGCGATATATCAACCCATTTTGTCCAGGAAATGCTGAAAGAAGAACAAAGAGGGGAGGAATAATGCAGTCAGATGAATCACGCAACTATTTTGGGACGATCAAGATACATAAGAAAGTCATAGCTTCCATTTCTTCTCTGGCGGCGGCGGAAGTAGAAGGTGTTAAGCGCGTGGGAGGGGATCTTAAAAGCGGTTTTCTGGAACTGATCGGCAAGAGGTCTCTTTCGGCTATCAATGTCGAGATAAGCAAGAGCGAGGAAGTCGGATTAGAGATCCCGCTGGTCATAAAATATGGTTATAATATTCCTGATATAGCCGGCAGGGTCCAGGAAAATGTCAGGAATGCTTTAGAGAAGATGACAAATCTGTCTATAAAAGATATTAATATAAATGTCCAGGGTATAGAAAGGGGGTAGTATGAGGATCTTTACGGTTTTAGGTATATTATTTTATGCCTCTGTTATTATCTTGATCGGCGTAAGTTTAATAGTTTTCTCGTTAAATCTATTACAGCCCCAAGACATAAATAACTTGCTGGTATTTACGCAAAACAGCTCGAATTCAAGGATAATCGTCGGGCTTTCCGGGCTTTTATTGGTATTGATCAGTTTTTCCTTCGCGCAATTGATCCTGGGACGTTTCCAGCGGGAAAGGACGATCGCTTTTACTACGGCGTCCGGAGAAGTGACTATCGCGCTTTCCGCGGTTGAGGATCTCATCAGGAGGCTTACCGGCATCATACCCGAGATTAAAGAGTTAAGGCCCGATGTTATTGCCACAAAGAAAGGGATCATCGTAGATTTAAGGGTAGTTTTAAGATCAGAAGCGAATATCCCTGAATTAACCGCGCGTCTGCAGGAGATAGCTAAATCTAAAATACAAGAGGTGCTGGGGGTTGAAGAACAAATAATCATCAAGATCCACGTGGTAAAGATTATTTCCATGGAAGAAAGAGAACGGAAGAGAAAGGAAATAGACAAGCAGGAACCTGCGATACCGTTTAGCGGTTACAGGGCTTAAGGGGGGATAAATGGCAAAGATAGGCATACTTACAGGCGGAGGGGACTGCCCGGGGTTAAATCCCGTGATCAGGGCGGTGGTCAGAAAAGGGTTGATCGAAGGTTATGAGATCGTCGGTATTAAAAATGGCTGGAAAGGGTTGATCGATAACGATACTATGCCATTAAATATAGAAGCGGTTTCGGGGATACTGCCTAAAGGAGGCACGATATTAGGCACAAGCAGGACAAATCCCTACAAAAAAGAAGGCGATCTAAAAAAGTTAAAGGAAAATTTTAAGCAGATAGGGTTGGAGGCATTAGTCGCGGTAGGCGGAGAGGACACGCTGGGAGTAGCGGCTAAGTTAGTAAAAGACGGCATACCTAATATTGTCGGCGTGCCTAAAACGATAGACAACGATCTTTCCGCTACTGATTATACGTTCGGGTTTGATACAGCGTTAAATACCGCCATGGAATGCGTCGATAGGCTGCATACGACAGCAGAGAGCCATCACCGTATCATTGTTGCTGAGGTAATGGGCAGGCACGCCGGCTGGATCGCCATCGAGACAGGCATTGCCGGAGGAGCGGATGTAATATTGATCCCGGAGATACCTATTGATATTGAAGAAGTCTGCGGTGTCATAAAGAAAAGGCACCAACGGGGAAAGACTTTCAGTATAGTGGTTGTAGCAGAAGGCGCGCATTTTAAAGAAGGGACAATGGTTGTCCAGGAGCAGAAGCTTGACGCCTTCGGTCATGTCAGGCTGGGAGGTATCGGCGAAGCGCTGGCCCAGGAAATAGAAAAAAGGACAGGATATGAAACAAGGGTAAGCGTCCTCGGCCATATTCAAAGAGGAGGCTCTCCTACAGCCTTTGACAGGGTCTTAGGAACCCGGCTCGGGGTAAAAGCCGTGGAGCTGGTGAAAAATAATAAATTCGGAAGAATGGTCGCGTTATCAGGCATTAAGATCGTAGATGTCCCTTTAGAAGCCGCCATCAAAGAATTAAAAACAGTAGATATGGAGCTTTACGAGATCGCCAAAGTTTTCTTTGGATGATCAGCAAGCGTTTCAAGGAGGCAGGAATGAGAGACAGGGTCAAGGATATATTACTGGAGAGTATACAGGTCAAGGAAGAGTTATTACGCACAAAGATAGGGGAGATCCTGGAGATCGCCAATATTATAATAGACGCTCTCAAGAAGAACGGTAAGGTGATCCTGTTTGGGAACGGCGGTTCAGCAAGCGACAGCCAGCATATTGCCGCTGAACTCGTAGGCAGATTTAAGAAAGACAGAACAGCTCTTCCAGCTATCTCCCTCACAACTAATACTTCGATATTAACGTCAATAGCCAATGATTACGGTTACGATATAGTTTTTGCCAGGCAAGTTGAAGCGCTTGCCCAAAAGAACGATATTATCATCGGAATATCTACTAGCGGCAAAGCCAAAAACATCGCCTGCGGGATCAGGCAAGCCAAGAAAATGGGCTTAAAAACGATTGCCCTTACGGGTTCTGACGGAGGAGAGCTGGTTAAAATAGCCGATTTTTCTTTGATAGTCCCGTCTTCGGTCACAGCCAGGATCCAGGAAGCGCATATAACCATAGGGCACATTATTTGCGAATTAGTGGAAGAGAAGTTGTCTAATAATTCCTAACATGATAAGCAGCAAGATTAAGACGCTGGCGGAATTAAGGAAAATTATCCTAAGGTTAAAAGCCCGGGGTAAGGTGGTAGTGTTTACCAACGGCTGTTTTGATATACTGCATTACGGCCACGCAAAATATCTTGAGGACGCCAAGAAAAAAGGGGATATACTTATCGTCGCGGTAAACAGCGACGCTTCCATAAAAAGAATAAAAGGCGATAAGAGGCCTATTGTAGGCCAGTATGACAGGCTGCGCCTTATAGCGTCTTTAGAGAGCGTGGATTACGCGGTTTTATTCAATGAAGATACTCCTTTAAAAACCATAAAAGAGCTTAAGCCTGATATATTGATTAAGGGCTCAGACTGGGATAAGAAGCAGATAGCGGGAAGCGGTATTGTCTTAAGTCGCGGCGGTAAAGTTTCTACGATAAAGCTGATAAAAGGCCGTTCCACCACTAACCTGATTAAAAAGATTGCCAAAATATTCTGAAAGCAAAGCCATTAACAGGATCATTGACGCTAATATCAACCGGACAAAAGAAGGCCTGCGTGTCTGCGAAGAAATAGCCAGGTTTATGCTTAACAGCCCCAAGTTTACATCAGGGCTTAAGGAAATAAGGCATGAAATAGGCTCTCTGGTTAAGCGCTTCCCGCCCTCCATAAATTTGCTCAGAGAAAGGGAAATCTTAAAAGACGTCGGCAGAGATATCTATATAAACGAATTAAACAGGAAAGATATTCCCGATGTCTTCTATGCCAACATCCAAAGAGTAAAAGAATCTATACGGGTCCTGGAGGAATTTACTAAGCTTATAAACAGAAACCTAGCGGTTAGATTTAAGAAAGCCAGATACAGCATCTATGAAATCGAGAAAAATATTGCTAAAAAACTCTCGGCTTTATCTGATCATTGATAAGAAAACTGCCGGAAAGTGTTCTTTGCCTGCCATAGCTGCTAAGGTAACAGGCCCGGGAGTAGATATAATACAATTCAGGGACAAAGAGTCAAAGAGAGAAGATGTTTTAAAGAACGCCTTACTGATCCGTAAAATATTATCAGGCGCTAAAAAGTTGTTCATTGTAAATGATTATTTAGATATTGCCAGGATCGTAGACAGCGACGGGATCCACCTGGGGCAGGAAGATATGCCCATAGAAATAGCCAGGCGCGTATTAGGTAAAGACAAGATCATCGGTATCTCTTGTCATAACCTAAAACAGGCGCTTAAGGCGCAGGGGGAGGGAGCTGATTATATAGGCATAGGCCCGGTATTTTCCACGCCCACAAAACCCGGATACCTGGCGATCGGCCCGGATTTATTCAGGGCGCTTAAGAAAAAGATCAAAATACCAATTTTTGCTATCGGCGGCATCAACCTTAATAATATAAACGGGATATTGTCATCCGGAGCAAAAAGGGTATCCGTTTGCAGGGCGATTTTAGCGGCGGAAAATATACCTTCGGCAATCGAGGAATTATCAGGGATCTTACATTAAAATGACCCAATTAGAATACGCCAGAAATAATACCATAACGCCTTTAATGAAGAAGATCATTCAGGATGAACACCTGGATCCCGGGCAATTCTTAAGGCGTATCAAAGAAGGCAAAGCAGTAATACCGTTAAATTCGGGGCGCAGCATAAAGAAGCCCTGCGGCATTGGCTTGGGCCTTAAGACCAAGGTGAACGCGAATATCGGCACATCTACGGATAAGTCACGGATCAAAGACGAATTAAAGAAACTATCGGTAGCTGTAAAATACGGTGCGGACGCGGTTATGGACCTAAGCGTGGGGGGCAACCTTAAGAAGATAAGAAAAGAAGTATTGGCTTCTTCGCCTATCCCCGTGGGGACAGTCCCGGTCTACGAAATAGCTGTAGACGCTTCCAGGAAAAGAGGCGATTTCCTGGATTTCGATATCGAGCATATACTGGATACCTTAGAGTCTCAGGCAGAGGATGGAGTGGATTTCTTTACTATTCATGCCGGGGTCAACCGCAGGAGCCTGGGTGTTTTAAAAAAGCATAGAAGGATACTGGATATTGTTTCCAGGGGAGGGGCGATCCTGGCCAGTTGGATCGCCAAACACAAACAAGAAAACCCTTTTTATGAATATTTTGACAGGGTTTTGAAAATAGCTTATAAGTACGACGTAACCCTAAGCCTGGGTGACGGCCTTAGGCCGGGGTCGATCTTGGATGCTACTGATAAAGCGCAAATCGCGGAGCTGGAGATCTTAGGGGAACTGGCATCACGCGCTAAGAGAAAGAATGTCCAGGTTATGATAGAAGGCCCGGGGCACATACCTTTAGACCAGATCAAGGAAAACATCGTCTTAGAGAAAAAGATCTGCCATGGCGCTCCTTTTTATTGCCTGGGCCCGCTGGTTACGGATGTGGCCAGCGGATATGACCATATAACCTCTTCGATCGGAGGCGCTTTGGCCGCCAGTTTCGGAGCGGACTTTTTATGTTATGTTACTCCGTCTGAGCACTTAAGGCATCCTTCTATTGAAGATGTAAGGGAGGGGGTTATAGCCTCCAGGATCGCCGCGCACGCGGCAGATATTGCCAAAGGGATAAAATCCGCTAAAGACTGGGACAGGAAAATGTCGGAAGCCCGTAAAAAGCGCGACTGGAAAAAACAAATTGAGTTATCCATAGACCCTGATAAGGCGGCTGATTACCGGGTTTCTTCAAAACCCGTCCTTTCGGATGTGTGCACAATGTGCGGTAAGTATTGCCCTATTAAATTAATGGATGAATGCCTGCCTACCGGCAGGTAGGCCTGCCTACCGGCAGGTAGGCCTGCCCTGACCGCCGGCAGATAAAGATTGCGGGTGTAGTTCAGTGGTAGAACACCAGCTTCCCAAGCTGGATATAGGGGTTCGATTCCCCTCACCCGCTCCAGAGTGCAGTAGGTAGTAGTTAGTATATAGTATGTAGGGAGAGAGTAAAATGAGAGAACATATATTTAATAATAGGAAGAAAATAACCTACCTACTAACTACTATATTCTACCTGCTGTTTTTTGCCGGTTGCGCCTCCGCTCCTTATATAAAGCCGGCCGCCCCTGTAGCGGGAATACCGGGGGTTTATCATCGGGTAGAAAAAGGCCAGACCCTCTGGAAGATATCTAAGTTATATAACGTGGACTTAGACAGGATCACCCAGATAAACCATATTTCCGATACCTCAAACATAGAGATAGGCCAGTTAATATTTATCCCTAACCGTCAAAAGCAGGTTTCTTTACCCGATAGGTACGCTTCTGAAGATTTTATGTGGCCGGTCAAAGGAAGGGTTATCGCCGCTTTTGGCCAGGTTTTTAATAATATGGTTAACAAGGGTATTAATATACAGCCGTATGATAACTTAGAAGTGGTCGCCTCGCGCGCCGGCAAGGTAGTCTTTTATAAAGACAACTTCAGGCATTTTGGCAAGACTTTGATCATTGATCACGGCGACGGATTTTCCACTGTTTATGCCCGTAACGCGCAGGTATTTGTTAAGGCCGGGGATAGCGTGGGAAAGGGGTCCGTTATAGCCAAAACAGGCTGCGGCGGCAGAAGCAAAAGCACATACCTGCATTTTGAAATAAGAAAAGGGTATGCTCCGCAGAACCCTATTTTCTATTTGCCATGATAACAGATAAAATATTTGACCGCAGATCTTACCTGGATATCTTAGAAAAGCGCATAGGCGGCTTAAAGGATAATTACCGCCAGAATATCGCTATTATCGGGGAGGAATCCATAGGCAAGACTTCGATGATATTCAAGCTCCTGAATAGTTTCTACGATAACCGGATCATCGCGGCCTATTTGGAAGTAAGACAGGAGCCTCTGCATTCTTTTGCCAGGAGGTTTGTCGGCGTACTCCTGTATAATTTTCTGCTTAACAGCAATATTGCCTTAAAAGAAGACCTGGGTTTCCTGATCACGAAATCCGAGAAATATATACCTAAGACGGTAGAAAAAATAAGGCTGATACTCAATGCCGCCGACAAGAGGAGAAGGAGTAGTATCTTCACGGAATTATTCTCATTGTGCGATACCATATATCTTGAGACGGGTAAGTCCTGCGTAGTGATCTTAGATGAATTCCATAATCTGGAAAATATAGGTATTAAGAACTTGTACCGCGAATGGCCTAAATTACTGATCTCCCAGAAGAATACGATGTATATCATTGTAAGCTCCCTGAAATTCAAATCCAGGGCGATACTCTCAAAGAACTTATCCTTATTATTCGGTAATTTTGAGCTGATCACTGTAGAGCCCTTTGACATCAGGACCAGCGAGCAATACCTGGAACACAGGCTGGGCGACCTGGGCCTGAATAACGCCTTAAAGAATTTTATAGTCCATTTTACAGGAGGATACCCGCTGTACTTAGAAGCCATATCCGATTCCCTGCTAAAATCAACACAAGAGGGCAATCAGCTTAATTTAGCCGATATACTGGAAAGCCTGCTTTTTGATTCTTCGGGGATGTTGAACATAAGGTTCTCTAATTATATCAAACGTTTCCTAGGCTTAAGCCATAACGATGATTACATATCGATCTTATACCTGATTGCCAGCGGAAGGAATAAGATCAAGGATATCGCGCACATATTACACAAGAACAGGAAAGAGTTGATGTCAAGAATAAACCGGCTCCTGGAACTCGATGCCGTAATACGCAGCGGGGATTTTTTAAAAATTAACGATAGGGTGTTTGGTTTCTGGTTAAGGTATGTCTACCAGGAGAAACTGCATTCTTTGACTTTCGACGCCAAGAACCAAAAGGCGAAGTTCAGGGGCAATATAGAAGACATGATCCAGGATTTCTTTTTAAGCGCGCGCAAGCCTGTCACTGAAAGATTGACCGAGGTCCTGCATCTTTTTGAAGACGAGGTAACGCAAATAGAGAGGAAGAATATAAGGCTCAATCATTTCAGGGAGGTAAAGCCCCTGGAATTTAACGGCAGCGGCCTGAAAGACGGATTGATCGGGCGCTGTAACGACAGCCTCTGGATAATGGCGTTTAAACGCGGGCTGTTGACCGAAGAGGATATTACGGAATTCGCCAGGGAATGCAAAAAATACCGCCATAAGACGCAGAGGAAGATCATTGTCACGCTTCAAGACATAGACGCGAATACCCGTTTAAAAGCCATGGAAGAGAAGATCTGGACCTGGGATATAAATAACCTGAATCAGGTATTAGACCTGTTTTCTAAGCCCTGGGTGATAGCATGAGAATTTGCGTGATCTCGGATACCCATATCCCCGACAGGGCTCAAGATATACCCCGGCAGGTATGGGAAGAGATCAAGAAGTCCGATATGGTCATACACGCCGGAGACTTTGTGGACTCAAGCGTATTGGATAAATTAAAGTCCGCTTGCGGCAATGTAAAGGCGGTCTGGGGGAATATGGATTCAGAGGAAACAAGAAAAACCCTGCGCCAGAAAGAAATATTCAAGATCGGAAACCATGTTATCGGCATAATGCATGGATACGGAGCCCCGAATAAATTAGCAGACCTCATGGCTTCTATTTTTAAAGACGACAACGTAAATTTGATCATTTTTGGGCATTCGCATATTCCTTTAAACGAGAAAAAAGGGGGCGTGTTATTCTTTAATCCCGGCAGCCCCACTGATAAAGTTTTCTCTCAGTACAATTCTTATGGTATAATTGAGATCAACGATACAATAGAGGCGAAGATAATCAGGCTTTAAAGCCTGAAGAATTAAAGCTTAGTCTATAAAAGAATGCTGGATCAAGAACAGATCAGAAAATTAGAAGATATCACCCTGGCACCTTACGCCATGAAAAGCTATAATACCAGGGGAAGGGTCTATAAAGAGGAAGAGCATCCTTATAGGTCGGCGTATCAAAGGGACCGCGACAGGATCGTCCACTCCGCCGCTTTCAGGAGGCTGGAGTATAAGACCCAGGTATTCGTAAACCACGAAGGAGACTATTACCGCACTAGGTTAACCCATACTATAGAAGTCGCGCAGATAGCCCGGACAATAGCCTCCGCTTTAAGGCTGAACGTCGACCTGACCGAGGCTATAGCCCTCGCCCACGATTTAGGCCATACACCGTTCGGCCATTCAGGCGAAGAGGCCTTGAACGAATTAATGGTTGAACTCGGCGGGTTTAATCATAACCTGCAGAGTTTAAGAGTGGTTGATTGCCTGGAGGAGAGATACCCTGATTTTCCGGGGATTAATTTAACCTGGGAGGCAAGAGAAGGTATTGTAAAACATTCTTCGGCTTTTGATATAGCGGTTAAGATCAAGGACCTTGCTCCAGGAGAGATGCCTACTTTAGAGACCCAGGTGGTTGACATTGCCGATGAAATAGCTTATGATAACCATGATCTCGACGATGGGCTCACCTCCGGGTTAATAGGGGAATCTGACTTAGAACATCTATTGATATGGGATAAGCTCAACAGGCGCATTTCGGAAAAATATGCTAAAATTGAGCCGGACAAGAGGAAATACCTGATAATAAGGTCGTTAATAGATATCCAGGTTACAGATCTGATCCGGGAAACGGAAAAGAATATAGCAGAGTTAAAGCTTGGATCATACTCCGATATTAAGAAAACAGGCAAGAAAATCGTGTCTTTTAGCAAAGACATGTTAGAATTAAGAAAGCCCCTGCGTGAATTCCTGGTGAAAAAGCTGTACCAGCATTACCGCGTGATCAGGATGAGCACTAAGGCAAAAAGGTTCATTAAGGAGTTATTCGAGGCTTACATAGATAAACCCGAACAACTGCCGTCGGAGACGCAAAAAAAGATACCGGCGGACGGGGTAAAACGGGTAGTCTGCGATTATATCGCGGGAATGACGGACAGGTGCGCGTTAGATGAATACAAAAAATTATTTAACCCCTACGAAAAGGTGTAAATCTTTAATATCGGCCAGCCATAGTATTTACCGCCTGGTTAATTCTACCTATGAGCTGAAAGACCTGATCATCCGCTTAAGCCGGCTGATCTGCCAGATATTCCATTCCCAATACTGCTTAATTGTGTTGCTGGATCCCGCTAAAAAGCACTCTGTATTAAAATGCCTGATAAGCGACAGGAAAAAATATGTCATTGATAAAAAGATAAAGATAGCCAGCAGGATAGAGAAGAAGATAATAAAAAAGCTTTCCGTTGTAAGAAGCGACGACATGCTGGGGATCCCTTTGATCTCCGAAGATCTGATCGGGCTTATAATCATAAAACGCAAGAAAAACGATCCTGCCTTTAATCAGTTTGACCAGGAGCTGCTGATGATGCTGGTTGAACAGGCAATAACAGGGATAAGGAATCTGGAGCTTTACGAAGAGCAGCAGAGGATAGTCCTGGGAAGCATAAAATCGCTGGTAACGCTCCTGGATACGCGGGTCCCCCAGGAATATACCCATTCGCCTTATTTTAGCAGGTTGGTAACCGCGATAGGGCATCAAATGCATCTTGATGAAAAGAAGATCGAGAGCTTGAAATACGCCAGCTTGTTACACGATACGGGAAAAATCGATATCCCGCTAGAAATACTTACAAAGACAACTAAATTAACCGTTAAGGAATATAATATTATCAAAAAGCACCCTCTTAAGGGCGCGCAAATACTGCGGCCTTTACAGGTATTAAAGCCGGTCATCCCGATAATAATGCACCATCATGAGAGATACGACGGCACGGGATATCCCTCCAGGTTAAGAAAAGGGCAGATACCCCAGGGCGCGCGCATTATGGCGGTAGCTGACGCGTTTGAGGCTATGGTATACGGCAGGCCTTACCGGGAGAGGATGAATATTGCCTCCGCGGTAAAGGAGATAAAGAAGAAGAGCGGCACGCAATTTGACCCTAAAATGGTAGAGGCCTTCCTGAAAGTCATTAAGAAAATAAATACAAAAAATTACTTGTCCCGTTAGAAATATTAGTTTAGAATATGATAAGAATGGAAAATCAAGATGGCTTTCAGTTAGAATTATTCGGGCAAAAAGAGGGGCTCGGTGATCCGGAGTCCCGCAAAGCCAGCAATTCTTTCCTGGCGCGTATCTGGAATTACGAAAAAGCGATACTTTTGATCATCGCTTTAATAACCACAAGTATTATCTCGTTTTCTTTGGGAGTAGAAAAAGGCAAGAGGCTGGCAATGTCCAGTAATTCCCGTTTGGATTTAGCGCTTACGGCTATACCGCAGCCGCAGCCGTCTAATACGTTAAGCCAGAAAATAACTGTTCCCCTTCCCGCCGCTATTGCCGTAAAAAAAGAAGAGGGCGTAAAACAGCCTGCTTTATTTGAGAAGCAAGGCTACGTTATCCAGCTGGCCAGTTATAAAACTATAACGCACGCGCAAAAAGAGGCGGAATTATTAAAGAAAAAAGGGTTCTCCGCCTTAGTTTTGCCTAAGGGGAGCTATACCGTGTTATATGTAGGTAATTTTTCTAATAGAGAAACAGCGCAGTCTATGTTATCGGAACTAAAAAAACGATATAATGATTGCTATATAAGGAGGTTATAAACCATGTCTATGCATCCCTCATTAGCCTTGTCAGATAAAAACAAGAAACAACAGTCGGTATTAAAGCGCACGGAGCGCCTGCGCATACTGATGGAGAAGGGTAAGTGGAAAGAAGGCGACAGTGTTTACGGATTGCCTAAGCTAAAAACCGTAAGGATCAAGATAAAGAAAGAAAAAGCAGAGAAGACGGAAACCGCGGCTACGCCAGCAGCAGCTCCGGCCGCCGCCGAATCTAAACAACAGCCCGCCGCTAAGGGTGCTGCCGCTAAGGGCGCGGCCGCCGGCAAAGCCCAGGAAAAGAAGTGATCGATGCGTATCGTATAAACCGGCTCAAGCATATAATACCTGCCGTATTGATCTTCGCGTTCTGGTTACAGTTTAATATTTGCCCCGCGCAGCCTGATCCCCCGTTATTCCAAGGCGAGGTTAACGCCGATAATATAAACCTGCGTTCGGATTCCAGCGTTACTTCCGAAGTAATCTCCATTCTCAATAAAAACGAAAAAGTGGAAGTAGTCCTGGAGCTATATGAATGGTATAAAATAAGGCTGCCTAAGCCCGCGCCTTGTTATATTAAGAAAAACCTGGCCGAATGCTCCGGTATGTCTCCGGAAAACAAATGTAAGAATGCCAGGGTATTAAAGAATAAAGTAAATATCCGGCTGCATCCGGCCGAATCGTCCCCCATACTGGGGGTAGCCGATAAGAATGAAACAGTCAATGTTATTAAAGAAAAAGGGGACTGGTATAAAATTGAACCTACGCAAAACAGTTTTGGCTGGATAAACAAAATATTTATTAATAAGGCCCCGGTCCGGGATAAAAAGGTAAGATAAAATGAACCTGTTTGCCCACATGACAACTTTCGTGGTATTCTTTGGATTATTGATCATCGCCATGAGTGTGCATGAATTCGCTCACAGCTGGACGGCGTATAAATTAGGGGACATGACCGCCAAGTATTCAGGAAGGCTGACATTTAACCCCTTAGCACACATAGACATTTTCTGGACGGTTATCTTGCCGTTGTTGTTTTTTATTACTACCGGTTTATTCATCGCGGCAGCTAAACCGGTTCCCATAAATTACTGGGCCCTAAAAAATCCCAAGAGAGATATGATCTGGATAGGTATAAGCGGGCCTTTGGCAAACTTTGCCCTGGCAATACTCTTAAGCGTTGTATTCAAGGCTGTGCCGTTGGATTCGTTTGTAAGTTATCTTATTCGCAGCCTGGTATATATTAATGTCATGCTGGGAGTTTTTAATCTTGTGCCTATTCCGCCGTTGGACGGTTCACGCGTGGTAATGGGCATACTCCCTGATGAGTTGTCTTCTAAGTACGCGGCGATAGAGCCTTATGGGTTTTTCATCATAATAATGCTCTTTGGGCTGGGAATGCTCGACCGCATAATCTGGCCAGCTTTAAACTCTATAATGCGTATATTAGGGGTTCCTTTCTAAGTGAGGCAGCAAGTCAATGAAGGCCATAAAAGTAAACCTTAAAAAACGTTCTTACGATATAATCGTAGGTTTTGGCATAATAAAACTTTTGCCTAAATTCATAACCAGGCTGGGCATAGGCCGCGATGCCTATATAATTACTAATGCTTCCATAAGAAATAAATATGGAGATAAATTAAGCAAGATACTAAGACAAGCTGGTTTTGGCGTAAGGTTCAAGACAGTCCCTGATACGGAAAAGAGCAAATCCGTGGAAATGGCAGCTTCTCTGGTTAAAGATATAGCGCGTTACGATAAGAAAAAACGTATTTTTATTATTGCTTTCGGCGGAGGAGTGATCGGAGACCTGGCGGGTTTTACCGCCTCTATTTATAAGCGGGGGATCCCGTATATACAAATTCCCACCACGTTATTAGCGCAGGTAGATTCCAGTATAGGCGGTAAGACCGCGGTTGACTTATCCGAGGGGAAAAATCTGGTAGGCGCTTTTTATCAGCCCGCGCTGGTGCTTAGCGATATAAAGTTCCTTAATACCCTTGATCAAAGGCAGATACGCGCGGGTCTTGCGGAAGTAATAAAATACGGGATCATAAAAGACAGGCAGCTATTTTCTTTCCTGGAAAGAAAATATAGGGATGTCCTTAAGCTTAATCCGGATGCTTTAGAATATATCCTCAAGCGTTCCAGCAGTATTAAGGCCGGCATTGTTTCTAAGGATGAGAGGGAAGAGAAGGGGTTGCGGACGGTCTTAAATTTCGGCCATACCATAGGACACGCGATAGAGGCGGCTTGCGGCTATAAAGCGTTTAACCATGGCGAGGCATTAGCCTTGGGGATGCTTGTGGCTGCTGATATAAGCAGGAGCTTAAGTCTTTTAAGCAAGGACGCATACGGCCGGATAGAGAATTTAATAAAAAATATCGGCCTGCCCACAAAGATAAAAGGCACCTCTCTGCAACGTATAATAAACGCGCATTACCGGGATAAGAAGTTTACCGGTAAAAAGAACCGGTTTGTCCTTATTGAAGGGATCGGCAAAACAAAGATAATAGAGAATATACCGGTAAGGGTAATAAGAGAAGCTATAATCCGCAGATCCGCTTCCTAAGGTATTGACATCCTTATAAATATATGTTATATTTCTACTTAAGATTAATAAACCGCAGTTTCCTTTCTAACCGAGAGGTAAAATGGTAACTAATCTTGAGGATAGAAGGCGTTTTCCGCGAAGTACCCTGCGTGAGCCAATACGTTTCCAGGTTAAGGGGTTTCCTCAATACAGTAACGCGGTCACTGAGAATATCAGCATTGGGGGATTGGGTTTCCTGGCAGACAGGTTTATTGCTCCGTCTACCCAGGTGATAATGGAGATCAGTGTATTATCCCATATCCTGCGTCCCATAGGAAAGATCTCCTGGTCCTCGCCTTTGCCTCATTCAGACAGGAACAGATTAGGCGTAGAATTCATGGAGATGGTTCCTGAGGAAAAGGGCTATCTTTCGGATTATTTAGATATGAAAATGGGTAAATTTTAATCCACAGAAAGGAATAGTAAAACAAATGACAGCCGAACAAACAAAGACTGCCGAAGCAGAAGCAAAGCCTAAAGTAGAAAAACAAACCAACTGTTTAGCTTGCAATAAACCTATCAAGAAATTAAAAAGGTATTATCGTGATGGGAAATTCTACTGCAGCAAGAAGTGCTGGAGTGATTTTATAAAGAAATCCAAGGAAGAGAAGGATGATAAGAAATAATAAGGCGGAAAGAAGGCAGTACCCCCGGCTAGAACAGGAGCTTCCTTTTAGGGTGGCAGCCAACGGATACGATTTTTCTACCTCCACCCTTAATGTCAGCTGCGTAGGCGCTTACTGCCATATAAATAAATATATACCCCCGTTTACTAAAGTCATGGTCAAATTGGCCCTTCCCGTGTCCGCGTCCAAGGGTAATAAGAATTACAATGCTGAATGTAAAGGCGTGATAGTCAGGTCTGAAGATTCAGATAAGGGCGGTTTTAATATCGCCATATTCTTTAATGATATCGGGGATAGCCAGCGGCAGAAAATATCCCAGTACATAAACAGGTTCTTGCCTAAAATACCTGTGGCCGTAAAAAGTTGTGGTAATCTCCGCGCCAAATAAATAATCGCCCTAATGGGACAAATAAGAAAGCAGCAGCCGGTAAAACTAATTACCGGCTTTATTTTTAAGGAAGAGGTAGCTTTTGATAAAGCCAGGCTTATTCTGGAGAGAAAGTTCGGGAGAATAGATCTTGAAAGCCTTACGCTGCCTTTTTATCAGACTGACTATTACGAAAAAGAATTCGGCAGGGGCTTAAAAAGAAAATTTGTAAGTTTTAAGAAGCTGTTTTGCCCGAGCGTCCTGCCTGGAATAAAGATTTATACAAATAAGATTGAAAAGCTGTATTCTAACGGCCAGTCCCGTTTAATTAATATTGACCCCGGCTACCTGGATCTGGCTAAAGTCGTCCTTGCCTCTACTAAAGATTACAAACACCGCATATATTCTGATAAAGGCATATACCTGGAAGTAACTCTTTTCTACAGCGGGAAATCCTACAGCCCCTGGGATTGGACTTATCCTGATTACAGATCAGATGATTATATCTCGGTATTTAACCAGATAAGAGAGATCTATGCCCAGCAGATCAAAACAAAATAGCCAGCCGCGCGATTATCCAAGCTATCTGGAATCTTACCATAGCGGCAAAATAAAGACGATCATTGAAAAGGTATTTAAAATGCTCTCTTCTTGCTGTATATGCCCACGTAAGTGCAAAGTGAACCGCTTAAAGGGCGAATTAGGTTTCTGTAAGACAGGACTGCTGCCTAAGGTATACAGTTCTCTGGTGCACCATGGAGAAGAGCCCCCGATTTCAGGCACAAAAGGTTCGGGGACGATCTTCTTTTCTTACTGCAATATGGCTTGCGTGTATTGCCAGAATTATGAATTCAGCCAGAGAGGACAGGGGAGGGAGGTAGATTTTGAGGAATTAGCGCGCTTTATGTTAGAACTTCAGGATTCCGGATGCCACAATATAAATCTGGTTACCCCTACGCATGTCCTGCCGCAGATCTTAAAGGCCCTAAGCTATGCCATACCTAAAGGCTTAAAAATACCTATTGTGTATAATACCGCAGGCTACGAATCACCCGAGATCATAAAGTATCTTTCCGGTATAATAGATATATATCTTCCGGATATGCGCTACGCTGATTCCGCCATGGCCATAAAATATTCTTCCGCTCCGGAATACCCCAAATATAACCAGGGATCAATAAAAGAAATGTACCGGCAGGTCGGTACTGCCGATATTGACAGCCGCGGCATTATGGTCAAGGGTTTGATTATAAGGCACTTGGTCCTTCCTGAGAATATCTCAGGCACTGATAAGATCATGAAGTTTATCCGTGATGAGATCTCGCAAGATACATATATCAGCCTTATGAGCCAGTATATGCCTTATTATAAAGCGCCTGAATTTAAGGAGATATCACGGAGGCTGAAACAGCGGGAATATGAATCAGCTAAAGAAATAATGAATGAGCTTGGCCTGCATAACGGCTGGATCCAGGAATCCTACGGTTCAGAGAGGTTTGCGGGCGTAAATATAAAACCTTCAATAATATGAAGAAAGAAAACATCTTTAAGCTGCTTTACCTAGAACTCTTTAAGATAAATGACTCTCCCCAGAAAATCGCCCTGGGCCTGGGCCTGGGTGTATTTTCAGGTATTTTTCCTGGCACAGGGCCTTTGGCTGCTTTATTCCTGGCATTTTTACTGCGGGCAAACCGCGCCAGCGCGCTTCTGGGAAGCTTACTTACCAACACCTGGCTAAGTTTTGTAACTTTCCTTCTGGCAATTAAGCTCGGTTCAGCTCTATTTGGGGTAAGCTGGCAGAAGTTGCAACAAGATTGGGCATCTTTTTTATCGAGTTTTAGCTGGTTAAGCCTCTTTAAAACAGGCATTTTAAAGATTATCCTGCCGGTTATAGCAGGTTATTTATTAATTGCTTTTTGCTTAGGCCTGCTTGTTTATCTAACCGCGCTTTTGGTATTGCAGCGAAGAAAAACATAAAAAAGGAGGGGTATATGGAAAACTCGGTGTTTCTGGCTAAGATTCTTGGCCCATACTGCATCATCGTTGCGCTGGCATTTTTGTTTAACCTGAAAAGCTATCAGAAGGTTGTAGAGGATTTCTGTAAAAACTCTGCCCTGATTTATCTGGGCGGGGTATTTGCGTTTCTCGTTGGCATTCTGGTAGTATTATCTCACAATCTATGGATAGCTGATTGGCAGGTAATCATTACTATCTTTGGTTGGCTTGCGATTATTAAAGGCACCTGGTTAATCCTTTTCCCGAATACAGTAGCCAAACTTACTCAATCTTACCAGAAAAAGACAGCTTTATTGACGATTGAGTTAGTAATACTCTTAGCCCTTGGCATACTTCTGACAGTCAAAGGGTATGGGTTAGCATCTTGTCCTTTCACCCCCTAAAAAAAGTGTCTATCCTCGCAGGTGGACATCGCTAATTGATTATATATCAACCAGAATATTATTGATATATCAAGGTATTGAGCCTATAATTAGTCTATTAAATTTAGAGAGGTTTCCCCTTATGAAATACGAGAGGGACCCTTAAACATGGTACCTCATTGTGGAACAATGAGGTACAACGAAACACCGATAGGGTAACTTATCGGTGTTTTTTTATCTATCGTGTTTCTTAGGAGATGTGGTATACTGGCGTATGCACGGCGATTTAATTTTACCAAGGTTGGCGTGGAAGCGAATGGGTCCTAAGGCTTAGCGCTTAGGCAATTAGAGCAGGAGGCACGTAAAAGAAGCATTTACTTGCCCCCTAAAATAAGCAAGGTTAAAGCGTAATAAATCTATGGATAAACAAGAGATAGGGAAAAGAAAAATTGCCTATTTTACAATGGAAGTAGGCCTTGATTCTAAAATGCCTACCTATAGCGGCGGATTAGGGGTTCTAGCAGGAGATACTATAAAATCCTGCGCGGATTTAGGCGTACCACTTATCGCCGTAACCATGCTTAATGAAAAAGGTTATTTTGCGCAAAAGCTGGATGGAGAAGGAAGCCAGGCAGAAATTCCTGTGGAATGGCTAAAAGAGAAATTTTTAACTCTTTTGCCGATAAAAGTAAGCGTAAATATTGAAGCAAGGGAAGTCAAAATTCAGGTTTGGGAGTATATTGTAAAGGGCGTTACCGGCGCGATTGTGCCGGTTTATTTTCTGGACACTGGCCTTACTGAAAACACTGAATACGACCGCAGCCTGACCAGCTTTCTTTACGGAGGCGATCAGTGGTATCGCCTTTGTCAGGAGATAATCCTTGGAATAGGGGGATTGAGGGCGATTGGAGCTATTGGCTATCAAAATATCGAAAAATACCATATGAACGAAGGCCATGCCAGCCTCTTGGCTCTGGAATTATTAGGGAGGACAAAAAAAGACGGCGAAGAAGATATTTATAAAAAATATGACCTTGAATCCGTAAGAAATCAATGCATCTTCACCACGCATACTCCTGTAGCTGCCGGGCATGACCGCTTTCCTCTTGATTTTGTAAAAAGAGCTCTACGCAGCAACTTGCCTTTTGAAATGTCTGATATATTTATCCGGGATAATGAAATGAATATGACCCTGATTGCTTTGAATTTGAGTAAATATGTCAATGGGGTAGCCAAGAAACACGGCGAGGTGACGCGGGAGATGTTTCCTGGTTACATCATAGATTCTATCACCAACGGTATTCATTTGTTAACCTGGGCGGCTACTGCGTTCAAAAGGCTTTACGATAAATATATCCCCGGTTGGCAATCAGATTATTTTTCCTTACGTTATGCCTTAAGTATCCCCAAAGAGGAAATATTGGAGGCGCACAGGGAGGCAAAAAAAGAACTTATTGATTATGTAAATAGCCAAACGGGCATCGGGATGGACTACGATATCTTTACTATAGGGTTTGCCCGGCGCGTTACGCCTTACAAAAGAGCAGACCTTTTATTAACTGATATAAAGCGTTTAGCTGAAATTAATGATAAGGCAGGCAGGATACAAATCGTTTATGCGGGAAAGGCGCATCCTAAGGATGGCGGAGGAAAAGAGCTGATAAAAAATATATTTTCAAGGATTAAAGAATTAAGCCCAAAAATCAAAATTGCATACTTAGAGAATTACGATATGACGCAAGGGAAATTAATTACTAGCGGCGTTGACCTTTGGCTGAATAATCCCCTTCCTCCGCGAGAGGCCTCTGGCACAAGCGGGATGAAGGCCTGCCTTAACGGCGTACCGAATCTAAGCGTCCTGGATGGCTGGTGGATAGAAGGATGTATTGAAAATGTAACTGGTTGGGCGATTGGGCCGGCGAACAAGAAGAATACCGATAGCGCCCAAGACGCCCGCGATTTATATCAAAAATTAGAGGGGATAATAATTCCTATGTTTTATAAAGATAAAAATAAGTGGATTGAGATAATGCGGCATGCAATTGCCCTGAACGCCTCATTTTTTAATACCCAGAGAATGGTTCAGGAGTATGTGCTAAATGCTTATTTATAAAAAAGCTAGGCATAGTGAAGGAATTCTATGGTTAAGACTAAGATAATCTGTACGCTCGGTCCGGTATCGTCAAGCGAGACGGTCCTCAGGAAAATGATGCGTAGCGGTATGGATGTTGCCCGCTTGAATTTTTCCCACGCTAAACCGCAGGAATTGTTTAATAGGATAGGCTTTATCCGGTTTTTAAACGCGAAATACCGCAGGCGCATAAAGCTTCTTGGTGATCTCCGGGGCCATCGGATAAGAATAGGCGGGCTCGCCGCTCCGCTAGAACTTAAAAAGCGCCAGGTAGTTTGGCTTACCCGGGAAGACATAAAAGGCTCTCATGCCAAGATACCTTTTGATTATCAAGGCCCGCTACGCAGCATTAAGAACGGCCACCAGATATTCATAGATGACGGAAATATTGCCTTGGAAGTTACCGGCAGGACTAAAAACAGACTTAAGGCCAAGGTAATAGCCGGCGGCTTGCTTAAAGGGCATAAGGGCGTGAATATCCCAGAAGCAAGGCTTGAATTCGGCGGCATAAGCCAGAAGGATATGCAGGATATATCTTTCTGCGAAAAGCACGGCGTGGAATATGTCGCTCAGTCATTTGTACGTGCCAAGAATGATATTTTAGATATAAGAAAATTGCTTAAACCGGGCTCAAAATGCAGGATTATTGCCAAGATAGAGAGCAGGGAAGGCATAAAGAATATCGATGAAATAATCAAAGCCGCTGATGGCATTATGGTAGCGCGCGGGGATATGGGGGTATCGCTACCAATCTATGAAATCCCCGTTATTCAGAAGATGATCATAAAAAAATGTAACCGTGCGGGTAAATTTGTCATTACCGCAACGCAGATGCTTGAGAGTATGACCGAGAACCTTAGGCCTACGCGTGCTGAGGTAACTGATGTAGCTAACGCCATCATAGACGGCACTGATTTTGTCATGCTTTCGGCAGAATCAGCCGTAGGTAAATACCCTGTTGAAACGGTTATCATGATGAACAATATAATAAAGTTTACTGAGGAATATTTAAGGAAACAGAGCCATGCCTGAAGAAATACTGGATTTTACTAAAGAATTTTGGCATGCGTTGCCTGCCGATGAAGTTATCAAGCGGCTGGAAGTAGATGTTTCTGCAGGCCTATCCTCGGACGAGGTCAAGAAACGCAGGGAGCGTTTTGGATTAAATCAGATCACTCCTAAGAAGGGCACGCCCCTGTGGCTACGGTTTTTATCGCAGTTTAATCAGCCTCTTGTATATATCCTTCTGGCGGCGACCGCGACTACTCTATTCTTAAAAGAATGGGTTGATGCCTCGGTAATTTTTGGAGTAGTTTTTATTAATGCTATCGTCGGTTTCTTGCAGGAAACCAAGGCTTTAAAAGCCCTGGAGGCCCTTTCCCGTTCAATGACTTCTTCTGTCTCTGTATTCAGAGACGGCAAGGAACAGCATATTTCATCTACCGAATTGGTCCCCGGGGATGTGGTCATGATCGCTTCCGGTGATAAGATATCCGCCGATATGCGCCTTATCAATATCCGGGACCTGCAAGTCAATGAGTCTCCTCTTACGGGTGAGTCTGTGCCGGTTGGGAAGCAAATTGACGCTATCGATGCTAAAACTGTTTTGGCAGATCGGTTAAATATGCTTTACGCCTCTACTTTTGTTACCTATGGCAGAGGAAAGGCTATTGTTATCGCCACAGGAGACGCCACTGAGGTCGGTAGAATCTCTGAGTTAATCACTACCGCTGAGGATTTAGAAACGCCTCTTACGATTAAAATAGCCCACTTTAGCCGGTACCTTTTATACGTTATAATGGGCTTGTCCGTAATTGCTTTCGTTGTGGGTGTAATGAGGGGTGAATCTGCCGCGGAAATGTTTATGACCGCGATCGCGCTCGCGGTAGGGGCGATACCTGAAGGATTACCCGCGGCTGTAACGATAACACTCGCGATAGGCGTGGCAAGAATGGCTAAGCGCCGCGCTATCATTCGAAAGCTGCCGGCAGTGGAGACGCTAGGCAGTACCGGGGTTATTTGTTCTGATAAAACCGGAACGCTTACCGAAAATCAAATGACTGTGCAGGAGATATTTGCCGACGGTCATATATACAATGTTTCAGGGGTGGGATATGGTTTTGAGGGTTCTATTCAAGATCCTTCGCGTAAGTCCGGGGCAATATCTTCTATGGCTCTTAAAGAATGTTTGACAGCCGGCTTCTTATGCAATGATAGCAGGATCGTGGAGAAAGAAGGATTATTTCAAGTGGAAGGTGACCCGACAGAAGCGGCCCTTATTGTATCCGCGAATAAGGCAAAGAGTTTATTTGCCGGAGGCATGCCCCAGCTGCCCCGCAAAGATTCTATTCCGTTTGAATCGGAATATCAATATATGGCGACCTTTCATATTTTACCTGATGGAGATGGGGTTGTTTATTTAAAAGGCTCTGTAGAAAAAGTTTTAGCCAAATGCGTTGATTATCTGGATGAAAATGGAGATATCCGTCCTTTGAAACGCGCTATTATTGGGCATCAGGTTGAAATTATGGCGGCAAAAGGGCTTAGAGTGCTTGCTTTTGCCCGCGGCAGTATTTCTTCGCAGAAAGACAGGATTGATCACGGTGATATTACTGAATCTCTGACATTCTTAGGATTACAAGGCATGATAGATCCTCCACGGGAAGAAGCGATTGATGCTGTGCGGCGTTGTCATTCGGCCGGGATATTGGTTAAGATGATAACCGGAGACCATGTATTGACGGCTAAAGCTATTGCTGAGCAATTAAACCTTAAAAGTCGGCTTGGGTCCGGAGATCCAGCTAAAGGTTTGGCAGCGTTAAGCGGAAGCGATCTTGAGACTATGAATGACGAAGATTTACAGAAATCCGTTGATCGGGTTAGCGTCTTTGCTCGTGTGACGCCGGAACAAAAGTTACGGCTTGTTAAAGCGATCCAAACAAGAGGCTATATTGTGGCGATGACCGGAGATGGTGTGAATGATGCTCCGGCGCTTAAACAAGCTAATATAGGTATTGCTATGGGGCGCACAGGTACAGAGGTCGCAAAAGAGGCGGCGGATATGGTTTTAACCGATGATAATTTCGCTTCCATTGAGGCTGCGATAGAAGAAGGGCGCTGCGTCTTTGATAACTTGAAGAAGTTTATTGTTTGGACCCTACCGACAAATTTGGGGGAAGCCCTTGCTATCATGGTCGCTATTTTTGGCGGAATGGTGCTGCCGGTAGCTCCTGTTCAATTGCTCTGGATAAACATGACTACCGCTCTATGCTTAGGTATGATGCTAGCCTTTGAGTCTAAGGAGCCCGATTTGATGCAGCGGCCGCCACGTGACCCTAAGATACCGATTATGACGGGTGAGCTTGTTGCGCGCACAATCATCGTGGGCGTACTTTTAGCTTTGGGAGTTTTTGGATCATTTTTCTACGAAAGGAATAGGGGATTAAGTATTGAAGAGGCTCGAACAGCGGCTGTTGGTGTTTTGGTTATAGGGGAGCTGCTCTATCTTCTTAATTGCCGTTCGTTGTCGAAGTCAATGTTTGCGCTGGGGGTATTTTCTAACCGGTGGCTTATTTCCGGGGTTTTGATTATGATAGGCTTACAGGTTTTCTTTACTTATTCCCCCGCCATGAACCGCTTTTTTCATAGTGCGCCGATTTCGCTGGATGCTTGGGTTAGGATTTTCTTGATAGGTTTATTGATTCACATTGTTATAGAAATCGAGAAGAAGGTTCGTGATTATCTCTTAAAAAGGAAACGAGTTTGATTAAGAAAGCTTGGGAGACTCAATGAAGCTTAGCGGTTGGATTTTTATGATTATTTCATGGGCGTTTATTTTGAGCATGCTGGTATTTTGTTATAGCAGGATATTTAAGAAAGGTCTTGGGGGCGAAGATTCCAAGGTTTTAAAGAGGCTCAAGAAATAAAAATGGGGGGGGTAAATATGGATAATTCCATAAGACGTTAGAAACATATAAAGGTACTATTGATGAAAATTCAACACTGATTTTGACTACTGATAGCGATTACTATAAATATCTTAAGGCTTTGGATAAATAAAGACTTAAAATCCTGCCGCTATAGATAAAAGATCTCCTTATAGAGAAAGGGTATAAAATGATGAGTAACTATCTGTTTTCGGGTATTCTAATAGCATCCGGTTTTACTGCCGGGTGGGTATTTTATCTTATTATTTCATTCTTACTTAAGCGGGGGAATGCTTTTTTTGCCGAAGGGCTTAAGGTCGACTTGAGGCACCTTAAAAGCCCCTTACGTTTTTTGATACCTGTTTTGTGTGTCTCGGGGGTTATCCCTCTATTGCAGCTGCCGGAAAAGACGCGTTTATTAATCGGCGACTTTATCCGTATCCTGCTTATTGCGTTCTTTGGCTGGGCTGCCGTAAAGATCGCTTACATTGCCCGCGATGTGCTTTTGCACCGTTATGATATTAATACTCGGGATAATCTGCGTGCCCGTGGCATACATACACAAATGCGTGTGATTACAAATGTCATAGTCGTGCTTATAGTTTTATTAACTATTTCTTTTATATTGATGAATTTCGCAGAAGTCAGGCATATAGGCGTAAGCATATTGGCCTCGGCAGGAGTTATCGGGATAGTTATAGGTTTTGCCGCGCAAAAAACACTGGGGAATTTAATTGCCGGTATCCAGATAGCCATTGCTCAGCCAATCCGGCTAGGCGATGTGGTCATTATTGAAGATGAATGGGGCTGGATTGAGGAAATTACCCTTACTTTCGTAGTGGTGCGTATCTGGGACCTAAGGCGTTTAGTAGTTCCAATATCATATTTTCTCGAGAAGCCATTTCAGAATTGGACGCGAACTTCGGCAGATTTACTGGGAACTGTTTTTATTTATACTGATTACGCCATACCCGTGAAAGAAGTCCGTAATGAATTAACAAGTATTCTAGAAAACAGCCCAAAGTGGGATAAAAAGGTCAATGTGCTGCAGGTTACCAATACAACCGAGAAAACAATTGAACTGCGGGCGCTGATGAGTGCGGCGGATTCTCCTACCTTATGGGATTTACGTTGCGAAGTCAGGGAAAAGCTTCTTGGGTTTTTACAACAACGTTTCCCGGAATGTTTACCGAGGATGCGCATTGATATAAATAATTAGGATTTTATCTGATTTAAAAGTCCGCCTGTCCTACATATATACTATCTATAGCTAAACAATAATTAGATAATATTTATTTTAAAGTTGTCCAAAGGTATATAAAATCTATGAAGAAAATACTACTTATTTCATTTGAATATCCTACCGGCAAGTCATACTGTGGCGGCGTGGGTCAGATTGTAGAGCAGAGCAGGGATGTTTTGTTGGCTATGGGTTATGAAACCTACGTTCTTATAAGCCCTGATTTTGCCAGGAAATATCCTGTTAAGCTGTTATTTCCGGATGATACCATAAAACACTACAACAATCTCGGGGCGTTTCTAAGGGAACATAACTGGTGTAAGTTTGGTTACATAATCCATCATTTTGTGAACTGGACTAAAGAACTTAAAAAAATTATGTTACTAAAAGGAAGAAAGCCTAAAATTATATACCATTTCCATAGCATATTAAGAAGAGAGAAGGAATCCGGATTCAGGACGTTAAGCCACTTTTTGCATAATCAGGAGAAGATGATTGTATTGGCAGAGAGAATAATTTGTCCTTCTTCTTACGAATACGATAATTTTATCAGATATTTTCCCTCTTTTATAGATAAGGTGGTTGTTATTGAGAATACGGTTGAAACCTTCAAAGCGGATAGAAAGAGGATAGAAGAGATAAAGCGTTTACATAATATCAAAAAGAATGATATTGTTTCGCTTTATGTAGGTAGGCTTGAAAGAATAAAGGGGGCTCACATTTTGCTTGAAGAAGCGCCTAAAATTCTGGAGAGGCACAGGCATCTTAAGCTCTTTTTTGTGGGCAGGTCGCTAGAGAAAGACCTGTATAAAAAATTATTAAGCGTATGCAGGAAATTCCCCTGCCAGTTTTTCTATAAAAGACATCTGGAGAAAAGCGAATTGTTCCAGTATTATTATTTAAGCGATATCTATATAAATAGCTCTTTAAGCGAGTCGTTTTCTTTAAGTACCCATGAAGGAGCATTTTGTGGCAGTACCCTGCTTTTAAATCGGCTTCCGGTTTTGGATAAATTCAAGGGTGCCGCGTTATTTTTTGAAGCAAATGACGGGAATTTTTCCAATAAATACGAGTCTCTGGTAAGAAATCGCGCTTTAAGAAAGGAGCTCTCGGGTAGAGCGAAAGTAATAGCTAATACATTTATCCATAATAATAGGTTTAAAAATAATTTTTGTAAACTTATTAATAGTTTTGTGGTTCAGAGTAAAGTTTGTTCTTTTTAATTCTACCTGTATAACAGAGATTTTTTCTGTCGCGCCGTATTTCTGGGTGTTCTCATGGGGAGTGAAATCTTGCCTCCTTAAACTATGAAAATCCGCGAAATCCAGTGTAAAACCCTTCTGAACAAATCCAGCCTGAGCGACTTTACCCTGAATTGCTATGTAGGCTGCAGCCACAGATGCCTGTATTGCTATGCCCGGTATATGAAGAAGTTCAAAGATAGGCCTGAGGACTGGGGCGATTTTGTGGATGTTAAGATAAACGCTCCGGAGGCTCTGGCTAAACAGCTCCGCAAGATCAAGCCACCCAAAAAGGTATTTATGAGTTCTATCTGCGATGCCTGGCAGCCAATAGAGGCAAAATATAAGCTCTCACGGGCCTGCCTTAAACTGCTTCTGGAGGCAGGTTTTGAGGTAGACATACTCACTAAAAGCAGCCTGATCTTGCGCGATTTAGACCTTCTGGAGGCCTATAAAACCCCCAGGTTAGGCATGACCATTACTACCCTGGATTTAAACCTGCAAAAGGCCTTAGAACCCTATGCTTCAGAGCCTCAAGATCGTTTAAATACCCTAAAAAAGGCCAAGGAAAAAGGCATTAAGACCTGGGTGTTTTTAGGGCCCTTGATACCTGAATTTACCGATACTCCGGCTAATTTAGAAGCCATTTTTAGTTCCCTGAAAGGCCTGAATTTAGAGCGGATCTATTTAGATAGATTAAATCCCCGCTGGGGTGTCCTGGATGCCATTAAAAAAGGGTTAAGCAGGGGAGAGTATACTAATTGGAGATTATTGCTCTATAAAACTACCAATCCCGCCAAATATGCCGAATACAGCCGGCAACTGCGCCAAAGAGCCAGGGAACTTGCCAGCCAATCCGGCCTGTCAAATAAGCTCACCATTTGTTTCTAAATGTAAAGCTTAAAGAAAGTAAGTAAGTCGAAGTAAGTCAAGTTTGGCTTATACACAGGAAAATACATACATAACTTAACTCATTATAACACAATGCCTTAGGGCAATATATTCAATATGCTCAAGTTAACATAAGATATATTATAGGAAGTTGAGCACAAGGGTATTTATAGGGCAAAAAGTGCGGTTGGCCCTGTAAATGCCTATGGAATTGGTGGTTTTTTTAAGCTATCTGGCGGGGAATTCTCACGGGAACTGATTATATAAGAACCTCCCTGGATCTTGATAGCGGCTCCATTAACCAAGCCGTTTGCCAGGGATTTGCGCGCCTTTTTAAGCACGCGGCTAAAGGTTTGTTGGGATATGCGCATTGATTTTGCCGCTTCTTTCTGTCCCAGGCCCATGTAATCAGCCAGCCTTATAGCCTCGAATTGATCCATACTAAGCTCAACTTCATCCGGCCTGCCAGGCTTCCCTCTTGGGCTAAATTGGCTTATCCGCGGGTCTTGCCGCACTATTCGGTATTTTTTAGGCCTTCCTACAATATTAGGCATTTATAGTCTCTTATAAAGCGGCGTTTGTGCTTATCAGGATTTACTTACTTTTACCTATTCTTAACGCCCCGGTTATAATGAGTATGTACTCTTAATTATTGTTTTAGCGACTTGCTAAACCAGGCAGCTGTGCGACGCAACCCTTCTTCGAAGCCTACCTTTGGTTTATAGCCTAAAACTTTTCTGATACTGGAAATATCAGCACAGGTGCGGAAGACATCTCCTGGCCGCAGCGGCAGGAATACGGGTTTTGAGTCTTTCTCGAGTATTCTGTTTAAGAGGTCAACCAGCTCCAGGATCGTGTGGTCTTTGCCATTGGCTACATTAAATACTGCCTCCCTTATGCCCGCTGTGGTAGCAGCCAGAACATTGGCTTGGACAACATTATCTATATAGGTAAAATCGCGGGATTGTTTGCCTGTGCCGAATACCGGAGGCTGTTGATCGTGAAGTATGCTATAGATGAATTTTGGTATAACTACCGCGTATTCGTCATCTAAGGCCTGGCGGCAGCCGAAAACATTAAAATAGCGCAAAGACACGGTTTCTAACCCGAAAGATTGGCTGAATACGCGGCAATAATATTCTCCTGCCAGCTTGGTAAGCGCGTAAGGAGAAATTAACCTGGGGTAATCCTTTTCTTTCTCGGGGATCTTATCCGTATCTCCATATACGGAGCTTGATGAGGCAAATACAAAGCGCTTTATGCCTGCCTTTAAAGCTGCCTGGAGCATAAAAAGTACGCCATTTATATTAACATCGTTATAACTTTGAGGGTCTTTCATTGATTTTGGGACTGAGCGCAGGGCTGCCTGATGAAGCACATAATCAATGCCCAGGCAGGATTTTTCGCAGGCAGATTTATCGCGGATATCCCCGTCAATAAGCTCAAACTTCGTGGGGGGCAGTTCTTTGGTGAAGCTTAAATTTTCGCGTTTACCGCTGGAGAAATTATCCAGGACGCGGACAAAATGGCCTTGTTTAAGTAAATATTCTGCCAGGTGGGAGCCGATGAAACCCGCTCCCCCTGTTATGAGATAACGCATCAAGAAAATCTTAAGGTTTTTGCGCGGGTGCCTGCTGCGGCATGGGGCGCGGCATAGACTTAGACGGTTGTATTATGCTCCTGTTGTAATAGCGCGTTTTTGGAGCTAAGAAGAACGCTTGCGTCAAGACATTGATGACAAGATAGGTTAATGATAGTGTTATGATCACGGCACCCAGGAAATAACCCAGGAATTGCAGCCTTTTATCTTCTCTTTTGGCAAGATACAGGACTATGTAACCAAAACCTAAGGCGATCAATAATAGCGCTTCAAACATACCTGAAAATCCCATCATCGGAAACCTCCCTGTTTAAATTTCAGTTTCTTTTACCAGCTTACGGTAATAGTCAACGCACTTATGGCAGGTTTTTTCCTCTTTTTTCCATTCAGGATGGTCCCGCCTTATTAAGTTAATTATGTACTCTTCCGCCTTTATGTGCGCAATGCTGGCGAAATCATCGATATCTCTGTCGCAAATCTGGCACCTGTATTTCATTGCTGGCTTATCCTTTCCTTAGTTACCTTACGCAATCAGGCCTCCAGCAGCAGGCCATTTGGCCGCAATTTCCGCGGGCTGTCCCAAAACAGTCAAAATTACCCTCTTTACGCTGGATGGTCTTGATCAACTCCCTTTTAGAGTATTTCCAGGTGTCTTTAACACCCATGCTTCTTGCCTTTTTCTCAATTTCTGAAAGCCTCATCCCTCCTCCTTCCGTGCTAGACACTATAAACCATATCTCCGTTTCTTACTCTGGAATCAACTAATAACCCGATCTCTTGGCCTTTTTTCGCGGAGTTTATGGGAACGCGGTCTATCTGCAGAGAGATTATGCGTTGTTTAAACTCCGTAGTGTGGCCCTTGATCCTGACCGTGTCTCCTGTTGATAGCGGCCCTTTTAATTTTATTACAGCTGCCCTGACATGAGGAAAATAATGCGTGACCTTTCCGATAACATTTTCTTTCGCCTTCTTAGCAGCCGCTGGTTTCTTGGTTGCCCGTTTCTTAACTACCGGTTTCTTAACCTTGCCCCGTACCGGTTTCTTAACGGTGCTTTTCTTCTTGGCTGGTTTCTTTTTTACAATTTTTCTTTTTACCGCCTTTTTCTTGGCAGGCATCAGGCACCTCCTTGGTTAATATTTTTTAGAGGCAATTTTTTATATAGTAATGTTGTCAGCAATATCTGAGATTATGGGGAAGCGGGGATACTTGCCCATTAATGCCTGAAGGATCCCCCATAAGGAAAAAATACTGAATACCGCTAAGCCGAATGTACCCAGCAGCCAGCCAAGCAGAGGGACGATGGAGATGATAAAAGCCGCTACTTCGAATACAAAAAGCACAAGGCCTTGCTTAGCGTGGTAAAGAGCGAATTTGTTGCCTTTCTTTAAAAGCAGGGTGATTACGCAAAGAAAACTTATATAAGAAATTACCGCGAAGAATTTTCCTTCCTGAGCGTCTTTTTTTACTTGCGGAGTAGTCATAAGGGCTTCTATCCTTTAACTTCTATTAAGGAATCCACCGAGCCGTAGGGGTTTATTTCCTTAACGGGGTTATTCGCGTCTTCTTTCCACTCCCCGTCAATTACAAAGCGGTAACGGTACTTACCGCTGGAAAGGCTGACCTTTTTTTTCCAGGCGCCGTTATTATGCTCCATTCTGCTCGTGGTATCTAACTTCCAGGAATTAAAATCTCCCGCCAGATAAACTTCTTTTGCCTCCGGCGCGGATAATGAAAAAGTTATTTCCATCAGCCTGGGCAGTTTTTCTTTTAAGATATCCTGCATCTTTTTCTCTAATGCTCCGGAGGAAAGAGGCGTAGTTTCTTGCATGATGAGCTCTTTGGCTAAGCTGAAATAGTCTTTGGCGCCGCGGCAGTATTTATCGTAATTAAAGATATGCTCCCCTTCGTTCTGGGCCTCCTTTAATTTTACGTTTACATGCACTATAGTATTGAATAATTGAGATTTGAAATTAGACTTTATGCGCTCAAGCATTTTAAATGAGTGCCTGAGCCGGGAGTCAAAGTTAGTTACGAGTACCTTAAAACTTACGTTATGGCTCAATCTTTCTTTTACCAGGTTTATTATGCTGATAAGTTGGTCAAGGCCCTCAAGAGAAAATCTGCTTGCTTCTACCGGCACGATTATCTCATGCGAGGCGCGGATGGCGTTTATAGTCAGTATCCCTAAATTGGGAGGGCAGTCTATTAATATATAATCATAGCTGGTTTTAAAATTATTCAATGTTTCCCAAAGGCGGGATTCTCTTCCTATTTCTCCGGCTAACTCCTGTTCCAGCGTGCTTAATACTATGCTGGACGGGGCGATATCGAAATTAACCCCTAAGTTCTGCACGATATTTTCTAATTTAGCTTTCTTGTGGGTTATTTTTGAAAGGACGTTATAGATGCTTAAGTCGGCCTTAATATTTAACCCCAAGGTAGCATGCGCCTGCGGGTCTAAGTCTATCAGCAGGACCTTCTTGGAATTAGCAGCTAAAGACGCGGCTAAATTTACCGCGGTGGTCGTCTTGGCGCATCCGCCCTTCTGGTTAGCCGTAGAAATAATCCGCATATTCTTGTCTCCTTTCGGGCATGCAAGCCATGCCTTCTTCTATTTCAGTAATCTTACATTATCTATATAGACTATGCCTTTTTTACTCTGCGCGTTCCATTCTTCAACGGAAAAAGAAAGGCTGGATATTTCCGACCAGTCGCTTATGCCTTTAAACTCAGAAAGGTTTATTCTAAAATCATGCCACTTATACGGTATATCTTTAAAATAGACTTCAGACCTTTCCTTAAAAGGAGTGGTAAACTCAACCCTTAAGGAAACGGCATTCCTATGGTCGGTCTTTTTTACGGAAAATGCCAAGGACTTAAACCGGCTTAAGCTTAACTTGTTTAAATTGAAGGAATAGGTTTCTTTCCTGGCGGGGTCAAAGTGGAAGTTAAGTTTCGCCGCCTCAGGCAAAAGCACAAGTGCCAGCTCTGAATTTAAGGCTTTTTTCCGCTGGGAATTGTTAAATAATATAAGGCTGGACGCGAATACGAAAACAGCGCTTACTAAAATAAGGTTTTTAGAAAACTTCGGGTAATTGCGCGCTTTTTTCTTCTTGGAAGAAGCATCCAGATAGATCTTGGCCAGGTGTTCGTAGATATCTTTCTTGTCCATTTTTAATTTTTATAACACAAAACCCATTGTCTGTCAATATGTTTCCTTTCGTCTGTTAGTTCTGATAAGAGCTATGGGATAAGGCGCGGAACTAAGGGTTTCTTCAGGTAGCCGGGTATCTCCTTACCTATTATAGTATAGAAGTTAGATAAATGCATGCGGAAAAGCCTGTCGAAATCAGGTTGATCATCTCCATACCACCAGAACCAATCGCTGCCTTCTGCGATATACATCTGTTTCCAGGCCAGGCTTAAGTTAATCCCCTCTCCTCCTGATTTGATTACTTCTTCCAGCTTCTTTCTTGCTTCTGCCAGGCATTCCCAGGCGTATACCTTATAGGGATTGCCTATCCACTTACCGAATTCTCCGTATATCCAGGAACCGGCGGCAAGGCGTTTGATTTCAAACTTCGGAGAAAACATCTTTAAGTAATCTCTTATTGTCGTAGTCGTTATAATCTTGGAATCGGATAACCTCTGGTAAAACAGTTCTAGAAAATCATGGCCGTCATTAGGGTAATATTCCCAGGCATTCTCGCCATCCATGGCAATGGTAACAAGGGTATCCTGTCCTTTGAATGCCTGCGCGATATTCTCTAAGTGTTTCATCATATCATCTACGGCGTCTTTGGCCTTCCAGGAGTGATAGGTAAACCCGATCAGATCCGAAAGATTCCTGTCACGAAAGACTATATTTAATGCCCCCTTTTTTCTCTTTAGAAGATACGGCCTGTATAAAAGCCTCGCGTCTCTTTTTTTCTTATTCAAGGATTTAAAGAGAATAGCCTCATCAGTAACTATCCAATTTAATCCCGCCTGAATTATAAACGGCAAGATATGTTCGCTTACCGCTTCTTCAGACGGCCACATGCCTGAAGGAGGGCTATTAAATCTGGCTTGATAGAATTTTACGGCTTCTTCTATCTGGGTTTGGGCGTCTTCTGGATAAGCGAATCCTATCCGGGGCAGGACAGTCTTTGGGTTGGCTTGTTTGGCAATATTAGTGTTGTAGAGCAAAGGTAAAATAGGATGATAGTAAGGGGTGATAGAGACTTCTATTTGTTGGCTGTCTGAAAATTCCTTATAGGTAGGGATGATATCTTTTATGATCTTAAGGTGTTTGTTTAGCACGGTCCGCTTATCTTCTTCGCTAAAGAACCTTCCCTTGGCGATCAAGTCCTTTAGTTCAGGTATATCCTGCCTGAAACAGGGATCTATCCAGGCCAGATTAAACCATACTTGCAGGTCTAAATAGTCCTGCGCGGTAAAGCCCGCCCTCCGCTGTTTCTTAAGGTATAATTCGTAATAGCGCGGGTGGATAGAAATTACTTTTTCCGTGTTAATGGAAAAGAAATTCTCTGTTAGGAATATTTTATCCTGAGAAGTTAAATCTTCGGCGGGTTTCTGGGATAATGTCAGGAATTTATCTTTTACCGCCAGATTATTATAGTCTTCTATCTGTTCTATTAATGACGGCACGAGGTTGAAGTTCTGGCGGATCAGGGGGTATTTTTTCAGGATCAAGACCATATCCAGGTAATCCTTGGCCCCGTGCAGGCGTACCCAGGGTAGATCCGCCTCTTGGGTTAAGAGGTCCTTGTAATACGGCTGGTGCATATGAAAGATGAAGGCCAGATAAAGCATATCTTAATAAGTTCTCCGGTGTGATGTCGGTATTAAAAAACCCCCAGGGGATTACTCCCCCGGGGGTTTGTGACTCTACATAAACAGTTTTAGAATGTAACCTTCATTGAACCGATTACTTCCGCGGCTGTGTTACGATTTACTTTCGCGAAAGATTTACCAGGAGCTAACCAACCGGCGAGGATGCCGAACTGCACATCTTCGGTGTAGTCATAGGTAGCAGAAAGATCAATTTCCTGCCCTAAGAACTTTTTCCCGGTCATAGTTGCTGGTAGTCCGGTTGCCACGTTGGAAACGGTATCACCATCGCTGTGTCTCTTATCCCACCAGTATGCGTAATATTCAGCTTTTAAAGTAACATCATCAGTTGCTTTTGCCTGGATGATGCCGCCTATGATATGCATATTGGTCTGGTTAAAGATAGCATTAGCGATACTGCCAAAGGTCTGGTTTTCATACATCGGGTCCCAACCTTTGTAGGTTTCAGTTCCGCTCTTGCTTCCCCTGTCACCGCTAAAATAAGCATAAAGCGCGCTTACTGTAGGCACATATTTTGCCATATTTTTTACATTCTTTAGATCGTAGGTAGCCATGGTTTCTAATGCCCAGGCTTTGCGCTCAAGATTTGCTGATGAGCTGGTTGACTTGCCGAACTGAAACGCTGACTCTAACTCGTAAGTTAGATTTTCAATAGGCTTAGCAACGAGACGGGCGCCTACAACATTGGTAGTATCTGTTTTCAGAACACCAGAGGCGCTTTTATCATTCTTGCCTATTCTTCTCTGCCAGAAGTATCCTTCTACATTCGTATCTTTGTTAACAGCGTAATTAGCATTAACGCCTATTAGAGTCTCCTGGGTATCAATATCTAAGGCGCTGCTGCCGCTGCTGAGATTATATGTCAGAGTACGTGAATTCTTTCTAACCTGAGCTGCTACGACATCAACCACCAACGGATCATAATTTAAGGTTGCGCGGATAGAATCAAATGACTTGCGCATGCTTAAATCTTTGTCAATGGTTGTGTTGAATACGCTAGCCTTGGAAGCGTGGTTATTGGTATAAGCATCGCCAACAATCATGTCACTTCCGAAATGCAATTCCTGGCGGCCTACTGTTAAAGTCAGAGGCGAATACAGGAATTCTTTTAAGGTTACATAGGCTAAATCAAGATCGATATTGGTATTATCTGACGTTGCTGAAGAGCCATAACCGGTAGTATTCTGGTTAGTGACATCTTCTCCCCAATATCTTTCATTGATCAATCTTACTGTGGCGGTAACATTATCGGTTAAGTCAGCGTCAACTCTTAAACGTATAATGCTGGCCATAGTAGTTTCAGCCTTTTGAGATGTAAGGGATAAAGCACGGCCTAAAGCTAAGGCAGTGATGTCTCCGCTTACTTTTACATTCTGGACTTCCGCGTAGGCGGCAAAAGCTGAACCGGCCACAAGCGCAAGAGCCAGGAGTAATATTAGATGTTTCTTCATTTAGGTTATCCTCCTTTAAAAAATCAATAACACAACTATAATCAACTAGGGTTTAATATTTTATTCCTAGGTATTTTCTATATATGTATATCACTGGATTTTGGCTGACTTTGGGCCTGTTTTGGTCTTCACCTCCCTTTCGCCTGAGATTAAAGTCATCTCCAGTGGTATAACCTAATTTGTTTAATTTTTAACATATAACTCGTTGTTTGTCAAGTGTTTTTTAATAAGCAGATAACTTATGGAGCCCTGTATCTACTTTACGGGTTGTTTAGGCTTTTTCTGGGAAATTTGCTGTGGTTTTGGGCCTAAAGAGACCGTAATAATAGAGGTGCTTCCTTTGGACAATAAGCTTATTATACAGGTTTCATTTTCGCGGTCAAAATTCATCAGGCGGTCGCCATACTCTACGATATTCAGCAGGTTCCAGTTATATAGAGGCATCTGTTCTTTGTAGAAGTTGATCAACTGGTCCGGGTTTGCCTTGCCCTGGTATTTTAATACGCCTACGCGCACGCCGCTTGTTTCAAAAGAATAGGAGCCTTGCGGTAACGACTTAAATCCCATGGGAACAGGCACATCGTTGAACTTTAGCGCAGCGGATGGCTCTAATAGGTTTGAGTTTTTTGACAGGTTATCGTTTTTGTTAGATAGATCGGCGCATCCTAAGAACCCAAGAGCGCAGGAACCCAAGAGCGCGAGAATCAATACTTTTGCCTTCATCTTTCCTCCTTTTCGCGTAAGAAATTATTCACGTCTTTATAAATCCTGTTTATTCCTTCCGCGCTTAATCCCGCTTTCCGCCCTATGTTTATTAATTGTTCAGGCGTTATAATATCTTCGGGAGCGTGGCTGTCATTATTTAAGATCAATTTAGCGCCTGCTTTTAAAGCGCGCCTGACGACATGAGAGTTAGCGTCGCGATGGCCTTTACGGGACGTGACCTCTAAAAATATTCCTTTTTTCTTGGCTAATTTAACTTCCGCGCCAGTGATCAAACCCGGATGGGCTAATATATCTATATCCGCTTCTAATGCCGCGATGTTAGTCCCTTCTATCAGCGGCTCAGCCGTGGTCTGGCCATGCCCGATAATTATCTTTATGCCTTGGTTTCTGGCGTAATCAGCCAGGGGCTTAAATTGCCCTAAAGGCAGATGCGTTAATTCTATTCCCGGGAGGATCTTGATCTTTGAATCTTTCGGCCATTTGCGGCAGAATTCTATGACCGCCTGGCAAGTAGGCTTTATATTGCTGTAATCGGCATGATCGGTGATCGCGATTACCTTATAGCCTTTTTTAAGATAACGCACAGCTACCTCGGAAGGAAGCAGCTGCCCGTCACTTAGCAAGCTATGCGCGTGTAAATTATAATTATACATTTTAATTTTACGTGCCCCTGGCAGGAATCGAACCTGCCACACACAGTTTAGGAAACTGTTGCTCTATCCTTATGAGCTACAGGGGCAGTTAATATTTGATCAGCGAAAAAACCGGGTAATCTTTTAATTTATCCCTGCCTTTTAGATCAACCAGTTCGATCAAGAAAGCGATGCCGGTAATTTTCCCATTAAGGTGTTTAACCAGCTCTACCGTCGCCTTAACAGTGCCTCCGGTGGCTAATAAGTCATCTACGATAAGCACATTATCTTCGGGCCCAAAGGCGTCTTCATGCATCTGGAGAGTATCTGTGCCGTATTCCAATCCGTAACTGACCGATTTAAACTTCCACGGCAACTTGCCTTTCTTGCGCGCCGGCACAAATCCCGCCCCTAATTTATACGCTAAGGCGCCTCCCAGGATGAATCCGCGGGCTTCAGTCGCGACTACAATGTCTATTTTTTTATTTTTGAACTCCTCCGCCAGCAGATCAATCGCGTGGTTAAACGCTTCTTTGTTCTTGAATAATGTGGTAACGTCATAGAATAAAATACCCGGTTTAGGAAAATCGGGTATTTCTCTGATACAGTCTTTAAAGTTGAATTCTTTCACCGGAGACCTCGCCTTCCTGCTGTTCGACAAATTTTCTTAATTTCTTTAACGCCGTTTCTTCTATCTGGCGTATCCTTTCACGCGAAACGCCTAATTTTTTCGCGACTTCCGCTAAGGTATGCGGTTTGGTATCTGCCAGCCCGAAACGCAGATCCAGGATCTGCCTTTCCCTGCCGGCCATTATATCCAGCAGGCTGTTTAACCTTTCTTTATCAAAAACATGCTCGATCGCCGCGTCCGGAGCCTGGGTAGTATGGTCTTCTACCAGTTCGGATACCTGTTTCTCGTTATCGTCGCCGATCGGCGCTTCCAAAGAAGAAGTCGTGGTGGACATCCAGAAATTTATTTGTTCTATTTTGTCTTTTGGTATCTTTAGTTTTTTGGCGATCTCCGCGTCGGTAGGCGCGCGTTTTAATTTTTGCGTTAAATGCTCTTTATGCTTTTTCCATTTGGTGATACGGTCGTTCATATATACCGGAACGCGGATCATTTTCCCTTGTTCTGATATCGAGCGCGTGATGCTCTGTTTTATCCACCAGGCGGCGTAGGTTGAAAAACGGAATCCTTTTTTATGGTTGAACTTGTCTACCGCTTTCATTAACCCCAGGTTCCCCTCTTCGATCAGATCCAAAAAAGGTATCCCCAGATACATATATCTTTTGGCTATGTTGATCACCAGGCGAAGGTTGGCGCGGATCATTTGTTTGCGCGCCTGTTCGTCACCCCGCTTTGCCTTTTTGCTTAACGATATCTCTTCCTCGTGGGTCAGCAAGGGTATGGTTTTAATTTCCTTAAGGTAAGTCTTTAAGGCTTCCATTATTTTTTAGTTTTCTCCTTAAGCACTGCCTGTGCCGCGGCTAATTTAGCGATGGGTACCCTGAAAGGCGAGCAGCTTACGTAATCCATGCCTACCTTGTGGCAGAACTCAACCGTCTTAGGATCTCCGCCGTGCTCTCCGCATATGCCGACCTCAAGCCCTTTATTGGCCTTGCGGCCTCTTTCAATTGCTATGGTTATCAGTTCGCCGATGCCTTTCTGGTCAATAGTCTGGAACGGATCATCCGGCAATATCCCCTTCTTGATATATTCAGGAAGGAATCCGCCGATATCGTCGCGCGAAAAACCAAAACCCATCTGGGTAAGGTCATTGGTTCCGAAGGAGAAGAATGAAGCTACTGTTGCTAATTCTCCTGCCATGAGTGCCGCGCGGGGAATTTCGATCATTGTGCCAAATAAATGTTTTATCTTTTTAATTCCGTATTTTAAGAGTGTTTCAGCGTATACCTGCTTGGCGATAACCAACTGGTCCTGGAGTTCTTTTACATCGCAGACAACGGGTATCATTATTTCAGGATAAGGCTCTTTGCCTTCTTTGATAAGCTCAGCTGAGGCTTCAAATACAGCCCGTATCTGCATCGCGCTTACTTCAGGATAAGTCACGCCTAAACGCACTCCGCGATGGCCCATCATGGGGTTTGATTCATGCAGGCCTTCGGCTCTCTTAGCGAGTTCTTCCATGGATATGTTTAGTTCCTGGGCTAGCTGTTGTAATTTTGCTTCCTCGCGGGGGACAAACTCATGTAACGGAGGATCCAGCAGGCGGATTACCACAGGATACCCGTCCATTGCCTCAAGAGTTCCTTTAATATCTTTCTTAACGTAAGGGAACAATTCTTCAACTGCTTTTTTTCTTTCTATTTCGGTCTTAGAGACAATCATCTTGCGTAGAATAAAAAGCGGCTCATCAGCGCCTTTGCCATAGAACATATGCTCGGTCCTGAACAACCCGATCCCTTCCGCGCCGAACTGGCGCGCCTTCTGGGCGTCAGCAGGCGTTTCGGCATTAGTGCGGATACCTAATTTTTTGACCGAACCGCAAATATCCAGGAAATCGCTTAAGAGTTTGTTTTCCGCGGTAGCATCCATCATTGCCAGTTTTCCCGCGTAAATATTGCCTTTGGTTCCGTTAAGGGTGACCCACTCTCCCTCTTTAAATGACCTGCCATTAATGACCATTTCTTTTTTGAAATAATCAACATGGATGGCGCTGCATCCGACAACGCAGCATTTTCCCCAACCGCGGGCAACAAGCGCGGCGTGTGATGTCATGCCGCCCCTGGCAGTCAAAATTGCCTCGGCCGCGCGCATACCTTCCACATCTTCAGGATTTGTCTCCTCGCGCACAAGGATCACGCGCTTTCCCTGGTTTTTCCATGCTACCGCCTCTTGCGCGGAGAAAACGATCTGGCCGCAAGCCCCACCCGGGCCCGCGGGCAGGCCTTTTGCCAACGGTTTATTCGCCAATTCAACTTTAGGGTCGATTATAGGATGCAGTAATTCATCTAATTGCGCGGGAGTTACGCGCATAACCGCCTCATCTTTTTTAATGAATTTTTCTTTTAACATATCCATGGCGATCCTTACTGCCGCCGGGCCGTTACGTTTTCCTATGCGGCACTGCAGCATGAATAATCTGCCTTTTTCAATGGTAAATTCGATATCCTGCATATCGCGGTAATGTTTCTCAAGGTTCTTTTGGATCTCAAAAAGCTCCTTGTAGATCTTAGGCATTGTCTTTTCCAGGCTAAGCAGCTCTTTATTATGCTCTGATTTAGAGGTTTCGTTTATCGGAGCGGGTGTGCGGATACCGGCAACTACGTCTTCGCCCTGCGCGTTTATCAGGTATTCGCCGTAGAACTTATTATCGCCGTTGCCGGGGTTGCGGGTAAAGGCAACACCGGTAGCGGAGTCTGTCCCCATGTTCCCGAAAACCATGGTCTGGACGGTGACTGCTGTGCCCCATTCATCAGGAATATTTTCTATGCGGCGGTAACTTATCGCGCGTTTTCCGTTCCATGAAGAAAATACCGCGCCTATGCCTCCCCACATCTGTTCCATAGGCTCATCAGGGAAGTCCTTATTTAAGGCTTCTTTTATCTTGGCTTTAAATGAGGCGCATAATTGCTTTAGATCCTCGGCGGTTAAGTCTGTATCTGTGCTGTAACCTTTTTCCTTTTTCATTGCCGCCATGATCTTTTCTAATTGTTTACGGATACCGGATTCTTCATTTTTTGGCTCAATGCCGGCGGCCTTTTCCATGACTACGTCTGAATACATCATGATCAAACGGCGATAGGCATCGTAAACAAAACGGCTGTCACCTCCGCTCTGTTTGATCAAACCGGGAATGGTTTTTTCAGTGAGCCCTACGTTTAAAACCGTCTCCATCATTCCGGGCATTGATTTTCTGGCGCCCGAGCGCACGGAAACAAGCAGGGGGTTCTGGGCATCTCCGAACTTTCTCTCCATCAGCTTTTCTATTTTCTCTAAGGCCTTAATGACCTCTTCCCTAAGCCCTTTGGGGTAAGTCTTTTTATTTTTGTAATAATGAGTACAAACTTCCGTGGTAATGGTAAAACCCGGAGGAACGGGAAGCTTTAGATCTTTGGAACCGGCCATTTCAGCCAGGTTAGCACCCTTGCCTCCCAGGAGATTTTTCATACTTTCGTTGCCGTCTGCCTTGCCTCCGCCGAAACTGTAAACATATTTTTTTGTTGCCATTGCTTTTAAAACCCTCCCTCTTGTTTTATGGACTTGTTCTTAAGGAACGTCCCCGGTTATTTTTTCTGAAAGATAACCTCTTAGTTTATCAATACTGATTCTTTCCTGAAGCATGGTATCCCTGTTACGGACAGTAACCTGTTTGTCTTCCAGTGTCTGGACATCTACTGTTACGCAGAAAAGCGTGCCGACTTCATCCTGCCTGCGGTAAAGTTTGCCTATTGCCCCGGTATCATCATAAACAGTAACCAGGGTTTTTCTTAGATCCTGGGATATTTTTTTGGCCAATTCCACGATCTCGGGGCGGTTCCTTAAAAGCGGCAGCACCGCCGCCTTTATGGGCGCTAAATCCCTGTGCAGCTTAAGGACAACACGGGTATCATCCCGGACAATTTCTTCGGCATAAGCATCAACTAAAAACGCTAAGGTGGCCCTGTCTATTCCGCCGGAAGGCTCAATTATATACGGGAAAAACCTTTCTTTAGCCGCGTCATCATAATATCTTAAGTCTTTGCCGCTATATTCCGAGTGTTGTTTCAGGTCAAAATCAGCGCGGTTAGCTATACCCTCAAGTTCTGAAAAGCCAAAAGGAAAATTGTATTCTATATCCGTGCACGCTAAAGCATAATGCGCGAGTTCATCCTTGGCGTGCGCGCGCATTCTTAAATTATCTTTTTTAAGCCCCAGCCCCACATACCAATTGTATCTGTAATCCACCCATTCCTTAAACTTATCATCGGCATTTTCCGGGCGGACAAAGTATTCTATTTCCATCTGCTCAAACTCGCGGGTCCTGAAAGTAAAGTTTCCCGGCGTAATTTCATTGCGGAAAGACTTTCCGATTTGAGCAAGCCCAAACGGAAGTTTAGGGTGTTTTGAATCAAGGATATTGAGGAAATTTACAAATATGCCTTGAGCGGTTTCAGGGCGTAAATAGATCTGGTTTGTGGTATCCTCAATTGGTCCCTGATGGGTCTTAAACATCAGATTAAACGGCCGGGATTCTGTCAGTTCTCCGCCGCACTCCGGGCATTTTAAGGAGCCCTTTAAATCTTCTGACTTGAAACGTTTCTTACAGTCCTTGCAGTCGCTTTTTAAGTCAAAAAAGTTCTGCACATGGCCGGATGCCTCCCAGGTTTTAGGATGCATGAGGATAGCGGCATCCATCCCGAAGATATCGTCGCGCTGGTAAACAACTGATTTCCACCAGGCCCGCTTAAGGTTATTTTTAAGCTCAACCCCGTATGGCCCGTAATCCCAGGCATTGGCCAGGCCGCCGTATATATCCGAGGATTGGAATATGAACCCGCGGCGCTTGCATAGTGAAACGATCTTATCCATTAAATTCTCAGTCATAACTTTTTATTTTTAGCGCATATTGAACAAAAAGTCAAGTACAATTCAACGCTTCCGTCAGGAGCGGGGGCCTCAATTTACCGTAGAGACTATCGTTAATACTTTATCTAAATCTAAATTAGCGCCTTTATCTTTAATATAGATCTTAAAGAACGCACCTTGGGCGTTAATTACGTTACAGTCAAAATAATGCTCCGGCCCAGCCAGGTTATAATTTATAAAACCTTTTCTTCCCGCTATGCTGAATTGCGCCATCTTCGCGTTTCTTTGATCTCCCAAGTCCGGGATAAAAATGCTTTTCATGATCAGGAAAAATGCCCCGGTGATATCTTTTATATCAGCCGGCTTGGCGTACATTACGCGCTTCAGGAATTCATAATCATCGGCTATCCCCTCTTTCTTTAACCGGGGGTATAAGTTTATAAAGAAACCAGGCTCTTGGCGGAGAAGGTATATAATGGGTTGTTTTTGTTCAGGCCTTCTCTTTTTATAATAGACCCTCTTGGTCCTTTGCTGGACTATAGAAAAACCCTTTGGTATTGAGATGGTCATTGGTATTGAGATGGCCATCTGAGGGAATTTATGGGGCACCAATTCCGCGGCGTAGGCTTTATTTATCTCAGAGTTGATTGTCCCTTCGGGGGCCAGGCATAATATGGGTATTTTAGAACAGGTGCCGATACCGGTCTCAATGTATAATCTTAAAATAGCCGGGCCGCCAAATTTAGCTATAAACAAAATGCCCAGCAGTAGAAGTACGGCGATGGAAATATATTTTTTAAAGCCGGCCTTACCTTTCATTTAATTTTTTAAGTTCTTCTTCCTGTATGCTGAAACTGTGTTCGGCGGCGGGGAATTTTTTACCTGTTACCTCAAGTTTAAATTCTTCTACGGCCTTAGCGATTAACGCGGATAGATCAACGTATTTCTTGGCAAATTTCAGCCTGCGGCGCTGGGAGAGCCCCAGCATATCATACGTAACCAGCACCTGGCCGTCGCAATAAGGCCCGGCCCCTATCCCTATCGTAGGGACCTTTAATTCTTTAGTGATCAATTCCGTGATCCTGTCGGGGATACATTCAAGGAGAATGGAGAAACAGCCCAGTTTTTCCAATGCCGTTGCCTGTTCGATCAGCCGCCTGGCAGTATCGGCATCTTTTCCCTGCACCTTAAAGCCCCCTATTTTATCGGCAGTCTGCGGAGTAAGTCCAATATGCCCCATCACAGGTATCCCTGCCTGAATAATTCCTTTAGCTACCTCCAGGCATTTATCAAACCACTCTAATTTTACCGCCTGGCACAGGGCTTCATTAATGAACCTTAAGGCATTTTCTACCGCGTTTTGCGGATTGACCTGGTAAGAATTATAAGGCATATCGCCAATTACCAGGGAATGTTTTACCGCGCGTGTTACTGCCTTAGCGTGATGCAGCATCTCCTGCATGCCTACCTGGGTTGTTGAATCCAGCCCTAAAACTACATTGGCCAGGGAATCGCCTACCAGGATCATGTCTATGCCAGCCTTATCGATCAGAGAAGCTATGGGATAATCATAGGCAGTAAGCATGGTGATCTTACGTTTTCCTTTTAAAGACAATATGTCTTTAATCTCCATCCTTGCTTCTTCCATTCTTTCTTAGGGACACCCTTTTTGCCAATCGAGGGACACCCTTTCAACCAATCGGGAGGGTGTCCCCTATTAGGAATTATTTTTATTTAGGGGACACCCTTAGCTTTAGCAGATTGGGTGTCCCTGATATATTTGTCTATAGCGGCGGCGGCTTTTTTGCCTGCGCCCATAGCTGAAATAACCGTATCCGCGCCGGTAATAATATCTCCTCCGGCAAAAATTCCAGGCAGAGAGGTCATAAAATTATCGTCTACAAAGATCGTGCCGTTTTTATTGGTTTTAAGCCCGGGCGTAACTTTGGATAATAACGGGTTGGGGTTTTGCCCTATAGCTACAATAATAGTATCTACATCCAGGATGAAATTGGAATCCTTTACGGGGACAGGCCTTCTCCTGCCTGATTCATCAGGTTCTCCCAACTCCATTTTAATACATTCCAGGCCTTTTACAAATCCTTTATCATCGCCAAGGACTTTTACCGGCTGGGTTAAGAATTTAAAAACCACTCCTTCTTCTTTGGCATTTTCTACTTCTTCAGCGCGGCCGGGCATTTCTTTTTCCGTGCGCCGGTAAGCCAGGGTTACTTGTTTGCCTAACCTGAGCGCAGCGCGCGCGCAGTCAAGCGCGACATTCCCGCCGCCGATAACCGCGACCTTTTCGCCTATATTTACAGGGCTGGCGTATTCGGGGAATTTGTACGCCTTCATAAGGTTAATACGGGTTAAGAACTCGTTGGCAGAGTAAACCCGGTTTAAGTTTTCCCCCGGTATCCCTAAAAATAACGGGAGGCCCGCGCCTGTTGCTACGAATATGGCCTTAAAACCCTCCTGTAATAATTCATCAATAGTATGAGTATAACCAATAAGGGCATCGGTTATTATATTTACGCCCAGGCTTTTTATGTATTCAACTTCACTTCCCACGATTTCTTTAGGCAGCCTGAATTCCGGTATTCCATAGGCCAATACGCCTCCGGGTAAATGCAAAGATTCAAAGAGAGTAACCCGATAATCCATTTTTGCCAGGTCCGCGGCACAGGTTAGTCCTGCCGGCCCTGAGCCTACTACCGCGATCTTAGCCTGCATCTGCTTGCTATGGGTTATAAGATCTTGGCTATGGGTTGATTTATAATCCGCGGCGTATCTTTCCAGGGCTCCGATATTTATAGGTATTTTTTTCTTGTTGAGGACGCAGGCTGCTTCGCACTGGTTCTCTTGAGGGCATACTCTGCCGCAGACCGCCGGAAGATTATTCTTTTCTTTGATTTTCTCCAACGCTTCTTTATGCTTACTTTCTTTAAGCAGTTTTATAAAGCCGGGTATATCTATATTGACGGGGCAGCCTTTTACGCAGGCAGGGTTTTTGCACTGAAGGCAGCGGCTTGCTTCTTTTTCCGCCTCTTCTTTGGAAAGCCCCAAAGCGACTTCCAGGAAGTCTTTTGTCCGTTCTTTTGACTGGCGCCGTAATACTTGTATTCTCATTTTATTTATAACCGTAAAGCAGGAATAAATAACTGCGCGATCTTAAAATATATGATAAGGCCTATCACATCTACAACGCTGGTTGTGATAGGACCGGCTAGAACTGCCGGGTCTAAACCGACTTTCTTGGAAAAAAGCGGCAAGAAGATACCGGTAGCAATTGCCAGTATCGCGATCAATAGCATGCTGAAACCTACTACACTGGCAAGCACAAAGTCCTTTTGCAGAAGAAACGCCCTGCCAAAAGCTACGCTGCCTACGATGAAGCTCATTAGCATGGCCGCGCTGAATTCAAGTTTGATCACTTTAAAGATATTCTTCAGGTTGACATCGCCTGTTGCCATGCCGCGGATGATAGTAATAGAAGTCTGCGCGCCCGCATTACCTCCGGTATCCAGCAGCATCGGGATAAAGAACGTTAAGGCGACCACCGAACTTAAAACATGCTCAAAGTTTTTCAAAACAGTCCCCGTTAAGAAATCAAATATCAAAAGCATAATCAACCATCCGGCGCGCCTTTTTACTAATTCCATTGTAGTCGCGCGCGCGTAACTGATTATTTCTCCTCCCTCGGAGCTCATCTTACCTATTTCGTATATTTCTTTGGTGGTCTCTTTTTCCATTATATCTACTATGTCGTCAACAGTGATAATTCCCAAAAGCGTATTTTCCTTATCTACTATCGGTACATCAAGTAAGTCATATTTTTTAAACTGTCCGGCAGTATCTTTAATGCCAGTTTCTACGTCTACTTTAATTGATTCAGCGCTTAGCATTATATTCTTTATGATAATATCCGGCGGGGCCTTCAATAAGTCCTGGAGGGCTATAATCCCGAGAAGTTTATGGGCATCGTCTGTGACAAAAACAGAATAAACATTTTCCCTGTAACCGGCCCTTAAGGCTTCCTGGGTTGAAAGGATCGCCTGCCTGCCGGTCATATCCTTTTTTAATTCTACGAATTCCGTGGTCATAAGGCTGCCTGCTTTGCCTTCAGGATAAACCATAAGTTTTCTTAAGTCGTTCTGGTCTTCTTTATTGACTAACTGGAAGAACCTTTTTGAGACTTTCTCAGGCAATTCTTTAAAGAGATCAGCCCTTTCATCGGGAGCCATAACGTTGATGACCTGCGAGACCTCGGCATTATCCAGGTTGTTCAAGATAAAGGTTTGTTCGGGCAGGCGTAAATTTTCAAATACCTCAATAGATTTCTTGATCCCCAGCAGCTTAAAAGTCAGGATCTTTTCAGTCGGCTCAAGATACTGCCAGCCTTCAGCCAGGTCAACGGAGTTGATATTCTTTAAAAATGCCTTAAGGCCGTTAAAATCCTTGTTCTGCAGGAGTTCTTTTATTTCGGGAAGGAAAAGCGCTATGATATCTATAGTTTTACGTGTTCCGTTTTTCATAGTAATTTGATCTCCTCATCCTTAAAAAACCGCAGTCTTTTTTCTAATTCCTCAAAATCCAGGCTGTGGCCGTCAAAATCCGGGCCGTCCACGCAGCCAAAGAGCGTTTTTCCGCCTACGGTGCAGCGGCAGGAGCCGCACATGCCCGTAGCGTCTACCATTATAGGATTAATACTTACTATGGTTTTTATCCCGTATATTTTAGTCAATTCTGAAACCGCCTTCATCATGGGGACCGGGCCGATCGCGTAAATTAAGTCCGGATATTTGGTATGCGTAGATTTATCTATCGTATCAAATAATTCCCTTAAGGCATCCGTAACAAAACCCTTTCTTCCGCAAGATCCGTCGTCTGTGACAATGAATAACTCATCGCAGGCGCCGAGCATCTCTTTTTCCAGGATCAATAGATCTTTTGAGCGCGCGCCGACTACTCCTATAACACGGTTGCCGGCTTCTTTAAAAGCCCTGGAGACCGGATAGACTTCCGCGATCCCTACTCCGCCTCCGACACAAACAACGGTACCCAGATTCTTTATTTCTGTAGGATGGCCTAAGGGGCCCAGAATATGAGCTATGGGGTCGCCTATTTTTAAGGCTCCTAATCTTTTAGTGGTAAAACCGACCTTCTGGAATATTAAGGAGATAGCCCCGGTATTTTTATCCCAATCTGCCAAGGTTAACGGTATACGTTCTCCTTTTTCATCCAAGATCAGGACCACAAACTGTCCTGCTCTTGCTTTTTGCGCGATTACTGGAGCATTGACTGTGATCTTGGTTATATCTTTAGCTAATTCTTGCGTAGTTATTATGTCAAACATATTAAGAACCACCTTTATCTTCGATGATCTTTACTTCCGTAGAAAAACTTTTGGCCAGTGCCTTGCCTTTTTCTTTTCCTAAAACAAAGATAGCTGTCGATAGGCAATCGGCAGTCAAGCCGTCAGATGCAATCACCGTTACTGAGACGATCCCTGAATTCGCGGGGTATCCGGTTTTAGGGTTTATTATATGTTGATAACGGGTATTATTCTTAATAAAATACTGTTCGTAATCTCCTGAGGTTGCCGCGGACTTGTTTTTTAATTCCAGATAGCCTATAAAATTCCCCCCCCGCGGACCCTTAATCGCTATTTTCCAGGGTTTACCAAATTTATCTCCTAAGGCATAAACCTGTCCTCCGGCATTGATCAGGCAGCTTTTTATTCCCGCTTTTCTTAATTTATCCGCCGCGCAGTCTAACGCGTAACCTTTTGCTATCGCTCCTAAGTCTATCTTCATTCCGGAAAGCCTAAATTCTACCACACTATTATCCTCGCGCAAAATAATTTTATCAGAGCCTATCAGCTTTAAGGTATTTTTAATTTCTTTTTCCCGAGGCAGGCAATACTGCCCGTTGGTAAAACCCCACAGGTCTAGAAGCGGGGCTACGGTAATATCGAACGCGCCGCCGCTTGCCTGCCAAAATTCCTTAGCCTTTTTTATAATAGAAAATGTGTCCGGGCTGGCATTTAATTTGCCTGATCTGTTTAACTCTGAGACTTCGCTGTCCGGTTTATATTTGCTCAACAACCCGTCTATTCTTTCCATCTCGCTAAAAACAATGCCCGATGCCTCTTTATACACAGAGGTTGTTTCCACGATAGTCCCCATCATTACGCGGTTATCCGTATAGAGTTGTTGATTTTTGCAGCCAGCCGTAAGAACGCAGGAACACAAGAGCAGGAAAGCAATAATATTCGTCATTTTTTTATTTCTTTTAATAACGCTTCAACTGAAAGCGTGTTAATAACGTCATTTTTAGTAAGCCAGCCGCGCCGCGCTACCGAAATGCCGAATTTAATTGCTTCTAAATGCCTGGCCGCGTGCGCGTCCGTAGAAATGGTTAATTTTACGCCCATTTCTTTAGCCTGCCGGCAATGCGGGCTGTCTAAATCTAATCTTTGCGGAAAAGAATTTATCTCTAGATGCGTATGGGTATCTTTGGCTGCTTTTAAGATCTCGCTTAAGTCTATATCATAAGCCTCGCGCACACCCCAGAGCCTGCCTGTGGGATGCGCGATAATATGCACGTATCTATTCTCACAGGCTCTAATTATCCTTTTTGTAAGCTGTCCTCTTGATTGTTTAAATCCTGTATGGATGGCAGCCACTACTATGTCAAAATCTTTTAATATTCCGTCTGTATAATCTATTTTTCCGTCGGAACCTATATCCACCTCTGTCCCAAACAAGACCCTGAAATCCTTGAATTTCTTATTCAGGCTGTCTATTTCTTTCTTTTTCTTTCTTAGGTCCGCGATGCTTAATCCATGCGCGACCTTAAGGCTCTCTGAATGGTCAGTAATAGCCACATAAGAGTACCCTTTTTTACGGCAGGCAGATGCCATTTCGCCTATACTATTAGCGCCGTCAGAATATTTAGAATGCGCGTGAAGGTCGCCTTTTAAATCCTTTAGCTCTATTAATTCAGGAAGCCTGAATTTCCGCGCCAGTTCTATTTCTCCCGTATCTTCCCTTAATTCCGGTTCAATATAGGACATACCTAATGCCTTGAATATCTCTCTTTCGGTCCTGCCGCAGATAAACCTGCCTTGCTTAAAGACCCCGTATTCATTTATCTTTAATCCTTTTTTTATCGCCAGCTGCCTGAGCTTGATATTAAAATTCTTTGAGCCTGTGAAATAAAGAAGGGCCGCTCCGAAAGACCTCTCTTTCACTACCCGGCAGTCTATTTGCACATTATCTTTTGTGCGCAAGGAAGATTTAGTCTCTCCTTCAGCCAGGATATCCGCGGCTTCGGGCATCTTAGTGAAAGCGCGCATTATCGCCTTCGGCTTATCAGAGATCACCAGTATGTCAATATCCCTTACTGTTTCTTTTTGCCTGCGTAAACTTCCTGCCTCCGATACCTTCTTGGCTTCAGGCAATTCCCGCAGGGGGTTTATGAATCTTTCTGCTATAAGCCCCGCTTGGGCAAGGGTCATCCTTTCGCTGCCTTTTTTAAGTATCTCTATCCCCTTTAGAATATTTTCTATGGTTTTTTCTTTTATCCCAAAGATCCCCTTAAGTTTATTCTTTGCTATTGCTTTTTCCAGGTCCGCGACGTTTTTTATCTTTAATTTTTCATGTAAAAGCTTGGCGGTCTTTGGGCCGATGGATGGGATGTTAAGCAGGTCCAGTAAACCTTCAGGCAGGCTTTTTATCAGGTCTTCGCGCATCTTGATCTTTCCGGATGCGATGAATTCTTTGATCTTTTCTGAAATATCCTTGCCAATACCGGGGATCCCGGTAAGCGTGCCTTCTTTAGCGATGTCTTCTATGTCTTTACTTAAGCCTTCTATATTCTGAGCCGCCCTTTCGTAGGCGCGGATCCTAAAAACATTACCGCCTTTGATCTCCAGGATCCTGGCGATATCGCGTAATATCTGTGCAACTTCTAAGTTTTTCATAACCTATATTTTTAGGGACAGTCCCCTAAGAACAGCTCGGCAGGAGCTACCTTTCGGGGACAGTCCCTGTTGAGGGGTGTACCTATCTCTCAAGCGCGAAGTGATGGCTGGATTCAAGGGTTTTTACCAGATCCACGAGTATCGTATTTACCGGCACCGGGATCCCTAATTCCTGGCCTAAGCGTACGACTACCCCGTTTATATAATCTATTTCCGTGCGTTTCCTGCGTAAGACATCCTGCAACATCGAAGAAACATTACCCGATGTCGCTTCGCATACCGCCTCTACCTTTGCCAGAGGGTCATCATAAATAAGCTTGATGCGCTTGCGTTTGGCAATTTTTACCGCTTCAGTTACCGCGTCCCGCAATATCCTGCGTGTTCCTTCAAATTCAATTAAACGGCCGTTATGCAGCCGTGTCAACGCGGAGAGCGCGTTTATACCCGCGTTGATGATCAGTTTTGACCATAAGATGCTTTTAATATCCCGGGAAATTTTTGTTTCCAGCTTCATTTTGTTAAATAATTCTCTTATATTGCGCAAGATCACCGGAGTTGAGCCGTCAATCTTTCCGATAATTGTCTCGCCGTATCCGGCATGCCTTATATGCGTATCATCAATTAAAGCAGATCCTAAATTAGTTATGCCTCCGATGACATTGTCCGGCCCTGAAACTTCACTGATAGTTTCAATGTTGCCTATGCCGTTTTGAAGCGTCAGTATACCCGTCTTATCTCCGATGAGCGGCTTTGCCTGCGTAATAGCGGCTTTTGTATCGTAGGATTTTGTGGAGATGATTATTAAATCCGCTGCTCCTATATCCTTAGGATCAGCCGTTGATTTTACCTTCGCGTTCCATTTTCCTGAAACGCCCTCAATAGATATCCCGTTTTGGGCTAATTTCAGCGCCCTCTCTTTATTTTTGTCCAGCAGCCAGATTTCTTCCTTTGATTTAGATAAAAAGGCGGCAAATAAGCAGCCCATTGCCCCGGGGCCGGCTATAACTATTTTCATGTCACCTCCTGGTTTTAGGGGTAGTTCCTATACTGCCACCGCTAACTTATTCAAAACCCTCTGCGATTTTAGTTCTCTTTCTAAATGAAAGTTAAGGAAAGCGTTGAGTATAACATCCAGTTCTTTTTTTATCTGAGGGTTCATCCCTAAATTAAGGTTAGTTTTGATATCATTTCTTTCAATATGCAGGACTGAGGCTACTGTGCCGCGGAATATAGAGCGGCTGCTTAAGTCTTTTTGATAGCATTTCCCGCAGAGTAATCCTCCTAATACCAGGCTGAATTTAGACTGGCCCATGATCTTATCGCCGCAGGAGACACAGGAATCAAAATGGGGCTTGAATCCCGACAGTGACAACATCCTGATCTTGAATATGGTCATTACTTTATCCGGATTATTGGCGGCTTGTAATTCCGTAAGGCAGGTTAGAGCCAGATTAAATACGTCCTCGTTCTTATCTTCCGCGGGCATTACCACCCCTAATAGTTCCATTATCAGGCTGGCCATGCCGGTCTTTACGATGTTCTGCCTTATATTGTCAAAATTGTCCTTTTTGTCCGCTTGAGTTACCAGATGCAATGATGAATTCCTCTTCCTGTAAAATATAATTTCATTAAGAGAGAACGGCTCTAAGTTGCTGGCGAACTTAGCAGGTTCTGTCCGGATGCCTTTTAATAAGCCGCTAAGTTTGCCGAAATCCCGCGTATAGAAATCAGCTATAATGGAAGTCTCCCGGAAATTCCGCCTGTTTAAAATTATCGCTTCAGTTTTATGTATGGACATATTCCCTTTCTTTTTGCCGCATCAATTGTTTTTGCCTCCGGCCTCGGTGATCGTAACCTAAAATGTGCAGCAGCCCGTGAACTAAATATAGATAAAGCTCGTAAAGGCGGGTAGTTTTAAAAACCCTTGAATTCCGGACAGCGGTATCCGTAGATATGGCTATATCGGCCAGCAGCGGGCTCAAACCTTTTGCCTTAGACATATCAAAAGCCAATACGTCTGTAGGGGTATCCTTGCCCAGGAACCGAAAGTTTAATTCTTTGATCTTCTGGTCATCCGCAAAATAGACGGTTATTTCGCCGGCGGTTCTTTTATTCTCTTTTGATAAGACCTTAAGAATTGTTTTTTTAATCCTTTTCGGATCGATAGGGATCTTCTTTTGGGAATTTCTTATGGTTATTCTCACTTATTTTCTGCTCTTCAGGATAGGTTACGCGGCTATGGTATATGCCGCTTAATATGCGGATGAACACTTTAGATATTTTTTCCAGGTCTTTTAAAGTCAGGTCGCATTCGTCGAGCTGGCCGTCAATAAACTTATTGTTAATGACCTTATGCACTACTTCTTCGATTTTTGCCGCGGTTGGTTCTTTTAAAGCGCGCGTGGCCGCCTCTACGGAATCCGCCAGTAACACTATAGCTGTTTCTTTTGTGTTCGGCAGCGGGCCGGGATAGCGGAATCCTTCTTCTTTTACTTCCTGTTCTTCTTCCAGGTTCTCCAGCGCCCGGCGGTAAAAATAATAGACCAGGCTGTTGCCGTGATGTTGCAGTATAAAATCTATCAGGGCGGGGTTAAGGTTGTATTTTTTAGCCAATTCCACGCCTTCCTTAACGTGGTTCATAATTATAAGCTTGCTCATGGTGGGGGCTAAGGTATCGTGTTTGCTCATTGAGGCGTCCTGGTTTTCGCTAAAATAATCTGGTTTTTGGAGCTTGCCTACGTCATGGTAATACGACCCTATCCTGGCTAACAGCGCGTTGGCCCCTATTGCTTCGCAGGCGCTCTCTGAGAGGTTGCCTACCACCAGGCTGTGATGATACGTGCCTGGCGCTTCTAATGCCATCCGCTGTAAAAGCGGGTGGTGAGAGTCGGTTAATTCCAATAAACTGATATTAGTAACTGTTTTAAAGAGATATTCAAAAACAGGCAGCACTCCCAGCACAATTACGCTGGATACCACGCCGTTAAGCATAAGGATCAGGTATCGTTGGGGCTGGTTGATCAGGAAATGGTCCATAAGGATAAACGAAATCACCTGTACAATTCCTACGAGTATCCCGGCACGGATGATGGTGGTGCGTTTACGCGCCCCTAAAATAAAGATACTCGCTGATATGCCGCTGATCAAGGATGGCAGTGCCAGCTCAAAAGGGCTGTTGGAAAAAGAAGCGATTGATAAAGAAGATGCCAATGTGATCAGCAGGGATATTTCCAGATTATTGGATAACAGCACGGTCAGCATCGGTATTACCGAAAAAGGTATATAGAATGCTTCCCATTTATTTATTATAAAGTAACCGGCGGTTAAAAATATCAGGAATAACAAAGCTAGATTCAGGAAATTCAGGCTCTTTAGGTTTAATCTTCTGGCCTTGATGTAGGCGCATAAAGAGACTAATAACGCCGGGATGATCAGGCTGACTTGCGCGATCGCGCCGATTATGAATATTGCCGCGGCCCAGAAAATAAATTTTAACTTATTTTTCCCGATTTGTTTTGTCATAAGCTTCGATGATCCTTTGTACCAGGGCATGCCTGACCACGTCGGAGCCGGTAAAATAAACGAAACCTATTCCGTCGACATTTTTCAGTATATCCTGCGCTTGGAGCAGCCCTATGGGTTTGCCGTCCGGTAGGTCGCTTTGCGTTATATCTCCGGTGATGACCGCTTTAGAATCAAACCCCAGCCGCGTCAGGAACATTTTCATCTGCTCGGCAGTGCAGTTTTGCGCTTCATCCAGGATAATGAAGGCGTCGTTTAAAGTCCTTCCTCTCATATATGCCAGGGGCGCTACTTCGATAATGCCGGTTTCTAAATACTTCTCGATGCGTTCGGCCTCCATCATATCGTAAAGCGCGTCGTAAAGCGGCCTAAGGTACGGCGATATCTTTTCGTACATATTGCCCGGCAGGAACCCTAAGGATTCGCCCGCTTCGATTGCCGGACGGGTAAGAATGATCCTGCGCGCTTCCTGTTTTTTTAAGGCTTCTACGGCGCAGCTCATAGCCAGGTATGTTTTGCCTGTCCCGGCAGGCCCGATGCCGAATACGATATCGTATTTTTTTATTGCTTCTATGTATTCCTGCTGGCCCTTAGTCCTGGGGCCCACATACTTACGGCTGGATGAAACGGCAGTATTCGGTTCTTCGAAATCAGCTGTTTTACCGTTCTTTTTGCCTTTAAAACTTGCTATCAAGCCGTATAGGTCCTGCCTGCCTAACTCTGCCTGGCCTCTCCGCAGGGCGTTTAATATATATTCTATAAGCTCCGAGGCCTTCTTTATATTAGTGGCGGTGCCGGTTATCTTCAGGTGGCCGCCGCGCATAGTCAGTTTGGCCTTAAGTTCTCTTTCTATTATTTTGATATTATCGTCGTGAGGGCCAAAAAGAGCCTGCGCTTCTTGGTGAGTTTGAAGTTTGATTACTTTTTCCACAGGCTTTACTTAAGGTTTTCTTTGGGTTCCATTAACGGCTCAACGCCTTTTCTTAATTCAGGGCCGGCCGGTATCTTTATAGTCCGCCCAGGGTAAACTTTATTAGGGCCTTTAAGCGTATCCCTGTTAGCGTCGTATATTTTTGTCCAATTCTTGGTGGTACCGTAAAACTTTTTAGAGATCTTTTGCAGGGTATCTCCTTTTTGCACGGTATAATTCTCATAGGATGGCTCGGCAATTGTTTGGGGTTCAATGGACTGGGTGATATACCCGCGGTTACCCTCCGTTGTCTGCTCTGTTGTTTCTTGCGTAAGCACTGTGCTCTGAACCGCCCTCTTGGATGTTTTCTCGAATTTTATCGGAGAACCCAGTTCGATTTCCACAACTCGAGTGGTGCGGGTGGTTTTTCTTTCTTTTTCCGCTCCTGTGGAGGCAGGGGCCTGGCCCATAAGATACCCGTGGTTACCTGTAGTTAAATCCTGGTCCACTCTTTCTTTTACCAACGGATAGGTCCTGACCACGCATCCTGATAGCACTAAAGCAAAACATAAGCCCGATAAATAAAACAACCCTTGTTTTTTCATTGTTTTTCCCTCCCTTTCTTTATGGTTAAATTCAGCTCTGTTAATTGTTTTTCATCTACATCCGAGGGCGCGTCTGTCAATAAGCAGGAACCAGCGCTCGTCTTGGGGAATGTTATTACTTCTCTGATGCTTTCTTCCCCGGCCAAGATCGCCAGGAGCCTATCTAAGCCTAAAGCGATCCCGCCATGAGGCGGAGCGCCGAACTGGAACGCCTCTAAAAGGAACCCGAAACGTTTACGCGCCTGTTCTTTATCAATACCGATGATCTTAAAGATCCTCTCTTGTAATTCCGGGCTGTGGATCCTTATGGAACCGGAGCCCATTTCCATGCCGTTTAACACCAGGTCGTATGAACGGGATTTTACTTTTTCCGGATCACTCTCCAAAATACCTAAATCTTTTTGAGCAGGGGATGTGAAAGGATGGTGTTCGCTCTCCCAGCGTTTCTCTTCTGTATTGTATTTGAACAATGGAAAATCTACTACCCAGGCAAAGGCAAATTCATTATTCAATTCTTTTCTTAAATCGGGTTTATCCGTGCCATATTTTTTTTGCGCTTCGTCAAAGGTTATGCGCGGAAAAGGCAGTTTAATATCCACCCCTTTTATTTCTTTTAATATCAGTCGCGTCATTTGTTCAGTTAAAGAGAAAATGTCCTCTTCGTCAATAAAAGACATTTCTATGTCTAACTGGGTAAATTCAGGCTGGCGATCAGCGCGCAGGTCTTCATCCCTGAAGCATTTGGCGATCTGATAATACTTTTCAATGCCGGCTACCATCAGTATCTGTTTGAATAATTGCGGTGATTGAGGAAGCGCGTAGAATTTGCCTGGATTAAGCCTTGAAGGTACCAGGTAATCCCGCGCGCCTTCCGGGGTAGATTTTGTAAGAATAGGCGTTTCGCATTCTATGAAATCACGTTCACTCATAAAATTACGTATGACTTTAGAAAGATTGCTTCTCATGACGAGATTACCGAGCACCCTTTTTCTTCTTAAATCAAGGTAGCGGTATTTAAGCCGCATTTCTTCCGTGACATTAAGGCTGTCTTCTATTTCAAAAGGCGGAGTAAGGCTGGGATTCAGGATTTCCAATTCCCGGGCCAAAATTTCTATTTCTCCCGTGGGTATTTTAGAATTTATAGTGCCCTGCGGCCGGCTGTTTACTTTGCCCTTAAGGAGAATGACAAATTCGCTTCTTAAATTCTGCGCGTTTTTATAGGCTTCCGGGGAATCTTTGGGCACAAAGACAACCTGGGTAATACCTTGCCTGTCGCGGATATCAATAAAGATAAGCTTGCCGTGGTCGCGCCTGCTGGCTACCCAGCCGCATAATGAAACTTCTTCTCCGACGTTAGCGGCGTTTAATTGGCCGCAGGTATGAGTGCGTAACATGATATTTAATTGGGGTGCGGCAGCTGCCGGGATTTTAATACCCCGGTTTCTAAAACTGTATTAACTGCCTGCTCCTTATTTATCTCCTTTTGTTCTCCCGTGGACATGTCTTTTAAAATTACTACGTTTTTCTTCAGTTCGTTCTCCCCTATAATTAAAACCAGCTTTGCGCCTAAGTCATTAGCTGCTCTTAAGGCTCCCTTAAGGGATTTATTTTCGTAGTCCGTATCACAGGTAATGCCGTGCTTACGCAGATCGTCTAATAACTTTAAGCCATGCCTTTTTGATTCCCCGCCTAATGCTATCAGGTAAACCAGATCTTTGCCTGCGGCCTGCGCTTTCCGGCCGGCAGCCAGCAGTAATCTCTCGACCCCAAAAGCAAACCCAACAGCCCCGAGATCCGGGCCGCCCAATTCCTTGATCAGGTTATCGTATCTTCCACCCGCGCCTAGGGCATCCTGAGAGCCTAAGTCTTTATGCGTAATTTCAAATACTGTGCGGGTATAATAGTCCAGGCCTCGCACAAGATAAGGCGCCGTCTCGTAATTTATTCCTAAGTCGTCCAGCCCTTGCCTTACTTCAGAGAAATGCGCGCCGCATTCCGGGCAAAGGCAGGTATCCGTAATATCTAATCCCCGGACTACTTCTTGGCAGGCGTCATTCTTGCAATCTAATACCCTTAAGATGTTATTTTCAAACCTTATTTTGCAGTCTCCACAGAGTCCGCGCAGTTTATCTTTAAGGCCCTTATGTAATATTACCGATAATCCCTTTTTATCTTTCGCGCAGCCCAAGCTGTTGATCTTGATTTTATAATCATCTATAGAAAGGCCTTTAAGCAGGTTATCAGCCAGGGATATAACTTCTATGTCCAGGCCCGCGCACGAGGAACCGATCGCTTCGCAGCCTATATGATGGAATTGCCTAAGCCTTCCTTTTTGCGGCCGTTCCAGCCTGAACATCGGGCCGATATAGAAAAGTTTAGCGAATTTTGATATTTTATCGAGGTTATTCTCAATATAGGCACGCGCGATAGAAGCTGTGCCTTCCGGGCGCAGCGCGTAAATATCTTCTTTGTTCTTGATCAGGAACATCTGTTTCTGGATTATTTCCGAGGTTTGTCCTAATGAACGATCGAACAAGGACGCCTCTTCAATCAAGGGCGGGCGTATCTCTTTATAGTTGTAAAGAGAAAAAATGCTGCGGCTGGCCTCTTCTATTTTCTGCCACGCGCTCGCTTCTTCCGGCAGGATATCTTTTGTCCCGGGGACCCTTTTAAACATAACCTGATCGCAATTAAGCTGCTTTAGATAAAACTATTGACTTAGGGTTATAGAGGATATTAATTATTTTATTTTTTGTTTCATATCCAAACCGGCCTTAAAGACTACTACTTTTCTGGGCGGGACAGGAATTACCTGATTGGTGCGAGGGTTCCTACCTGTGCGGCTCTTTCTCTGTTTTACCTTAAAGACCCCAAAATTACGTAATTCTATCTTTTCTCCTCTTACCAATGCCTCAATGATCGTATCAAGGGTCTTTTGGATGACCTTTTTTACATCTATTTGTTTTAATACGGTTTCGTCAGATACTTTTAGAATGATATCTTTTTTAGTCATTAATCTCCTCCCTGCCTGCCGGTAGGCAGGCTTATTTTCTAACTATAATAATACCAAAAATTTACAGTGTCAAGCGATTTTAACTAGACCACCAAAGACAGCCTTTCTTCTCCCAAAAGCTCTCCTATATCCTGGATCAATTTCTCAGACGGAGAAACATAGAGGTCAGAACCTACGACAATATGTGTCCTGGCTTTTGTAGGAGTATCCAGATGCAGATAAATAGGGATGGTGCCGTGTGAAACAGCCAATAACCCCTTTAAACTCTCAAAAATGTTCTCACGTATGCCTGAAAGGTTTATATTTATACCCGTGATCAGCTTATAGATCGCCTCAAATGGAATTAGATCATTAGCTATGATCTTGGGGGTATCTTCTTTAAGGTTAAGGGTTCCTCTTATCAGCACGACTGTGTTGGGTTGGATATAACCGGATACCTTCTGGTATGTCCGCGGAAACACCAGTACTTCTACCCCTCCCTCTAAGTCCTCTAATTTTAAGATCGCCATCTTCTCTTGCTTAGCGCGGGTAGTGGTCTGTTTGATTTTGGCGATCAGCCCGACTATCTTTATTTCATCCTGGTCTTTATGCTGTGTTAAGCTGCTGGTGGAGGCTGAGGCAAAAAGCCTTAGTTGTTTGGCGTAACGCGCCAGGGGATGGCCGCTGACATAGAAACCGAGCATCTCTTTTTCAAAACTAAGCAATTGGGGTTCAGGCCATTCTCTTACCGAGGGCAAGTTATTCGCGGTACTCTTAAAAGCCTGGTCAAAAAAAGAAAACTGCCCCTTGGCTTTTTCTTTTTGCGAGCGGGACGCGGACTCTAAGATCATATCCAGGGAAGCCGTCATCTGCGCGCGGGGCATATTAAAATAATCCAGCGCCCCGCATTTTATCAGGCTCTCCAGTACTTTTTTATTAGCCAGCCGAAGGTCTATGCGGCTGGTCAGGTCTTCTAATGAGGCGAACTTTTTATTTTTTCTTGCCGCGACTATTGACTCCGCGGCCCCCGTCCCTACGTTTTTGACAGCCAGTAAGCCGAACCTGATAGTATTCTTGTCTACGACTTTAAACAGGCCCTCGCTCTCATTTATATCCGGAGGCAGCACTTTTTGCCCCATGCGTCCGGCTTCATTGACGTATTCTACTATTTTATCAATATTGTCGCGTTCAGACGTAAGCAGCGCGGTCATGAATTCTACGGGGAAATTCGCCTTTAAGTAGGCGGTGCGGTAAGAGATCAGCGCGTAGGCGGTGGAATGGGATTTATTGAATCCATATCCGGAGAAATATTCGATCAGATCGAATATCCTGTTGGCGACTGATTCCTTGATCTCATTTTTAATGCAGCCTGTGAGAAAATTTTTTCTTTGTTTTTCCATGACTTCGGGGATTTTCTTGCCCATCGCCTTACGTAAAATATCCGCCTGGGCCAGGCTAAAGCCCGCAAGGCTTGAAGCTATCTGCATGATCTGCTCCTGATACACCATTATTCCGTAGGTCTCTTTTAAGATCGGCTCCAGCTTAGGATGTTCATATTTAATGGGTACCAGTTTGTGTTTGCGTTTCATAAAGTCATCTAACATCCCTGAGCCTATGGGGCCGGGCCGGTATAAAGCCAGGAGCGCGATCAGATCTTCAAAACAGCTCGGCTCCAGTTTCCTTAGCAGGTCCCTCATGCCTGAACTTTCAACTTGAAAGATGCCTATTGTGTGGGCCCCTGATAAGAGCTTGTAAGTCGGGGCGTCATCAAGAGGCAGTTTTTCAATATCGACCTCTATACCCCGCGTCTGTTTAACCAATTTTACAGCCTCATTGATAACTGTAAGGGTCCTTAAACCCAGGAAATCTACTTTTAACAGCCCGATCTTTTCCAGGACCCCCATACTGTAGCCTGAGGTTATTTGATCGTCACCTGTCTTAAATAGAGGCATATAGTTATTCAGCGGCCTATCCGCGATAACTACGCCGGCGGCGTGCACTGAGGCATGGCGGTTAAGGCCTTCCAGCGACATGGCTGTATTGATCAATTTAGTTATTTCAGGGTCGTTCTTGTACATATTTTTTAATTCTGTTTCGCTCTCTAAGGCCTTCTTTAAGGTTATATCGAGTTCAGGAGGTATCATTTTGGCGATGCGGTCAACGTCGGCATAGCTTATTCCCATGACCCTGCCCACGTCTCTTAATACCGCCCGCGCCTGCATTGTCCCAAAGGTAATGATCTGGGCAACGTTTTCCTGGCCGTATTTCTTAGCCACATAATCAATTACTTCTTGCCGTCTTTCATAACAGAAATCAATATCAATATCAGGCAGGCTCAAGCGTTCAGGGTTAAGGAACCTTTCAAATAACAGCCCGTATTTTAAAGGGTCTATGTCGGTAATTCCTAATAGATAACTTACTATGCTTCCTGCGGCTGAGCCTCGGCCAGGCCCTACGGGTATCCCTTGAGTCTTGGCGTAATGGATAAAGTCCCAGACGATCAGAAAATAGCTGACAAAGCCGGTGCTTTTAATGATCTTTAATTCGTGCTCCAGGCGCCCGGTTATGGCAGGGGTTATGGATGCGTATCTTTCTTTCAAGCCTTCTTCGCAAAGCCGCATCAGGAATTCTTCTTTAGTTTGATCTTTGGGCGGATCGTATTTAGGAAGGTGGATCTTGGAGAAATCTAATTCCAGGTTACAGCGACGGGCTATTTCAACAGTGTTCGTAACTGCCTCGGGAGTGTCTTTAAAAAATTCTTTCATTTCCTCCGGAGAGGTGAAATAGAATTCATCCGTTTGAAAACGCATCCGGTTGGGGTCATCCAAGGTAGTCTGGGTCTGGATACAAAGCAGGGCTTCGTGGCTTGCGGCCCTGTCGCGGGAAAGGTAATGCACGTCATTAGTCGCCACCAGCGGGATATTCAATTCTTTGGATATTTTTATTAATCCGGCGTTGACTATTTTCTGCTCAGGAATGGAATTTCCCTGGATCTCTAAATAGAAGTTGCCTTTACCGAAGATATTCAGGTAGGTGTCCGCGGCTTTTAGGGCGTCGTTAAAGCGTTTTTGCTGCAATAATGAAGGGATCTCTCCTTTTAAACAGGCGCTTAATCCGATAAAGCCTTCGGAGAACTGGGCGAGCATTTCTTTATCCACGCGCGGGCGGTAATAAAAACCTTCCAGGTAGCCTATGGATACCAGTTTCATTAAATTATGGTAGCCTGTTTCATCCCTGGCTAAAAGTATCAAATGGTTTGCCGCCTCTTCGATGCCCCCGGACGATTTATCTAAGCGGCTGCCTCTGGCAACGTAAACTTCGCAGCCGATGATGGGTTTTATTCCCGCCTTTTGGGCTTCTAAATAGAAATCTATCGCTCCGAACATGTTACCGTGATCGGTAATAGCGAGTGAATCCATCTTGTATTGCTTGGCGAGATCCAGGATTTCGGGTATGCGGCAAGCGCCGTCAAGAAGGCTGTATTGGGTGTGTAAGTGTAAATGGATGAAATCGGAGTGCGGCATTAACTAAATTTATTCCCATTCAATAGTTGCCGGGGGTTTTGAACTTATATCGTAGACAACGCGGTTGACGCCTTTGACTTCATTGATAATGCGGTTGGAAATCTTTTCCAGGATTTCATAAGGCAGTTTTACCCAGTCCGCGGTCATTCCGTCTAAGCTTGACACGCAGCGCAGGCTTGCCACATTCTCGTAAGTGCGTTCATCTCCCATGACACCTACGCTTTTTATAGGCAAGAGTATGGCAAACGACTGCCAGACTTGTTCATAAAGATTGGCGTTCCGGATCTCTTCGATCACTCGGCGGTCAACTTCTCTTAATAATTCCAGCCGTTCGGGGGTGATCTCTCCGATGATCCTTATGGCTAATCCCGGGCCGGGGAAAGGCTGGCGATAGACTATTTGCTCGGGCAGATTAAGTACTTTGGCTATCTGGCGCACCTCATCTTTAAATAATTCACGCAGAGGCTCAAGAAGCTTTAATTTCATGTGCGCCGGGAGCCCGCCTACATTATGATGGCTTTTTATGCGGCTGCTGGGAGCTCCGGTGGGGGATATGGATTCAATTACATCCGGATAGAGTGTCCCCTGTGCCAGGTATTTTACCCCTTTTACCTTGTCCGCTTCTTCCTCAAAAACCTTAACGAACTCGTCTCCGATGATCTTTCTTTTCTCTTCGGGATCGGTTATGCCTTTTAAACGCAGCAGAAACCTTTTGCTCCTGTCAACGTAATCTAAATTCAGGTGGTACATATTGCGGAATATCTTTTTGATCTGCTGCGGTTCATCTTTACGCAGGAGCCCGTTATCAATAAAGATACACCTTAAGTTCCTGTTTATGGCTTTATGGATCAGTAACGCTGCCACGGAAGAATCTACCCCGCCGCTTAAACCCAGCACTACCTTGTCGCGGCCTACGGTTTTCTTTATATTATCTATGGATTCCTTAACAAACGACTGCATTGTCCACCGGCCGAGGCAGCTGCAGGTTTTAAACAGGAAATTGCTTAAGATCTGGCTTCCTTTTTCAGTATGCGTTACTTCGGGATGGAACTGGACCCCGTAAATTTTTCTGTTTTTATTGGCAATAGCGGCATGGGGCGTATTTAAGGTGTAAGCGCTGACTGAAAAACCGGGTGGTAATTTTGTGACGTAATCGCCATGGCTGGCCCAGCAGGTAAAGTTACCGGGGAGATGGCTGAATAGATCACGGGTATCGTTAATAAATAACTCTGCTTTCCCGTATTCGCGTTCTTTGGTGTGCTTGACTTTGCCGCCCAGCATTTCGGTGATAACCTGCATACCATAGCAAATGCCCAGTATGGGAACACCTAACTTGAATATCCCCGGATCAGGGCAGGGGCTCTTCTTTTGCGTTACTGAAGCCGGCCCTCCGGAGAGTATTAATCCTTTTGGCGAAAGCTTGGCGATTTCTTTTGCCGGAGTATTGTAAGGGACAATAATAGAGAAAATCTTATTTTCCCTGACTCTGCGGGCGATCAACTGCGTATATTGAGAACCAAAATCTAATATAATTATAGCTTGCCTGCTCATTTTCCCATCCCCACTCTTTGATCAGCCTGAAATATTTTTCCTTCTGTCTGTATGGAAGGCGCTATGATGATCTCTACGTTATGCATTTCTTTTAAATTAGACGCGCCCAGAGAACCCAGCGAGGTCTCTAAAGCGCCCATCAGGTTTTGCGATCCATCGTCAACCTTAGCCGGGCCAAAAAGGATCTCTTTTAAGCTGCCGGTGGTGCCTACATATATGCGCGTGCCGCGCGGAAGATTTACATGTGAAGTAGCCATGCCCCAATGGTATCCTCTTCCCGGAGATTCTATAGCGCGCGCGAAACTTGAGCCGATCATTACCGCGTCCGCCCCGCAGGCAAACGCCTTACAGATATCGCCGCCGCGGTTCATGCCCCCGTCGGTAATTATAGGCACATATTTGCCTGTCCTTTTATAATAAAAGTCACGCGCCGCTGCCGCGTCTACCGTAGCGGTTACCTGTGGCACTCCAATGCCTAATACGCCCCGCGTGGTACAGGCAGCTCCCGGGCCGACGCCGATCAATAGTCCGGCTGCCCCTGTTTCCATGAGTTCTACCGTTGTCTCATAGGTTACGCAATTGCCGATGATCACGGGGATCTTTATTGATTTACAGAATTTAGCTATATCTAAACTTTTGTATTCTTTGGAGATGTGCCTGGTGGTAGTTACCGTGGATTGCACGACTACTATATCGGCGCCGCTGGCAACCGCTATTTTGGCAAACCTTTCGGCATGGGCAGGAATACAGCTTACTACTGCCGTGCCTTTTTTCTTTTTGATCTCAGCAACCCTTTTCGCGATCAAGTTCTCTTTTACGGGTTTAGTGTATACCGACTGGGTTAACGCTGTGGCTTTCTGGGGCGAGGCTTTGGCGATCTGCTCTAAGACCGTATCCGGGTTTTCGTAGCGGGTTTGCACACCGTCTAAATTTAATACCGCGATACCCCCCAACCTGGACATCTCTACCGCGAATTTTACATCCACTACCCCGTCCATAGCCGCGGCTAATATAGGAATCTTGAATTTCTTGCCCGCGATCTGGAAGGTAGTATCTACTTCTTTAGGATTTATAGTCTGCGCGCCCGGCACAAGCGCGATCTCATCAAACCCGTAGCACCTGCGGGAACGCCTGCCTATACCTATCCACTCTGCCATTTCTTTACTCCTTTATATAACGTATTATACCTTAATGGGTTATGTAATTCTACAGCCGTTATAAAGATTTTTGAGAAAGGTTAGATTTTAATTTTACAACAGCTTTAATCCCTTGTCAATAATTATCTTTTAGCTGGTTATTTAAGAAATAAAAACCCCGAGGTTCGCGCCTCGGGGTTTTTATGATCAAACTGTTATTTTTTATTTAAGTTAAGGAATCTGTGAGCACCAGCGCTTCTTTATATTCATTGCTTGCCTCTTGCAGGCAGCACTGGACCTCTTCCAATATCCCTATTTTTACCAGTAAGACCATCAAGCGCTCTCTGTTAGTCTCCATCTGTCCCTTTTGCGAACAGGCAGCCAGGGCTTCTTTTAGCCTTTCGCCGGAAGGGACTATTTGGCCTTCTACCATTCGCTCCATATCGGAAAGCTCGGTATCAATATCAAAACCGGCTAATTCCGCTTTGTTTAAAACTGGAAGATTCAGGTTCAGGCTGGCAAAATTACCCATCGGTTCGTATTTGATCGCCATAGCATTAGCCCGGAAATCAATACCACCTTTATCACTGATCGGCGAGCTGGTGGCGGTCTCTGTTTCTAAGTTAATGAAGGTTTGTTCGATCTCATTTCCAATAGCTTTATGCTCTTTGGAAAGTAAGTCATATATGCGCTTTTGCACTGTTTCTAGATCGTCTCTAAAATCAGCTATATTATTGAGTAATTCTGTTTCCAATTTAACTCGACTTTCGTCAATATCATCTTCCGACATAGTTTGCATAGTTTCACCAAATCTTCTATTAAATGCCGATTTTAAGAGGTCTTCATATATTACGCGCGCCTCTGTGCCTTTAGGCTGGCTTCTTAACCATTTAATTACAATTCCCATGCCAAAATCATCGGCTTTGATCGGAAAATATATAGGGCCTTTATATCCTTCCAGCATCGCCGCGACATAGGCAGTTGCTATGACTACCGACGGTTGAGCAGTATAGTCCTTTTCGTTTAAAGCTAACTTAAGTATAGCTTTTTCACCTTTTGCTTTTCTGAATATTATACGCATCTGTTCTAAGGAATCTGTCCTTATCTCGATCACAGGAACCGTTTTCTCATCCAGGCCAAACATTGAATCGGGATAAATACCGTCCCCTTTGCCTCTTGCGGCTATTATTTTAGCAAAACTTGGATTATCCTTGGCCTTATCAAGCAAGTTAAGCAAAACTTGAGGTCTAAGGATAACAGGCGATGACGAAGAAATCGCCAATTTATCCAATGTTTTATTTGCAGCGTTGAGCTCTTCATTTACAAGGAAGAATAAACCTACCAGCGTAACTTCTTCTTTTTTATCCGGTATAATGAGAGTCTGGGATTTATCCAGGATGATATTCGAGCGATTAGCCACAAAATTACTTGAGGTGGTATCCTCTGTTTCTATGCCTGGTATGTTCTTTAGCAATTTATGGACAGCATCTTTATCAATCAATCCTTTAATTGCGAAAGTTGCAAACAAGTATGATCCGCTGTTTACCGGAACCTGATAAGCCTGATAAGGTATTCGCTTTTCATCGAGTTCGTTGATTTTTACAGGTAATATATTAGCTGGAACTGAAGTCCCCTTTCCAGAATCCAGGAGTTCTCCTCCCGGCCTGGTGGACATAGAAATAACCGCCGACAGCAATTTTGCGTCCAATGACTCCAAAGAGCCTATTATCGCAGTAATCATCTCTAAGTAAGAATAGTTTATTTTAGTAACATCAAGGACCTTTGCGCTAGAATCCAAACTCTCCGGCAGGCTTGGTAGGACCCTTACCGCACGCTTCACGGATTCTGACTGAAAAACCAGATACATTTCATCTTTATCAGTAAGTACCGGGGTGATTTTGACGCCTTCCAGATTGCCTAAATCCGTAGAGTAAATTATACTCTGCGCAAAGGCCTTCATTGAAGCATCAAAAGTATCGTTATCTATACCGTCAACAATAATGGCTTTAATATTAAAGCTAGGGTCACCTAATAGCATTCTTAAAATAATCTGTCCATAGCGTGACGCCTGCTTTTCTTTTATGCCAGTTAAATAAAGATCAGTAACATTATCTGTGGCTGATTTTTTAGCAGGGATAAACACAGGCAAAGCGCCTTCATTAGCTAATCCTTCAAGCTCAAAAGCAGGGGTAACTTTAACTTCTTTTGTTGCTTTGACTGCCTTTGTAGGAGCTTGGAAGTCTTTTGTCCTTTTTCCTTCCTTTTGTTTAATTAAAGCTGATTTTAATGTGTCTAATCCGCGCTTGGCATATCCCCATTCATTATCATACCAAGTAGCTATTTTAATGGTTTTACCATCTTCGGATACCTGGATAGAATCCAAGTCCACTATTGTGGAATGCGGATCCTTAACGATATTCTTAGATGATAAATTATGTCCTATGCCGAAGATTCTCGGATTATCTTGGTTGGCTTGAATAAATATACTTTTTACTTCTTCTGCGGTAGTAGCCTTTTCCAATTCAGCAGTATATATAACTACTGAACCGGTTAAGGTTCCCACGCGGATTGCCTTGCCATCATTAGGGCCTATACCTTCTATAAGTTTACCTAAGAGCTTAGCGGCTCCGGTTTTAGCAGGCGATTGAACCTTATGCCCCGGACGCGCCCTGGCAGGCTCATCTCCTCTGAATGTATCATACGGGGTCTGGTCTGAGGTTTCAGCATGGACAGTCAAAACAACGCCCCTTTTTACGCCAAAAGCTTTATGCAATTTATTGGCCACTGGCGCAATACTATTAGTAGTACATGAGGCATTTGAGAAAACCTGGGCATCTGCTTCAAGGCTTTCCTCGGTTACACTCAAAACTACTATGGGAGTTCCTTCATCTTTTGGCGGCGCGCCAAATTCAACTATAGCATCACCAGCATTAGCAAGGTGCACTTTCCTGGATTTCTCGGATTCCAGGTTCTGCCCGGAAGTTTCAATTATTCCTAAGCGGGTTAAATAACTTTCTCCGAATAATTCACCAACCATATCCCAATGAATAGCATCTTTGCGGTCGTTTAATACCAGGATTTTCTGGCTATTTATCTCAATAATCGCGTATTTCTTTTCTGTATTTTTTTCTATAACTTTAACATCTATGCCTGGAAATAACACACCATATGTGCTATCCGGAGAATAAAGTTTTTTAATAAAATCATCCAGGTCTTCCAAGGGAACGCCGTTTAGAGCGACTATCCTCATATCGGAATATGTTTCATCGTAAAGCAGGCTATGAAGATATAAGAGCCCCATGCGCCCTCTAGCTCCGTTTATTACAACATTAAATTTTATTTCAGTATCCGCAGGAGTTGATTTCTTAAGCTCCAATTGTTGCTGTCTGCGGTCCAAAGCCTTTAATCCCACTAAAGGTTCATTAGCAAGAATATTAAGAGGCACTCCTCCTCCGGTAAAAGTAACCACATTCTTTTCTCTATCCAGCCCGTATTTCTTGGCTGTGCTGCCGGCATCGCCACCGATAACGATAATGCGCACTCCTCGCCGGGCAAGCTCAATAAGTTTTTCCATTACTGCCTTAGTCCCTTCCTGATATTGGCCGCTATCATGTTCCATAAATCCCATAGTTCCGTTATAAACCACTGTTTGGCCTGCTTTAAGAGTATCTAATTTTGCAAGGAACTTAGCAATTGTCTCTGGGCCTATATCAAATTTAGTTTGATCTTTATAATCCAGAGCTATAATTACTCTTTCCGGATCGCCTGCGCGTAGTTTATCAAGAAAATCTTTCTTTTCCGTATTAAGCATCGGAGACGGTCCACTGCCGATTAAGGCAAAGCCAGCTTTCTTCATTGCAGCAACCAGACGATCCAAGAGATCTGCTTTTTCAAGTTTAGCTCCACCGAAAATTAAGGCATCAAAACCACCCAGCATACTTTCCAGAATATTAAACTCTTCTACCATTGCCGGACCTGTATAGACTTCTTTTGCCAGAAAAGGAACGGTTTCTACTGATGCTCCGCTTGAGCCTATATCTCCAAAAGCATCAAAAATAAAAATCCCATCGGAAAGAGCTATTAAGGATTTAGCAAATATCATTCTCTTCGCGCCTATTTCATAATCGTCGGCAAAACGCACGTTTTCTAAGATATTAATTGCTCCCGGCACAATATCGGATTTATTTATCTGTAATCCCACACCAGTATCTTTAGGTACACTGTTTTTATGAAATACCACCTTAATATCCGGAAAGAGCTTTTGAATATAATTTGCCGCATCTTCCAGAGATTGGCGTTCATCTTTGCCCTTCTTTTTATCCAAGCGGCCGTTGTGCCCGTAAAGTATCGGCGTCCCGCCATTATTTAAAATAAAACTTACAATCCGAACTACCGCATCAAGCCTGGCAGTATCATCAATTACACCGTCTTTGGATTTAACATTCATGTTCACCCTGATTAAAACATTTTGTCCGGTTAGGTCTCTATCTGCTAATGCCTTAGTCGCCTCAGGAATTTTTCTTAGTAACTCAAAGTTTTTATTAATTGTTACTGGCGAAGATGCAGTTATGGCCATACCATCTGGCGCGACTAGCCCGGCTTTTCTAAAAGTATCCATAAAAGTATCCATGGGCACAATAGGGCTGCTAGTTCTTGGCCCGTTGATTGTCAGAGTATCCCCAAGGTTCATGCCGCCGCTAAAATATGTCCTGATCACCTGTCCTGTCGGAGTGCGCATGGTTTCTTTAACATTATATTCACCTTGCGCGAATGATTTTTTATAAGCCTCAAAATAAGTAGTTTTTGACCAGACAGTAGCAGAAGTAAGCCCGGTAAGGTCCCTGGTATCAATACGCGAGGCATATTGTCCGGTTTGTCCGGCATAATGGGATTTAAACCAGCGGGAAAGGATTATGGAATAATACACCTGCCTTAAAGCAGCGTAACGCTTGGAAAGATTTACTTCTTTGGTTAATTTAGGAATAATTAATTCGCGGATCAACTGGGAAGAATACTCGTTAAGTTCCTTGGCGCGGGCATCTTTAAAGCTATAGGCAGCTGAATCCTTAAGAAAATCCTGCTCCAGCATTACCTTTAATGTTGCTTTATAAATATAAGCGCTATCATTAGCCTCGCGGACAATGATCTCATTAGGGACTATCCAGGGACGGGTCAAGGTAGGAATATTTACTTCCTGGTAACCGTAGAGCTCTTCAGCTTTCTTATAAAGCTTGTTCCAGTATTCCCTGCCTTCAAGGGTTTCCGGTGAAGTAAATTGCGCGGTATCTTTTTTTAGCTGCAGGTCCGCTTCCAGCATGATCCTGCCTACATCAGTCCTGGCCAAGTAGTCATCTATAATGTTATTTTCAGAATCCGGGCGCAGGTTTACCCAAAACTTATCATTAGGGAGGTTTATGCCTACTAGAAAATAATTTAATAATTCCTGGGTGGACGCGTTGAGCTTATCTCCCTTAAGGCCCTTGACATCGCCCCTATCTAACATTACCTTAATATTATCATTCCGGGCGTCGTAGGAGAAGAACCTGATATGCGCGGGCCTGAATCTGTCCTGGACAAATCCACCGGACATTTTGCTTAAGTGCCCCGCTATGTTAAGTTCTGCCGTCATACTGGCAAAACCTATCTGCTGGAAGATTAAAGAAAAGCTGATCAAAAGAGAAAAGATCTTACGCGCCATTTTTATATTCCCCTTTCTTTTGTTGGTCATAAATAAAAAAAGTCACAGTTCTCCTTTTAGAAAACCGTGACCTGCGGTTTAAAATTGGATTCTTAGACTTTACGAAAGCTTTTAGAAAGCGTTTTCTTAACTATAAAAAAATATAACATATAAAATCTATTTGTCAAGTTTTTTTCATTGTTTTTTTAAGCCAAAACAGGATTAAAAAAGGGGCGAAGTTATTCACTCCGCCCCTTTGCTTACGACTTACGATTTTCTGCTAGTTCTTAATACCCGCCGCCCATTCCTCCCATTCCACCCATTCCTCCCATTCCACCTGGAGGCATAGGCATAGGTGAGTCCTTCTCGGGTTTATCTGTAATGAGCGCCTCAGTTGTCAGCAGTAATGCGGCAATGCTTGCGGCATTTTGTAAAGCTGAACGCGTAACCTTGGTAGGATCAATTACGCCGGCAGCAATCATATCCACGTAGGCGTCTTGAGCTACATCATAACCTACGTTGGTTTTTTCTTGCTTTACTTGCTGCACAACCACTGAGCCTTCTAATCCGGCATTATCAGCTAGTTGCCTGATCGGTTCCTCTAAGGAACGCTTTACGATCTCAACTCCGATCTTCTCATCGGACTCAAGCTTTAGTTTATCTAATGCAGGTATTGTACGCAATAACCCCACACCGCCTCCGGGAATTATCCCTTCCTCGACCGCGGCGCGAGTCGCATGAAGCGCGTCTTCAACACGAGCCTTCTTTTCTTTCATTTCGGTTTCAGTTGCCGCGCCTACGTTAATTACCGCGACGCCGCCTGCCAGTTTTGCCAAGCGCTCCTGAAGCTTTTCTTTATCATAATCTGAATCGGTATCATCAACTTGTTTCTTAATCTGGGCAATCCTCGCGTTAAGGGCCTGGCTCTTGCCGGCGCCTTCGACAATGGTGGTATTTTCTTTGTCGATCTTTACTCTTTTGGCGCGGCCTAGATCTTCGATATCCACGTTCTCCAGCTTAATACCCAGATCTTCGGTTATGGCTTTGCCTCCGGTGAGGATCGCGATATCCTCAAGCATTGCCTTGCGTCTATCTCCATAACCGGGCGCTTTCACAGCGCAGGTTGTGAGCGTGCCGCGGATCTTGTTAACTACTAATGTCGCCAGCGCCTCGCCTTCAACCTCTTCAGCTAAAATCAAAAGTGGTTTTCCGGTGCGGGCGATCTTCTCCAATAAGGGCAATAGGTCCTTTAAAGAAGAGATCTTCTTCTCATGGATAAGGATGTAAGCATCTTCCATTATTACTTCCATTCTCTCCGCGTCAGTAACAAAGTAAGGCGAGAGGTAACCCTGGTCAAACTGCATACCTTCTACCAACTCAAGCGTAGTGGCCGTTGATTTTGCCTCTTCAACCGTAATAACTCCGTCTTTACCAACCTTGGTCATTGCTTCCGCGATCAAATCACCTATATTATGATCGCCGTTAGCGGCAATACAGGCAACTTGCGCTACTTCTTTCTTCTCAGCCAAGTTAATGGGCTTGGAAAGTTTTTTTAACTCTTCAACTACCTTCTCTACGGCCTTTTCAATTCCCCGTTTTAAAGCCATCGGGTTTGATCCCGCGGTCACGTTCTTTAAACCTTCGCGGTAAATTGCTTCTGCCAGAATTGTCGCTGTTGTGGTGCCGTCACCAGCTATGTCAGAGGTTTTTTCCGCGACTTCTTTTACCATCTGCGCGCCCATATTCTCAAACGGATCTTCCAAGTCTATTTCTTTAGCTACTGTAACGCCGTCTTTGGTTATGGTAGGCGACCCGAACTTCTTGTCAATGACCACATTGCGGCCCTTGGGCCCTAATGTTACCTTGACCGCCGCGGCTAACTGCTCAACACCGCTTAAGATCTTCCTGCGGCCTTCATCCCTGAATAACAATTGCTTTGCCATACTTCCTCCTTTTAATAAACTCTTAATTTACTAGTTACCTGTGTTATTACTTAATTATTGCCAAGATATCTTCTTCGCGCATAATCAACAGCTCTTCGCCTTCCTTGGTCGTAATTTCGTTGCCAGAATATTTCCCGTATAATACCTTGTCGCCTATTTTTACTTCTGGCTGCTGCACAGAGCCATTTTCTAAAACCTTGCCTTTACCTACGGCAACAACCTTACCCTCCTGGGGTTTCTCTTTAGCTGTATCCGGCAATAATATGCCACCTTTTGTCTTTGATTCCGCCTCTAAAGGCTTGACAACCACACGGTCACCTAATGGTTTGATATCCATTCTTCCTGCCTCCCTTTTGTTAGTATGAACTAAATTAGCACTCTCTTTTTCAGAGTGCTAATTATAATTCAAAAAAAAATCTTGTCAAGAAGTTTTTTAATCGAAGCGCATCCTGAACATAGAAAGTAACTGCGCGGGATGCTTCAGGAATCCTTACCGGCAGAGTCTCTGCGATTCGTAGATTAAGCTCAAACCTGTAAGCGTTAAATCCGCGTTTATCCCGTCGAGTCTTTTGCAGTGCCTTCCAATCAGGCTGATATTGCCGCCGGTGCCGATAGCCAGCGTATTCCTGCCTATTTTTTTCTTTATCTGTTTGATCAGTTCATCAGTTAAGGCGGAAAAGCCATAAATTATACCGCTAAGCATGCTGCTTTGTGTATCCCTGCCGATAAACTCCTTAGGCTTGTTTAATTTTATCTTGGGCAATAACGCGGTCTTCTCCGCGAGCGCCTCTAATGAGGCCTTAAGGCCCGGCAAGATCATGCCCCCCAGGTATTCTTTATTCTTGGATATAACATCAAAAGTTACGGCAGTGCCAAAATCGATAATAATTAAAGGGGTTTTATAAAGCAGGACTCCCGCGTAGGCATTGACCAGCCGGTCCTGCCCAACCTGTTCGGGCTTACGGTAAAGGTTCTTTATGGGCACCTCTATATCCTTACCTATAATAAGGGGCTGCTTACCTAATAGTTTTTCCAGGTCTCTTTTTAGGGCCTTAGAGGCCTTAGGCACAACGCTGCAGATGAGAGTATCATCTATATTGGCATTAAGCAGCTTTTTCTTTAGTTTTTTTAAGCTGTAGTATTTTGTGGGGATCTCAAACTTTTTTATGATCCTCATAGCTTTGAATATCCCAAAGCTGATATTGGTATTGCCTATGTCTATAGCTAATAGCATTTCTTAACTCCTGGGGACACCCCTGCCTGCCGGCAGGCAGGCTTAGCTTTGGCAAGTTGGGTGTCCCTGAATTTTTTTATTTCGTCTCTGATGAGCGCTGCCTTTTCAAATTGTAAATTTCTTGCCGCTAATTCCATTTCGTATTCTAATTCCGAAATATATTTGTTTAATTCGTATTCATCTTTCTCCTGCCCGGTCAAGTTAGCCAGGAATTCTTCTGATTCCTGCAAATCCTCTATCCCTTCCCTTATTGCCTTTTGAATAGAGCGCGGGGTAATCCCATTATTTTTATTAAACTCCATTTGCATTATTCTGCGGCGGTTGCTTTCAGTGATCGCTTTTTTCATTGAGCCGGTTACGGTATCCGCGTACATAATTACCGTTCCGTTTATATTACGGGCCGCGCGGCCTGAAACCTGGATCAAGGAAGTAGCGGAACGTAAAAACCCCTCTTTATCGGCATCAAGTATCGCGACTAAAGATACTTCGGGCAGATCCAATCCTTCCCTTAACAGGTTTATCCCTATAAGGCAGTCAAACTCTCTTTTTCTTAAAGCCCTTAAGATGCTGGAACGCTGGATGGTCTTTATTTCAGAGTGTAGATATTTTACCCTTAATCCCTTCTCCTGTAAATAACTTGTTAGGTCTTCTGCCAGGCGTTTAGTTAAGGTGGTCGCCAAAACCCGTTCATTTTTCTTGGCGCGTTCTTTGACTTCTTTTATGAGGTCTTCTATCTGTCCCGTGGTAGGTTTAATGATTATCTGGGGGTCAACTAACCCTGTAGGCCTGATTATCTGCTCAATTATTTTCTTTTTGCTCTGCTTAATTTCGTATTCATTAGGCGTTGCCGAGACATAGACCGCCTGTTTTATAAGTTCATTGAATTCATCAAACTTTAAGGGGCGGTTATCCAGACATGACGGGAGCCTGAATCCATATTCTGTTAAAACCTCTTTTCTGGCGCGGTCACCTTCATACATACCCCTTATTTGGGGGATAGTCACGTGTGACTCGTCGATTATGGTCAAGAAATCCCGCGGGAAATAATCAATCAGGCAATAGGGCCTGAAACCGGAGGGCCTTCCGGAAAGATGCCGGGAATAATTCTCAATTCCGTGGCAATAACCGATTTCTTTTAACATTTCCATATCATAACGCGTGCGCGTATTGAGCCTTTGGGCTTCCAATAACTTATTCTTACTCGTTAGGGCCTTAACCCTGCCTTTCAACTCCTTTTCTATAGATTCCATAGCCGCGTCGATCTTATCTTGAGAAACAGTAAAATGCTTGGCCGGATATACCGCTGTTTTCTCCAGGGTATTTAAGATTTCTCCCGATACTGGATTTATCTCGCTGATCCGTTCTATTTTATCGCCAAGAAATTCTACGCGTAAGCCTTTTTCCTGATAAGAAGGAAAGATCTCCAGCACATCCCCTCTGACCCGCAGCCTTCCGCGTATAAATTCATGATCATTCCTTTCGTATTGTATCTGAATAAGACTCGAGATCAACTCATCGCGGGAAACGTTCTGTGCCTTCTTAATAAGGACCAGCGACCCGCGGTAATCCTGGGGGCTGCCGAGATTATAAATACAGGAAACGGAAGCGACGATCAGGCAGTCATTGCGCGACATAAGCGAACTCGTCGCGGAAAGCCTTAAGCGGTCCAGCCTGTCATTGATGGCGGAATCTTTCTCTATATAAGTATCTGTTGAGGGTATATAAGCTTCCGGTTGGTAATAATCGTAGTAGCTGACAAAATACTCCACCGCGTTATGCGGGAAAAACTCTTTAAATTCTGAATACAGCTGGGCGGCTAAAGTTTTATTATGCGAGATCACCAAAGTCGGCAGGTTTAATTTAGCGATAACATTGGCAAGGGTGTAGGTTTTTCCGCTTCCGGTAACCCCCAGAAGAGTCTGGAACCTGTTGCCTGAGAAAAGTGTTTCAGTCAGCTCCTTGATTGCTTTAGGCTGGTCTCCGCAGGGCTCATAAGACGAAACCAGTTTAAACTTTTCCATAAATTATAAAATTTCCAGGCTCATATCAACTGAATTTACGGAATGGGTTAAGGCTCCGATGGAGATCATATCTACTCCGGTGGAAGCAGCTCTTTTGACATTCTTTAAAGTAATGCCGCCTGAGACTTCTAGTTTAAGCGGCAGGCAGCCCCTGATCTTTGCCGCTTTCTTTATGGTTTCGATATTCATATTATCCAGCATAATGATATCCGGCTTAAGCCCAAGCGCGCCTTTAAATTCCTTGAGGCTTTTTACTTCTATCTCTACTTTATAGCTTGTTTTTGTTTTAGGCAGTTTCTTAAGGCCCCCTATTACTTTTAGATGATTATCTTTGACAAGCACCATTTCATCCAGGCTTAACCTGTGATTAAACCCTCCGCCGGTCCTTACCGCGTATTTCTCTAAGAGCCTTAAACCGGGAATAGTTTTGCGTGTGTCCAGGATCTTTACCTCAAACGGCTTAACCGCCTTTACGTATTTTCTGGTAGTGGTGGCGATACCGGAAAGCAGGCTTAAGAAATTTAACGCCACTCTTTCCGCGGCTAGTATGTTTTTAGCTTTTCCGGAAACATAAGCGATGATCTTACCCTTTTTTATAAGGCTGCCTTCCTGGACCAGGGGTTTAAATTTAATGTTTTTGTCCTGCGCCTTGAATACAAGCAAAGCCACTTCTAAGCCGCAGATCAGGCAATCTTCTTTTGCCAGAAGGACGGCTTTTACAGATTTATTTTCCGGGATGATCAATTCAGTGGTAATGTCCTTCTTGCCGGTATCTTCTCTAAGGGCGCTTTTTACAATCTTTTCTAATTGTGTTTTTTTAACGTAATTCATCTGCCATCTTTCTAAGGCGGGCCAACTCAGCGTTTAGCTTAACCAGGCTTTCCTTTTCTTTATCAATGATCTCTTTTGGCGCCTTTTTGATAAACTCGGCATTTTCCATCCGGGGCCCCTTAGATCTAATAATTTTTTCTGTGTTACTTATTTTTTCTTCTATCTTATGTTGTTCCCCGGCAAGATCAAGCAGGCCTGTAAAATGCAGGTATATATCTATATCTTCTGCTATGGCGCTGATAGTAGCCCCGGGCCTCTGGCTGGAAACAAGGAATTCCAGGCTTTCCAACCTGGCAAGGTTATCAATTATCCGCGCGTTATCCTTAAGCAGGCTATGTTTGGCCTTAGAATGCGCATAGATAGAGACTTTAACTGCTTGTTCCGGTTTGATCTCTATTGAACCGCGCAGGTTCCTTATCTGCGTGATCACATCAAACAGGCATTGCGTGTGTTTTTCCAGTTTTTTATCAATCATCCGCGCCTGTATATGGGGCCAGGGCTGGATCATGATACTATCCCCGGCAGGGGCTGTTCCCTGCTCACGTATCCTCTGCCAGATTTCTTCAGTGACAAAAGGCATAAAAGGATGCAGCAGTTTTAGGCATTCTTCCAGGACAGTATACATAACGGCCTGGTTTTCCCTATTTTTTATATCCGGTTTAATTATTTCCAGGTACCAGTCGCAAAATTCATGCCAGAAAAACCCGTAGAGTGTATTCGCCGCTTCATTAAATTTATAGGTATCCAGATCCTTACTTACTTCTTTTAAGGTTGAGTGGAGCCGGCTTAAGATCCAGCGATTAATAATGTTTGAATTCTCCTTAGGGACAGCCTCCTCTAGAGAAAGCCCCTGGTCCAGATTCATCAAGATAAACCTGGAGGCATTCCAGATCTTATTGGCAAAATTCCTTCCCTGCTCGAATCTTTCTTTGGATAAGAATATGTCCTGGCCCTGGGCGGTTATGGAAATAAGGCTGAAGCGCAGCGCGTCTACGCCGTATTCATTTATGATGTCCAGAGGGTCAATAACATTGCCTAAAGATTTGGACATCTTTTTGCCTTCAATATCGCGCACTGTACCATGGATATAAACATCCTTAAAGGGGATGTCTTTCATAAATTCCATGCCAGCCATGATCATGCGCGCGACCCAAAAGAAAATGATCTCCGGCGCGGTCACTAAGACCGAGGTAGGATAAAAATATTTCAAATCTTCTTTAGGGGCAGCTCCCCTGCCTGCCGGCAGGCAGGCCTTCAGGGACAGTCCCTCTGGCCAGTAAAACGCGGCAAAAGGCCATAGCCAGCTTGAAAACCAGGTATCCAGGACATCCGCGTCCTGATAGATATCCGCTGAACCGCAATCCGGGCATTTTTCAGGCTTCAGGCGGGATACAATTATACCTTTCTTGCCCTGATTACAACAATCTTTACAGTAGTAGACAGGCAGGCGATGGCCCCACCAGATCTGCCTGGATATACACCAATCCTGGATATTATCCATCCAATTAAGATAAACTTTAGTCCAGCGTTTGGGGAAAAATTTGATCTTTCCTTTTTTGACCGCTTCTATTGCCGGTTTTGCCAGCGGCTGCATCTTTACAAACCATTGTTCTGAAAAATACGGTTCAATTATAGTGTGGCAGCGGTAACAATGTCCGGCGGATAAGGTATGAGGTTCTATTTTCTCAAGCAGGCCCTTGCCTTCCAGGTTCTCTAGGATAACTTTTCTTGCCTCAAATCTGTCCAGGCCTTTGTAATTGCCGGCGTTCTCATTCATGCCTCCGCGGGGGTCCAGCACATTTACAAACTCCAAGCCGTGTTTCTTGCCTAAGGCGTAATCATTGGGGTCGTGAGCGGGAGTTACCTTGACCGCGCCGGTGCCGAATTCCATATCCACCATACTATCCGCGATTATTTTTATTTCTTTATTAACTAAAGGCAAAATCAGGATTTTACCGACAAGCTTTTTATAACGTTTATCTTTAGGATTGACCGCTACAGCGGTGTCACCCAGCATTGTTTCGGGGCGGGTAGTAGCGACTACTATAAATTCAGGAGCTGTTCCCATAGGAAACTGCCCCGGCTTAAGCGGATACTTTAAATAATACAAATTGCCCTGTATTTCATGATGAGGAGCTTCTTCATCTGAAAGGGCGGTTTGACAGCGCGGGCACCAGTTAATAATATAATTACCTCTATATATTAGATCTTTCTCGTAAAGCCTTACAAATACTTCAATCACCGCCCGGGAATATTCTTCGTCCATGGTAAACCGGGCCCTTGCCCAGTCACAGGAAGCGCCCAACTTTCTTAATTGGCGCGTAATAGTCGAGCCGTATTGTTCTTTCCATTCCCATACCTTCTTGATAAATTTATCTCTGCCTAAATCCTGGCGTTTAAGCCCTCCCTTGGCAATTGATCTTTCTACTACGTTTTGCGTGGCAATACCGGCATGGTCAGTTCCCGGCATCCAAAGGGATCTTTCGCCTTTCATGCGGTGATAACGGATAAGTATATCCTGAATAGTGTTGTTTAAGGCATGGCCCATATGTAATATCCCGGTTACATTCGGGGGAGGCATAACTATAGAGAAGGGTTTCTTGGCAGGATCGGGCTTCGCGGAGAAAAGATCCTTTTCTTCCCAGATCTTATACCACTTATCTTCTGTGTCTTTGGGATTATAGCGGGATGGAATATCCATTTAATTTATAACCGCGGCTGCCTGCTTTGGTCTTTTAACAGTTTGTACTCTACGCTGTCTACCAAGGCCTGCCAACTGGCTTCAATGATGTTCCCTGAAACTCCGATAGTATTCCAGGTATCTGTTTCATCCTGGGACTGAATAAGCACGCGCACTCTGGCGGCAGTGCCGGTTTTCTCATCCAGCACGCGCACTTTAAAATCCGAAAGGTGCATCTTGGTTAACGCGGGATAAAAATCCTTTAATGCTTTGCGCAAGGCATTATCCAAAGCGTTAACCGGGCCATCGCCCTCGGCGGCAGTATGTTCTTTAACCCCTTTCACCTTTAGCTTAATGATCGCCTCTGAGGTTATTTCCCGGTTTGATTGCTTCTCTATCACCACGCGGAAACCCTCTAGTTCAAAAAATCTATCATATTTCTTTAACGCTTTTTTCATGAGCAGCTCAAAAGATGCTTCTGCCGCTTCGAAATGGTATCCTTTATGTTCAAGCGCCTGTATAAGCTTTAAGATCTTTTTTGTTTTAGGATTATCCCTGCTCAAATCTAATTCCAGGTCTTTGGCGCGGCTTAATATTCCGGTCTTCCCGGCTAATTCGGAGACCAGGACCCTGCGGCGGTTCCCTACAAGCTCTGGATTGATATGTTCGTACGATTTAGAATTCTTCATTACGGCGTTAATGTGCATTCCGCCTTTATGCGCGAAACTGGATAAGCCTGTGTAAGGCTGGTCGTCTTTCTGCTTCATATTGCTTATTTCGCTGATAAAATGAGATACGCTGGTTAATTCTTTTAACCGCTCATCGCTGATACAATCTATACCCATTTTTAATTTAAGATTGGCAATGGTTGGAATTAGATCGGCATTGCCGCAGCGTTCGCCATAACCGTTGATCGTACCCTGGACCATGCCCGCTCCCGCTTCAACCGCGGCAATAGTATTTGCTACAGCCAGGCCCGCATCGTTATGGCAATGGATACCTAAGCAGGCATTTATCCGCGGCCGGATCTTTTTAATGACGCTGGTGACCTCTGAAGTAAGCGTCCCGCCGTTAGTATCGCATAAGACTATAGCTTTAGCGCCGGCTTTGCAAGCGGCTAATAAACATTTTAAACTGTATTCTTTATTCGCGTTATAAGCGTCAAAGAAATGCTCGGCATCATAAAATACCGTAAGGCCTTTAGAAACCAGGAAGCCTATGGTATCCTTGATCATGTTAAGGTTTTCATCAAGAGTTGTTTTTAAGACGTCCTTAACGTGCATATCCCAGGTTTTTCCCACAATAGCTACAGTCCCTACTTTAGATTCTATGAGGGCTTTCATATTGCTGTCTTGCGCGGCTTTAGTATGAGGCCGGCGGGTCATACTAAAACCAACGAGCTGGCTGTTTTTAAGCGGCTTTCTGGCCATCTTTAAATAAAATTCCATGTCTTTGGGATTAGAGCCTGGCCAGCCTCCCTCGATATAATGTATGCCCAGCGCGTCTAATTCCCGGGCGATCCGGATCTTATCCGTAACAGAATAAGATATACCTTCCCCTTGCGCGCCGTCACGCAGAGTCGTATCGTATAATTTTACCCCGCTGGAAATAGGGGAGTTGGTTTTAGGCATATAATCCTCCCTGTTTATTTTCCCAAGCCGAATTTTTCATGTAATGCCTTTACTGCCGCTTCCACGTACTTATTCTTTATGATACAGGATATGCTTATATCAGAAGTGGAGATCATTTCAATATTGATCTTGTTTTTAGCAAGGGTGCCAAACATGGTGGCCGCGACCCCTGAATGGGCCCTCATGCCTACACCGACTACGGAAATACGCGCTATATCCCCGTCTTCCAGCACTTCTCCTGCTTTGATGCGCGTAGCGACCTTCTTAGTAAGCCTTGTTGTTTTTAAGGCCTCTGATTTAGCCACGGTAAATGATATATCCGTCTGGCGTAGATGGCTTACGTTTTGCACGATCATATCAATATTTATACCGGCGCCGGCCAGCTCCTGGAATATGGTTGCCGCGACTCCCGGGCGGTCAGGAACATCACAAATCGTAATTTTAGCTTCACTCCTATTTAAAGTTACGGCACTTACAACCACGTCTTCCATTCTTTTGACCTCCTTGATGATCAGGGTTCCCGGCTTATCGGAAAATGATGAGCGCACATACACAGGCACGTTAAATTTTTTCGCTACTTCAATGGAGCGCGCCTGCATGACCTGCGCCCCTAGTGAAGCCATCTCCAGCATTTCGTCATAAGTGATCTCTTTAATCTTTTTGGCCCTGGGTTCTATGCGGGGATCAGCAGTATAGATGCCTTCCACATCGGTATATATTTCGCATTCTTTGGCGGATAGCTCTTTGGCCAAGGCTACCGCGGTCAGGTCTGAGCCGCCGCGGCCTAAAGTAGTAATATCCTGCTTTAATGTTACACCCTGGAATCCGGCTACAATAACGATCCTGCCTTTATCCAGCTCTTCTTTTATTTTATCGGCGTTTATTTTGATGATGCGGGCGCGGGTATGGCTTGCGTCGGTAATGATCCCTACCTGGGCACCCGTAAAAGATATGGCTTCAAACCCCATCTTTTGTATTGCCATGGCAAGCAATGCCACGGAAACCTGCTCTCCCGTAGATAACAACATATCCATTTCGCGTTCAGACGGCAAGGGATTTATTCCATTCGCCAGTTTAATTAATTCATCGGTAGTGTCTCCCAGCGCGGAAACCACCACTACCAGGTCATAACCTTTCTTTTTATAGCTGACTACTCTTTTTGCCACGTTTTTTATACGTTCTACGTTAGCTACTGATGAACCGCCGAATTTCTGGACGACCAACCCCTTACGCATATATTTCTCCTTACAGATTAATTTAACCGTTAGAGGTATTAATAAAATACCCCATTAATTCAGGACCCTTTTCAAAACAAAGGCTGGATTTCTCCGCCTCTTTCTCGCTGTAGTTTAAAAAGCCTTTTGCTATGATATCCTTGCCGAACATCCCGAAAAGTACCGGTTCAGCCGTGTGTGTTTTAACCGAAACAGGCGTGGCGTGATCCGGTAAAACCAGTATCCGGAAATTCTTCTTTCGTTTAAAAGCATTTAATATCGTGCCTACGACCAATTGGTCAAATCTTTCTATCGCGGATATTTTCTCCCTAAGGTCTCCGTTATGGCCGGCTTCATCAGGGGCTTCTACGTGCACGAATACGAAATCTTTGTCTTCAAGCGATTTTAACGCCGCCCTGGCCTTGCCTTCGTAATCGGTATCATAATATCCGGTTGCCCCCGGAACGTTTATTACTTCCAGGCCGAGGATCCTGCCCAAGCCTTTTATTAAGTCAACCGCCGATATGACGCTGCCTTTCAGGCCGTATTTCTCCTTGAATTTAGGCATAACCGGTTTCTTTCCCTGCCCCCACAGCCAGATCATATTTGCCGGATTTTCTTTCAGGTCTATTCTTACCAGGTTTATTTCATGATTTTCCAAGACCTTGCGCGACTCCTCCATCAGTTTTATTATGGCCCCGGCGCCGTCTCCCTCAGGCAGGTTAGCGGATATACTTTGTCCGGTGATATCATGGGGCGGTTTACATTTTAAACCGTCAAGACGATGGTCCTGTTCTTTTTTTATCAACATTAAATGCCGGTAGCTGACCCCCGGGAAGAATTTGATCCAGTCCGTACCCAGGCTTTTATCAATAAACCTTATCAGGATCTCGGCTTCTTTCGAGCTTATATGGCCCGCGCTATAATCTACGAGAGTATCTCCGGAAGCCGTAACCAAGTTACAGCGGAAAGCGACCTCATTTTCCTTCAGGTCTATGCCTAAATTTGCCGCCTCTAGGGGGCCCCTGCCGGTATAAAACTGCTGCGGATCATAACCAAGAATAGAAATATTGGCAACGTCTGAGGCAGGGCTCATTCCTTTGGGTATTGTCCTTACGCGGCCCAGTATGCCATGTTTAGCGATAAAATCCATATTTGGAGTCCGGCCAGCCTCTAGAGGCGTGCGATCACTTAACTCTTTTATGGGGTAATCCGCCATTCCATCGCCAACTAAGACTATATATTTCATAAAGTATTTAGAATTTTACCTCTGGAACTGTTTTAGCCTTTTCTTCCGCCTTGAAATATTCCGTGGCAGTTTTATATCCAAACATACCGGCAACAATATTACCGGGAAAACTCCTTACCGTAATATTATACTCCCTGACCGCCTCATTATAACGCATCCTTTCTACTGCTATGCGGTTTTCTGTACCCGCTAACTCATCCGAGAGTTTCAAGAATGTCTGGTCAGCTTTTAGATTAGGATAATTCTCTACTACTAAAAGAAGCCGCGCTAATGCCGCGTCAGTGCTTGAGGCAGCTTTTACTTTTTCTTCTACGTTACCGGCCTTTGCCCATTGCGAACGCGCGTTGACAATATCTTCAAGCAGGTTCTTCTCGTGAGCCGCGTAGCCTTTTACGGTATTAACCAGGTTAGGTATCAGATCATTGCGCCTTTGTAACTGGTTATCTACCTGTGCCCATTTAGCAGTGATAGTTTCATTCTTTGCGACTATCCCGTTATAGGTCAAAGTAAAAGATATGATTACTAATAATATTACTACCGCAGATATTACTAAGAATTTCTTCATTGTTCCTCCTGTTTAGAATCCCCCGCCCGCTCCGCCGCCTCCACCCCCTCCTCCGCCAAAACCCCCGCCTCCGAAACCGCCGCCGCCAAATCCTCCCCCGCCTCCGTAGGTCCCCCCATAGTAACCCCAACCGTCACGGTAATGGCGCCCGTCCTTTCTTTGTATGCTTGATACTAAAACCGGCAAACCTATCGCGAATAAGAAGAAAATTATGGGGAGTATGGAATTTTTAGCCGTCTCGTTTTCTGCCGGCGTTTCTTTAAATCCCTCTAACGCTGTTAAACTAACGTTGGCATCTCTGGCTATAACTTGAGAGATCTTAAGTACCCCCCGGTATAACCCCTGTCCGTATTTACTTTCCTTAAAATCAGGCACCATATAATTTCTGCCGATTTCACCGCAAAGTCCGTCAGGCAGGATACCTTCTAAGCCATAGCCGGTTTCAATACGCCAACGCCTTTCTTTAACGGCTAAAAGCACTAAGACGCCGTTATCCTTACCCTTCTTACCCGGTTTCCAGCTATCAAAGAGCATTCTGGCGTATTCGGTTTCTCCGTATGGAGAGATTGAATACGTAGTTACCACCGCTATCTCAGCGGTAGTCTTTTGCTCTAACTCATCGATCAAAGAGGCCAGCTTTTCTTTATACTCAGGGCTGATAACGCCCGCAAAGTCATTTATCCTGCCCTGAGGTGAAGGAATATCCGCCGCGTAAACAAACAGCGTCAGGGACTGGAAAAGAAGCAGGAAGCATATCTTACGCATTAAAACGTATCTATAAAATTGGTTATTTCTTCTACGTCTTTTACGAAATTAACGAATAACCGCTTGGCCTCTTTAGCGTTTAATTTTACTTGTTTATTTTTTGCCGCCAGTATCTTTTCCCAGGCGGCCTTATCGATCTGGAATTCCGCCTCCAGGTCTTTTAAGATATCCTGTTTTAAATAAGGCGGCTGCCTGCCTTTTATCCTTAAGACGTTCCTTAATATGTGCGTGATTGAAGTAAAGGCCTTCAATAATGACGCGGAAAGCTGTCCTGCGCTTTCACTATTTCTTAGATAGCATTGTTTTAAGGCGATAATTTTTGCCTTTAACTCTTGTTCGCATTGAAATCTTAAGTTCCTGGTATCAATAGTAATATTCTTCAGCGCGTCGCTTCCGGATAAAACCGTATAATTCTCTTTCATATCCAGGAATTCAATAGGAAAAACGTCGTTTGAACTCCGGATATAGCTTTCACTAAGGAACAACGGATGGATTAATCTAAACCTTCGTTTATTGATCAGCCCTGAAGCCCTTGCTAAATTATCCAAGTCAGCATTTTTTAAGACCACCAGGACGTTTAGATTAGAATGTTTATTAATAAATTCTCCGCTTGCCGCGCTCCCGTATAAGATAACGGAAACCAGGTTATCTTTATAGATATTCTCTATATTCAGCGTAAAATCCTGGGATATGTTTTGCAATTCTTTATTTAATCCGGGGTCCGGCATAGGTTTTTTTGGATTTCCTTGATCAATGTTTTAACTAAGGTGCTCTTTGAACATATCAACCCTGAAACTTTATTTTGGTTTACTATATAGGCGTTATAACGGCCGCGACAGGAGGTATTAGCGACTACCAAGTCTGCCCTGGAATGGCGCATAAGGGCCCTGGCTTTATTAATCAGCCCGGTTCCGGATGACCGCGGTTCAAATTTAAAGCCCACCAGGAATAAAGAACTATCGATCTTTTTTATCGAGTCTATTATTTTTGGTGTGGGTGTCAAAGTAATGCTCCATTGTTTTATACCGGACTCTATTTTTTTATTACGGCAACCCTTGGGCTTATAGTCAGAAACTGCCGCGCAATGTATCAGGATATCGTAGTGTTTATGTCCGAGCTCTTTTTCTACTAAGTTCTTTAGATCATCAAAGAACTTAAAGCGGATTATCCTGATGTTTTTATTTGAATAACAGAATCCTGCCAGCCCTAATAGCAGGGTAACTTTAGCTCCCGCGCCCTGCAGCCGCTCTGCCAATAAAATCCCGGTTTCACCGGTAGATACATTGCTAATTACTCTGACCGTATCTATAGGAACCGATGTGGGCCCCGCGGTTATCAAAATTCTTTTATTCTTTAGATTCATACCTGCGTTTTGCCTGCAGAATTAATATCCGATCTCTCTTAATACCGCCTTCAGATCTACTTTCACGGTTTTTGGTTCTTTTACGGTTTTTATAGCCCTGTCCGGGTCTTTTAAGCCGTGGCCGGTCAATATGCAGACTATTTTAGTGATCTGCGATTTAGAGCTCTTAACCCGCGATCTCTGGAAATAACCGCTTCTGACTAAATTTAGCAATCCGGCGACTGAAGCTGCGGAGGCTGGTTCGACAAAAACGCCTTCCTTCGCGGCTAATAATTTGTAAGCGTCGATTATCTGTCGGTCTGAAACCATGTCGATTAAACCCTTGGATTCATCGCGGGCTTTCTCCGCCTGCTTCCAGCTTGCCGGATTTCCAATGCGTATAGCGGTAGCTAGGGTTTTTGGATCCTTTATAGGATGCCCTCTGACGATCGGAGCTGAACCTTGGGCTTGAAAACCTAACATCCTGGGTAGTTTCTTTGTTTTTCCTTCTTTAAAGTACTCTTTATATCCTTTCCAATAAGCGGTAATATTCCCGGCGTTTCCGACAGGCATAACCTGGAAATCAGGCGCGCTGCCTAAACTATCGCAGATCTCAAAGCTCGCGGTCTTCTGGCCCTCGATGCGGTAAGGATTTAAGGAATTGACCAGCGTTATCGGGTATTTTCGCGCGATTTCCTTTACCAGGGTTAAAGCCGCGTCAAAATTACCATCCACGGCTAAAACAACCGCGCCGTGGATTAACGCCTGGCTGAGCTTGCCTAAGGCGATCGCTCCGCTGGGAATAAGGACTACGCATTTAATTCCCGCTTTGGCAGCGTAGGCTGCTGCTGAAGCGGAAGTGTTTCCCGTAGAGGCGCATATTACGGCAGCCGAGCCCTCTTCGCGGGCTTTTGAAATAGCCAATGTCATGCCCCTGTCCTTAAAAGAACCGGTGGGATTTAGGCCTTCATATTTTAGATAAACCTCGGTATTTTTTCCGGCTAATTGGCTCAAGGAAGAAGCGTATATCAAAGGAGTGTTGCCTTCCTGCAATGTAATTATGGGCGTTTTGTTGGTTACTGGCAGGTATTTTTTATACCTTTCAATTATGCCTTTGGGTATTTTCATACTTCCTCTATCTTTATGGCCACCGCTTTTTCTTTTATCGCCTCAATCCGGCCTATTTCTTCCAGTGCCTGGCGTAAATTCTTCTCTTTTGCTTCGTGTATTATCATTACGATCGGCACAACCTGTTCCTCGCATCTTTCCTTTTGCGTAACAGAGGCGATACTGATCCCGGATTTAGCCAGGATCCCGGCGATTTTAGCTAATACGCCGGGTTTATCTACAGCCATAAAACGGATATAATAGCGGCTCTTGAAATCATCGGGCTTCCACAATTTCTTTATAGATTTATCCGGCATTATATTTAAAGTCGGCCTGAAAAGCCCGGCTTTAATATCCTGGGTTAGATCTATAATATCCGCGACTACGGCGGAAGCAGCCGACATCTGCCCGGCGCCCGGGCCATAAAACAAGAGATCACCCGCAAGATCACTGGATACGTATATAGCATTAAAGACCCCGGATACCGACGATAGTAAATGGGTTTTTGGTATAAGAGTAGGATGCACTCTTACTTCCAATCCTTCGCCTTCTTTTTTAGCTATAGCCAGTAATTTTATTTCAAAACCCATTTCTTTCGCGTAATGGACGTCGGATAGCGATATACTGGAAATGCCTTCAATAAAGACATCATCTAAGTTTACAAATTTTCCGAAACACAGGTAAGTAAGTAAGATCAATTTGTGCGCGGAATCAATGCCTTTAATATCCAAAGAGGGGTCTTTTTCCGCGAAACCTTTTGCTTTAGCTTCCCTTAAGGCATGGTCAAATGCGCAGTTAGTACCGGACATCAGGGATAATATGAAATTAGAAGTGCCGTTTAAGATACCGAATACGCTGTTAAACCGGTTAGCGACCAATCCTTCGCGCAGGGATTTTATGATGGGAATGCCCGCGCCTACTGATGCCTCAAAATATATATTTCTTCCTCTGTCTGCCGCTTCGGCAAATAATTCCTGCCCTTCCTGGGCGAGAAGCGCTTTATTCGCCGTAACGATATTCTTGCCTTTTTTTAATGCCGCGGTTATATAATCCTTTGCCGGGTGTATTCCGCCCATTAACTCTACGACAATATCTATATGGGGATCATTAATGATCTCAGAGGCATCCCTGCTAAGCAGTTGCTTATCCACGCTGATGTTCCTCTTAGAAACAATATCCTTATCGCAGATCTTCTTGATATTTATCTCCAGGCCTATTTTCTCGGATAGAAAAGCCTTCTTATCGCGCAGTATCTTAATAACCCCCGAGCCGACATTGCCGAACCCGATGAGCCCTAAATTTATCTTCCTCATGCGCTATCCTTTCTTTAAATAATAATCTACGGTCTCGTTTATAACTTTTTTATGCCTTTCGTCCATGCTTAAGAATGTGATCCTGGTGTCATAGATCAGGTTGCTGCTGATCTCTTTTGACTCTAATACCTTGGCGATCAGCATAATAGGATACGGGTCAAAAGGCAGGCGTATCTCTAAAGCAAGATGCGTACCCCGTTCAAATTTCCTGTTTGTAGTAAGCAGCATCCCGCCCAAGCCCACATTCTTTGTCTGGGATATATCCGTGTTGTTCATTTCGTCGAGTATACGGTAAGCTACAATGAAACGCCCGTTTATGCGGGGGAACCTGCGCCTTTCTGGTCCTGCGTATTTCATTTGGAGCCTCCTTATAAAATTTTATCGGGGAGGTGGGACTTGAACCCACGACCTTTTGAACCCCATTCAAACGCGCTAGCCAAACTGCGCTACTCCCCGTAAATCTTACTCCTCTTTTTTCTCCCTGGACAGCAAAGACTTAAGCGCTCCAAGAGGAGACTTATTCTTATAAAGAACGTTATAAATTTCCCTGGTTATGGGCATGTCTATTTTATATTTTAACCTTAGCGCGTACGCTGATTTTGTCGTAGGCACGCCTTCGGCTACCATTTGCATACGGGTTGTTATTTGTTTTAAGGTTTTTCCTTTTCCGATCTGCTCACCGACAAGCCTGTTCCTGCTATAAGGGCTGATACAGGTAGTTACTAGATCGCCTAATCCGCTTATTCCGCTAAAAGTATTCATTTCAGCGCCCATGGCATGCCCCAGCCTTGAAATTTCCGCCAGGCCGCGGGATAAAAGCGCTGCCTTGGAGTTTGTCCCAAAGCCCAGGCCGTCGGATATGCCGCAGGCAATGGCTATAATATTTTTAAGGCTGCCTCCCAGCTCTACGCCGGCGACATCAGCGCTTGTATAGATCCGAAACCTTTCGGTGGCAATTATATCCTGCAGAGTTTTTCTTAATTTCTTGTCTCCGGAGGCGATCACCGCTACAGCAGGAGCCTTACGCGCTACTTCACGGGCAATAGTAGGCCCGGAAAGCACCGCCAGCCTTACGCGGCCCAGCTCATCATGTATTATCTGCGATACTCTTTTAAGCGAACCTACCTCTATGCCCTTACTGGCGCTCAAAAACATTGTATTAGCGTAGTTACGATTAAGCCCCTTGATTTTTTTTAAGACTCCGCGTATATATTGTGAAGGCACTGCCAGGATCACCAATTCTTTTTGGCAAATAGCGCTCTTTAGGTCATGCGTGATTTCTATTCCCTTAGGGATCAATACGCCGGGCAGGAATTTTGTATTTACCCTTTTCTTCTTCATATGCGCGGCATAATCGGCAAACGCCCCCCAGATAGTTACATTAAACCCTTTATTATACAGGAGAACTGCCAGGGTTGTGCCCCAGCCGCCGTCGCCTAAAATAACAATATTGGTTTTTTTCATAATCGCAGAGAAACCGGATTCTGTTTATTTGTCCTGATCTTGGCCAGGTCCCAGGCGTAATCATAAAGATGCAGGCCTTTGCTTACAGCTATAATTTCGCCGTCGCCTACGCCGATCTCATCAGCCATAAATTGTTTTACTAATTGCAGTCCCCCTAAATTAGAGGGAAATCCTCCCCAGAGATCCCAGGAACGAAAATATAAGATAAAGTGCAGTTTACCGTAGCGCACCCTGGTGTCTATAAGCCTGAGGCAAGGAGGGTCAGCCAGTGTTATATCAGAGGGCATCCCGATCTCCATTATCGCCTGATTTGTGCCAGACCCTTGCGTTTTGTAGATTTTTATAACTTCTTCAACCTGGTTCACATTTAAAGGCATCTCCCTGGTCATTTCTTTGCCTTCAATGTTTTGTTTTATTTTTACCTTTGGTTCAACCAGCCTCTCGCCGTAAGTATAATCTTCTGTTTCGGTTTTTACTCCGGTAAGAAGATAATTCAGGTAACCCTGGATATATTCCATATCCGTAGGCGGCGGTATACTCATTCCGCTGGGAATTATCGGTATAATTTGATGCGCCGGTTTTTTTACCCGTAAGGTCAGAAGATCGAATTCCAGGCGCTTTTGCCCTTCGTAACTTCCCCGGGTTATCGTATAGACGTGGCCATGGTCAAGTATCTCTGATAAGCATTGAAACCAGGCATCATCTAAGTCAAAGGCATCAATAAACACCGGCTCCAGAAATTCTTTTTCTATCATAATTACTTGGAGCGGGAGAAGGGAATCGAACCCTCATATATAGCTTGGAAGGCTATTGTTCTACCACTGAACTACTCCCGCGCTACCTAGCGCGCACCGACACAATACCTATTAGCGTCGGGTGCTGCAAGATCAAGATGGTGGGCAGGAGAGGATTCGAACCTCTGAAGCACAAGTGCAGCAGATTTACAGTCTGCCCCCTTTGGCCACTTGGGTACCTACCCGTTACCTATTTGTCAAATGGAGCCGGCGAGAGGAATCGAACCCCCGACCCGCTGTTTACAAAACAGCTGCTCTACCGACTGAGCTACGCCGGCGTAGTACTTTACAGATCAATTACTTAGTTGCCTTTTTTATCGCCTCAGGGATTTTATCAATAATATCTGAAGCGATCATGCCCATTTGGGTTTTTTCTTCTGCTGCCAGGTCACCCGCCAAACCGTGCAGATAAACAGCGTACTTTGCCGCCTCAAACGATCTTAATCCCTGCCCTAAGAATGCCCCGATTATCCCGGTTAACACATCACCGCTTCCAGCCGTAGCCATCCCGGGATTACCGGTTTTATTTATATATAAATTACCTTTGTGGTCAACTACAATGGTACGCTGGCCTTTTAAGACAAGAGTTACTTTATATGCCTTAGCGAAAGTCTTTGCGGCCTTCTCTCTATTCTCCTGGACCGTGTTTATAGCTACTCCCAATAACCTGGCCATTTCTCCCGGATGCGGCGTAAGTATTGTCTCCGGCTGGCTGTTATCGGTAACCGTTCGTAGGCTATTTAACCGTCCCGCTAACGCGTTAAGGCCATCCGCGTCTATTACCGCAGGTACTTCTCTTCTTGAGGCTGCTATTTTCCGCGCTAACCTTTGAGTTGATTTATCCTGGCTTAAGCCCGGCCCCATAATCAATACGTCGGCATTCTTTATAAAATCTTTTATCTTCTTATAACCGCCCAGGCTTAGTGCCCCTGAATGTGTTTCTTGTAAAGGCAAGGTCATTACTTCCGGTGGTTTTATCTTTAAGATCGGCTGGTTTAAACCTTTAGGTATCCCTAAAGTAATCATTCCCGCTCCGGAACGTAAAGCTGCTTTAGCGCATAATACCGCGGCGCCCGAGAATCTGGCTGATCCCGCTAAAATAAAAACATGGCCAAATTCGCCTTTATGTGCCTGCGCTTTCCTTTGTAACAATCGCGTTGGCAACCGCATAATTTTTTACATGAGAAATGGATATATATACGCCTACGCCCTTGCCTTTACCGTTTAATATTTTACAACAAGGTTTACCTTGCTTATCGTTTACGATCTGGACATCTTTCCAGTTTAATTCCGCGTCCCCTAAAGCTTTAAATATGGCTTCTTTAGCGGCAAACCTGCCCGCCAGATGCTGGTATAAACTGCCCCTGGTTTTGGCATTCTCCAATTCTTCTCCCGTAAATACGCGGTTTAAAAACAGGTCTCCCCATTTTTCCGCCGCCTGGCGCAGCCGCCTTACCTCGGTTATGTCAACGCCTGTCCCTAAGATCATATTATTTAATCAACGCTTTCATTTCTTTTACCGCCTGGCCTAAACCCGTTAATACCGCGCGGCAGACTATAGAATACCCGATATTCAATTCTTCTATTGCTTTTATACCTGTAACCCGGGATACATTATAATAATTTAATCCGTGCCCGGCGTTAACTCTAAGGCCTTTAGTTTTAGCATACTCTGCCGCTTTTTCCAACTGTTTGAAATATTTATCTTGTTCTCTCTTATTAGCGGCATCGGCATACCGGCCGGTATGTAACTCTATCATTCTGGCTCCGGTTTTTTTTGACGCGTCAATCTGGTTTTTATCCGGGTCTATAAACAAGCTTACGGTTATCCCCTGCTTTTCTAGCCTGGCTGAAACTTGTTTTATCCTGGCAAAATTGGATACTACATCCAAGCCGCCTTCGGTAGTCAGCTCCTGCCGTTTTTCCGGCACAAGCGTTGCCTGATCAGGCCTAACCTTACAAGCGATCTCCACTATTTCTCCGGAGACAGACATTTCTAAATTTAATCTTGTTTTAACTATTTCTTTTAAAATATAGAGGTCGCGTTCTTTTATATGCCGGCGGTCTTCCCTTAAATGCACGACTATTGATTCTGCCCCGCTGGCCTGGCAGACTAAGGCGGCAAATACAGGTTCAGGCTCAACACCTTTACGTATTTCCCTTAAAGTCGCGACATGGTCTATATTCACTCCCAATTTCGGCATTTTATAATTTTAATAATTGAACCTGGCGATCTCTTCCCTGATATAAAGCCAGACTACCATAGCTAAAACAAGAGAAATAAATTTAAGCCAGGGATGATAAGTAAATAAATGCAGTACCCTGTAACCGATGCTGATCTTTTTTTTGGCCATCTCTAAACGGACTCGATTTTCATAGCTTCTTTAATTTCAGAAACCAGTTCTTCCTGGCTAAGGTCTTTATGCAGCCTTCCTCTGTATACCAAAGATACATCCCGTCTTTCTTCGGAAACAATAATGATTATCGCGTCCGTTTCTTCGCTTAAGCCTAAGGCGGCCCTGTGCCTTGTGCCAAAGAGGCGGCTTAAGTCCTGGTTTTGCGTAAGCGGGAACAGGCAGCCCGCGGCGATGATGCGGCCATGCTGGACGATCAAACCCCCGTCATGAAGAGGGTTATTTGGCGTAAATACCGCCTCTATCAGATCCGAGGATACCCGCGCGTCAACCAATACGCCGCTTTCGATATATGGGGCTAAGGGGGTATTTTTTTCTATTGCTATCAACGCGCCAAGCTTATTTTTAGAGATATTTTCCGCTGCCCTGCCTATCTCTTGCAGAATGTTCTCTAATTCATCTTCCCTTAAATTCGCGCCAAACAGATGCCGTTGTCCTAACCGGGCCAAACCCTGCCTTATCTCCGGATGGAAGATGATCAAAATAGCTATTACTGATATGCCGAATAATTTTGTCAGCAGCCAATCGAGCACTATAAAATTTAATTTCTGGAACAAGAAAAAAGCAAGCAGCAGGACAATTATCCCCCGCAGGACCTGTATCGCGCGCGTACCCTCAAAGAAAAGCATAATATGATAAATGACTATCCACAAAATTAATATTTCAATTATTGATTTCCACATATAAGCCATGTCTAATGAGGGTATCGTACGTTTCTTATTTTTTCCAGGACCACTAACGCTTGTTTTACTTCCTTGACATCATGCACTCTTACTATATTAGCTCCGGATTCAGCCGCCAGGACACAGCTTGATACTGTGCCGATAGTTTGGCCCTGCATGCCTAGTATTTTCCTGATAAAAGCTTTCCGGGAAGTCCCTACTAATATAGGCCTGCCTAATACTTTAAATTCCCGGAGCCTTTTTAATATTTCTAAATTGTGGTCCGCTGATTTTCCAAAGCCTATACCCGGGTCAATAACGATCTTTTCTTTGCCTATTCCCGCCTCTTGCGCCCGATCTATGGCTTTATCCAAATAATCAGTGATCTCCTCTATCAAAGAACCGTATTTAAGATTTTTCTGCATAACCCGGGGATTGCCTCGCATATGCATAATAACTACCCCCGCCTTATACCGGGCAACCGCCTTTGCCATCTTAAGGTCTTTTAAGCCCGTAATGTCATTTACTATAACCGCGCCGTTTTCCAGGGCTTGCCTGGCAACTTCCGGTTTATAGGTATCCACGGAAATTGGCACAGGGATATTTTTACTCAGTATCTTTATAACAGGGACAATTCTTTTTAGCTCTTCTTTTACGGATACAGGCCTGGCGCCTGGCCGGCTGGATTCCCCTCCCACATCAATAATATCCGCCCCGTCTTTTACTAATCGCTTAACGCGTTTAACAATATTCGCGAGAGTTAACTTTCCTTGCCCTTTATACAACCCATCCCCGCTAAACGAATCCGGGGTAAGGTTAACAACCCCCATAATATGAGCGCGTTTGCCAACGTTCAGCTTATACCTGCCTATATTCAGCGCGAATTCTTCCCTCTGGTAATTATTTAGAATACGGATCAATGATTCGGCCAACTTATTTAAACCGAAGGGCTGCTTATTCAGTTTTTGGCTCAACCGGTTGAATTGGGAAAAATTGCCTATAAGCAGGCAGTTTGTTTTTTTTGTTCTGCCCGTTAACGCGTCCCGGGCCACAGCCGCGTCTCCACCCAAAGAAAGCATTTCTTGCTTTAATATGTTTGCCGTAATATTAGAAACAGAATCCAGTTTTATCAGGTAGGGGACCGCTTTGGGCAGCATAATTTCAATGCCATAAGGATCAACCCTTATTTCCCGCATTATTTGTTTTATGTCTTCTAGGCGACGTACCTGAAGTATACGCATCTAAAAACTTCTTTTAAGTGGTATCTTTTTTATCTATTCCCATACCCAGCAGGCGTTTTACTTCTTCGCCGTCTAAAACTTCTTTTTCCAAAAGCACTGCTGATAAAGCTTTCAACTTATCCAAATTCTGCTCTAATAGATCCCTTGCTTTTATATATGCTTCATCGAGTATCTTTTTTATCTCTTCATCAATGCGCCGCGCGGTTTCTTCGCTGTAGTTCTTTTCTTCCATGATATCGCGGCCTAAGAATATCAGGCCTTCGCGCCTGCCCAAAGTAACATTACCTAACTTTTCGGACATCCCAAACTGGGTAACCATGCGCCTGGCCATTTGCGTGGCAGACTCCAGGTCATTCTGGGCTCCCGTAGTAACTTCTTTCAAGCTTATTTCTTCGCTTGCCCTTCCGCTTAGCATTAGTATGATCTCCGCGGTTAATTCTTTTTTCGTCCAATAATGCCTGTCTTCAAGCGGCGGAGTAAAAGTATATCCGCCGGCAAGTCCGCGGGGGATTATAGAAACCTTCCTTACCGGGTTTACTTCCGGCAGAAGCAAAGACATCAAGGCATGGCCTGATTCATGCAGCGCGGTAATTTCTTTTTCTTTTTTAGATATGACATGGCTCTTTTTTTCAGGGCCCATCAATACCCGCTCTACTGATTTCTCAAAATCTATCATCTCTACCGTTTCTTTATTATGCCTGGCTCCCAGGAGAGCTGCCTCGTTGCAAAGATTAGCAAGGTCTGCGCCTGAGAAACCGGGAGTCTGGCTGGCGATAGATTTTAAGTCTACCGAGGGATCGAGCTTGATCTTACGCGTATGCACCTTAAGTATCTGTTCTCTGCCTTTAATATCAGGTAAGTTTACTATGATATGCCGGTCAAACCTGCCCGGCCGTAAGAGCGCGGGATCTAGCGTGTCGGGCCTGTTGGTCGCGGCAACCAGTATTAAGCCTTGATCTGTATCAAACCCGTCCATCTCCACTAAAAGGGCGTTGAGGGTTTGTTCCCGTTCATCATGCCCGCCGCCGATACCCGCGAAACGCAGGCGCCCCACAGCGTCTATTTCATCTATAAAAATAATAGCTCCTTTGCCCGATGTTTTACCGGCGCGCCGGCCTTGTTCAAATAGGTCCCTTACGCGGCTGGCCCCTACGCCGACAAACATCTCCACAAAATCCGAACCGCTGATCGAGAAAAACGGAACACTGGCTTCTCCCGCGACCGCCTTGGCGATCAATGTCTTGCCGCATCCGGGCGGGCCTACCAATAAAACGCCTTTGGGGATTTTACCGCCTAATTTCTGGAATTTCTTCGGGTCTTTTAAGAATTCGATGACTTCTTTAAGTTCCTCTTTGGCTTCGTCGACTCCGGCCACATCATTAAAGGTCACCTTTTCCCCTTCTCTTTCACTTTGCAGCTTTGGCCGCACCTTACCAAAAGACAAAACCTTATTCCCCATCTGCTCTCCCCGCGCGGCCATCATCCACCAGAAAAATATGAGCAGCAGTATAGGGCCTAAATTAAATATCAAGGCCGCCCAAAAAGTGCGCAACGGCTTAACTTCAAAATTCGATACATTCTGGCGGATCAGGTTCATTAACTCCTGATCATTATCGGGTATGGTCAGTTTGAATTTGGTATTATCCTTAAACTCCCCCTGAAGCTCATTCTCGGTTTTTATAAGTGATTTGATATTTTGAGGCTCACTTTTAAGCGTTTTGTAAAAGTCGCTGTAGATTATTTCTTTGGTTACGCTGTTGTTTAACAGATTCGGCAAAATAAACAGCAGGTAAAAGAAAAGGACCACCGCCAGCCACCCTAAAGGAAACCGTTTGAATACATTGTTCTTCTTAGACTTAGAAGATTTATTGTTTGGCATTTATTATCCTTCCTTTATCCTGTCAGAATATGCTATTGTTTTTACTCGCAGAAGGTTACTGACAAGGATTAGATTTTTAATTATATATTTAAATAATCCTAAAATCAAGCATTTTCAACGGGTTTTTCAACGGATAACGAACCTATCTTTGGTAGAAAAAAAGATGGGCCTTTTGTTTAATGACCGATATATCCCTGGGCAGGTCAACTATGGAATTTACCGGCCGGTTTGCGATTAAGTCTTCTATTTCTTTGATATGTTGAAAAGTTATCCTGCGGGTGTTGCCTTTTATGCCGGTTATGGCCTGCCTCAATATTAACCGCCGTATCGCAGGATGCAGGCTTGAGAGTTTCTTGAGGCTAAGCCTGGTTTTCATCCCTTTCATCCTTTTTTGGGCCATACCTTGTAAATAATCGTAATCGTAAGCCAGGCTCTGGGCCATAGCAGCCAGCACCTGTTTGATATTCTTATTGTATCCTTTTTCAAGCAGAGGCATCAGGTTATTCCTGATCCGGTTCCTGCAGTAAATATCTTCCAGGTTAGAAAGGTCAATGCGCGGCTTGATCCTTTTTTTCCTTAAGAATGCCTCTATTTCTTCACGGCTTATTTCTATTAAAGGCCTGACGATCTGGTAACCGGCGATATCTTTCTTTGGCAACATTGCCGATAATCCGTATAGGCCCGTGCCTCTTAAAATACGCATTAGCACGGTTTCAGCCTGGTCATCCAGATTATGCCCCAGCGCGATTTTTCTGGCTCCCGTGTCTCTGGCTGTCTTAAATAAAAAACCCAGGCGGGCATTCCTGCCGATCTCTTCAAGAGACCCTTTTTTAGCTATCTCCTTAATATTGATCCGTGCTGCGGTCATAGGTATTTTAAGTTTCTCACTCAGCCTTTCCACGAATTCCTTATCCTTAGAAGAATCCTTTCTTAACATATGGTCCAGATGCGCGATACGCAGAGTAATGCCTAATTCGCCTGTTAAGCTATTCAATAAATAAAGCAAGGTAACAGAATCAGGCCCGCCGGAAACCCCGACTACTATTTTTTCGCCTTTGTGTATCAGGCCGTATTTTTGGATCGTATCCGTTACTTTCTTTAAGATCATATTGGTATTAAAGCAAGGGCTTTTACGGAGGGGGATTAAATAGTGACGCTATTGCCAATACACAGGATTTCCTTAACGTTTCCATCATCGCCGATAATGGCTTTATTCGTCCATAAGATACGCACGCGTTCGCCGTTACTGCGCATATTCTCGTTCTCATTTGCGGAATGCTGCTCCGGATTATTCACAATGTCTTTTATGGTGCTTACTAAGTCTGATCCGGACAGGTCTTTTTCTGAGACGATCGTTCCGATAACGTTCTTACCCAGGACGTCCCCTTCTCGAAAACCAAAGAATCTTTGGGCAAACCGGTTGAAGAAAGTAATATCCCCTTTAGTATCCATGAGCAGGATAATACTGTTGGCGTTCTCTACTATCTGCCTATATCTCTCTTCGCTCGCCTTCAAAGCTTCTAGGTCCGCGATATACTTATGCGCCAAGAGCAATTCTGACAAAAGGTCTTCTTTGCTTTTATCTTTATTCTCCATAACGTTTTACTCTTTTTGTTAGAATTTTATCCTCAACTTCCAATAATCGGTATATTCGTCTTCTGAAACCTTGCCGTCCTTATCGGTATCTACCTCGTTAAGGTATTTTTTGAATTGTGCATCGGCTTCTTCCGGAGTAACTACTTGATCCTTATCCTTATCCGCTTCTTCCGACATTGGCGTATTATCCGCTTTCATTTCTTCCGCATCAAGTAGCCCGTTTTGATCCTTATCTAGCCGGTTAAAGAATTTCTCCTTTTCCGCCTCCATTTCGTCGGGAGTTATGAAACCGTCCTTATCAGTATCTATTTCCTGGAACTTCGCTTTTATCTGCTGCTCCCGTATTTCTTCAGGAGCCATAAAACCAACATTTTGCTGCGCAAACGCGTTGATACAACTAAATAGAATAATATAGAAAAATAAAACCCCTGTTTTAGCTGAATTCGCCATTTTTTTCTCCTCTCTAATAAGATAAAGTGGTGGCGGAGAGTGGATTTAAACCACCGACCAAGCGGGTATGAGCCGCGTGCTCTATCAGGCTGAGCTACTCCGCCGTCGCCAACCGAAGATTTATATTAGCATAAAACAGTTAAAAAGCAAGCTTATCGCCTTTTAATTAAACAACTTTTTTACGAAAAGCGCGTATCCTACAACTAAAGCGTTTAAACAAGTCAACAACACCACGGCTGCGGCGATATCCTTTATCAGCTTTATCCTGGTGCGGTATTTAGTGGTGAACATATTCATCAGCATCTCAATAGAAGTATTAAATATCTCTGCCATGAAAACCATGGTTATAGTAATAGAGAGACAGACGAGTTGGATCCCTTCCAAATGAAAACATAGCCCCAGGATGAATGTCGCTGCCCCGAATATGAAGATTATGCGCATATTGCGATGAAATAAGAATAAATAAATGATCCCCTTTACGGCAAATTGGAGGCTTTCTGCTATGCCGTGGAATTTAAAAATATGCCTCAAGATCTTTCTGCGTGTCATTTTTTGTATGCCTCTAAATACGAATCACAGTATATGTGTTTATTTAAAATCAGTTCAGAGGTAATTAAGGCGTCCATTAAAGCCTGATCCAGAGGGTCTAATATCGCCGCGTCCAGGCCAAAGCCGGCCGCTAAGGTAAGAAACGTGCGGTTGATCAGGCTCCTCAGGCAGGCGCCTTGTGAAACATTACTTAAGCCGACTATAGTTTTAGGGGAAGGATCAGAGATAATCTTAAATTCGCGTATGGATTCCAAAATGTCCTTCATCTGTGCCTGGGCGACATTTACCGGTAATACTATAGGGTCAAGGTAGAGGTCTTCAACGGGAAAACCTTTATCAATACAGCTGGCTACGATCGTAGCAGCCAATTCCAGGCGTTGGTCTTTATTCTGAGGTATGCCTTTAGCACTTATGGTCAATCCTATGAGCCTGGCATTATGTTCTCTTGCCATAGGCACTAAAATATCCAGTTTATCCGCATCGGCAGTGGTAGAATTAATAATTACTTTATTCCTGGCAACCTTAAACCCGGATTCAATGACCTGCGGTTTACTGGAATCCAGGGCCAAGGGTTTATCCGTTACTTCCTGTATAACCTCAACTAACCATTGGATATCGGAATCCGGCTGCCGGGAAGCAGGCCCGCAATTTATATCTAAAGCGTCAGCGCCTGATTTAACCTGGAGAAGCGCGCACTTCTGGATAACGGATTTATCCCGTTCCTTTATCGCCTTGCCGATATTTTGATACATACCATTGATCAATTCGCCGATTATAAACATTTTTAAATCCCCTATTTCATTAATTTATCTATATACTCATTAACTTTTTGGATTGCTTTGGGGTGGCGCATAACCAATAACTCCGCTCCTGCCTGAATTAAGGCAACCGAAGTAATTGTCTCCCATATTATGCCGCGCTCTGATTCAGGGCCCCAGGAGGGGAATTCTTCTTGAGCCGCCTTGGCTTCTTTGGCTCGCCAGCTTTCCTGTCCGGTAAAACATATAAACGGAGAGGCCACTGTTTTATCTCCTGATAATGCCGCAAGCCTAGCCCGCTCCATTATGGAATATGCGTACTCCAGGCCATAACCTAAGGCGCCGATAGTGGGGTTTATTACAATACGCTCCAGAGGCAGGTCCATATCTGAGATCAGGATATTCAACTGCTTGGCAATATTTATATCTATAGGCGATTCAGCGATAATATTGTGGCCGTCCGCTAATACCGCTGCAGCCAGTGTTTTATAATTATCCTGTACAGCGCTGCCAACTAAACATCTTTCTCCTTTAGCCGCTTCACAGCAGGCAGGCAATACCAGATTATCTTTAGCGTCATCTCCGCTGCCGAGGATAATTAGGGGCACACTTACTTTTTTTAATAATTGGCTTACCAGTTTTGCTTCCGCTTCAGGGCTTTTATCCCCGAAATCGGAATGCGCTCCCTGCAACCTTAAGCATAAGATCTGCGCTTTGTATTCCTTAACGCATTTTTCCGCTAAGGCCAGCGGGTCATTTAAGGCTGAGCCGTACCACTTTACTAATTCCTGCGGCCAATCAGCAGGCGGAATATCACAGATCTCAAAGGCGATAGAAGGCTTATTCGGTATGGCGCCTTCGTCAAACAAGAAAGGCAGCGCCTGCGCGCCGCCGATCTTAACGGTATGCGTTCGGCTGCCCCCTTCTTCTTTAGTAGCACCTATGGTTACTTCATAGACCCGGCCAGGCCATTTTTCTAACGCTAATTGCATTGCCATATCTTATCTCCTATTTTACGAAGAGCTATCAAGCTTGGCGAGTTTTCTTTCAGCTCCAGCAATGAATTCCCGCTTATACCGGCCTGCTCTATATGCTTATCCAGCGGCAGGAGCCCTAAATAATCCAAATCCAGGCTTTTTATTCTTTCTCTCTCAATTTCCTTATCACAACAATTTACGATCAAAAGGTTCTTTTTGGTTTTAATGCCTAATTCTTTGGCTAACCCGCTTATTCTCTCCGCCGCCCTTAACCCCGCGTACGTAGGGCTGGAAATAACTACTAAAGCATCGGCGCTTTTTGTGGTGCGCCGGGAAAAATGTTCAAGCCCCGCTTCATTATCCACGATAATATACTGGTAATCATTGATCAATTTACCCAGTATATTTCTTAAAATATTATTGACATAGCAATAGCAGCCCGGGCCTTCCGGCCTGCCCATGGTTAAGACATCAAAACCATTGCCTTCTATGATCGTAGTCTGGACCTGGTATTCAATGAACCTGTCCTTAGGCATGCCGGAGGGTATTTTCTCCGGATGAGCGGTAATATCGTCTAAAATGCTTCCTATAGTTTCTTTTGATTCCAACCCCAGCGATTCACAAAGATTACTATTGGGGTCAGCATCCACCGCTAATATAGAACCCAGTTTTTTTTCTTTAATTATCCTTACCAATAACGCGGCAATCGTAGTCTTGCCGGTGCCGCCTTTACCAGCTAAGGCAATAACGTATCCCATTAAAGATCAACGCTGGGAAAACGCGATAAGTCCGTGTGCGGAAAAAACAGGGCCGCCACATACTCATCCATGTATCCCGGCTCAACTGATAATTCCAGATAAGTGATCTTCCCTGCTATTCTTTCCGCTTCTTTCATCGCCTGGTTAGAAATAAGCATCGCGCGCGCTCCCGCTAGAGCGCTGTTACCGATAAAAAAGAACCTTGTCCTGTCTAGGTCCGGAAGTAATCCTATTCTAATCGCGCTGCTTATATCCAGATAAGTTCCAAATCCTCCGGCGATGAAGAATTTCTTTATTTGGGATAAGTTCAGATCCATGCGCTTAGCCAATATAGAGACCGCGGAATAAATAGCGGCTTTAGCGCACTTTAAGTTTTCAATGTCAGCTTCTGTAATAACTATATCGGCATCTGTCCCGGATTCTTCTTTAAACACGGCCACGAATTCCCTGTTTTCCTTCCCGCCGCGGACGCGCTTATGCCCTATTCCTTTTATTTTACCGTTCTTGTCAAGTAAGCCGCAGGATAACATCGAAGCCAGCATCTCAATATACCCCGAACCACATATTCCTCGCGGTTTAGCTCCTTCGATCGTGTTGAAATCTACGCTAAGGTCCTTAGGATGAATTTTTATCTTCTGGATCGCTCCGCGGCTGGCGCGCATGCCGCAGGTAAGCCCGCTTCCTTCAAAAGCGGGGCCGGCAGAAGCGGCGGCAGCCACAAAGAAATCTTTATTTCCCAATACGATCTCCCCGTTTGTCCCTATGTCTATCAGGATACTTAGGTCTTCTTCCTTATACAGGCCGCTTGACAACACCCCGGCGGTTGTGTCTCCTCCAATATAGCTGGAGACCCCCGGGACACATGATAAAAGCCCACGGGGGTTTATATTTATGCCTGCTTCCGCGGCGCGAACAACAGGCAGAAAATTACCCGTAGGCACATAAGGTTCCCTTCTGATATATGTCGGGTCAATATTCAACAGAAGGTGGATCATCGTAGTATTACCCGCGCATAATACGCAGGCAACATCCTTGAGGTCTACACTGTGCTCCCGCGTCAATTCCATTATTATCTGGTTCATCGTGTAGGTTACGGCATTATGCAGTTTATCCAGGCCGTTTTCTTCTTTGGCATAGATGATCCGCGTAATTACATCACTGCCGAAACTTGCCTGTTTGTTGTAAGCTGCCTTTGTCCCCAGGATCTTTTTGTTATTTAAGTCTATCAACTGCCCTGAAATTGTGGTAGTGCCGATATCAAAAGCAAGGCCGAGATTATTGCCTGATGTATCCGCCGGTTCAATAAAGACGATCTCTACCGTATCGTTTCTTTTGCCTAAAGTAACCGTGACTTTCCAGTCAGAGTCTCTTAATAATTCGCCAAGCTGCCTGATATTGCTTAATCCTGTCTGCATAGACGGTATGTCTACGGTTTTACGGATCTCGCGGTATAATCTCTCCAGGTCGCTTATTCTATCATTAAGGTCCGGTTGGGGAATTTCCAGATAAAGTTTTGTAGCCAATGGAGAATGGGTAAAGCCTCCTGTTTCTTTGGGTGAGACCGGATCAATTTCTTCGGCTTCGGAATATAGGCCTTTAAGCCTTTTTTCCAATTCCTCCGGGCTTATCGAACCAAAAGTTAATCTCGATTGCGGAGGGATTTCTACTTCCAGATCACTATGTATGGTTGTCAGGCAGGAAAGATAAACATGATTATTTTTCTCTTCCTGGGTTACGGAAACGTTTGGCTGGGTAATAACCTTACCTTTCTTAACGATAACTTTGCATTTGCCGCAGACGCCATCTCCTCCGCAAACGGCATTTATATAAACTCCACAGGAAATGGCGGCAGAAAGAATAGCCGTATCCTTCTCTACCGTTATACTTTTATTATCCGGATAAAATGTAACCTTGAATTTTTCCATGTTACAAATTCTTCAAGAACGCCGGTATGCCGGCCGCCTCTTTAGGTCCGACAGTTACTTGCCAGCCGGATTTTTCTTCCAGGTCTCCGCTCATTACCGCTACATATCCGGGAATGATCAGCCTTTTGTGCGAAACCGAGCTGCCGATCCCGGATTTATTTATAAAATCGGTGATTTTATCCGGAGTAAACTTCTCCGCTGCCCAGGCAGTAAGCACTGACATGCCTTCTGTATCAATAGTTAAGATATGCGCGGGCACCTTGCTTGCTTCTACCTCGCCTAAGACAGTATAATAAGTAAGGGAGAAATTAGTGGTAACTAATACGGGAGATCTTTCATTTGCCTGTCCGACAGGATAAAGTTTCGGTTCGATCTGCAATGGTTTCTGCGGGTCAGTATAGATATTCTGCCTTAAGGTCAAAAGCGACAAAACCTGCCAGGCCTCTATTCCTTCCATTAAAACAATCCCGGCGTATTTTGAAATATAAGTAGCGGCCTCCATCGCCTCCGTGTAAGGGTCTTGCCTGCCTACTATTACCAAAGCCGGATACCCCAGGCTGCGGTTTGATTTCTTAAGAGCCTGCCTTCTTATTTGAGTTAAATCCCGGATTTTCTCCGGAATAGGCTTTAATCCCGTATCCAGGACCAACTCGTTTACTCCTTGTTTATTTAACTCTTGGGTAAGATTAGAAATTGTTTCCAGGTCTTCCCCTGAAACTACCAACGGCACATTATAGGCGCTTGCCAGGCCGGCAATTAAAGCGGCATTATCTTTAGTCGCGCGGTAAATTAACGGCCTCCTATGTTTGGTTATTTCTAACGCCTGCCTCAACCCTTCCAGATCATCACTCATCAAAACAAGCGCTAAGGAAGTATTATCTGAAACTAACTTTACCGCTTCAACAAATCTTTTTACCCCCTTGTTCTGCCTTATCGCCACAAGATCCACATTAAGAAATTGCCCTATGCGTTCAAATCGCAGGTTGTTTATTCTTTCCAACCTCTGTTTTATTTCCAGGTCTCTTAAGCTGTCTTCAATAATAAAACCCAGGCCGCTGGGGTGATAGAATTTCTCTTCGTGGCGGAACATTACAGTTTCACTGCCGATCTCTAACTTATTTTCTCCCGCGCCGACAGAAACTAACTTTATAGGCGGAAGGCTGGATGCCTCTAATATTTTCTTCGCCTCCGCGCTTAAAAAAGGGCACTTGTCAATATTTACCGTTTTTTTAGCCAAGGCCATGGCAAAAGCAAGGCAGGTCGCGAATCCGCATTCGCGGCAATTAGTTTTAGGCAATAACTTATAAATATCTAATCCTGAAAGCGCCATGTTTATATAAACAGTTTTAAGGGGTCAGTATTATATAACTGTTTTGCTAATAATTCCGAATCTTTATGGGTTTGGGTTTTTTCTAACCTCTGTATAAGGGCTTTTCTTAACTTAAGGGTAACTTTTTTATATCCGGCAGGGCCTCGGAAATCTATTTTTATTTCGCGCCCATCCAATTTTCTAATATTTCCTTTGCCGTAAGTTGCTCCTGTGGATAGCTGCAAGCCGTCGATAAGGCAGGATTTTGGTTTCTTAAGAGCCCCCTGGACTATTACTTTTAAACCGAAATATTTCTTGCATCTTAATTTCTTTAAGGCCAGGAGGCCGGCTAAAATACCTAAAACCAGATATGGCCCTAAGTGCCCATGAAACTTTATCGCTTCTTTTAAGGTTATTCCACTCTTCATCGTATTATTTATTATTGATCAGGCTCGCCAGATACCCCGCGCCGAATCCGTTATCGATATTTACCGTCGCTACTCCCGGAGAGCAGCTGTTAAGCATGGTCAATAACGCGGAGAGTCCGCCGAAATTAGCGCCATAACCGCAGCTCGTAGGCACCGCGACCACAGGGCAGCTTACCAGCCCGCTTACCAAACTCGCTAAAGCCCCCTCCATCCCCGCGGCCACAATAACCACATGCGCTTTTTTCAGCATGTCCATATTCTTCATAAGGCGGTGTACGCCTGCCACTCCGACGTCGTAAAGTTTTATCGCGCGGTTACCCATTATTTCTAACGTGACAAACGCCTCTTCAGCTACGGGTATATCCGATGTCCCCGCGCACATAACTATAACCAGGCCTTTCTTTAGCTCTTTTTTTCTTTGTAAATAATAGCCTATCCGGGCCAAAACGTTATATTTTAACCGGGGGATCAATTTCTTAAGATACGCGAAGTTATCCTTGCTTAACCTGGTAAGCAATAAATCCTGTTTATTCTTTAGTAATTCCAGGGATATTTTCTTAAGATGCTCCCTGGATTTACCCGGGCAATATATTACCTCTGCCTGCCCTTTACGTTTTTGCCTGTCTGTATCGACCTTGGCAAAGCCTAAGTCGCAGAAACCTTTATTAGAAATCTTAGTACCCCCAGAATATGACGGCTAACAGTAAAATTATTATCAGGCTGGTTAAAATATAAAAATCATTAAAATAGCAGAAGTCGCTTAGCTTGTCTTTAAGCGGGTATCTTAGAGGGGTATCGGCTTTATGTAAAGAGGCTTTGCCTGATGATTTGTATTCCTGTACCTGATTCTTTTTGAACCTTAAATATATCCCGCCGATCTTATACGCGGGGATAGCTCCGCTTTCAGCTAAGTCTAAGACCTCTTTTTCTGAAATGCCTAAAATCAAAGAAACATCCCTTACGGTTAAAAGTTTTTCTTCTCTCATAAGTTTATCTTATCAGCCGCCTATTAGCTATTTTTCTATCTTGCCGGAGGCAACCCAGGAATCAATAGCCTTTCTTTCAAACTTCCAGTTGCTCCCTTCTTTATTCCCCGGCATCTTGCCTGAATTAGCCCATTCCATAATAGAATTCAAATCTACCTCCAGGTATCTGGCCAGTTCTTCAGGGTTTAAGAAATCATGGAGCATCAAACAGTTGCCTTCCAGTATAGCGCCTTCGGCAATATTCAATTTCGCCGGATACACATCGCCTTCAACTACCGCCGTAGGTAAAAGGGTCAGCCTTTCTTTGGCAGTCACTCTTCCCTTGACCTTGCCTCCGATAATGATATTGTCGCCTACAATATCGGCCACTACTATTGCCGTAGCACTGATGGTTAAATTACCCCTGGTTTCCAGGTCTCCTTCAAATTTGCCGTTGATACGTATGCTTACCGGATCCTTAAAAACCAGGCTTCCCTGCATCGCAGCATCAACATCAAGAATCTTCTCTTCCGATTTCTTCTTAAAAGCCATGGTATCACCACCTTTCTTCTTTGCCGAACATCCTTGTTTCTATGTGCCCTAAAAACAGAAGAACAACCAAAGACAGTATGGCAGTAAAAACTCCCGCTTTCCAGAATCCGCATCCTATGGCTAAACCAATCCCGGCGACCACCCAAAGGCTGGCGGCAGTAGTAAGCCCTTTTACGCCTTCTCTTGCCCTGATGATCGCGCCTGCTCCCAGAAAGCCGATACCGGTAATGACTCCGGCAGCGATACGCGCGGGATCCAGAGGGACCTGATCTTTATATATATCAAAAAGATACAACGATGTCAACATGATAAGGCAAGACCCGAGACAAACCAGAATATGGGTGCGCAGTCCCGCGGTGCGGCGGTGCCATTGGCGTTCAATGCCGATAAGCCCGCTTAAGAGCACAGATAACGTTAAGCGTAAGATTATCTGATTGTCCGTAAGCATGTTTACCTCCGATCTTCCTTAAGGCGAAGTATATTTTAGTCTAACTGGGCGGTCAAGCCCAAACCCGACCTGAAACCTTTCTTGAATAATTGATAGCCGAGCCCCGCTACCATTGCCGCGTTATCCATGCATAATTCTTTGGAAGGAAAGTAACATTCCCTGCCCGCGTCTTTAGCCGCCTCCCGGAGCGTTTCTCTTAATTTATTATTCGCCGCCACCCCTCCGCCGACAACTATCTTGTTTACTTTTTTTATTTTACAGGCCAATAAAGACTTTCTAATAAGCGCATCTACGACTGCTTTCTGAAAAGAAGCGGCAATGTCTTTTTTATCCGCGAGGCTTAATTGCCTGCCTTTAGTTAAATATAATACCGCGGTTTTTATTCCACTAAAACTGAAATCCAATTCTCCTTCGGTGCCTGAACAACGGAATTTTATTTTATTACTATCCCCTTCTTTGGCTAATTTCTCGATAATGGGGCCGCCCGGATACCCCAGCCCTAAGATCTTAGCCACTTTATCAAACGCCTCCCCGCAGGCGTCATCCCGAGCCTCTCCCAGGGTTTCCATCTTATCAAAATCCTTTACACAGAATAAACTCGTATGCCCCCCTGATACAACCAACGCTACAAAAGGAAACATTATAGCCTGCCTGTTTAGAAAATTAGCGTATATATGGCTGTAAACATGATTAACTCCCAGCAAAGGGACGCCTAAAGACAGGCTTACGGACTTCGCAAATGATATCCCCGTTAATAGAGAACCTAAAAGGCCAGGGCCGCTGGTAACGCTGACCATGCCGATACCTTTTAAAGTGACCCCCGATTCTTTTACGGCCGCCTCAGCTACTTCTGTTATCGTTTCCAATTGCATGCGGGAAGCTATTTCCGGGACAACCCCGCCATATTTCTTATGAAATGCCAGGCTTGAGCTTACCTTATTAGAAAGGACTTTCCTGCCATTCTCTACTACCGATACTGAAGTTTCGTCGCAAGATGTTTCAATCCCCAATACGTTCATCTCTTCAACCTCTTAGGAGCACCCTGTTTAATTACGTCTGAAACAAAAACCATCCTGTAGCCCTCTTTTTCTAATTCCGGGATCATTTCTTTTAATACCTCTAAAGTGGCCTTCCGGTCATGGCCAATGCCAATGGCATAGCCGTAAAATCCGGCCCTGGATTTTAATTTATAGATCTGCTGTTTTATATAAGCAGGTTCGCTTTTATTATCCAAAAACACGTCTCTTTTGGCAAAGCCCAGGCTTATTTTAGCGGCTAATTGAGAACAAACAGATTTGGAAGATACATAGCTATCCAAAAAATAAAGGCGCCTCTTCTTTAATTCCTTAAATATCGCCTCCATCGTGGCCGGGTCTTCTGTGGCACGCGAACCCATATGATTTGAAACCCCTTCGGCATAAACAATGCTGGATAGATCCTGCCTGAGGATACTTCTGATAGTTTCTTCATCCATGCTGGTTAAAATGGTATTTTTTTCCAACCCGTATTTCTCCTGTGGCTCCATCGGCAAATGCAGGATCACGTGATATCCCCGCGCGTGCAGCTCTTCAGCAGCCCTGCGCGAATACTCTAAATTCGGCAATACCGAACAGGTCAAGGGGCGCCTGATCTGCTCTAATACGCGCAGGTTATTCAAGTTATAGCCTAAATCATCAATAATAATGGCGATCCTTCCTTTTACAACAGCAGGGACCCTTACGGCTGCTTTTTTAGGCTTAGAGACGAGAAAAAATCCCAATACAATAATGATAAGTATCAGGATCCCTACAGCGATCTTGTATTTTGAGTCTTTTTTCATAACGGCGCGCTAGCTTTTAGTATCTTTGTAGAATTTAGCGGCCTTTAGAATATCCACGGCACGCATAAGTTGATTATCGGATTTATAATCAAAGGGTTTGTCGGGTTTATTGGGCTTTCCCGCCCTCACCTTTTTTTCTATTTCTTCGAATATTTCTTCCGGTTTTCCTGTTTTCTGTTCCTGACCCGCGGTAATCTCCTTTTGGGGTTCTTCCACGACGATATCCGGCTGGACACCCTTATTGTGTATTATCTGACCGAGCGGTGTGAAGTATTTACTCGTAGTCAGCCTTAGCGCTGAACCATCGCTTAAAGGTATAACTGTCTGTATAGAGCCTTTGCCGAATGACTTAGCACCTACGATTATGGCGCGCTTATAATCCTTGAGGCAGCCCGCGACTATTTCGCTTCCCGAAGCAGAGCCCTCGTTGATCAACACTGCCATGGGCATATTTATAATAGGATGATTCGAATGAGAGGAAAATTCCAGGTTTTGAGAAGATTGCCTGCCTTTGGTGTAGACAATCAACTTGCCATTAGGTATGAATTTTTCAGATACCTTGACCGCTACATCCAACAATCCTCCCGGATTATTACGCAGATCCAAAATAAGGGCGTTCATGCCGGCTTTGCTTAGTTTTTCTAAAGCCGTATTTAAATCCTGGGAGGTATTTTCCCTAAACTCAACCAAGCGGATATATCCAATCCCGTCTTCCAGTATCCGCGCCTCTTTTACATCCTTTATCTTAATAATATCCCGCACGATCTTGAATTCCAGGATCTTCTTTTCCGATTCCCTTAAGACAGAGATGTTCACCGCTTCTCCGGGCTTACCCCTCATTTTCTTTACCGCGTCGGCAAGAGTCATGTCGCGGGTCAGTTCATTATTGATCTTAACTATCCTGTCGTTGGTTTTTATCCCCGCTCTCCAGGCAGGCGTGTCTTCTATGGGCGTCACTACCGTCAAAAGGCTGTCTTTTATGGTGATCTCTATGCCTAAACCGCCGAATTTTCCTTCCGTATCAACCTTTAGTTCGTTATACGTATCCGGATCAAGAAATTGGCTATGCGGGTCCAAAGAAGAGATCATTCCTTTTAATGCCCCGTATATTAAGTCTTTGGGTTTTGCCTCATCGACATATTCCGATTGCACGATGGCTAATGAATCCGAAAAGAGCTCAACCTGCCTGTACAACGCGTCCCTGTTTTTTTTATCTACGCCTGAATTTGCCAGCGAGAAGACAGCTACCCCGGCAAGGCATAAAGCTAAAATAATAATAAGTTTTCTACGCATCAGCTAGCCTCCGCTTTAATATCTCCTGGACTGCTTTAGGATTTGCCTTACCCCGGCTCTTTTTCATTGCCTGGCCCACTAAAAACATCAGGGCATTAACCTTTCCGCACCTGTAATCATTTACTGAGGCGGGATTTTCCTTGATCGTTTCTTCAACAATTAAATTCAAGCTTCCGGAATCTGAGATCTGGGCCAAGTTTTTTTCTGTAATTATTTTCTGGGCCGGCTCCCCGGTATCAAGCATATCTTCTAATACCGACTTGCCGGTAAGATTAGAGATAGCCTGTTTCTTTTCTACCAGATCGATCAATCCGATAAGGTCGGCGGGTGAGATCCGCAGTTCAGAGATCGCGCAGGCCCTATTGCCTGCTGCCCCAGCCAACGGCCCGATCAACCAGTTGGCAACCGGCTTCTTATTTGTATCAGGGAATTCTTTCAGGCATTTTTCAGCGAAATCAGCATCTTTTTTGGAAGAAACCAGGATCTTGGCATCATATTCCGGTATCCCGTAATCTTTTATAAAACGCAGCATTTTCTCTCTGGGTAATTCCGGAATAGCCTTTTTAATCTCATTGATCTTATCGGGTTTGATTATAAACGGCGGCAGGTCAGGCTCAGGAAAATAACGGTAATCCTTCGCTTCCTCTTTTGTGCGCATCGAAATGGTCTTTAATTCCTTGGGGTCCCATAATCTTGTTTCCTGGATGATCTGTTTTCCGGAATCAAGCAGCCCGCCTTGCCGCTCTATTTCAAAAACAAGCGCCTCTTTTATCGCCTTAAAAGAATTCATATTCTTCAATTCTGTTTTAGTGCCTAATTCTAAAGCCCCTTTTTTCCTTAAGGAAATATTGGCGTCGCAGCGTAAAGACCCCTTTTCCATATCGCAATCAGAAACGTCTAAGTATTGAATGATGCTTTTTAAAACAGTCAGGTATTCGTAAGCTTCCTGCGCGGAATTCATCTGTGGTTCACTCACTATCTCCAGCAATGGCACGCCGGCCCGGTTAAAATCTACCAGGCTTACTGTGTCTTTATGTATAAGTTTACCGGCGTCTTCTTCCATATGCACGCGATGTATCCCCACGCGTTTGACCCTGGCATCGGGTAAATAAATATCCAGAAAACCGTCCCTGGATAAAGGCAGGTCATATTGCGAGACCTGATAGTCTTTGGGCAGGTCCGGATAGAAATAATTTTTCCGGTCGAACTTGGTATACTCTTGCACTTTACAATTTAAGGCAAGGGCGACTTTAATCGCGTAATCCAGGGCAGTTTTATTCAAAACAGGCAAAGACCCGGGAAAACCAAGGCAGACAGGGCAGGCTCCAGAGTTCGGCTCTTTGCCGAATTCCGTAGAACATCCGCAGAACGCCTTTGTCCTGGTATTCAGGTGTAAATGCACTTCCAATCCTATGACAACTTCATAATCCATCTTAGATCTTCGGTTCCATTTTGTGCCAGCAGGTATTCTGCTCATATGTATGAGCAACCCTGAAAAGCATTTCTTCGGCAAAGGGCCTGGCTAAGATCTGTAACCCCACAGGCAGGCCTTTTTTAGTAAAGCCGCAAGGAACAGATATTGCCGGGATCCCCGCCAGGTTAACGGATATGGTATAGATATCAGAAAGGTACATTTTTAACGGGTCTGCTGTTTTTTCTCCGATCTTAAATGCCGGCGTAGGAGAAGTAGGGGTAAGGATGCAGTCAAGCTCTTTAAATGCCGCGTCAAAATCCTGCTTTATAAGCGTCCTGACTTTTAACGCGCGCAGATAATAGGCATCATAATAGCCATGAGAGAGCGCGAACGTCCCCAGGATTATCCTTCGTTTTGCCTCTTCGCCGAATCCTTCCGCGCGCGTATTCTTATACATATCGATAAGATTACGCGTCTTGTCTACCCTAAGCCCATACTGGACACCATCAAACCTGGCCAGGTTAGAACTGGCCTCGGCAGTGGCGATAATATAATAAACCGGAACCGCGTATTCAGTATGCGGCAAAGAAATTTCTTTAAAATCAGCCCCCAGGGCTTTTAATTTATGGATAGACTCTTCCAGCACGCTTCTTACTTCAGGATCAAGCCCCGCGACAAAATATTCTTCAGGTATCCCTATTTTAATGCCTTTTATATCGTTGACTAATGCCTGGGTATAATCAGGGACATTTGTGTCTACAGACGTAGAATCCATAGGATCATATCCGGAAATACAATTCATAAGGAGGGCATTGTCTCGCACATCTTTAGTAATAGGCCCAATTTGGTCTAAGCTGGAGGCAAAAGCAATTAAGCCATAACGGGAAACCCTGCCATACGTTGGCTTAAGCCCCACCACTCCGCAAAAAGAAGCCGGCTGGCGTATTGAGCCTCCAGTATCAGAGCCTAAGGCTAAAATGGCTTCATTAGCTGCCACTGCTGCCGCGGAACCTCCTGATGAACCTCCCGGCACGCGTTCCAGGTCCCAGGGATTGCGCGTGGAACCAAAGAATGAATTCTCAGTAGAAGACCCGAAGGCAAACTCATCCATATTGGTTTTAAAACCCAGTATTACCGCGCCTGCTTCTTTAAGCTTTTTGATCACGGTAGCGTCGTACGGCGGCTTAAATCCTTCCAGTATCCTGGAACAACATTCGGTATTGCAGTTGTCAGTGCAGATATTGTCTTTGATAGAAACGGGGATGCCTTCTAATAAACCCGTCTTCGGGTTCTTGGATTCACGAATTCTTTCCTCTGATTTATCAGCCCGCACATAGGCCCTGACTTTACAATCGACTTCTTTAATTCTTTTTTTAAGCGCCAGAAATATCTCTTCAGGAGATACTTCCTTATTCTTTATTTTCCCTAAGAGTTCATGCGCGGTTAAGTTGTAAAGTTCCATTTTGTAATTTAGTTATTCTATTACCTTGGGGACGGCAAAGAAATTGCCTTCACGAGCAGGAGCATTCATTAACGCTTTCTCGGGAGGCAAAGATTCTTTAAGGTTATCCTCTCTTAATACATTGCTGACTGGTAAGATATGGCTCGTGGGAACTATATTATCTATATTTATTGCTTTTAGCTTATCAATAAAATCCAATATACCCTCTAGCTGCCTGGAGAGTTTCTCTAACTCCTTGGGTTCCAATTCCATACGCGCTAAATGCGCCACGTATTCTACAGTTTCCTTGGTTATCGCCATAACCGCTCCTCCCTTATATTTAACTTGTTATATTAACATTCCCTGCCTGAAAAGTCAAACACAATCCAAAATCCCGGGAATTTCTGCGCTTCGATTAAATTCTTATAGACAAAACCCGTAGAATGTGTAAAATAACTTAATTAATCAACGGGGAAGATTATGGTTAAAAATCCAAAAGATAAGAAACCAAAATATTACCTTAACGAAGAGGGAGAGTTCGTTATAGAGAACTACAACTCTTCTAAGCCATTCGCCAACTTTTTCCCCGGTATCGCCGGTAAATACGGCATACCCATGTGGGTATTCTACGTTAACCGCGGGCAAGCCATATCCAGTTTCGGTATAAAAGACAAGGATCACTCCATATTAGAATTTTTTCCTGCCAACAAAGCCTGGCAGATGGCTTCCTCCCAGGGCTTCCGCACTTTTATTAAAGTATCCCCCCGAGGGAAGAAAACGATATTTTATGAGCCGTTTCAGAATGGATCCGTAAATTCAGGATTCAATATTGCCAACTCAATGCGCGTCTCTTCATCCGGCTTAACGCTGGAAGAGGATAATATATCCCTGGGCCTTAAAGTAAAGGTAGAATATTTCAACATTCCCAATGATTCTTATGCCGGCCTAGCCAGAATAGTAACTATTAAAAATTCCGGGCGTTCCGCTAAGAAAATACAATTACTTGACGGCCTGCCTCAAATCGTGCCATACGGTGTCAATAACTTCTTCCTCAAGAAAATGAGCCGCACCATAGAAGCATGGATGAACGTGGAAAACCTTGATAAAGGTGCTCCTTTCTATAAACTGGATGTTGACCCTTCAGACAGGCCGGAAGTCATTCATATAAAAGAAGGTAATTTCTACCTGGGTTTTCTCCCCGGACCGGAAAAGCCGAAGATCATAAAACCTATAGTAGATCCCCAGTGTATATTCGGCCCGCCTGCCGATTTCTCTTTGCCTCATGAATTCCTGGCCGCGAATAATTTTCGGTATCCTAAAGAACAAATAACCAAAAGTAAGACCCCTTGCGCCTTCCTGCTCTTTAACTTTGAATTATCCGACTGCGAAGAAAAAGTATTCTGCTCTGTGGCAGGTTCCATGAGTAGCGTGGAAATGCTGAATACATCCCTTAATAAAATTACCGCTGCCGGATACCTCGCGCGGAAAAAAGAAGAAAATAAAAATATTATCAGCGGCATAGAGTCCGATATAGCCACAGTCTCTAGTTCCAGGCACTTTGATCTCTACGCTAAGCAGACATACCTAGACAATGTTATGCGCGGCGGCTACCCGCTCACGCTTTCTGATTCTGTGTTCTATCTCTATTCCCGGAAACACGGAGACCTAGAAAGAGATTATAATAAATTCCAATTACAGCCCGCTTATTTTTCGCAAGGTAACGGTAATTACCGCGATATGAATCAAAACCGCAGAAGCGATGCCTGGTTTAACCCTGGTATAAAAGACGAGAACCTGATCTATTTCTTTAATCTTCTGCAGGCAGACGGCTTTAATCCTTTAATAATCAAAGGCACGAGCTTTAAACTAAAAGAAGGAACGGATTTAAGAATACTCTTAAAGGGTTTGGCGGGAGAAGAAGATATTTTAAAGATCGCTTCATTCCTGGATAAACTGGATGCCCCGCCTGATAAATCCGCGCCCCAGGATAAACGCTACTTGACGGGATTTACCCCCGGGGAACTGATCTTTTTTATCGAAGAAAATAAAATAAAACTTAACGCGGCATACGATGAATTCATAGGATTGCTTATATCTAATTCCCTGAAATTACAGGAAGCAGAGCATGGCGAAGGATTCTGGACAGACCATTGGGCGTATAACCTTGATTTGCTGGATAGCTTTTTAAGCCTTTACCCTGAAAAATACCGGGAGATATTCTTTGATAAGAGGGTTTTTACCTTTTACGACAATATCGAAACTGTTAAGCCGCGGCAGGAAAAATACCTGCTTAGGTACGGTAAGGTAAGGCAGCTGCATTCATTGGTGTCTGACAACGCCAAGAAAGAAATGATCCGGAAAAGAACAACCCAGGCTCATGTCGTCAGGACTCAGTACGGGCTGGGAGAAATATACCAAACTACCCTAATTAATAAATTGTTATGCCTGTTGGCAACTAAACTGGCCTCACTGGATCCTTTTGGCTGCGGCATCGAAATGGAAGCGGATAAGCCTAATTGGTTCGATGCTTTAAATGGCCTGCCCTCCCTGTTCGGCTCTTCTCTCTGCGAAACCTTTGAGCTAAAAAGATTGATCCTGCTGATTACGCGGGCCCTGGGCAGGGCTGACTCAGGAAAAGTGCGCGTTACCGAAGAAATCCACAACTTTCTTATCGGCTTAAACTCCTTAACAAAAGAATATTTTAATGCCTCGCAAGCGGCAGACGCGGATTACCAATATTGGGATAAAAGCCATTCCCTTAAAGAAGGCTATAACCATAAAACCCGGCTTGGCTTTAGCGGTAAAGAAATAGAAATGGAAACCAACCAGCTAAAAGATATTTTAAATGCCGCGCTGGAGAAAGTAAATACAGGGATCGACAGGTCCCTGGATAAAAAAAGAAATACTTATTATGCCTATTTTATAAACGAAGTGGTAGAATATGAGCCCTTAAAAGAACCCTTTGTGAAACCCACTAAATTTATCCAGAAAAGGCTCCCCTTCTTCCTGGAAGGCCAAATGCACGCCTTAAGACTTTGTAAAGACATAAACACGGCAAGATCCTTATACCGGGCGATAAGGCTGGGAGAACTTTACGATAAAAAGCTTAAGATGTATAAAGTAACCGCTCCGCTTATCAGCCAGCCTGAAGAGATCGGCAGGTGCCGCGTATTTACGCCGGGATGGCTGGAAAACGAATCTATATGGCTGCACATGGAATATAAATATCTGTTAGAAATATTAAAACAGGGCCTGTATAAAGAATTCTATGAAGATTTTAAGAATGTGCTTATACCTTTTCAGGACCCCGTCCAATACGGGCGCAGCACACTGGAAAACTCCTCATTCTTAGTCAGCAGCGCTTTTCCTGATAAACATCTGCATGGCAACGGCTTTGTGGCGAGGCTGTCCGGCTCGACAGCTGAATTCCTGGAGATCTGGCTTACCATGAACATCGGCTCCTGCCCGTTTTTTCTAAACGAACAGGGCGAGCTAAACTTAAAGATTGAACCCTTATTAGCCGGATGGCTGTTCCGTAAGAAAGAAAAAACCTATACCTTTAATTTCTTGGGTAAAATACAAGTGACCTACTATAATTCCCTCCGCAAGGATACCTTTGGCAAGGATAAAGTTACCTGCAAAAAGATATTATTCAATGACGCAGGCGGCAACCCTGTTGAAATACCCTCTAACATCATACCCGCACCCTATGCTCAACAAATAAGATCAGGCCAGGTTAATTTTATAGATATTTATTTGGGGAAGTGAGTTTCGCCGACTCCTAAGATATGGCAAAATCTCGCGCATTTGCAATGCGCGAGATTAAAATTTTCTACGATAATAAGCGCGGAAAATATGCTGCGTGTCTAAGGTAAGCATGCTGCCACCGTAAGGGTCCAAAACCATATTGCCGATAGCGCTGCTATTGCCTTCTCCGTACTGCAGGATAAGCTCATCGTCTTTAGAAGGAAGATACCTGAATTCTCCAAAAAAGTTATGGTGCCCTATCATATTGTCGTCACCTGCCAGTAAATGATCCATATCCTGAGAACGCGAGAAAATATATTTTAAAGCCATGCCGAATTTGCTGGTCGGCATATAGGCTACTTCAAAGCCTACGTGGTTCATGCCGTCGGAATTCATGGAGGCAGCCTTGAATTCGTTATAAGCATAGTCAATATACATCTCCATATTCTTAAACGGGGCCAACCTTAACCCGGCCTTAGCCACGTTGTAGTAAGGATAAGGCGCCTGCGGATAATACTGCTGGTTGTAAAGAAAAGACTGAATAGCGCGGTAGAGTTTGTCATTCTGGTAATAGGTCCCGTACAAGGTAGTATTGTTTATATATACATCCTGAGGGAAACCGCCATACGCCAGGCTATAATCATTCGTGCGTTCATATATACCATTTATACTCAACCAATCAAAGAAATCATAATTTAAGCCAAAGGAACCTGTTTTAATAGAAGGATCCTCTCCGTCAGGGACTGCCGAGTTAAGGAAAAAATCGCCTGTTACCCCATCGTATATAAAAGGGTCTACTCCGCCCGTAGTCCGGGGTAATTTCTGGTAAATTCCCAGTACCTTGGCAGTCAATTTATCAGTTACTTTAATAGTGGCCTCGTCCCGCACTACGTTTTCCACGAATTTTCCTTTTACATTGTGCACGTTACGCACGTCAAAAAGGTTATAGAATTTATTTTCTAAGAATGTTTCAAAACGGTAGCCTAAAACATTACGGCCGATATCGATGCCGTCGCCTATCTTAGTAGCGTTTAACTCATCCCAATTTGTCCTGTTGCCATATAGCCCGGAACTGTAATATTTCAAAGGCATGCGAAAATGTATATGCCTTGACCAGAACACATCCTGGCGCGTATTATGGAAATCAGAAAGCGCTGAATCAAAACCGTTATCCATGCGCGCGGCGTAAAACTTGCTTTTGGTCAGGAAAGTTTCCCCTTTCTTCATGCCTATTTCATCATAGCCGTATTTTAAGTCCATGATGCTTTCTCTGGGGTAGCGGGTAATTAAAGAAAAATAGTAGGCGTTACCCTGGTCTTGTGTCCTGTAGTTAGAATTGCTCTCATCATAGTATGACTTAGAACCCAATGCTTCTGCCTGGGCTTTTATCCCATCAGCTATCTCATATCCTAGATCCACTCCGGCAACAAAGTTCCGGCTGTCTAGTTCCTGTTTTTTTTCGGTTATAAATCCCGTGCGGCTGGTAAAGGTACTGCCCAGCATAAAGTTATCTTTCGGCTTATATTTAAGGCGGCTGGCGGAAATAATGTTATCTACCTGTCCATAATCCTGCCAGAGGTTTTTAGGCGTGGCAATAGTAGTGTCAAAAGAAACCTGTTCCTGCGGCTGGATGGTGAAAGAGAAACCTCTTAAAGCGGTTAAATATTTGCCGGTAGAATCTTTACTTAAGGAAGAAAGAGCGTCATTCCAATAGCCCTTAGTATAACTGGGTGTCGTATCCCCGGAGTTATAATTGCCTGGCGTATACTGGCGCAGCCACTTACTTTCGTTCCACCATATACCGTGATTAGTTATCCCCATGGGATCATCTGAAGAATAAGCCTGGTCCTGATAAGACATGGGAAACGCCCTGAATTTCAGCTGGTCATTATTATAATTCAGCCATAACTCGCGCAACGGCTGGAACTCCCGCTTGATCTTCATGGCGGGGACATCGTAAGTGGCGCCTAAGCGGTAAGAAGTGGAAGTAAAACCATCGGATATTCCATTTTTTACTTTTACTTCGGGGATCCCGAAACTATCCCCCTTAGAGGAAGTATATGCCGTGTCATTTACCACATAACCGGTGTTGGACCAGTAATACAGCTGCAACTGGGCGGTATCGCCGTTGGAACCGGTAACCGTGATCTTGTCGCTCTTACCTACAAAACTCCAGGGATCTATCGTAATATTGGTATGGAAATTGAAGCCTTCTTTATTTTGAGTATCCGCGTTTATAACCAGCGAATCATAAACCCTCGGGTCATAAGTATTAAAACCACGGTTAAAAACCGCGGTGGAATTCCTGCGCCAGCTTTGATATTCCTCGTTTAAGTCAAAATTAGCCCGTTTCCAGATCACATCATGAGGCGTAACGCCCAGGCTCAGCATTGCTTCTCCGCTTATTACTATGCCTTTATTTAAAGATGTGCCTGGTTTTTTCCCATAAGAACTTTCACTGTCTAATTGGTTTAAAGTATTCGAGATCGCGTCTTCCCGGCTTGGTTTAACATTATCTACATCCGGTGCCCCGCCTATTGAAGATTTTGCCAGGGGATTAACTTGAGCTTGAGCGCGTACTGCCGCTTCCTTCTGAAAAATAAGCCTGATATAGGCTTTTGCCTCTTGGTTATCAGGCTCAATCATGAGCACTTTTTCAAACTCGCCTAAGGCATCATCAAACTTACCCATGCGATAAAATGTGGCGCCGAATTCAGAAAGATACTGCGCTGCCTGAGACGCGGCAAAAGCCGAACTGGTAGTCAGGCATAAAAATAGAATTATACAGATTGATAATACCCTGGTGGGCTGTTTTTGCATTACGTTATTTTATATATTTTTTCCGAATGTGTCAATAAAAATTTAATCTTTGCGCATTTATAATGCGCAAAGATATCCCGCCGAGTATGCCAAAATTATCAAAGTTACCGAAGGTAACGAAGAGAATTTTGGCATATCTTACGAGGCGGGATAACGAAGGGATTATAAAGCATCTTGCCGCCGCGAAAGCTGCTAAGAAACTAAGTTAAGACAGGTAAAAACAAGGGGACGGTTCTATTCTAGAACCGTCCCCTAGATTTTCCGCGTATTCCTAACAATAATCAGAGATAAAACTCTTTATGCCCCAAAGAGTTAGGTACTATTATCCTCCTTATATCCTGCCAGATCATGAGTCGTAGCCGCAAGATCAACTTTTAAAGAATGCGCGAAAACAATAAGGAATATCCTGCCCTTATTTATCGCGTACACGCTTCCTTTTATCCTGCAGAAAAACTTCTCTTTTTGCTCTTTGGCATTGCGGATCTTTAAAACATAAAGATACGGCGAAGGCTTTTTTTCCATATCCTCGGCCATAACCTCTTTCATCATACAAACAAAATGACGGCGTATTACGCTTCTAATGCCCTGATTCTCCATAGTTTCGGAGGTGGACACTACCTTACGCTTTCTGTCTACCGAAGTTAGATTTTTGAATAGTAAGTCTCTCATATTTTATTCCTCATCCTAAAATATGTCCGATTACAAGTCAAGTATACCATCTAAAATCAATGCTTTTCAAGATGATAGGAGCGTTAAAAGAAAGCGTTTTCAGGAGTGCTAAACGGACTATTTACTTGTTAAGTTGAGACGGGGTTCTTTCCCCTTAAGGATCCTTTTAAGGTTGGATTTGTGGCGCAGTATGACAAAAACACAGAGTAAAAGGCTTAAATACAGCAGCATTTTTGACTGTTTAAATACAAGCATATACAAGGGCAGAGAAATACCTGTTACGATCGAAGCTACGGATACGATCCTGGTGATAATGAAAGTCAAAACCCAGGTTAATATTATTAAAACTAATACCAGCTTTAAACCTGCTATCTTAACCGATAAACCCAATAATACGCCGAATGTCGTAGCTATGCCTTTGCCGCCCTTGAATTTCAGAAATATCGTCCAGTTATGCCCGCAGATACAGCATAATCCCAATATCAGCCGGAGAGTGCCCTCCGGGATAAAGGCGGTTTTAGAAGCTATAAGGTTACCCAGGAAAACTACCGCTATAAAACCTTTAAGTACGTCTAAAACCAGTACCGTTATTCCCGCGCGCTTGCCTAATACGCGTAACGCGTTAGTCGCGCCGATATTACCTGAACCGAAATTACGGATATCTATTCCTTTTAGCAGCCTGCCGAATATATAAGCTGTAGGAATAGATCCGATAAGATAGCTAACGAATGCCCCTGAAATTATCAACAGCATATAAAGCCTTAAACCCTTTCTTTGTGTAATATACCCCTGAAATAATTGTAAAAATTACGGCTAACCACCAAATAATATAGGCGTGCCTGTCTTGCATAAGGACAAAAATAACTGAAAGCATCTGAAAAGTAGTGGAAAGCTTGCCCCATCTTGACGGATAGATATCTATGCTTTGTTTAACCATATAGATCACTATCGTCCCTAACAAGATGATCGCGTCCCTGCTTATTACCACAAAAGTAACCCACAAAGGGAACTTTAAAGGGAATTCCTTGACTACGGTCAAACAAATAAAAGCGCTCATCAGCAGCAATTTATCTCCCAGAGGGTCCAGGACAACTCCCGCCTTAGACATTTGTTTTGATTTTCTGGCAACATACCCATCCACCGCGTCGGAAATAACCGCTAAAATAAATATGACTAAGGCGACAAACCTAAGATAGTCTCTTTGCGGAGAGTAATAAATTAAACTGGCAATAAAAAACGGGACGATCAATATCCTGAATGTAGAGATCTTATTCGCGAAGTTCATCGTATTATCCTTATGCGTTGAGGCGGCCAATAAATTACCATCGCCTTGCCTAAAATATTTTTCCGCGGGACAAACCCCCAATACCGGCTGTCTTTTGAAGAAGCGGAATTGTCTCCCAAAACGAAGAAGCTGCCCTCAGGCACGACTATTTTTTTTCCTTCCTCGGCAAAATCTCCCCGGTTATAATAATACCTTTGGTTAAATACAGGGCTTAATAACGGTACATCATTTATGTATATGGACCCGCTCTTTATCTCCACCGTTTCTCCGGGTAAAGCAACAAGCCTTTTTACGAAGTCTTTTTTAGGGTCTTCAGGATAGATGAAGACAACCACATCCCCTCTCTTAGGCTGCGCCAGCGCGGGCAATGTTAGATCGGTAAAAGGAACTTTGGCTCCGTAGATTAATTTATTCACCAAGATCAAATCCCCCTCCAGGAGCGTAGACCGCATAGAGCCAGTGGGGATCTTAAACGCCTGCGCCAGGAACGCGCGGATGATCATTGCCAGTATAAAAGCAATAATAATTGATTCAGCCCACTCGCGCACTACGGACTTCTTCATGACTCCTGAACTTTTAATTTTATCGCTCATATTTTAAGTACCTCCAGGAATGCCTCTTGAGGAATTTCTACTCTCCCAAATGTCTTAAGCCTCTTCTTTCCTTCTTTCTGTTTATCCCAAAGCTTGCGCTTACGGGTGATATCGCCGCCGTAACATTTACTGGTAACATGCTTTGTTAAGGGACGGACTTTAGCGGATGCCAGGATCTGGCTGCCTACCGCTGCCTGAATAGTTACTTCAAAGACCTGCCGCGGGATAAGTTCCTGCAATTTATCCACCAGGGCGTGCGCTTTATGCGTGGCTTTATCTTTGTGCATCAAGGAAGAAAAGGCGTCGCAGGGCGTGCCATTCAGCAGTATATCCATCCTGACCAGCTTCGTGGGAAAATAATCCTTGAATTCATAATCCAGGGAGCCGTACCCCTTACTTAAAGATTTCATCCGGTCATAAAAATCCACGATGATCTCTGAAAGAGGTATATTAAAGGTTAATTTTACCCTGTCATCACCGAGATAGTCGCTGGAACAAAAGACTCCCCGGCGCGCTTTTGCCAATTCACATACCGGGTCGATCACCTCAACAGGAATAATTATCAACAGGCTCACGTATGGTTCATATGCTTCCTCTATGTCCTGCCCGGAGAACTTCGCGGGAGTATCCATTTCTATAAACTCGCCGTTTCTTTTCTTTACTTTGTATACGACATTGGGGACAGTTAATATCAAATTAAGGTTATATTCTCTTTCCAGCCGTTCCTGGACTATTTCCATATGCAGCAGCCCCAGGAAACCGCACCTGAATCCAAAACCGAACGACTGGGAATTCTCCGGTTCAAAACAAAAAGACGCGTCTGACAACTTAAGTTTATCCATCGCGTCGCGCAGGCGGGGAAAATCCCCGGAATTAACCGGATATATGCCGCAAAATACCAGCGGCTTTAAAGTCTTATACCCCGGCAAGGCTCCCAGGCAGGGATTCTTATTATCGGTAATAGTGTCTCCGATAACGATCTCTCTGGGGTCCCTCATATTGGCGGTAAAGTATCCGACTTCTCCTGCCGAAAGGCTCAAAACCTGGGAATATTTAAGGTTCTTTAAAACTCCCAGTTCTTCCATTTTATAAATTTTACCCGAGTGCATCATTTTAAGCTGCGTATTTATATCTATATTACCGTCTACTACCCTGACAAAAACCACCACTCCTTTAAAAGGGTCAAAACGGCAATCAAAAACCAGCGCTTTTAAGGGGCGGGCGATCTCGCCTTTAGGCTCCGGCACGGCCTCAATGATCCTTTCTAAGATATCCTCAATACCGATACCTTCCTTAGCGGAAGCCCGCAATATGTCTTCTTTAGCAAAGCCCAAAACATCGGTGATCTGTTTCTCTATGCGCGGGATATCGATGCTGGTAAGGTCGATCTTGTTTATCACCGGGATAACCGTCAGTTTGTTGTCTCTGGCCAGATAATAATTAGCTACAGTTTGCGCTTCAATACCCTGTCCGGCGTCTATCACTAAAACCGCGCCCTCGCAGGCTGCCAAAGATTTGGACACTTCGTAGGTAAAATCTACGTGCCCGGGCGTATCAATAAGGTTTAATACGTACTCCTTATTATCTTTCCTAGAACGATACGCCAACCTTACCATCGAGGCTTTAATAGTAATACCCCGCTCTTTTTCCAGGTCCATATCATCTAAGAGCTGGTTACCTTTATGCCTTTTATCCACCGCGCCAGTCAACTCCAGTATCCTGTCTGCCAGAGTGGATTTACCATGGTCGATGTGGGCGATTATACTAAAATTACGTATTAAAGATTTATCCATTATTAAGACTTTTGAATATTTTTTAGAAGCGCGTTTACTACTTGCTCAATAGACATATCAGTTGTATCTATATAAACAGCGTCATCGGCTTTCTTAAGAGGGGCGAACTCCCGCGTAGAATCAATGGTATCACGGTTAGCTATATCGGACTGAACATCAGTTAAGCTTACCTCTTGCCCCAGGCCCTTTAATTCTTTATAACGGCGCGCGGTCCTTTCCTTAGGATCCGCGTCGATAAAGAATTTCTTATCCGCGCCGGGAAAAATAACTGTACCGATATCACGCCCGTCTAAAACACAATCCCCCTGCTTGCCAAGCTTTCTCTGTAATTCCAGCATGATATCCCGGACGCCTTTTATCCTGGCAATATCGGAAACAAATTTAGTTATCCGCGGTTGGCGTATCTGGGAAGTTACATCGCGGCCGTCCAGTAAAACTTTTAAGGGGCCGCCCTGATTGTTTATTAAGTCAATGCTGGTCTGCGAGGCAAGTGCGATAATCTTAGCCGTATCTTTAATATCTATTTCTTCTTCCAAAACCTTTAAAGTCAATGCCCGGTACATCGCTCCGGTGTCAATATAAAGAAAACCCAGCTTCAGGGCTAATATCTTAGCAACCGTACTCTTGCCCGCTCCGGCTGGGCCGTCAACAGCAATGATCATCCCAATAATTCTCTTTTAGCTTTTGCCTGCTTTACAATTAACGTCAATAGATCCAGGTCTTTCTTCTGGAGGGCAGACTTGATCCTGGACATGTTAACCCGCAACAACTCCATGGCCTGTATGATATTCTTGCGGTTACTTAATAATATGGCAGCCCAGAGTTCGCTTTCTGAAGCGGCGATACGAGTGGTATCTTTTAGCCCGGTTGAAGCAAATCTTAAATATTGTTTCGGCATAATACCGATCAAGGAAAAAGCGACAACATGAGGCAGATGGCTTACAAAAGACAAAGCTTTATCATGTCCAGAGGGAGAAAGCAAAGCCGTCTTAGCGCCTAAGCGGCCCCATAAAACCTGTAGTTTCTTTAATGCCTTATTATTTGTATCCCGCGCAGGCGTCAATATGCACAAGGAGTTTTTAAACAGGTCCGGACGCGCGTTAGCGATACCTCTTTTTTCTGAACCGGCCAAAGGATGGCTTCCCACGTAATTAGTAAATACGCCTTTTAGGCGTGAAACGATATCCTCTTTTGTGCTGCCCACATCAGTAACTATGCAATCTTTAGAGACAATAGCAGAGATCTTAGGCGCTAATTTTATTATCGCGTCTACAGGCATTGCTAAAATTACCAGCTGGGCATCTTTAATAATGCCTAAATCACAGGAACCTATATCTATGGCCCCTTTTCTTTTTGCTAATAATAAGCTCTCTTTATGGCGGCTGACCCCTATAACTTTATCAGCAAGCCGGTTCTTTTTTATCGCCAAAGCTATTGAGCCGCCAATTAAACCCGTGCCTACAATCGCTATTTTATTAAATAACCGCATCAAATATCCCTTCCTACCACTTTGGCTAATGCTTTTAATTCCTGCATTAAATTAGCGAAATTAGATGGTTTTAAAGACTGCGCTCCATCAGACATGGCATCTTCAGGATGGCTATGCACTTCAATGATCAGGCCGTCAGCCCCGCCGGCTATAGCTGCTTTAGACAATGGGCTGACCAATCCCCATTTACCGGCCGCGTGTGACGGATCAATGATTATAGGCAAATGCGAAAGCTGTTTAACCGTAGGTACCGCGCTTACATCCAAAGTATTGCGCGTTGAATCTTCAAACGTCCTGATCCCGCGTTCGCAGAGTATCACGTTAAAATTCCCGCCTGATAATATGTATTCCGCCGACATCAGCAATTCTTTTACGGTAGAAGACATGCCCCGCTTAAGAAGAACAGGCTTCTTAGTAAGCCCTACTTCTTTTAAAAGGTTAAAATTCTGCATATTGCGGGCTCCGATTTGCAGCATATCCACGTAACTGGCAACCAGTTCTACATCGCGAGGGTCCATTACTTCGCTGATCGTGACCAAACCCAGATCGTTGCCAACTTTATTTAAATATTTTAACCCCTTTTCCCCTAACCCTTGAAAACTGTATGGCGAAGTGCGCGGCTTAAATGCCCCGCCGCGCAAGACTGTCGCGCCGGCCTTTTTTACCTCAGAAGCAATTTCGTATAAAGTCTCCTGATTTTCAATCGCGCAAGGCCCGGCCATGATAACTAACTTTTTAGCCCCGATCGCGACACCCTTGCCTAGATCGATCACTGAATCCTCATGCTTAAATTCACGCGAAACCAGTTTGTAGGGAGATAAAACCGGAATAGCCTTTTCAACTCCCGGGAAAGCCTCTAAAGGGGTAACCCGCAGGATATCTTCAGGCCCGATGACACCGATTATAGTACGTTCTGTTCCTTTTGACACATGCGGGGTAAGCCCCAGCTTCTTGACCTTATCAATAATATGGTTTATCTGTTCTTCCGTAGCCTCCGGTTTTAAAACTATGATCATCCTATTACCTCCTTAAAGGATCTTTTTGAACACCTTAATAAATCTTTCATTCTCTCTTTTTGTTCCGATACTAACCCTGATAAAATTCTTGAGCCCATATTGCTTCATATCGCGCACAATTACCCCGTATTTAAGCATATCGCGGAATACTTCCGCGCCGTCCCTGCCGCAATCAATAAGGATAAAATTAGTAACGGTTGGCACATAAGCTATACCTAAGCCCGTAAGGCAGCTGTAAAGGTAACGCTTGCCTTCTAGAATCAATTTTCGCGTCTTCAACAAAAACTTATTATCATCCAAAGCAGCAGTTGCTGCCACCTGCGCTAAAACATTAACATTAAAAGGCAACCTTGCCTTTTCCATGCAGGAAATCAGCCCCGGGCGCGCCACAGCATAACCTATCCTTAACCCGGCTAAACCATACGCTTTAGAAAACGTCTTTAAAACTATGACGTTCTTATTGCCGGTATATTTTAAACTATTCGGGAAATCATTAACATCGATAAATGTATCATAAGCCTCATCTAAGACCAAGACGACATTATCAGGCAAGCCGCTCATAAAATTCTCCAGCTCATATTTCGTAAGATAAGTGCCTGTTGGGTTATTAGGGTTTGAGATGAAAATCAGCTTGGTCTTTTTGTCGATCCTTTTTCCAATAGACTCTAGATCATATTTAAAATATCTCAACGGGACCGTAGTAACCTTACGGGCAAATGCCTCGGATATGATCCTGTATTCCAGGAATGTCGTATCGGCGGTCAAGACAGACTCATCCTCTTCTACAAAGGTCTTTATAATAATATCAATAAGCTCATCCGAACCATTGCCCAGAATAAGGTTAGATTGCCCGATATTTAAATACCTGCTGAGTTTCTTTTTTAAGTAGAATCCGCAGCTATCCGGATAACGGTTGATCCCGGACAAATTCTTCCTGATGGCCTCAAGCGCTTTAGGGCTGGGGCCCAAAGGATTTTCGTTAGAAGCAAGTTTATAAACCTTCTTTAAGCCCAGCTGCCTCTTAGTTTCTTCTATGGGTTTACCGGCTATATAAGGGTTTATATTCAGTATATTCTTTCTGGCTAAGCTTGTCATTATTCACCTACGGGATAAGAACCTAATATTTTTAAGAACGTGCATTTATTTTCCAACTCCAGGAGCGCTTTATTAACGCGCGGATCACGCAGATGCCCTTCTAAGTCCATGAAGAAATAATAATCCCAGGCTTTCTTCTTTGACGGCCTTGACTCGATCTTAGTAAGGTTGATCTTGTATTTCTTAAAAGGCAAAAGCATATCATAGAGGGCGCCTACCCTGTCTTTGATAGAAAACAGGATCGATGTCCTGTCGTGCCCGGTCTGGCCAACCTCGTTTTTACCGACGACAAAGAACCTGGTAATATTATGCGGTGAATCCTCGATATCACGGGCGACCACCTTTAATTTATAAACCTTCCCTGCCAGTAATGAGGCTATGCAGGCGCTGTTCTTTTCTTTCGCGGCGATCTGGGCCGCGCGCGTAGTGCTGGAAACTTCAATTTGCTCAACATGAGGCAAGTTTTCCTGCAGCCATATACGGCACTGGCCAAGTACCTGCGGGTTAGAATATACCCGCTTGACCTTATCTTTCGGGCAATTAGCTAAAAGGTTATGGGCAACGTCTAAAATTATCTGCGAACATATCTTTAAGTCTGAATCCACCAGGATATCTAATGTATGCGTTACCGCCCCTTCAATAGAATTCTCCACAGGCACAACTCCGTAATCCGCGGCATCTCTTTCCACCTCCAGGAATACATCGGTAATATTACCGCAGGCTACGTAGTTTACCTGTGAGCCGAATTTCTTTAAAGCCGCTAAGTTGCTGAAAGACGCCTCCGGCCCCATGTAGGCTATCTTTAAGTGTTTTTCCAGGGAAAGGCTTGAAGACATGACCTCGCGGTATATCGCTTCTAAGGCGGATGATTTTAAAGGCCCGCGGCTTAAATGAGCAACCTTTCTTAAAACCTCAGCTTCCCGGGCAGGAGAATAAATACTTTTACCGTCCCTTACTTTTAATTTGCCAATGCCCAGTGAGATACCGGCGCGCATATTTAAAAGCTTAACGATCTTTTTATCGATTACATCAATTTGTCTGCGCAGGCTTGCAAGAGTCATTAGCTACCTCCGTTGTCTGGTTTTCTTCTTCAGGGATCACTTCCACATCATTCTCTTTGGCTAAAGAGCCGAATTCTTCTTTTTTTGGCAGATCGTCTAAAGACCTTAACCCGAAACATTCCAGGAACTCCCTGGTTGTGCCGAATACAAACGGCCGGCCGGGAACCTTTTTTCTTCCCGAAATGCGAATAAGCTCTTTATCCAAAAGACTGCTCATTACCCCATCAACGTTCACATTCCTCAAAGACTCTATTTCTGCTTTAGTTACCGGCTGTTTATAGGCAACAATAGCCAAAGTCTCTAAGGCAGGTTTTGATAATTTATCCGCGTGGCGTTCTTTAAACAGCTTCTTTAAGAAAACAGCAAAATCAGGCGCGGTAGTCATCTGGAAACCACCCGCTATTTCGGCAATGCGTATGCCGCGGTTAGAATGTTCGTATTCTGATTTTAACTGTTCCAGTATCGCGCGTATTTCAGCGGCTTCCAAGCTGCCTAAAACATTCTTTGCCTGTTCAATAGTCAAGGGCTTATCGCTGGCAAAAAGTAATGCTTCTATTACCGACTTTACGTTATCTTCCGGCATATCTACCTTGATTTCCTCTGCTTATAAACCACATTCAGTAATTCTTCCGTTGTTTGTATATCGGGTGATTTCTCCAGGGCTGTTTTTATCATACCCGCTGCCTCAGGTTTCTTATAACCTAACTGCATAAGCACGGCCAGGACTTCCTGGGCGGTATCTCCGGATTCTCCCGCTTTTTCTTTTATCTTATCGTTCTTTATCAGGCCGAATTTAGCAACTTTATTCTGAAGCTTCGCGATAATTTCCTTTGCCCTTTGTTCACCTATGCCGGGCAGGGATCTTAAGAAATTCAGGTCCCCGCTGTCTATGGCCTGCGCGATCTCTGATATGGGCTTATTTAACGCCCTTAACGCCGCCCTCGGCCCTATACCGGAAACAGTAATAAATATCTCAAAGAAATCTTTCTCAATGTCATTTAAGAACCCTATTAATACCGGAGTAGTCTTTGACGGCTCAACCTGGAAATAATGAAAAGTCTTTAAGGTCAACGCGCAGCCGTCCTTTATATTCTCTTCCAGGCGCTGCATAACTGTTTGCGGAATAAACACCTCATAACAGATACCACCCGTATCAAGGATAAGATAATTATCCCCTTTTTCAATTACCTTCCCTGAAATTCTCGCGATCATTTAATCAATAACTCCCTTGGTAGAAGGAATTCCTTTTCTGCGCGGGTCTATTTGCGTGGCCTGATCTAAAGCGATACCTAAAGCTTTAAATACCGGCTCTAAAGTAGCATGTAAATCTCTACTCATATTTTCAATTGTTATATTAAGATTCATACCTAGCTGTTTAGCTAAAGCATCAAAGAAGTGCTCCGCATATTTTAATTCATACCCTTCTTGCGCCTCAGGGCTAACCGCTATATTTAATTCAAGTATTGGTAAGTTTAATTTATATGATCCTCTGCCGCTGATATCCACTGAGACACTTGCAGTCACTTCTTCCATAGGGACAGACGCGGAACCTATCCTTTTAATCCCCTGTTTATCGCCTAATGCCTCCTTAAAAACCTGGCCTAAAAGTATTCCCACGTCTTCATTTGTGTGATGAATATCAATTTTGAAGTCACCTTTATTGACTTTTACCTTTAAATCAAAATGCCCCCAAAAAGAAAATAGCTCCAGCATATGATCTAAGAACCCTATGCCTGTTTCTATCTCGTATTCACCGGAACCGTCTATATTCAATTCAACTGCTATATCAGTCTCTTTGGTCTTTCTTTTTATAATGGCTTTTCTCATATTTTATTCTCCCTAACCCCTACCTACTAATTACTACCTACTGTGTTTTAAACCTGGCTTTTACAGAATCAGCGTGTTTGCTTAAACCTTCAATACCGGCGATCTTCTCTAACGGCTCCCGTATCTTCTCTAGGGCCTTTTTAGAATAACTTATTATATGGTTACTTTTCATAAAGTCAAATACTGATAATCCCGAGAAGAATCTCGCGGTCCCGAGTGTTGGCAGGACATGGCTGGGCCCTGCGACATAGTCTCCTACAGCTGTCGGGCTGTAAGGGCCTAAGAATACGGCTCCTGCGTTCTTTATCCCTTTAACTAACCTCTGGGAATTCTTAACCATGATCTCTAAGTGCTCGGGTGCTATCTTATTGGATATTTCCACTGCCTGCTCTAAATTTTTAGTCAGGACAATAAGCCCGTTATTGCCGTCAAGCCGCGACTTTACTTCTTTAGCCAAGGCCTTGGAATTGGTGATCAGGATAGCCAGGCCTTTAGCGTGTTCACCCTGCGCGCGTAGATCGGCGATAATAAATTCCGGATCACTGTAACGGTTGGCGATGATCACCAGTTCCGTAGGCCCGGCGATCATATCAATATCCACAACGCCAAAAACCTGCCTTTTTGCTTCACTTACATAAATATTGCCCGGGCCAACGATCTTATCCACGCGGGGTATTGTTTTTGTCCCGTAAGCAAGGGCAGCGATCCCCTGGGCCCCGCCTAACCGGTAGATCTCATCTACTTTTAAAAGATCAGCCACAACCAGTATGTGCGGGTTTATAAAACCATTTTTATCAGGAGGGCTGATCAAAGCTATATTCTTTACGCCGGCGATCTTAGCCGGCAGGACGGTCATATAGACAGTAGAAACAAGCGGCGCAGTTCCCGCTGGGATATATACGCCCACCCTTTCTAAAGGCGCGTAGTTTTCTCCTAACACAACTCCGTCAGCATCCTTCATCCTCCAGGATTTTCTTATTGTCTTGCGGTAAAACCTGTTTACATTATCAATAACAACCTTCAGGCTTGAGACAAAATTAGGGCTGATATTTTGATAAGCGCCGCTGATCTCTATTTCAGAGACCTTTAACTGCCTCGGGGATAATTTAACTCCATCAAATTTCTTAGTGTATTTTATGGCCGCTTCATCGCCAAATAAGCGCACGTCTTCAATGATCTTCCTGACCTTTTCTTCAATGCGGCTCTGCCTTATAACTCCGCGGTTATAGATCTTCTCCAGCTTCTTGCTCGTAAAACGGATTATTTTCATAGTGTTTTCCCAAGAGTGTCTTTTAGTTTCTCTATGGCCTCTTGATAATTCTCCGGTTTATTGCCGCCGGCCTGCGCGAAATCTTTTCTCCCGCCGCCGCTGCCTCCGATCAGTTTGGCAATATCGCGTATCAATACTGAGGCATCTAATCCTTTTATAATTAAATCAGGAGTTATACCTATTACCAAAAACACCCTGCCTTCAATATTAGAACCTAAAGCTATAACCGCGTTATTCGTTTTTTCTTTAATCAAGTCCACGTTTTTTCTTAATAGATCCATATTTAAACCTTCTAACATAGCGGCTATGACCTTTGTGCCGTTTATTATTTGCGCTTTTTCTATCAACTCGTCTATGTTAGACCTGGCAATATCCAATATTTGCGAACTTAAACGCTTTTCCAGGTCTTTAACCTTAACTAAACGTTTATCTAACTCCTGAAGTATCTTATCTTTGGGCACCCCCAAAAGAGAAGCCGCCTCAGCTACGATATCTTTTTCTTCTTTAGCGATCTTATAGGCCGCCCTTCCTGTTGCTGCCTCTATCCTTCTGACTCCGGATGCGACTGAACCTTCCTGGATAATTTTAAATAAGCCGATCTGTCCTGTTGAATCCAGATGTGTGCCGCCGCAAAACTCCTTAGAAACTTTTCCGATTGAAACTACACGCACCTTACCTTCGTATTTTTCGCCAAAAAAAGCTAATGCCCCTGTTTTTTTAGCCAGAGATAAAGACATTTCCTTCATAGACAAACTTTCGTTATTCATTATGTGCTCATTGACTATCTGTTCTACGCGGCCTACCTGTTCGGAGGTTAAGGCCTTAAAATGCGTAAAATCAAACCTTAATTTATCTTCCGCGACAAGAGATCCTTGCTGCTGCACATGGGCGCCTAAAACTTCCCTTAAGGCTGCCTGCAAAAGATGGGTAGCAGTATGGTTTCTTCCTATAGACAACCTGCGCTCAATATCCACACAGGCTTTTAATTCATCCGCATTCTTAAAGCTGCCTTCTCTGACTACGCCTTTATGCACAATAACCTTATCAAACTTTTGCGTATCCGTAACCTGAAAAATATTTTTTCCTTTAATAAGTTCGCCTGTATCTCCTACCTGCCCGCCTGATTCCGGGTAAAATACGGTTTTATCTAAGATCACCTGGGCTTCTTCGCCTTTAGTTATCTTCTTAACTGGCGCGCTATCTTTGATAATCTTTAAAACCTTGGCTTTGGTTTCGTATTTTGCATACCCGGAAAAATTAGTCTTGGTAGCCGTTATATGTAAATCTTTAAAATCAAAAACATCGCCTTTCATCGCGCTGCGGGACTTTGAGAGTGCTTTATGCTTTTCTAATTCTTTAACAAGGCTATCCGTATATACATTTTCAATAAACTTTATTTTTATATTCTCTTCCCACCAGTCTCTTGTTAAATCAAGGGGTATACCATAAGTATCATAGAGCTTAACAGCAGTAATGGCTGCGGTTCCTGTTGTAGGTATGCTGGCTATAATATAGCCAGCATCAACACCATCATTTTTAGCCATATCTAGCACAGGCTTATTTTTTTCTCTTATAATATCGTCACTAGAATTCAAGGTTTGAATGAAATTATTTTCTTCCACCAGGATAATCTGCGCGATATTCTCTTTTTGCCCGGATAATTCAGGATAAGGAGCCTTCATAACTTCAGCTAATACAGGCACCAATTTATATAAGAACGGTTTCTCTATGCCTAATTGACGCAAAGCAAGCACAGACTTACGGATTAATTTTCTTACCACATAACCGCGGCCTTCGTTAGAAGGTAATACGCCATCATACACAGCAAAGACGATTGCGCGAATATGATCGGCTACCGGATAAACTACATCATTAGCGGACTTATTCTTTGCGCTAGAAAGAATTTCTTTGATTATCGGCCTAAACAGGTCCGTCTCAAAATTATTAGACATACCCTGCATAACCGCCGCCAGCCTCTCCAGGCCCATACCGGTATCTATATTCTTTTTAGGCAAAGGCTCTAATTTCCCGTCTGCTTTGCGGTTAAACTGCGTAAATACAAGATTCCAGATCTCCGGGAACCTCCCGCAGCTGCAGGCAGGGCCGCAATCAGGCTTACCACAACCTCCGCCCTGGTCATAAAATATCTCGGAACACGGCCCGCACGGGCCATTAGGCCCCTTTTCTTTTGCTTCAGACGGCCAGAAGTTTTCTTTATCGCCTAACTTTACAATTTTATTTGCCGGCACCTTTATCTTATCCTTCCATATCTTATACGATTCATCATCGTCTTTGTATACGGAAACCCAAAGCTTGCCTTCATTGATCTTAAGTTCTTTGGTCAGGAATTCCCAGGCCCAGGCAATCGCCTCTTCTTTAAAATAATCCCCGAAAGAAAAATTTCCCAGCATTTCAAAGAACGTATGGTGGCTGGGGGTTTTGCCGACTTTATCTAAGTCATCTGTGCGCAAACATCTCTGGCTGGTAGCGGCGCGGGAGAAGCCGGTCAAGTGGCCCAGGAACTGCTTTTTAAACTGGTTCATCCCTGCCGGAGTAAACAACACGGTCGGGTCATCTTTAGGAGCCAGGCTGTCGCTATCTACGATCTTGTGTTTTTTGGATTTGAAAAAATCCAGGAATTTCTTTCTTAGGGTATCTGCCTGCATAATATTAGTTTAACGCGTCAATAACGATCTCGGGAGAGAAACCGCGGCGCAACAGATAGGCATATACGCGCCTCCTGGCGCAGCGTGGCTCAACGCCCTTTAATTTCTCAAGCCTCTCTTGGGCGATATTTTTAACTACGTCCTGCTCGGAATAAACCTTCTTTACTTCGTTGAGATAAGTATCCGTGATCTCTTTATCTATGCCTTTTAAGTTTAGCTCTTGTCTTATTCTTCTTAAACCTAAAGACCTTCCTAGCCGCGATTTGATCCATGCTTTGGCAAAAAGCCTATCGTCAATAAACCCTTTGCTCTTTAAGGACCCCGCAACCTCTCTTATTGTGCCGCTCTCAAAACCTTTTTTCTTCAGGCGCTCACAAAGTTCTTTTTCACTGCGCAGCCTGAACTTAAGCAGCAAAAACGCGTAATCCCTTGCATCCTGAAGCGTCCCCTTGCTAATTCGTCCCAAGCTTCTTCCTGGCCTCTTTTTCTATTTCTTCCTGTAATTTGGGTTTTTCTTTTAAGGATTTTATAGCACTATCCCTGCCCTGGCCCAATTTCTCATTCTGAAAAGACAGCCATGTACCTGATTTCTCGATAATACCCAGGTTAACCGCGGCATCCAAAACCGCGCCTGCCTTAGAGATACCCTCTTTATGCAATATATCAAACTCCGCCTCTCTGAATGGAGGAGCAACTTTATTCTTTACCACTTTTACCCTTACATGGTTGCCAATGACAATATCGCCTTCTTTTAAAGTAGCGATCCTTCTTACGTCTAATCTCACTGATGAGTAAAACTTAAGCGCCCTTCCTCCGGGAGTAGTTTCAGGAGAACCGAACATAACGCCTATTTTCTCCCTGAGCTGGTTGATAAAAATAACCGAGGTGCGCGATTTGCTTATTGCTCCAGTCAGCTTACGTAATGCTTGAGACATAAGCCGGGCCTGTAAACCTACATGCGAGTCCCCCATTTCTCCTTCTATCTCCGCGCGGGGAGTAAGTGCTGCCACGGAATCAATTATCACCAGGTCCACCGCGTTTGAGCGCACTAATGTTTCAGCTATTTCTAAAGCCTGCTCTCCTGTATCCGGCTGGGATATCAATAATTCATCTAAATTGACCCCGATTATTTTAGCAAAAGTAGGGTCAAAGGCATGTTCCGCGTCAATAAACGCGGCTACCCCGCCCTTCTTCTGGATCTCCCTTGTCGCGGTTAAAGAAATAGTGGTCTTGCCTGAAGCCTCCGGCCCGAATATCTCAATAACCCTGCCTCGGGGCAAGCCTCCCACGCCTAAAGCTATATCCAAAGTAAGGGCACCCGTAGGAATTGTTTCTACGTTCACCTTTACCTCACCGCCTAATTTCATGATCGAGCCTTTACCAAACTGCTTTTCAATCTGGGAAAGAGCCAATTCCAGGGCTTTTTGCTTGTCTGAAATATTACGGGATTCTTCCTTTAATGGTTTCTTTTCTGCGATAGCCATATTACCTCCTTTAACTTGTTTTAGAAAAAATATTATAACCCAGCAATACGTGCCTGTCAAACTAAAAATCCCCCTTTTGCCTCCTTTCTATATTAATAGACGCAGCCGGAAAGGAAATCTAACAAAAGATAAGGGAACGGTTCTGTTTTATCTCCCCCTGCCTTGACACGGCCGCTAAAATATGTTAAAGTCTATGATTATGGAAAACATAGCCGCGCTTAAACAGGATCTTGAACGGACAAAAACCGAGCTGGGCATTCTATACGAGATATCCAATGCCATGCGCACCACTTTAAAGCTCGATGAGATCCTCTATATTATCCTCACCGGCGTAACCGCGCACACAGCGTTGGGTTTTAACCGGGCGCTGTTGTTTCTGGTTAACGAGAAAGACGGCATAATCGAAGGTAAAATGGGCATCGGCCCGGAAACAGGGGAAGAAGCGAACCGTATCTGGACTCAAATAGAGCAGGAGAAAATGGACCTGGAGGATTTGATCAACGCTTACAAATTCTCCAACAAGGTATTTGAATCCGGTTTTAACCGGCAAACCCAGCACTTAAGATTTTCCCTGCAGGAGAAAAATGAAGATTTATTGACTTTGGTGGCACTGGAAGGAATGCCCCTGCATTTAACTAAAGAAACCATACAAAATTATAAAAACTCCTCAATAGTGCAGATGCTAAACAGCGAGGAGATGGTTTTAACGCCATTACGGGCAAAAGATAAAGTAAAAGGCATAATAGCGGCCGATAATTTCATTACCAAGAAACCTATCACTAAAGATGACCTGCGTATGCTCATTATGCTTTCCAACCAGGCAGGGTTGGCAATAGAAAATTCCCAGCTTTACGAAAAAACAGTCATGCTGGCGCATATGGATCCTCTTACCGACCTATGGAATCACGGCTATTTTCAATACCTGCTCCAGGCGGAAATGGAAAAGTCTAAAATAACAGGATCCCCCTTAAGCCTGATCATGCTGGATATCGATGATTTTAAGGTCTATAACGACACGCTGGGCCACCAGGCCGGAGATAAAATATTAAAAGAACTGGCTACATTGCTTAAGAATCAATCGCGAAAAATGGATTTTGTCTGCCGTTACGGAGGGGAGGAATTTACTATTATTCTGCCCGTGACAGATAAGAAAGAGGCTTTTTTAATTGCTGAGCGCTTAAGGGCGGATATTGAAAAACACGCGTTTACTCATGAAGAAATACTGCCCCAGAAGAAATTAACCGCAAGCCTGGGCCTGGCGAGTTTTCCAGGTGATGGATACAGTCCTTCCGAATTAATCACCGCTTCCGACAAAACCCTCTATCAGGCGAAACGTAAAGGCAAAAATAGCACCTGTTGCTAAACAGGTTCCGGCTCAGGCACGGGATCAGGCACGGGCGCGGCTTCCTGCTTGGCAAATTTAACCGATACGATCTTAGACACGCCTGATTCCTGCATGGTAATACCATACATCACGTTCGCGTTGATAATTGTCTTCTTATTATGTGTGATCACTATAAACTGTGAGGTTTTAGTAAACTCCTGCAGCATCCCTGAAAACCTGGTTACGTTTGCTTCATCAAGGGCCGCGTCTATCTCGTCTAATATGCAGAATGGCGACGGCTTCACCTTAAAAATAGCAAATATAAGCGCTATCGCGGAAAGCGATTTTTCTCCACCGGAAAGCAATAAAACATTCTGCAATTTCTTACCCGGAGGCCTGCAGATAATCTCGATCCCCGACTCCAAAGGATCCTGCTCATCAACCAAGAATACCTGCGCGTCCCCGCCGTTAAAAAGCAGCCTGAAATAATTACGGAACTCCTCGCGCACTTTCTCAAAGGTCTCCAGGAACATTTGCTTGGTAGTGCGATTTATTTTAAGTATCGCCTGGTGCAGGGACTCCTTGGCGGATAAAAGGTCGTTCTGCTGATGGACCAGGAAATCATAACGTTTTTTTAATTCGTCGTATTCCTCAATAGCCACAAGGTTTACCGTTCCATAAGAATCTAATTTTTCTTTTAGTTTTTCTATTTCCTGCGAAACCGTATTCATATCCTCAGGGGTAGCGGTATTATCCAGGCTCTCCAAATCTATTTTATAAGCCTGCAGCAGCCTGTCTTTTATGCTCCTGTACTTATAATCTATATCTTTATCGCGCATCTGCAATTCATACAACTTATTCTTTATGGTATCAAGTTCTGCCCTGTCCGATTCTATTTTACCAAGCATTCCGCTTGCGCCTTCCGTATCCTGGCGGTATTTAGCTTCCGCTTCTTTTAGCAAATTGTTCTGCTCTTCTATCTCTTTATTAAAACGAATGACCTTTGTTTCGGCATCCGCGATCTCCAGCGCGAGTGATTCTTTTTTAGCTCCCCCGTCGCAAATCTGTTTCTCTATATTCGCCAGGCTCTCTAAGTCCTGCTTATAGGTACCTTCGAGTATCCTGAGAGTAGACTCGTCGGAAATTATACTTTTATTAAGATTTTCCAGTTCGGTCTTTGTCTGGGTGATGACCACCAGCACCTCTTCCCTTAATCCGCTATTTTCGGATATATTATCTTCTTCTTGTAAGATCAGCCCTTCTATCTGGTGCTGCTCTTTATTTAACTCGGATAAACGCGACTGGGAAACTTCTATATTCTTTTCTAAGACGGAGATCTCGTTTCCGACGTCCTGGAGTTCCATGACTATGATATCTTCTTCTTCCTCTATCTTATTAAACTGTTCCAATATAGTCAGGCGCGAGGTATCTTTATTTGCCAGCGCGATCTCTTGATTGCGTAAATCCTGCTGAAGCAGAAGAATGGCATTATTTAATTCTTCAACCCGGGCTTCCTTGGCGGCCTTTTCATTCTTTAGGACTCCCAGTTTATCCTGGAGATGGCTTATCTTTTCATCTATTTTCTGGGTATCTAATTCAATGGGCTTGGCTTCTCCTGACAATTTAAAATTTGCCGGTTTTAAAATAACCTTATCTTCATCGCTTAAATTGACCTGGTCCCTCACCTTGACCACCAGGCCGCTCATATTCTCAGAAGGCAGCTTATCCAGATAGATAACCGCGTTAAGCGCCTCTCCTATATCTTCGTATTTACTCTTTAGTTTTTCCAGGAATTCCTTCTGGGACTCCAGGGCCAGCCTCTGCCTCTCTACACCCAGAATATCCGCATTGATATTGGTTAAGACTAACCCTTCTTGCTCCAGATCATTTTTTATGCCGGAGGTCTTAAGGTTAATACTTTCTACTACCTTCTTTAAAGACTCTACCTCTTGGGTAACAACGGTCAAACTCTCCTCTGTCACGGATTTCTCTTCAAAAACCTTTGCCTTTTCTATCTCCAGCCTTTTCTTGCGCGCCAGATATATCTGTTCTTTGGCGCTAAAATCGGAGATCTCATTCTTAGCGTTAGCGATCTTATTAGCGAAATCCATGATCTGTTTCTTGGAATTGGCTATGGTTTCCAGCGAATTCTTAATGGAAGACGCCAGGATATTGATCTGGTTCTCTTTTTCCGCGAGCACTAGCGATTTTGCTTCAATGTTTTTCTTTACGTTCCCATAGGCGTCTTTAACCTGGGCCAGTTTCTCTTCGTCTAGAATAATCCTGTTTCTTACTTGCCCTATCTGGTTTTCTAAATGCTCTAAATTCTGGGTTAATTCCACAACCTTCTCTTTATTGTAACTTACGTGTTCATTATTCCTTACTATGAGGTTCTCCAGGCTTAATATTTGATTTCTTATGGCTATCGAGTTTTCTTCCTGTTGTTTTAGTTCTGCCTGGCGCCCCGCCACACTGGATTCCTGCTGGCGAATCGCGCTTAATAAAGCGGCCTCATTAAGCTCTAACTCTTTTAATTGGCTGATGATCTCTTCTTTCTGCTTAAAAAGCCCCTGCTTTTCTAAAACCGATAGACTTATTTCCCTGGACTTCAACTCTTCGAATACTTCTTTATATTTACGCGCCTTATTTGCCTGCCGCTCAAGGCTTCCTATCTGGCGTTTTACTTCCGTAATAATGTCGTTAACCCGCAAGAGGTTCTGCTCGGTTTCTTCCAGCCTCCTCAATGTCTCTCTTTTCTGCGATTTGTATTTGGTAATACCGGCTGCCTCATCAAAAACCAAACGCCTGTCTTCAGGCCGGGAGCTTAATACCATGTCAATTTTACCCTGTGCTACTATAGAATAACTTTCCGCCCCGATACCGGTGCCCATAAGCAGGTCCAGGATATCCTTTAAGCGCACGGGGGTTTTATTCAACAGATACTCGCTCTCTCCCGAGCGGAAAAGCCTCCTGGTTATAGATACCTCAGGATGATCTATATTAAAAAACCTTTTTTCATTATCAAAAGTCAAGCTGACTTCAGCTAATCCTACTCCTTCTTTTGAATCCGTACCGTTAAAAATTACGTCCTGCATTTCTGAACCGCGCAGGGATTTGGCTGACTGCTCCCCCAGGACCCAGCGTATAGAATCAAAGATATTGCTTTTTCCGCAGCCGTTTGGCCCGACAACCGCGGTAATACCCGGCTCAAAATGTAAAACCGTTTTATCACAAAAGGATTTAAAACCGATTAATTCCAATTTTTTAAAATACATATACTTTTCTCCCTTTAATGTAGCGACCTGTTCTCAATCCAGGCATCAATCTTATCTTTTTTAAATCTCCACTGGCCAACCAACTTAACCGCGGGGATCTTATTGTGTTTTACCCAGTCATAAATTGTCCTGCGTGTAACTTTCAGGTAATCTGATAGGTCTTCTATGGTCATTAATCCGCCGTTCATAGCTTTCCTTTCCATCATAAATAACGCTTGAATTTACTATACCGGAAAAATATTTTTTGTCAAGGAGAATTTTAACATTCTTTGACATATATATACATAAAGGGTGGTTATAGTGTTGAAAGATGTGAAAATAAGAAATCTCGCTATTTAAGACATTTAGCGAGATTAAGTGGGTAAATGGCTGGCAAGATTAATATTTCCTTTGAAAATTTATGATTCTTAGCACCAGCGGGATCGGTTTTATTTTTGGCTCTTCTAATTTGACGCCTGTCCTGTATTTTACGGGCTGGATCTTTCTTATCCAGATAACCTTGCCTTTACGGGAGACCTGCTCTCCGTTATCAGGCATCTTCAAGGTTATATTTAGGCGTACACCCAAAGATAACTCTTCATTTGTAATTATACCTATCCCTTGCGCGCTTATATCAAACACCTCGGCGGCTTCCAAGTCCTTATTAGAATTTTCGTCTAGGCATACTAATGGGATCTTGATAGGAAATCTGGGAAACGACCTTTTTTCTTCAAAGGATATGCTTGACATACCTTTCCCCCGTTAATACATGGATAACCCCTATCTTAATTTTGCCTTATTTTCTTTATACTTTCAAGGGTAAATCTTGCTATTAAGAAAGCGCTTTCAAGCGCTAATTATTTCCTGAGAACTTCTTTAAACTTTTTGGTTAAGGCCGGTATGACCGTAAAAAGATCCCCGACAATACCATAGGTAGCTACTTTAAAAATAGGGGCATCGGGGTCTTTATTAATAGCCACGATGATCTTGGATGACTGCATACCGACTAAGTGCTGGATCTGGCCCGAGATACCGCAGGCAATGTACATTTTAGGAGCGACTGTCCTGCCGGTCTGGCCTACTTGATGGGAATAAGGCTTCCAGCCGGAATCTACAGCCGCCCGGGAAGCGCCAACCGCGGCTCCTAATACATGCGCCAGATCCTCTAAGAGTTTGAAATTTTCAGGGCCTCCCATACCTCGGCCGCCGGAAACAATAATATCCGCTTCGGCAATATTTACCAAAGACTCCACTTCTTCAACAATATCCAGAAGTTTCGTGCGCGAGAAATATACTTTAGCGTCAAATTTTTCTCTGATGATCTTGCCCTTCCTCTTTTTATCAGGCTCCATCGGCTGCATTACTTTATGGCGCACTGTTGCCATCTGCGGACGGTAATTCGGGCTGATGATGGTAGCCATAATATTTCCGCCGAACGCGGGGCGGGTCTGTAAAAGTATTTTCCTGGCAGGATCAATATCCAGGCCCGTGCAATCCGCGGTAAGCCCTGCCTTGATCTTAATCGCCACGCGGGAGATCAAAGAACGGCCGATGGCAGTTGCCCCGCATAAGAAGATCTCAGGCTTGTATTTCCTGATCAATTCAACCAGTATATTGGTGTAGGGTTCATCCTGAAAATTAGCGATTTCCGGCGCCTCAACCAGATAAATATTATCCGCGCCGTGCCAAATGACTTCATCCAATTGGTCGGTAAGGTTATTACCGATCAGGACGCCGCTGACCTGGCAGCCTAATTTCTGGGAGAGCTCCTGGGCTTTTCCTAAAAGCTCATAGGAAATCGACTGGATTTTCCCGTTCTTCTGCTCTATAAAAACCCAAATTCCTTTATGATCTTTAATATCGGGTAAAGCGCATTTATTAACGTCTTTCTCAAGTAAAACCGCCTTGAATTTACAGGCATCTAGGCATGCGCCGCAGAGATTGCACTTATTCAAATCTATTACCGCCTGCCTGCCGGCAGGCAGGCCTTTTTTCTCCACCATACGTATGGCATCAAAAGGGCAGGCCTTCATACAAAGCGCGCAACCGGTGCATTTTTCTACGATTATAGTGATAGGCATATTAGTGGACCTCGCCTTTGACTAACTCTACTAGTTTTGTTACTATCTCAGAGATTTCCCCTGTAAGCATCTGGCCGCCTGCTCTCTGAGGAGGAGTAAAAATTTTAACAACCTGCGTAGGAGAACCACAAAGCCCAATGCTCTGCGTATCAAGATCCAGCTCTTTCTGGGTCAATATGGTGATTTTAGCGCTCTTTGATCTCATTATTCCTTTTAACGAAGGCAGGCGCGGTTCATTTATTTCTTTAACAACCGTCAATAATACCGGTAAGGGCGTTTCAATGATCTCAAAACCTTCCTCCATCATTCTTTCAACACGCATTATATTATCCCTTACTTCTTCTATTTTCTTTACGTAAGTCACCTGGGGTATATCCAAATGCGTAGATATTCCCGGCCCAACCTGGGCGGTATCTCCGTCGGAAGCCTGTTTTCCGCAGAGTATCAGGTCAAAGCTTCCTACTTTTTTAATTGCCCCGGCTAAAGTATAACTGGTTGCCCAGGTATCGCTTCCGGCAAAAGCCCGATCGCAAACCAGGAACCCTTCATCCGCTCCAAGAGAAATTGCTTCTCTTAAAGCGTTATCAGCCTGAGGAGGCCCCATAGTGACAACGCTAACTTTGCCTCCAAACCTTTCCTTAAGCCTTATCGCTTCTTCAATAGCATACATATCAAAAGGATTGATTATGGATTTAACCCCTTCACGGATCAAGGTATTAGTTTCAGGATTGATCCTGACTTCCGTAGTCTCTGGAACCTGTTTTATGCAGACAATAATATTCATATATTCCCTATTTAGCCATTTCCTTGATCAACTGCAACGCGATTATACTGCGCTGGATCTGGTTAGTGCCTTCGTAGATCTGGGTGATTTTCGCGTCACGCACGTATTTTTCTATCGGATAATCTTTCATGTAACCGTAACCGCCGAATATCTGCAAGGCGTCAACAGTAACTTTCATGGCAACGTCAGAGGCATACATCTTCGCCATCGCGGATTCCTTTGCCACGTCTTTAATGCCGGCATCAACCATTCTGGCGGTGGCATAAACCAATGCCCTTGCCGATTCTACTCCGGTAGCCATATCAGCAAGCATCCACTGTATCCCCTGGAAACTGGATATGGATTTTCCAAACTGCACTCTTTCTCTGGCGTACTTTACCGCTAATTCCAACGCACCCTGCGCGATACCGAGCGCCTGCGCGGCTACGCCCGGACGGGACATATCAAAAGTCCTCATAGTCACGATAAAACCCATTCCCTCTTTCGACAAGAGGTTAGCTTTAGGAACCTTGCAATCAGTAAAAATCAACTCCCTGGTTGAAGATGCGCGGATCCCGAATTTATCTTCTTTCTTGCCGAACGTAAAACCCGGAGTCCCTTTTTCCACAATAAACGCGGAAGCCCCTCTAGCGCCTTTTGTTTTATCGGTCATGGCGATGACAACATATGTTTCCGCGTCCCCGCCGTTGGTAATAAAATGCTTTAAACCGTTTAAAACATAGTAATCGCCTTCTTTTTTAGCGGTGGTCTTGATCGCCGAAGCATCAGAACCCGCTTCCGGCTCCGTAACCGCGAACGCGGCTACCTTTTTTCCGCTTGCCAGATCAGGAAGATATTTCTTCTTTTGTTCATCGTTTCCGAATAGCACTATCGGGAAAGTCCCTAATGCCGAAGCCGCGTAACATACGGCTATACCGCCGCAGGCGCGGGACATCTCTTCGGTAGCTAAGCAGAGGTTTAAAACATTTACATGCATTCCACCGTATTCTTCCGGAATAAACAAGCCAAAAAGTCCCGCATCCGCGATTACCTTGATAATATCCCAGGGGTATTCTTCGCTCTGGTCATATTTAGCGGCAACCGGCCGGATTTTCTCTTCGGCAATTTTGTGCGCTAAGTCCTTGACCATTTTAGTTTCTTCAGAGAATAAATAATCCATATCTTCCTCCTTAATATAGGGACAGTGAAAGTGCGATTATACCATAATAATCTATTTTTACAATTGTTTTAGAAGGGCGATTTCCTGGCAGTCCGGGAATTTGCAGCAATTAATGCATTCCGCCCAGACTTTATGGGGCAAGTCGGAAGTTTTTACTCTCTTGAACCCGAATTTTTTAAAATAATCCGGCTTATAGGTGAGCACGAATATTCTCTTGGCTCCAAGATGCTTGGCCTCATTCAGGCATGTGGATATTAATTCTTTGCCTATTCCCTTGCCTTGCCTTGTCTTTGCTACGGCTACAGATTTTATTTCTACTAAATCATCCCAGGAAATATGCACAGCGGCGCAGCCCACGATCTTATTGTTTTCTTCGCATACCCAGAAATCCCTTAAATTCTCATACAGCTCATTCAAAGAACGCGGCAGCATCAAGTCCAGCTTAGCAAAATACTGGATTAAGCCTTGTATCTCTTTTATGTCTTCTATCCTGGCTTTACGGATCATTTAATCTCCGTCCCTTTCGCCACTACGACTATCCCTGATTCAGTCACATAAAACCTTTTTTTGTCTTCTTCCGGGTCATATCCGATCACTACGCCCTGGGGGATACTTACATCTTTATCAATTATTGCCTTCTTTATTTTCGCGTATCTAGCCACATTCACGCCTTCCATAAGGATAGAATCGTAAACCTGGCAGTAACTATTCACCCTGACATTCGGAGAAAGTATTGAACGCTGGACCCTGCCGCCGCTTACGATGCAGCCGTTAGAAACTACAGAATCAAGCACTAAACCCACCCTGCCGGTAACTTCTTCACCGGAGAATACTGTTTTAGCTGAAGGAAATTGTTCCTGAAGGGTTCTTATGGGCCAGTTTTTGTCATAAAGATTAAATACGGGATCAACCTGCACTAAATCCATATTCGCTTCATAATAGGCATCCATAGTCCCGATATCCCGCCAATATTGCGCCTCTTTCTTATTCTCGTCGATAAAGTTAAAGACAGCCACCTTTAAGCCCTTCTTAAGCATCTGCGGGATTATGTCCTTGCCAAAATCATGGGTAGAGCTGCGTTTCTTGGCGTCCTCCTGAAGCTCCTGCTCAAGGATGGGATGCTTAAAAACATATATGCCCATAGACGCGTATATCTTATCCGGCTGATAGGGTATTGTTTTAGGCTTGGCGGGTTTCTCTTCAAATCCTATTACCTTGCCGGCATTATCTACCTCTACTACGCCTAAATGAGCGGCCTTGTCCTTATCTACCTCTACCACCCCCACCGTCAAATCCGCGTCCTGTTCCCGATGATAGTCTATCATGGTATAGTAATTCATTTTATAAATATGATCTCCGGCCAGTATCAGGACTTCATCAGGATAATCAATCTCTAAGGTGTAAAGATTTTGATAGATCGCGTCGGCAGTCCCCAAATACCAGGATTCGCCGACCCTCTGTTGGGCGGGAAGTATCTCGATGAATTGGCCTAACTCAGACGGTAAAATATTCCAGCCAAGCCGTATATGCCTTTGTAAAGAGGCGGATTTATACTGGGTAAGAAGATAAATCTTGCGCAGGCCTGAATTTATGCAGTTACTTAAAGTAAAGTCTATGATCCTGTATATGCCGCCAAACGGCACTGCCGGCTTGGCCCTGTCTTTAGTTAAAGGATACAGCCGCTCTCCTTTACCGCCTGCCATTATAAATGTTAAGACACTGCGCATCATCTTAGCATTACGCCTAACATACCGCGCCTCACCATCATTACGGCTATTGCAGCCAATAAAATATACATGATCTTGGAAAAAGCGCGCGTGCCGCTGGAGCCCATAAATTTTATAATAAAATCCGCCTGCATGAGCGTCAACCAGGTGATCAGCATATTCAGGACCAAAGAAACAAACGCGGGCGCGATACCGAAACTATCCCGTATCATCAACGCCGTAGTTAGCACCGCCGGCCCGGTGATCAAAGGTGTTCCCAAAGGAAAGACGCCCGCGTCTTTATCCCGGCCATTGGACAAAAGAGCCTTATGCGAACCGGGTAATAAAAGCCGCACAGCTATCACGAATAAAAGTATTCCTCCGGCGATCTGAAAATCCGGTATGGTTACGCCGATAGCCCCTAATACCCATTTACCGACGAACATAAAAAGGACCGCTAAAGCGGTCGCGGTGATAACTGATTCCAGGATGATCCTGCGTTTCTGCTTCTTGTTTACCCCCTCAACAATAGAAACAAACACAGGAATATTGCCTATGGCATCTACTGCCACAAATATGGGTATAAAGGCAAGCATATAAGGCTCAAATAGTTTTAGCATAGGAAATAATTATACTACTCTTCTTTTACCCCTTCAAGCATTAATTTGTTCTTGGAGAAGTCTATTCTATTGATCAATGGAAGGCACAGGAAACTGGTAAGCGCGGATACAACAATAAGCCATTTTAGGCCTAGCTTCGGCAATAAAAAAGCCCCGGAAACATTGCTGGAAACCAAAGCCAGGTTGCTTATACTGGCAAGCAGGGCAAATGAAGTAGCCTCAAGCCCGCTGACAGTGCTCCTTGCCATAAAGTCCATAACCATTATAAAGATAAACATTCCGATAAGGCTATACAGGATATCATAAACAACCGCTGTCACAGGCGTATAATAAAGATAGCTTAGGGTAGTAACAGCTCCTAAAAATACGGATATCAACAGCCATTTCTTAAGATTTATTCTCTGGCTGAATTTATAATATAGCAGGGCCCCGGCTATCTGGAAGACAGTAGAGATCGTAGCCAGCGTACCTATCCATACCTTACCCCATTTAAAACTATCCCTTTGAATAAAAAAAAGCGGGGTCCCGAAAGAAGGAGAATATTTATAAAGAAAAATAAATACGCAGATGATCAGCAGTTTTTTATCCATTAATAATTTCTTTAATTCCGTAAATAAATACCTGGCAGGATATCCTTCTTTGGGGTTTTTGCTTTCTTTATAAAAGAACGCGGCCAACCCCACCATTAAATAGACAGGCAGGAGGCATAAGAAACCCAGCCTGTATCCTGAGCTCTGGGCGATGTATCCGCCTAAGACGCCCGTAAGCAGGCCTGCTATAGAAAGAGCTATCCATTGGATACTCTGGATCCTGCCCGTCAGGCCGTATTTCTTGCCTTCTACGCACATTATCCCGTCTACGCTCACATCCCTGAAAGCGGCATTAGTGGAATTTACCAATAATAAAGCCACCAGCGTAAAAATGGGCAGTTGTGTTAATCCTAATATCAAAACTATGATTATATCTGATAATAGCGCGATAAAAATCCAGGCTTTTTTATTAAAGAAATTATCTATGGTATATCCTATTACAGGCTTTACCACCCAGGCGAATATAATAATGCTGTTAATAAGCATTATTTTTTCTGCGGAGAAATTAAGGCCCTCTTTTAAATAATAAAAAAGCCCTTGAGAAGGAAGGGCTTGTATTCCTTGCGCGAAATAAACCGCGCTGTTCAAAGCGAAGATCCAGAATATTTTTTTATTCAGTCTTGGGTACCTCTGGGGTTTTCTCCTGTTGCGCGGCAGCCGCTATCGGTGCTTGAGCCGCGGGAGCGGCATCATTTTTAGCCTTTTGTTCTGCCTGGGGAGGCTTGACGTTTCTCATTAAGGACTTGCTTTGCCTTACGGATAAAACTGCCAGGCTTAAGCAGGTCAAAAAGAACAAAATGGACAATATGGTAGTGGTGCGCGTAAGGAACTCGTTAGTCTTGGTGCCGAACATCGATTCTACCCCTGAAAAACTTTCAACCAACCCGCTCCCCCTGCCTCTTTGAATTAAAACCAGTATGATCAAAGCCGCGCATATTATTACATGAAGAATAATTATAAATGTCATTTTAGGACCTCGCAGGATTTCTTTACTATTTGAACAAACGATTCAACCGCTAAACTTGCCCCGCCGACCAAAGCTCCGTCGACATCCGGCTGTTTCATGAGCTCGATAATATTCTCCGGCTTTACGCTTCCGCCATACTGTATCCTTATACTATTAGCCGTGTCTTCATTATACTCTTTTTTTAATAAATCGCGAATATATTTATGCACTTCTTGAGCTTGCTGCGGAGTAGCGGTCTTACCCGTGCCTATCGCCCATACCGGCTCATAAGCAATAACTATTTTCAAGGCATCATCTTCGGATAGCCCTTTAAGGCCGTTACCAACGTGTTCATCCAGGACTTTAAAGGTCAAACCGCCTTCTCTTTCTTTTAAAGTTTCACCCACGCAAACTATCGGCGTAAGATCGGCCGCTAAAGCCGCCTTTATTTTTTTGTTTACTGTTTCACTTGTTTCTCCGAAATTCTGCCTGCGTTCGGAATGCCCGATAATTACAAATTTACATCCGGCGTCCTTTAGCATCTTAGGAGATATCTCACCCGTAAAAGCGCCCTCATCCTGCCAGTAAACATTTTGAGCGCCTAATTGGATTATCGAATCATCCGTTACCTCGGAAACCTCGCTTAACGCCGTAAACGGCGGACAGACCACTACTTCTACGGCCTGGTTATCCAATTTATACAATTCTCTCTTTAGGCCAGTAACCAATTCTATGGCTTCTGTTATGGTTTTATACATCTTCCAGTTTCCGGCAATAATAGTTTTTCTCATTTTATTTATGGTTTTAGCTACCTATCCGTAAGCGCGGCAATTCCCGGCAAAGCCTTTCCTTCCAGATACTCCAAACTCGCTCCGCCGCCGGTGGAGATATGGGTCATCTTATCTTCCAGCTTGAACTTTGCCACTGCTGCCGCGGTATCTCCGCCTCCGATGATCGTAACGCACTTTAAAGTGGCGATAAACTCGGCAACTTCACGCGTACCCTTACTAAACGCGTCCATTTCAAAAATGCCCAAAGGCCCGTTCCAGGCAATGGTTTTAGCTGATCTCAATTTATCCTTAAACAAAGAAATGGTCTTTGGCCCGACATCAACCGCGATCTTTCCATCGGGGATATTTTCTCCCGCGATCTCTGTTTTAGCATTAGGATCAATATTTTCTACCACTATGTGATCTATGGGTAAAATAATCTCTTTATTTAATTTCTTTGCCTTATCCAGGAGCCCTTTAGCCAGTTCAAGCTTGTCTTTCTCCAGCTTAGAATTACCGATAGTTTTTCCCTGCGCCTTAAGAAACGTGTAGGCCATGCCTCCGCCTATCAAAATAGCGTCGCATTTTGGAAGTAAATTCTCAATAACCCCTATCTTATCGGAAACCTTAGCGCCGCCCAAAATAACCATAAACGGCCGGACAGGATCTTGCACAGCATTACCTAAATATTCGATCTCTTTTTCCAAAAGAAAACCTGCCGCGGACTTAAGATAATGAGTAACGCCCTCTGTAGAGGCGTGCGCGCGGTGGGCTGTGCCAAATGCGTCATTGACAAATACATCCGCTAAAGAAGCTAATTGCTTAGAAAAACCGGGATCATTAGCTTCTTCTTCAGCGTGAAACCTTAAATTTTCTAAAAGTATTATTCTTTCTTTTGACTCACTGATCTCTTTCTTGATATCATCGCCTACGCAGTCATTCAAGAATCTTACAGGCTCACCCAATAAATCCTTTAATCTAAGCGCCACCGGCTTAAGGCTGTATTTTTCCACAATCTTGCCATCCGGCCTGCCTAAATGGCTCATTAATACCAGCTTTTTAGCGCCGTTTTGCAATATATATTTTATGGTAGGCAATGTCCCTCTTATGCGTATATCATCGGTAATGTTTAAACTGGCATCCTGCGGCACATTAAAATCCGCGCGCATCAATACCGTCTTACCCTTTAAATCCATATCCTTTATACCCATCTTGCTCATGCCTTAATACCCCCTATTTAATTAAGACTATAATATATATTAAATTATATTTCCTGTCAATTCCTTTTAGGGACACCCAACTTGCCAATCGAGGGACACCCTTTCAGCCAATCGGGAGGGTGTCCCCCTGTCCGGAATTATTTTTTATTTAGGGGACACCCTCGGCTTTAGCAGATTGGGTGTCCCTAATAGAAAGAGGCTGCTTAGTTTAAACATAATTATAACCAGGCAGGTATTAAAAAGCCCTAAAACAGGCAGCAATATAATGCTCCCCAATACACCAGCAACCCAGCCGCCTATCAGGTCAGCGCTATAAAGCACTCCTACAGTATTACCCGCCTCTTCCTTTCTTCCCGGATATATTCTACTTGCCAGAGGAAATTCCAATCCTAGAAATAACCCGGAAATAAAAAGCAGTGTGGCAAAAATCAATGGGATATGGCGAGCTGACCACATAAATCTGGTTAATGTTACTGCCATTATGCAGGAAAATACGATTATCCCTGCCTCAAGCTCAATAAATAACCTTAAGCCATCCTTAATCCTTTTAAGGGCAGTTGTCATAAAAATACTGCCCAGCGCTATGCCGGCCATAAAGATACTGATCAATATTCCTATCATATAATATAAATAACCATAGAAAACCTGGAAACTAAAGATCAAGACCAGATTTGCCAGCATGCCGAATAATCCCGTAGTAGCAATACTGTATACAATAGCTGGACTGGTGCTTCGTTTCCTACAAAAGATACAAAATAATATCAAAGTTATGCCTAATATTAATACCGCTAAGAAACCTGTATTCAAATTCCCCAACATTCCAAAAATATACGCAAGCCCCGGAGAAAACTGCTTATTCCAAAGAATCAGCATCTGGAATACCGCAAAAGGCCTTAGGTCCTGGTTAACTTTTTCGGTTGCCCCTGTTAATGAACGCTGGAACCAATCCGACCATGCCTTATTTAGCCTAAAGTTTATGTAAGCTGGTACCAGAATATCGGTTCTTATATTTTTCCGCTCTATCTTTCGCGTAATTATATCCGGAGTGATTTCCAGTATATCTCTACTGTTAGAAGCCAAGAACATATTGTAATCTCCGGGGATAACACGGACATAAGCATAGCTATCTTTAAGCCCATTCAATACGCAGGCATTAATGTCTTTTAATTCCCGGCTTAGATAAGTCAGGGAACCGGGTAAAGTTAACGCTACTATCCCATCCGGATTTAGCCTCTCTTTAGCCAAAAAAAAGAATTCGCGGGTAAACAGGCGGTTTGCGCTTAAATCCGACGGCTTAGATAGGCCGATCAAAATTACATCATATTTATTAGGCGTATTCTTAACGAAAAACCTGCCGTCTAAATTCATAATATTAACCCGCGGATCGGTTAATTCCTTTTGCGTGAGTTCTGACGGATATTGCCTTAACATTTCTATGAGTAAAGGATCAAGTTCCGCGTAATCAATCTTTTTTACAGGGTGTTTCAAGATCTCGTTTATCAGGCCGCCTGCCCCGGCGCTTATTACCAGTACCTCTTTAGGGCTTTTAGAAAATAACAAAGGCAAATTCCCGAATTCCTGGACGAATTGCTTGTCCGGATACGGAGTAGTTATTACAGGTATGCCGTTATAAAAAAACGTGTATTGCCCCTCTCTTTTGGTTACGACAATATTGCCGTAATTAGAATTCCGGTAATCCAGGATTTCCTGCTGCTTCCATTGTTTATTGATAGAAAGCTTGTTCAGGTATTTTATCCCGCCTTGCAAAGAAAAAATACTTGCCGTAAATATCAAAACCAAAACAATATATTTCAAAACCTTAGCCGTATCTTTAAAGAAAAATAAACAAGCCGCAAGATTAATTACGGATAGGATGAAAACTATTTGAAAAGAATTCAGATATGGTATGAATAGATAGGTAAGGATTATTCCGCCGCAGATTGTGCCGATCGTCTCCCACGCATATACTTTGCCTATCGCGCCGGCCAAATCTTTAATCTTTATAGAGCATATCTTGCACAGAGAGCTGAATAATGCACCGTGGCAGAACCCCACCGGAAGGATTATCAAGAAAGAAGCATAAAATATGGTGTATAATCCCACTCCTTCGCCAAAAGGAATGCCTATCAGGCTCTTAAAGGTGCGGGACAAATAAATAGATACAGGCAATAGTATGGAAAATAATACCTGTAGTATAATAAATACGTTTGCTTTATTTTTAACCCTTTCAATAAACTTCCCGGAGATAAATACGCCCGAAGCTTCCGCGAGAATCCAATTAGCCAGAATTATCCCTAAGGTTAATTCATTGCCGTAGAAACTCACCAGCAGTTCGCGCAAAAGCAAAACCTGCACGACTATCCCACTTAAGCCTATAACCAGTACGGTTAGATAGTTCATAAGCGGGATTATAGCATAAAAAACAGGGACTGGGTCCGAAATGTAGTCCCCTAAGGGCTGGTCTTAGGAGCCTGTCCCTAAGCCGAAGTTAAGGGACAGCCCCTGCGGAAAGATTTATTCGTTAACTTATATTTCGATATACAGAATGGCGGGGAGCAATTAAAGTAATAATAACCTTATTGCTTTCTTTGTCAATGCCGTAAATTACCCGATAGGTACCTATACGATATCTATAACGCCTCTTTTCGCCTTTCAATATTTTAATATTCGGCCCGAAGAAAGGATTGCCTTCTAGCTCTTCAAAGCACTTATTTAGCCTGCCGGCGAGTTCTTCCGGACAGGTTTTATAGAATTTAAGCGCTTGAGGCATTAAAAGGACTTCAAAGTTAACCACGCTTCACTTTTCTCCAGTTAACGCCTCTTCCTTTTAGATACTGCCTCTCGGCCTGCGCGACAATCTTTTCTTCTTCCGCGGATAGAGAGCTTTCTACCTGTTCGATAATCAATTCCCGGATAAAAGAAGAAATGGTCATGTATCTTTTCCTGGAGAGTTTAATCGTTTGTTCATAAAGAGAAGATGGCATCCTTATCAACAATTCTTTATTCATCATCGCGGACATCTTTATCACCTCCGCTTAAAGTATATCATAATGATATACAATGTCAAGATTTTTAAATCCAGGGGACTGACCCCGATAGGTGGTTCTCGGAGAATCGATCTTAGGGGCCTATCCCTAAAACATGGCGCAAATACCTCTCATTCACCGGACCAAAATCCTCTGCCTTATCCGGATCATTCATCAAAGAAGCAATGGTTGGCCGGATATAATTCTTATTCCCGCAGCAGCCGGAAATATAATTTGCTCTTGAATCTTTTCCTACTAGATCACCCCAAAGCCTCTCTGCTTCCTGCCTGGTAACGGCGCAATTTGGCGGCCCGGGTAAACAAAGCATTGCTTCACCCTGCGGACTCTCATCACGCAGGCCTAAAGAATGGCCCAACTCATGCAAAAACCCTTTAGTAAAACTGTTTTCATCTTTATATCGTGCCTTACCTAACATGATCAAAGAAGTTTTAGCAAGAGAAGATAACTCCGAACATGAGACATATCCTCTTGCGTCAATTATGATTAACTTGTAAACAGATTTAATGCGTTTGGAGATACTGTTTATGAAGCCTTGAGGGACTTGCCAGGGAGGAAAACTTGGCGCTGGCTTGAAGATCTCCCTCTCTTCCTCTTTAGATAGGGCTATATACCAAAATCCAAGGTTCCTGAATTCATCAAAAGGATTGGTTCCCTTTAGCCTTCGGATAAGTATCTTTGTATCTTCTAAGGAATCTTCTTTATTTTGGTAATTTAAAGAACAAAAAACCAAGTTAAGTTTTTCGTCCTCGCAAGGAGATTGGTTTAAATAAGGTTTAATATCGTAAGCAAAAGTGTTGGAGCAAAAGAAAAGTGTAATAAATAACCAGTTTCCCCTACGAATCATTTAGTTTTGGCAACAAAAACAACCCTCACCGAGAGAGGCGCCGATATTGGTGCCGCTCCCCCCCCAGTTGCTGTCGCTGGGGCAGCCTCCGCCCGGCGGGCGGAAAAAGGCGGGGCGGTAGTAGGTGCTGTAGCAGTAGCCCCAGGGACCGAGATCTAGTTTAAGAGTCCAACCACTGGGACAACTACAGCTACCAACAACACTATTGTAGGTGACGACGCAGGTACTCCCTCCTCCTTGCTTTACCCAGGTAGAGCCGTTGTAAAGATATAACGAATCATCAGAAGAATTATAAACCAACTCCCCTTCTTTAGGATCATCAAGCGTATTCTTATCTACCGGTTTATAAGTAACGCTGCGGTGCACCTCTACTTGGTTATAGCTTCCATAAGGTGACGGATAATACGTAGTAATGGTAATGGATTCCTCCGCGGCAAGGCATAAATTAAATAAACCCAAGATAAAAACAACTAAAAACCCTAATTTTCGCATAGATTAAACCCTCCTTGGCCAGAAAGGCCACACCAAACAATCCGATATGTTTGGGTGTAACTTATTGGGTTATACCCGGCGCAATACCTGTTATGCTCCGGGCACGATAAGCGCAGGGTGTTTCATCCTAATCTGCCTAATATCTATATTCCATTTTGGAATATTAACAAGATTAGTATATTATAGGAATCCTGAGGTGTCAAGCGAAATGGATAAAACTATTTTTACAAAGAGCCATAAGGATTTAGTCGGTAAGCTGATTAAAGCGCGTAAAGCGGCAAAACTCAGGCAGGTAGACGCGGCTAAAAAATTAGGCAGGACGCAATCCTACATCTCCAAATTAGAAGCCGGACAGCGCCGCATTGACACCGTCCAATTAAAAGAATTCGCGGCGATCTATAAAAAGAAACTTCAGGACTTCCTTCCTTAAATAAGCTTCTCATCACAAAAACTGAAATAACTCCCGTTTCCGATAATTATATGATCCAGGCATTTTATAAGCAGCGCGTCTCCTGCGGTAGCTAATGCCCGCGTGAACTCTTTGTCTTCTTCGCTAGGCTTAGGATCTCCGGAAGGATGATTGTGGACACAGATCAGAAAAGAAGCAAACTGCTTTAGGGCCTCTTGAAAAACCTCTCTTATTATAGGCCTTGCCTGATCCACGCTTCCTTCCTCTATCTCAATTATATCTATAATCCTGTTTTGTGAATTTAAGAACAAAACCTTAAATACCTCTTTTTTTAAATCCTGCATCCGGGGCCTGAGGATACCAACCACATCTTTTGAAGACTCTACTTTAGGACGGCTCTCCTTAAGTTTTTCTTCCTGGTATCTTCTTGCTATCTCGATGGATGCTTTTATCTGGGCAAGCTTCGCGTCACCCAGGCCCTTTAATTCCTTCCAGTGATGCGGATCCGCCTGCCCCATTTTACGAAAAGTCTTAAATTTCCGTAAAATCCTCCTTGCCAGATCCAAGGCGCTTTCTCCCTTTACTCCTGTCCTCAAAATGATCGCCAGCAGCTCGGAATCGCTTAAAGTATGCTCGCCATTCTCTAATAGCTTCTCCCTGGGCCGGTCTTCCTTAGGCCAGTTGTTTATAGGTATACGCTTTTTAAGCTCCATAATTTATGCCCTCACTTATAATAGACGCAGGAACTCTTATTTTCTAACGAAAAGAGTTATACCTGATTTTTATCTTAGGGACAGTCCCCTTTAGTTTGCTACGCTATAGCCGACTGCGGGGACAGTCCCTGTCATGATAAAACAAAAAAGGAGCGACATTTCTGTCGCTCCTTTTCCAGCAGATAAACTTCTAAAAAACTATATCCCTTTATTTACGATATAATCGCAGAGGTCCACAACGCGGCAGGAATAAGCCCATTCGTTGTCATACCATCCCATTATCTTAACAAGCTTACCGTCTATAACCTTGGTTAATTCCGAGTCCAATATGCAGGAATAATCAGAGCCGTAAAAATCTTTTGATACCAACGGCTCCGTAAGATACTGCAATATCCCCTTTAAGCTGGTTTCAGAAGCCTTCTTAAAGGCCGCGTTCACGGTTTCAACTGTAGCGTCTTTTTCCACAATACAGGTTAAGTCTGTTAAAGAAACATCCGGTGTAGGGACGCGGATCGCCAAACCATCCAGCTTACCCTTTAATTCAGGCAGGACCTCGCCTATTGCCTTGGCTGCTCCGGTAGAAGTAGGTATCATGGAAACTGCCGCCGCGCGCGCGCGCCTTAAATCCTTATGAGGAAAATCAAGGATTTTCTGATCGTTGGTATAAGAATGTATCGTAGTCATCAGCCCGCTCTTGATGCCGAAATTATCCAACAGGACCTTTCCCATCGGAGCCAGGCAATTAGTCGTGCAAGAGGCGTTAGAAATTATATTGTGCTTTTTAGGATCGTAATTCTTCTCATTAACCCCCATAACAATCGTTATATCCTGCCCTTTTGCCGGAGCGCTAATGATAATTTTCTTAGCGCCGCCATTCTGGATATGGCCGATGCATTTTTCCTTATCGGTAAAGACGCCTGAAGACTCTATAACCACGTCTACTCCGTAATCTTTCCAGGGGATCTCCGCGGGTGATTTAGCGGTTAATATCTTCAATGTTTTACCGTTTACCACCAAAGCGTCTTCTTTAACTTCCACGCTCGCGTTTAAGGTGCCAAAATTAGAATCATACTTTAAAAGATGCGCCAGTGTTTTTGTGCCCACAGGCAGGTCATTGACCGCCACAAAATCCAAATTTGCTGAATTCTTTGCTAATGCCGCCCGATATACGAGCCTGCCGATCCTGCCAAAACCATTAATACCTATTTTAACCGCCATTTCTTGTTCCTCCTTTTATTTTTCTCTTAAATATTTAGCGGCCAGTTCCGGCGGGGTTGAAACAACATAAAAACCCGATCCCCACTCAAAACCAGCAACGCGTGTTAATTTCGGCATAATCTCAATATGCCAATGATAATAACCTACGCCGGCCCCGGCATCGCCGTTTATCGGCAAGGAATGAATAATAAAATTATACGCCGGGTCAGGAAAAACATTTCTTAATTTAGATAAAGTATCTTTTATTATTTCCGCCAGCGACGGGATCTCTTCAGGATGTATATAACAAAAATGGCTGCTGTGCTTCTTGGGAATTATCCAGATCTCAAAAGGAAACCGCGAGACAAACGGGCAAAAAGAAAGAAAATATTTGTTTTCCAGGACTATTCTTTCCTTTTCCTGTTCCTCCTGCCTTACCATATCGCAGAATATGCAGCGTTCGCGGTATTTAAAATAGTTACTTGAGCCGTGTATCTCTTCTAAGACGTTCTTAGGAACCATAGGAAGAGCGATGGTCTGGATATGCGGATGCTCTAATGAAGCCCCTGCCGCGGGTCCATAGTTTTTAAAGATCATTAAATATTTAAAACGATGGTCTTTGGTAAGATCTATGGCTCTGCGGCAAAGCATAGAGATAATACACTCTATCTCGCTGTTTAACAGGTCCGGAAGGTTTTTATTATGGTAGGGCGAATCGATCAGCACCTCATGCGCTCCAACGCCGTTGGACATATCATAAATACCCAATGCCCGCCTGTCTATATCGCCTTCGATCTGGAGCGCGGGGAATTTATTCGGGACCACACGGACCTGCCAGCCGGATGTATTAGGCCTGGTATTAGGATCCCTGGTCGAATCTATTTCCGGCGGGGTCAATAGCTCGTTACCGTAACAGAAGGGGCACGTCCCTCCCCGCCAGGTATGAGGCTCATGCTGGAAATCTTCCGGCTTGCTGGGGTGATCCGTATCTACTATCACCCATCTTCCTACAATAGGGTCTCTTCTTAATTCTGACATTAAACTTCAACCTCTCTTAAAAACTTTGCCGCGTCTTCAGGCGGCAAAGGGCAGATATAAAATCCGGTGCCCCACTCAAAACCCGCTACACGGGTAAGCCGGGGCATAATTTCAATATGCCAGTGGTAATCATTATCTATACTTTTCCAATAACCCACCTCCTGGCGCCTGAAAGGAGCTGTGTGCAGGACATAATTGTAAGGCGGATCATTTAATCCCTTTTTCAATTTAGCCAGGACTTTCTTTATTACCCGGCCAAGGTCAAGGCGCATGGACATTTCCAGGCTGGTAAAATCAGGGGAATGTTTCTTTGGCAGGATCCAGACTTCAAAAGGGAACCTTGCGGCAAAAGGCGTTATCGCTATAAAACCGTCGATATCCAATATAAGCCTGTCCTTGGATGCTATCTCCTGCCTTATCAGATCGCAGAATACGCATCTTTCATGATACTCATAATACGCCTTAGCACCTACTAATTCTTCCTTAACTCGTTTAGGGTTAACCGGGGTAGCGATCAACTGAGACCTTGAATGCTTAACACTTCCGCCGCCGGCTGTCCAACCATAGTTTTTAAATACTAAGACGTATTTGAAACGCTTGTCCTTTTCCAGATCCGTGATCCTGTCTGTATAACAAGTGAGGACTTTGGCTATCTGCTCCTCACTTAAATCCGCCATGTTGGCTATGTGCTGATTTGTCTCGATGACGATCTCATGGGCCCCAACACCATTCATCAGGTCATACAAGCCATTGCCCCTGCGGTCAAGGCTGCCTTCTATCCTTAAGAACGGCGCGATACTGGGCACAACCCTTAATTCCCATCCAGGGGTATTTGCAGCTGAATGCCCGGGCCTGAGCGCGTATATTTCCGGAGGAGTCTTGGATTCATTACCCTCACAAAAAGGGCAAACCTCCCCCTCAGGCACAACCTCCTGCGGCTGGCCGCTGAATTGATCAGGCCGCCTGGCGCGCTCAGTGGCAATAATTACCCATCTACCTATGATCGGATCTTTTCTTAATTCTGGCATATCTTAAAATTATATCATACTAAATTTATTATGCAAAGGAAATTTTAGCATATCTTACGAGGTGGGACAACCAAACTGCTCTCCCGGCTTAATTTTATGCCCCGCGATAAATTCTTCGGCTCTCATTCTCCTCTTGCCCTCTATCTGTAATTCCTCGATTACTAAATTATCTTTTCCCGCGGCGGCAATTATATTTTCCTTATCCGCTTTTATTATTTCTCCCGGAGATGAATTTGATGATCCGGAAACAGAAGGGATAACCCTTGCTTTATATATCTTTAATAATTTGCCGTTGTAATAAGTAAAGGCTCCCGGCCAACCCACGCACCCGCGCACTACATTATTGATATCTTGCGCCGGCATCTCCCAATTGATCAATCCGGTTTCTTTCTTAAGTTTCGGCGCCAAACTCACCTTATCTTCTTCCTGCGCGGTTAAATTATAAGTTTTATTCTCTATTAATTTAAGAGAATCGATCAATAGCTTCGCTGCCCTCTTTGACAACTTGCCTTCTAATGTAAGGGTTGTATCATCATCCTCAATATCCACTGCCTCCTGCAAAATTATCGGCCCGGCATCCATCTTTTCAGCCATTTTCATAATAGTGACCCCGCTGGACTTATCTCCGTTAATTATTGCCCTGCTTATGGGGGCTGCCCCGCGGTATTTAGGCAATAGCGAAGCATGGGCATTTAGGGAAAATATTTTTGGGATCTCTAGTATTTCCCGTGATAATATCTGCCCATAGGAGACAACTATAAATAAATCAGGGCTTAAGTCTTTTAGGAACTTGATTGATTCTTTGGTATTAATTACCTCGGGTTGATAAACCGCGATGCCGGACTTAGAAGCCAGAGCCTTAACCAGCGTTCCTTCTAAATGGAATCCCCTGCCTTTCTTCCTGTCCGGCTGCGTGACTACGCAGGAAACTTTATGGCCGGATGCCAACAACGCTTCCAGTGAAGGAACCGCGAATTGTGAACTTCCGAAAAAGATAATTTTCATAGCCAGTAGGTAGTAGTTAGTAGACAGGGGTTAGGGATAATTCAATGGCTGAAATTAAGCCATTTAACATCTTCCCAACTTCATCTACAACAAGTTTAAGCTTACCGACAGAATCAGAATCTAAATATTTTAAATCTTTAACTAAAATTAAATAATAATCCAACTCTGTTAACGAACCTTGCGATATATTGTAAAAATTTATTTTATCTCTTTTTCCTCTTCTTTTAAACCCTTCCGCAATATTCGCGGCAACCGAAACCGACGCTCTTCTCATTTGCGAAACCAATCCAAATTTTTCTTCTGATGGAAAATGCTTTGTAATTTTATAAATCTCCAAGGCTAACGCATGGCTTTTTTGCCAAACAGTTAAATCTTCAAAACTTTGTATTTTAGCCACTTTACTTCTCCCTATCTACCACCTACTATCTACTACCTACTATCTACAACGGGTCAACATCTACGGTGACTATTATACCAGAAGACGAAAAAGATTTTAAGCACGTTTTTAAGAACTCACTTACCTTTTTAGGATTGCCGGAAGAAATTAATATTTGCCAATAGAAATTACCCCGTAATTTAGATGGATAGCCCGGATTAACCGAAAGGATCCGTATATCCTTGCTTTTATTATGAGTATTTAATCTTTCGGACAAAGAAAGGCTTGCCTGTTTAACCTTGTCCTCATATTTACCCCGCAATTTTACCAAAACCATATGTTTATACGGAGGGAAACCAAGCTGCTTTCTTTGTTTTAGTTCCTCTTTGTAAAATATACCGATATCTTTCTTTACCAGCGCCTGAAAACAGTTATTCATGGGCAGGGCTGTTTGAATTATAAACTTGCGTTCAGTCAATCCTAACAGGCCTAATAAGGAGGCAAAGGCTTTTTCGCTTGAGCGCAAATCAATGCGGTTTAGGGAATTATCTATACCCAGCACACCCACAATATCAAAATTATAGTTTGCGTGTTTAATTACAGCGCTGGTTGCCACGAATATATCGCCAGATTTAATATCCATATCCTCCCGGGATTCTAATCTTTTTACCACCGCTTTTACAAATATCCTGGACAATTCGCTTTCTATCTTTTCTGTGCCCGCCCCAAAGAACCGGATGTAACCCGAGTTACATTCAGGGCAAATCTTGGGCGCTTCAGATTTGAAATTACAATAATGGCAATTCAACGAATTAATATCAAAATGATAAACTAAATTAATATCACAGCGCGGGCATTTAAGGGTTTTCCCGCAGGTAGAACAGGAGGCAAAAGTAGCAAAACCCTTGCGGTCTAAGAAAAGGAGCGCCTTGCCGCCTGAATTAATGCTTGCGGCTATAGCGTCCTCTAAATATCTTGATAAAACCAGGCCTTTTTGCTTTGGCGCGCGGTATACAGACCTCATATCAATAACCTTTATTTCCGGAAAATCCCTGTTCCTGGAAAGCTGCATATATTTGCTTTTATTCTTCTCTGCCAGGTAGAAACTTTCTAAAGACGGGGATACACTGCCTAAAATTAACCTGGCTTTTTCTATCTTCGCGCGCGTAAACGCGGCTTCTCTGGCATTATAATGAGGCGACTGTTCCTGCTTATAAACAGAATTCTGCTCATCATCAATAATTATCAGGCCCAGATCCTTAACCGGGGCAAATACACACGAACGGCTGCCGATAACGATATTTACCTTGCCCGTTTTTATTTTCAACCACTCCTCTAGTTCTCCCGCCCCTTTCCTGTATAAACTGCTAAGCGATGGTAAACCCAGCCCGGATTCAATAATCTCTTTGGCATTTAAAGCGGAATTCATATCAGGCAATAGCACTATCACAGACCTATTGTTGCTTAAGGCCGCTTTTATATGTTCAAGATATATATCCCATCTCTTTTTACCATCCAGGTCGTGTATCAGTATCGTTTCAAAAAGAGAGGAACACCTGCCTGCCGGCAGGCAGGGCCCTTCAAAAAGTGAAGACAGCCCCTCTATTTTCTTCCCTTTTCTTAGCCCCTCCGGTAAAGCCGCCTCAATAGCCTCGCCCCAGGAACAACAATAATATTCAGATAATTCCTTAGCGAGTAAAAGCATATTTTTATCCAGTATGGGGTAATTATCAATTACCTCCGATATTTTTTTTAAATTCTTAATGCTTGTTTCTTTGGCAAGGCCTACCGCATAACCAAGCTTCCTGCTGTTACGAAAAGGAACCCATACCCTGGCCCCGGGTTTTATAACTTTAGCCAGGTTTTCAGGGACAATGTAATCAAACGGCCCCTTAACCGCTAATCCCAGCACGACTTTGGCATACAACATCGCATATCTCCCTTAAGCAATCAGGTTTCTTGATCTTGCGGATATCTTCTTTTACGCTCTCCAGCTTATCCCGATGGCATTTAAGATCCAGCACTGTCCTTTTTATTTCCGCGATAGATCCGGCGCGTAATCCAATGCCGTACTTTTTTAGGACCTTTACGTTGTTTACTTCCTGTCCGGGTATCGCGGATATGAACATCGGGGGTAATTCCATGCCTACTATTTCTGAAATAGTCAATCCCCCGGGCTTAGTAATGATAATATCGGAGACAGCCATTAATTCCTCGGGATTATCTATAAAACCAAATACCTTTACATTCTTAATGTTCCTATTCTTCAACCTGGCATATAATCTCTTATTGGAAGCGCAGACAACCAGGATTTGAACATCTTTATATAGAGCATTGACGATTTTCTCTAATGGCCCTAAACCAAAAGATCCGGTCATAAGCAATATTGTAAATTCGTTTTCCTTGATGCCAAGTTTCCCGCAAAGGCTGCTACGGTCATAACGCATCAAGAATTTAGGATCTATGGGTATGCCGGACTCTTTTATTTTTTCTTCCGGGATGCCTTCATGGATAAGCTGTTCCCTGGTAAACCCGGAAGCAACGATAAAAATATCCACAGCAGGAGAAATCCAGAATGTATGGACACTAAAATCGGTAATTACTGTAATTAATTTAGATTTTATCTTTCCGGATCTTTTTAAGTTTGAGGAGATCTCTGAAGGCAGGAAATGTGTAGAGATAACAACATCCGGGTTCTCATGGATCAAGAACCGGGCAAAATCTTTTGTATTCAGGCGATTTATACCTAAAGCTATCGGCCTGGTAAGGGGCCTTAAGAGCTTAAAATCCGTTATCCAGAATGCCAGGCGCCATGCCCAACTGACCTTCCTTACCAGAAAAGAATAACCAAAGGTATAATCAACTTTAAACAGGAGGCTTGCTTTATCTAAAGCGTCAACTATCCATACTTCTGCTCCGGGGCAATGTTTTTTTATGTAATTATATACTGCCTCTGCCGCTTTAAAATGCCCCGCGCCGGCTGAAACATAACTAACAATTATCTTCATAGGGACACCCTTTTTGCCAATCGGGGGACACCCTTTGAACCAATCGGGAGGGTGTCCCCAAAAAAACATAAATTTAACAAAAGGGACACCCTTGGCTTTGGCAAAAAGGGTGTCCCTAAGCTTGTAAGATCAAGTCGACTGCTTCGGCTAAGTTAGAAGCTGTAAAGTGAGGAGAATCATGCCAACTGCTTTTATTTTCCGGCTTTTCTTTGCCCGAGAATACCAGGATCGTTTTTAACCCCGCGGTTTTCCCGGTTTCTATATCTCGTATCGTATCGCCCACAAAGAAACTTCCGGAGCGGTCAGTATCAAAACCTTCCGATTTAAGCCTGCTAATAGCCTCTTCTACCATCCCTGATTTGGGCTTTCGACAAGCACAATTATCTTCAGAGCGGTGCAGGCAATAATAAACCCCGGAAATCTTAATTTGGTATTTCGCGAATTCCGCCAGCATATTCTGAGTAATAGAATCCAAAGTTTCTTTTGAATATATGCCTTTGGATACGCCGGCTTGATTGGATATTATAAAAATCTGGTAGCCTCCAGCAGACAATTTCTTAAGTGCAGCTTGCACTCCAGGCAGAAAACTAAACTCTTGCCAGCTGGTTACGTATTTGGAGTCTCCGGGATACGCGTTGATAACTCCATCCCTATCTAAAAAAACCGCTTTAACCATTATCCCTGCATTCCTTATTTTTCATCTCCCAGTATTTCGCGTAGGTCATCAGTTGATACGCGCTAGAGGCAAGCGCCATCATAAACCCGATGAATCCGTCCTTTTTGCCTTTTTTCGTGAAATAAAATTTCATAAACCTGGAAAAGGCCTTGACCATACATAAAGAAAAACTCATTTTTCTTTTATCCCTGATCCATTTCCTAGCTTCAAAATCGGTCTGGTGGTTTAATTTAGAAAAAAGGTTTTTAAAGTCCCTGTAGGCGTAATGTATTATATCCGATTTCAAGGTATAGGTCGGGCCTTCAAGAAAAGCGCGGGGATGGTATTCCGCCTCTGCCTCATACCTGAATTTATTCTTTTCAAACATCTTCAGTTTGGCATTAGGATACCAGCCTCCGTGTTGTATCCAGTAGTCACCGATAAAATTCCGGTGCGGTATATTATAACCCAAAAACTTCGTCCCATCCCTGAATATGCTTATGATCTCATCCCTCAATTCAGGGGTAACGCGTTCATCGGAATCAAGGCTTAGGACATAATCAAACTTAGCCAGGGAATAGGCATAATTACGGTGTTCCCCTTCTCTTTCCCATTTTCTGACATAAATCTTATCGGTATACTTTCTGGCGATATCCAGGGTCTTATCCGTACTCATATCGTCAACGATCACTATCTCGCCCGCCCACCCGGATACGCTTTTTAAACAATCCTCGATAATCGACTCGCTGTTTTTCGTCAAAGTAACCACAGTCAAATTTATTTTATCCATTTATTTAAATCTCCTTATTTATCAACGATATTCCTTAAACTCTTACTTACAAACCTAACCTGCTTGTCTTCTAAATTTGGATACATAGGAAGCGACATTATCTCCCGCGCCACTCTCTCGGCAACAGGAAAATCTCCCTTTTTATAACCTAAATTTCTATAAACTTCCTGCAAATGTAAAGGTATAGGATAATGGATAAGCACGCCTATACCCTCGTTATTTAACCCAGCCATTACCTCATCCCTGTTTTTCACTCTCACAACGTATTGATGATAAACATGCTTGGTATAGTCGTCTTCCTTAGGTAATATTATACCGGTGCAACCTTTAAGTTCTTTATTATATATGCCGGCCTTTTTCCTGCGCTGCGCGTTCCATTTATCCAGGTGCCTCAATTTTATTCTTAATATCGACGCCTGCAAGGTATCTAAACGTGAATTATAACCCAGGCTTACATGCTCGTATCTTGATTTACGGCCGTAGTCGCGCAACATAAGCAGTTTTTTATAAATACCTTCATTATCAGTAATTATTGCCCCGCCGTCTCCGCATGCCCCTAAATTCTTTGTGGGATAAAAACTGAAGCAGCCGATATCTCCTATGCCTCCGGCCAGGCGCCATTTACCTGCCGAAATCCTGTATTTTGAACCATGGGCTTGAGCAGTATCCTCAATAATCTTCAGGTTGTGTTTTTTGGCTATACCTGACAGCGGTTTCATATCCGCGGGCTGTCCATAAAGATGGACAGGTATAATAGCTTTAGTATTCTTAGTGATCGCCTGCTCGATCTTAGAAACATCTATATTATAAGTTTGCTCGTCTACATCCACAAACACAGGCCTGGCTCCAGTATAGGTAACAGCTAAGGCTGAAGCAATGTAAGTGAATACCGGCACGATCACCTCATCCCCTGCTCCGATACCTAAACTTTTTAAACCCAGGAACAAAGCGTCGGTGCCGGAATTTACGCCTATGCAGAATTTAACCCCGCAATATCGGGCAAATTCCCGTTCAAAAAGAGCCAGGTCTTTACCCAATATAAAATCACCGCGCGACAGCGTATGCCCTATTGCCGGCAAGATATCTTTTTTTATCTCTTTAAATTGTCTGGCTAAATCCAGGACCAATACTCTTTTTATAGCGTTTTTTTTCATTCCTTTTTTATCAACCTATGTGCCGCGGCATAAACTTCATCCACGGTTATACCGCGGGTGCACCTGCGGTCGTGTTCGCAGCCCTGGAAACGGAAATTCCTATAGCAGGGCCGGCAATCAAAATCTTTATGGATTACCACATGCCTAGCTGACGGCGGGTATGGCCCATATACAAGCGCGTCTACCGGGCCGAATACTGCCACTGTTTTGATACCCAACGCTACGGCAATATGCAAAGGCCCTCCGTCATTGGTAATAAGAATATTAAGATTGCTTATTAAGGCGGCCAATTCCTCCAAATTCGTCCTCCCTGTCAGGTCCAGCGGCTTATGTTTCATGGCGCTTACGACCACTTCCGTAATAGGGCGTTCGGACTCATCCCCTAATATCACTATTTGGGAAGAAGAATCTTTAGCTAATTTGTCTGCCAGTTGAGCGTATTTTAATGCTGGCCAATGTTTAAATACCGCGTCGCGGCCCCAGCTTGCTCCCCCCCCGGGCACAATCCCGATAACCGGGCCTTTTCCGGTAATACCATGCCCAGCCAACATGTTTTTGCTTTTTACTTTAGAACTTTCCGGCACAGGAAACTCTAAAGTATTCCCGCCTGGTTTTATGCCCAGGGGTTTTAACAGGTCCAAATAATATTCAACGACGTGCCTTAAGCTGTATCCCTCTACATCTATCTTATGCGTAAGGAACCTGCCTCTTTTTTTATAATTAAACCCTACTCTCTTTTTTATCCCCAGCAATTTTGATATCAGACTATAACGATGATCCAAAGAAAAATCAAGAGAAATATCGAATTTTTCCCGCTTTATGCCGCGCAATAAGCCCAAAAAACTAAAAATACCTTTCCACCATGATTCATTGCGGATCTTTTTAATATCGCCTCTGGACAAGGCAAATACTTTATTAATTTTCGGGCTGTTTCTTAAAACTCCCCCCACCCTTTCGTTACACCAATAGCCGATAACGCTGTCCGGGTAGGCATCTTTAATGGCCCTTATAACCGGAGTGGTAAATAACACATCCCCGATACCGAATGGATTTATTATCAGGAATTTGATCACTTATCCTTCCAGCCTTTCTATATCATCTTCCTCAAGGTAACTGCCGGTTTGCACCTCGACTATCTTCAGCGGGTAATTTTTAGGGTTTTCCAGGCGGTGCTTGGCGCCGCGGGGGATATACACGCTTTGATTGTTCTTAACGAGCTTAGTGCCGCTGGGACCGATAACCTTAGCCGTGCCTGAAACCACCACCCAGTGCTCTGCCCTTTTCTTATGCCTCTGCAGGCTAAGTGATTTTTTTGGCTCTATTTCAATTATTTTGATCTTAAAACCATTGGCCTGTTTTAATACTGTGTAATGCCCCCAATGGCGCTTTTCCATCAGGTGCGCGAAATGCTCTTTTCGTTTCGATAGTTTAAGTTGATCAACTACCTTTTTAACCTCCTGGGCCCTGTTCCTGTCGCAGATAAGAAGCGCGTCCGGGGTATCGGCAATAATTAAATCCCTAAGGCCGATAGTAGTGATCAACCTGTTCCCGCGGCTAAAAATACAGATCGCCCGGCTGCCTAGATCTATAGAATCTGCCTGAATAATATTGCCTTTGGCGTCCTTGGCTAAAACTTCATTCAGCGCGTCCCAACTGCCTAGATCTGTCCAGTCAAATCCTGCCGGAACTAAAACAATTTTTCTGGAATGTTCCATAATTCCGTAATCCACGGACACCGGACTGATCCTATGCCACACTTTAATAATATCGCGGGTATCTTTTATCGCCATTATTTGCTTATAGAGCCGGGGCAGGTATAATTTTACTTCATCCATAAACACCGCGGCCTTCCAGATGAACATCCCGCTATTCCAGTAAAAACTTTTATCTTTGAAATATCTGCTTGCCTTTGCTAAATCCGGCTTCTCCAAGAATTTCTCCACAGTATAATACTTTGCTCTTAACCTTTTGCTCTTTGGTTTAACTTTTATATAACCGTATCCTGTTGACGGGCTTTTAGGTTTGACCCCTAAAGTAACCAGAAAACCGTCTTTGGCGCAAGCAACCGCCTGCCGTAACGCGAAGTTAAATTTATTTATATCTTTAATGTAGTGGTCTGAGGGCAAGACAATAAGCACAGCGTCCTTATCGCGCTGCTGAATTAATCTGGCGCAGAGGGCTATGGCAGGAGCCGTATTCTTACCTTCCGGCTCAAGGACAATATTCTCCCTAGGGATAGAAAACTGCTTTACCTGTTTTAGTAATTCGGTTAAATAAGCCTGGTTAGTAACGATGTAAATATTCCGCGCCGGCATTAATTGTTTCAGACGGATTATCGTTGACTGAAATAAACTGCCCTTACCGATAACCCGCAAAAATTGTTTTGGCTCCAACTCTCTGCTAAAAGGCCAGAAACGGCTTCCTATCCCGCCGGCTAAAATAACTCCGTAGTTCATATTTTTAATGCCTCTCTTACCTTATTAAATACCTCTTCAACAGAAATATCCAACAAGCTGCTCTTTTGGATCACAATACTATTGGTATTCTTTGGCCCCCAACGCGGAGGGCTTTTCCCCGGGATGTCATTTCTAAAAAGCGCGATTACCGGTGTCCCCACCGCGCTGGCAAGGTGCATCGGCCCGCTGTCTCCGGAAATAAGCAGCTTGCATTGTTTAAGGATCTGCGCCAGCTCTACCAAAGAAGTTTTATTGATCAGGTCCATAGCCACAGGGACTGTCCCTGGCAGGATGTGGGGACGGTTCTCAAAGAGAACCGTCCCCCCCTGATTTGTCCTACCCACAAAAATAACTTTAACCTTAAGATTCCCTGCAATTCTTTCAGCCAGCTCTTGGAATCTCTCAGCCGGCCACTGCTTCACCGGATCGCTCGTAAACGGATGGACGGCAACTGCTCCCGCGTATTCAGAATTAAGGGATAAAGGCATCCTATCCAAAGAAATTGTTTTATCAGTTGTCTTTGCTCCCACCAGGCTTACTAACTCCAAATTATATTCTACCTCGTGTTTTAAACCCAGGCCTTTATTGTCCCGCATTTTATGCGTTAAGAGAAATCCCCATTTCCTGTCATAACCTGCTCTTACCGGTATACCCGATAAATACGTAAGGATATTCAGCTCCTTTGAGGGGTTGAGCATTACCGCGATATCCGGCTTCTTGCTTTTAAGCATCCGAAGTTTCTCAAGGAACGAGCGTTTTTCAGGATCCCACTCAATTACCTCATCAATATAACTTATACATCCGGCAAGCTCCCTTACGGATGGATTAACCAGCGCGGTAATACTGGCATTAGGAAAGGTTTCTTTTAAGGCGCGTAGAGCCGGGATATTTAAAAGGAACTCCCCAAACCTGTCATTACGCGCTACCAGTATATTTCTAACCCGAACGGGATTTATCAGCATCGGTAAATTTGATAAGTGATAGCGAGAACCCCACCAAATACCAGAATATCGCCGCTACCCGGGAATAATAAAGGCTGCTTTCAGTAAGGCCGTTTATCAGGAAAGCGGCTAAGCATAAAATCAGGCCTAATGATACATTCTTAAGCAGAGGATCTTTCAACTTAACATAAGCCAAAGACGACGCTCTAAATAAACTGTACAAGAACCATAAAAATACGCCTAAGCCTAATATGCCTACTTCTCCGGCCATATGCAGGAAATTATTGTGGGCATAAATATAGTCTGAGGTAACAATACCGCGGTATTCCGGGGATTCTTTATATTCTTTATAGTTCTTCATAAAAGTATTTACCCCTACACCTATTACCGGATGGGCCTCTATCATCCGCAGGCTGTTACGATAAATAGCGATACGGTCATCATTACACATAAACCTTACAGGGTTGTACTCCATCTGCCTGGCCCAATCCTTAACACTGCGGGGAGCGATAAAAGGAGCAAGCAGCGTAAAAACGATCAAGGCGTATATCAAAACCTTATTTTTCCTTACCGCGCCTAATAATAATAAAACCACATAAATCGCCAGTAGTGTCGGACGGGAATAAGTAAGCGCTATACCTGATAAAACCAAAAGAACAGCCGATAGGGTTATTACCTTTTTATTATTCTTAAAATAGTAAAACGCCAATACGATGATCAACGGAGCTACGGCGCTTAAGTATACGCCAAGCACGTTCGCGTCAGGGAAAGACGCGGTAGCCCGCGTAAGCCCGATATTTACTATAGGCGAGTTCCCGCGGATAAAATCCCTTCCTGAAATAACCTGCCATAGCGCGTCTATGGACAATAACACGGCCGCGGAAATAATCGCGATAACAATCCTGCGCACATGCTTGGGTTCTTTTATCTCCTCAGCCATGATTAAAAATAAAGCCCAATACTGTATAAGCCTAAGCAAACCCCGAAAGCTATCATGGCAACTTACAGAATTTACCACAGATACGGCGGAAACGATAAAAAAGAACATAAAAGGCATATTTACGGGGGAGCCGATGAATATCTTCTGCCTCTTGATGAGCTTTTTAAGCAAGAAGCTAAACAGTAGTAATCCGAAGAAAACGTTCATCGGTGCCGGCGCTATAGCCATAGAGAACGGGATCAATATAATTGCCCAAAAAATAATAAAATCCAGGACTTTTATTATCATTTCTTCCTTTTATCCTGCAAAACGATACTTTAAGATACTCATTATTGCCTGCAATCCGTCAACCCACCTTATCTTCTTGCCCTCGGTATAACTGCGCGGATAATAAGAAACGGGCACTTCCACTATACGCAAATGCTTCTTTACTGCTTTACAGATGATCTCTACTTCTATGTCAAAACCGGTTGATTTAAGGCCCATGCCGATAAAAGCGCCTTTACGGGCCATTTTATAGCAGGTGGCATAATCATTCATATTGGCGGAAAACAAGAAATTCACCAGGCTGGTCAAAAACTTATTACCCAACCGATGTATTGCCAGGCCGCTGTGCCCGCCCGTAAAACGCGCCCCCAGGACAATATCAGCCCTGCCTTCCAATAGCGGCTGCGCCAATTTCAGATAATCATTAGGGTCGTATTCTAAATCCGCGTCCTGTATAACTACCAAGTCCGCTCCCGCTTCGTTAATCCCCTGCCTTACCGAAGTCCCTTTGCCCCCATTACAGGAACGATAGATGACTTTGATATTATTAAATTCTTTTTTCTTCAAAATATCCTGCAGCACATCCCGTGTCCCATCCACAGAATAGTTATCCACCACGATAATTTCCTTATCGATATCTACGGCATTGATCTTGACAAGGATATCCCTTATTGTTTTGACTTCATTATAGACAGGAACGACTACTGATAGTATCGGCATAAATTCTTAAAACCTCTCTAACGGTTCCCTCCAGTGTATAGAATGCTCGTAGCGCATAGTTTTACTGTTCCAGCCTATATTTATCTCTACCGGTATAGGCTTGGTTCCTGCCCTACAGCCATTCTTATCGCTTAAGACGGCCTCCGTTACTTCTTTATCGGCCTTGCCTTTGCCTGTAAAGTTAGCTTTTACGTTAAAACAAGCGCCTTTAGAAACGGCGGATTGAATATCCTTGCGCCAGGAAATCAACTCTTTGTATGATATTCCATATTCATGGGGATGGCCACCTGCTTTATCCAGAAAAATTAAAACGCCTGCTAAAAGAAAAACGGTAGAAATAATCCCCAGCAATACCGTTAATTTCCCCCAATATGTTTTCCAGGCCTTAAAGGCAGCAAATCCAGTAATTAAACTATAGGCGGGAAAAAGCAGAATAAAATAATGCATTGGCGTGCGCACCCTTAAAACAAGATAGCCCAGAGTTACAACCGTTATCAATAAACCGCAGATCTGAAAAGGCAGCGGGTATCTTTTATTTATATCGTCATCTAAACTAAAAAACCTGCGCCCTTTGATCAACCATTTAAGATAGCTTAAGAAACCAAACACAAAAAGAGCCGCGGGGATAAAGGTCAGCGGATAAAGGACAAAACTCCAGAGTCCCGCGGCGCCGCGCAGCACAGAATTAAAATCGTGCTTGAAATAATACCTGAAAAAGTCAAAAGAAGACATGCGTATATGCGCGGGAAAGACTTTCCAGGGGATATCCCGCTTAAAGGAAGCCCCGTAAGAAATAATTTTATGCAGTCCATTTTCCAGGAACAAATGGATCAAATACGGAACAAATAACAAGAATGATAAGAATATCGCTGCTCCGATGGTCCTTTTATCAACTTTATTCCAACGATATATCAGGATGATTAGAAGCGCTGGAAAAATGAAAAAACCGGACATATGGAGCTGGGCGGCTAAGGCCGTGAGTATAAACGCGGCAAAAAAATTCCATGAATTCCCGTACTTTATGAATTTATACAGGTTGATATTTAATATTATCATTATTAAAGGCAGTAAGCACTGGGCCCATATATTACTTGAATAGAACGTAAAAGCGGGGAATAAAGCTAAGAAAGCCGACGAAAGTATCGCGTAAATACCCGGCAGGGTACGGTAGAAATAAAACATAGCCAGCGCCAAAGCAAGAATATTGATCCCAAAGAAGAAAAAAGTAAGATAAAAAGGATCATTGGTAAAACCAGTCAATAGTCCCATAATGTAAAGGAACGCCGGAGGGTTATTGACGCCTACGCCCGAAAGCATCCCGTGGGTAACTAAAAAATGCGAATTCCGGGTATCATTACCTAAAAGAATGGCAAAATACTGGTCATTTTTATATTCGAATATCGAAAGTTGATAGACTCTAATAGCAAGAGCCGCGGCAAAGATCAGGATTAGAATGAGAATTTTTCTATTCATATGTATTAACTAAACGGACATTTATGAATATTCCGCTGGCAAAAATATTAATCAAGATGGGGACATTCTCCTTGCCTTTTAATAATACCATGGAAATTTTTGTCTGGTGATATGGATTATCCTTGTCGCGCCTTCTTATATCACCTTTTAGGAACACTAATTCAAATGCCCTGCCTCCAACCACTACGGTCTTTATCTCGGCAACTGCTTTTAAAATATAGTTTTTATGGTTCGTGTTTATATTCATCTTGAATTCTTTTGTCTTTTTAAAATCCATTCGCCGGATATTAAGCATTGCCGAAAGTGGGTCTTGGGTATTCGCCAAGGATATCCTGCTTATACCATCTACTGTTACGGTATTCTTCTGCTGGTCATAGTAAACTTCCTTATCCGCCCTCTCTTTGCCCGGAGACACAACCTTTTGTTTAAATAATAGCGGGTTCAGCGTATTAATATCCACGTATGAATCCAAGATCACATTACCCTTAAATAAAGCCGAGAAGAAATCGAGAGTCCGTGCCGTAACTTTTAAGTGATAAACTTTCTCTCCCCTGTAGCCTTCTATCACTTCACGGTTAAAGGCTGCTTCGCCTAACGGAAGAAAACCCAGAAAATTAACCTTATAGGCAAGATCACGCGCTCCCGGTTTATTTTTTAGAATGACATTTGAAATTATATTTTTAGGGTCATTATTATGCCTGACTATAAATATTACCGTTATTACAACCAGCAGCAATATTAGCAATATTTTTCTCATTTTTCCCCCTTAGAATAATCCTTATACCATTCAAACGTTTTCTTCAAGCCTTCTATTAAGCTATAGCGCGGTTTCCAACCTAAAACCTTGCGCGCCTTAAGGCTGGATAGATACTGCTTATCAATTTCTCCTTTGATCTTGGCCTTAAGAAGAATATCCGGCTTTAATCTCTTGTTACCGGAGATATCAATCAATAAATTTACTAATTTTAACACACTGACCGGCTTGCCTGTCCCGAAATTAAAGGCCTGCCCCCGGATATCTTTTTGACGAAGATAAAGAGCTTTAGCAAGGCATAGATAAGCGTCCACAACGTCATCTATATAAACATAATCCCGCAAAGGAGTCCCATCGCTGCGTATAACCGGGTCATTATTAGAAACAATTGACCTTATCGTATCAGGGATGATCCTGGAAAAATTAAGGTCTCCCGGGCCGTATATATTCCCGCAGCGGGTAACCGCCGCGGCTAAATTATACGTATGCGCGTAGACGCGGGTTAATATATCCGCGCAGGCCTTGGAAGCATCATAAGGATGCAAAGCCTGTAAAGCGGCGCCTTCCGCGTAAGGAAGCTGCTTATGTTCTCCGTAAGCCTTATCGCTGGAAGCAACTACCACAACCGTCTTAGGTGAAAATTCCCTGACAGCATCCAAAATATTCCAGGTACCTTCAATATTAGTCTTAAATGTGGGGATAGGAGACTTATTTGCCTGCCCTACTATTGCCTGGGCTGCCAGATGAAAGCATATATCCGGCCTATACTTGATAAAAATACCCTTTATAAACCGGTAATCCACAATGTCATTCTTAATCAAAGACAAGTTGGAATGTTTGTTTTCTTTTAGTTTTGAATTTAAAAAAGACGCGGGGATCTTCTCCTTAATGATCCCTAATACTCGCGCGGAAGACTCTAATAAACGCACTGTTACATGCGATGCCAAAAACCCATTTGCTCCGGTAATAATTATTTTCTTGCCTTTCCAGAATTTGTCCCTCATTTACGAACTTCCTTTCTTCTCCAGACCGCCCAGGGAGGCCGGCGGGAATCCCACAGCTGGTTTAAACGCAGGTTATCTTTATAGGTATCCATACACTCCCAGAAACCGTAATGCTTATATGCCGCTAATTCGCGCTTAGAAACTAATCTTGAGAATGTGTCGCTTTCCAAAATATCCCCATCTTTAATATATTTAAAAACTTCACGCCTGAAGACAAAAAAACCGCCGTTAACCCAATGGTCAGTTTTTGGTTTCTCCTGGAAATGAGTAACTACGTTATTATGCGAATTGATCCCCATGATCCCGAATTGCGATGGAGGGCAAACTCCGGTCAGCGTGGCTATTTTACCATGTTTATCATGGAATTTAAGCAGCTTTCTTAAATTAACATCGGAAAGGCCGTCTCCATAGGTAGCAAGAAAGGTATCGCCTTTTATAAGCTTTTCCGCTTTTTTAATTCTTCCGCCTGTGCCGGTATTAAGCCCTGTATCCAGAAAATTGACATTCCACTCTTTGCAATCTTTAAAATAGCTTATAATTTTCTCTTTCTTATAGCCTAACAAAAGTATGAAATCCTTGAACCCGAAACTTTCGTAACTTTTCATTATGTGCCATAGAATAGGCTTGCCGCCAATATTAAAAAGCGGCTTCGGCAGCTCTTCGCAGCCCATCCGTGTCCCCTTCCCGCCGCACAAGATCACCGTTTGAATGTTATTTTCCATTTGCGATCACCTCATAGACATCTATCGGCCCGGTTTTAGACACGCACATTATATCCTTATCCGGGCATTCCTGAGCGGAAAATCTTTTTATAAGCTTTAAATCTGTATTTTGAGGTATCTTTTCAAATTCCTGTTTATCTTCAACTAAACCTACCCTAACATAACCATCCTTATGCACTAAAACGTAGCTTACGCCCCATTCCTTTAGCTTAGCCGTTGTTTGCTTTTGCGACAGGTTGGCTAGCGTTTTAGCAGTCCTATTTGCCTCCGTACCGGGGATAGTGCCGTTAATCATCCTTTTCTCATGGACGGTCTGGTAAAATTTATACATTTCATTCGGGCCGTTAATATCTAACGGGTATTCCGCTATTATAACATCTTTGTGCTGCCCTTCTAACCAATAATAAACAGCAGGTACTTTTGATACATCAATAACCTTATACGGCGGCCAATTCCAGAATTCAAATAACACTAAACCGCAAGCCAGTACTGTTATGGAAATTCTTGATTTATAGGATTTGAACCTTTCTAAAATAAATTTGAGTCCGAATCCAGCCAATACCGCTACTGCCAACATCAGCACAATCCCAAACCTGCAATACGCCCGGAACATCGGCAATATCTTATACATAAAATAAGACGGCATAAAAATCTTAATAGTACCTATCTTCCACCACGGCGGCTGCGAAAACAACCAAGCTAGAATCGTCAAGAAAATAAAAAACCCTATATAAAAGCTTTCAGAAGGGACTGTCCCCGAAGGGGACTGTCCCTGAACTTTTCTATCTCTTCTCCACCTCCTAACCGCCACAAACGCCAAGATCATCGGCACCCATCCCAAATAAAGAGTATGTTCAGTAAAACTTATCCCATATAAAGAAGAACCAATAAATTGCTCCGTAAACTTGCCAAACACAGGATGCACTGTAGCAGGTAAAAAATAACTCAAGGGCCTTGCCGACTGCGAAAATAAATCTTCAAATGGTCTAACATAGCCTTTTATAACTATAGTTTTTTCTACAGAATGAGAAAAAAACATCATAAGTATAGAGAAGATCCCAGGCAAGATAAAAAGAAGGGCACACACAAAAGCTAAAATGAGTAATTTAATGAGGGCGATCGATTTGCTTCTTTCTCTTAAAAATATATAAACCATAAATAAAATAGATGCCAAAAACATAAAGTATGCATAATAATAATCAAAATTGGCAACTAAAATAAAGGAAATCGTAAGTAATATCGTATACTTGATATTCCTTTTTTCGTTTAATTTTAAAAGCATAAAAACAAAAAGTGGCATCCATTGTATCTGAGCAAGACCGAGATGCTGCCAACTTTTAATAAAATGGTAGGGACAAAAACTAAAGATAACTGCCGATAAAAATGCAGAATAGTTATTTTTCGTGATATACTTTACAAAATAATATGTAAAAACTCCGGAAAGTATAAAACTAAGGATGATTTCTAGATTATATGCAGGGATATAGCCTAAGACCACGGAAAGCCATGTGCTCATATAGAACCATATGGGGCTGGTAAAACTGATATCGAAGACGACACCGGAAGGATAGGCGATTGTATTTGTAATATTCGCCGGTACACATTTTAAGAAAACATTACCCCACCACCAAAAACGCCATAGGAGACCATATGGTTCATCTGTAGAAAAAAACCCAGGAATGCAAATAGATAGTTTAAAAATTAACGGAAAAAGCATAATAAGCGTTAAGGTAGAAAATGCCATAAATAATAATAGGTGAAATCGCATCCGCATAGATTATCGCCCTTGCCTTATTTGTTTAACCTCTCCCAGAAGGTATTGAGATTATACATACTAAAATATAAATCGAGACCATTAGTTAATTCATTCTTTCTACTGTTATAATTAATTGATTCTGCCGAGCACTTTCTTTTCAATATTTCATCAATAAAGAAAAAATCATCCCGAATCTCCTCAGAAGCATTTTCTTTTTTAACAGGCACAAGATGTAAGGCGCCATTTATTCTATCCTTATTAACAATGTCTAATTCTAACACCGCATATTTCAACATTTTCCCCGATAGTAAGAAAGTAAAATATTTATTCTGCCAAAGCTTTACGGCATTCATGAATTCGGAATCAATGAAATTAATAAATACGAAACAGTCACGAAGGGTTCCTATTTTATTATCAAGCACGCGCTGGAAATCTAAATTATTAAGTATTGTTTGCCGACTCTTAACACCGTGAACGGAAAGAGCCTCTTTTAACATTTCTTTATCTGACGAAATAAGAAGCGAATTCCCCGTAACACAATAAGAGGAAAATTCTCTTGGATAGCGGTCGGAAGAATAACCTATCTCATATTTACCGTAACTCATATATCTTAATGGATTTCTTTTGGTTAAAAGCGATTCTACTATTTTGGCCATCCTCTCTATTTTACCAGATAAATTCTCGGGAAAGCCTAAAACCAGCAATACGCGGTATTTCTTACCATCCTTGCTGAATTTTACTCCTATAGCTGCATTAATATCCCCAGACCAGTTATAAATATCTAATACGGCTCTTTTTTTTGACTGCACAATACATTGTTTTATAAAACGTTCTCTAAGTTGTTTCTTAAGATAGCTTACCCCTTCGTCATTTTTTAACATATTAAAGGAAATAACAATCTGACTATCTTGCGGAATAAAAGTAAATACATCATTTCCCTGAGCAAAGACGTTAGAAATATTTACTATCCCTAAAAATAGTAATGCCGCTAATATAATTCTCATAATTTTATCCTCACATACATAAATAAAACTTAATTTGGAATAATGGAGTATTGCAACCGGATGACGTCATTCTGTTCAATTATTTCACTACCGAACTGCAATCCTTTAGAATGTAGCAATCTTTTCAGCAAATTAATAAGAAAAATAATATCCCGTTCGGACTCTTTGATATCGCAACCTTCTTTGAAATAAAAATCGGCTCTCCCCCTTAGCCTTCCAGACGAAGCAATATTCGCATCCAAATGAAAACCAATCAAATATATGATATTCATAAAAGCAGAAAATTGTATCTTATGTTGAAGCCTGACTATTTCTTCAATACAACGATTATCACAGTGTAATAAAATAACCGTATTTAGGTTTAACGGGGCTCCATTAAAAGCAATTTTATGAACAGTATTCTTATAATGTAAAAAAAGTAGCTTTATGTTTTCGAATGAAACTTTATCTCTTGCGACTATACAGATATCTTTATATATAAATATTGAATAGCGGTTAATTTTTCCTATATTGAAAAGCTTAAGAACAGGAATAAGCATTGCCAGTTTCTTTTCTTTTATGATAAAAACTTGTTTCGTCTTATTCCCATCATTCTCAAAGACCATTAAGGCCTGTTTTGGCAAGAAAAACAGAAATAATGAGCGTTTAAAATAGTTAATGCCGGAATGCGCAAGTAGTTTCCCAACTGCTTGCTTTCCATACTCTCCCCTAAGAAATAAAAAGTATGCTCCAAAGCCATTTTCAGCAAAATTGCTTAAATCCAAATTTGAATTATTTAGACTAAGAAGAAAATAACTTATCGTGACTATCATTAATATAACGAGAAAAATACATTTTGCTTTATTCATTTCTTATCATATATATAATTCGTATTAGGATGCTGACTGCAAATAAAAAGAAGGCACAATTAGAAACCGATAGATATGATTTTGCATAAGGATTGATTAGGAACAGAATTACCGCAACAAATAAGAACATACCGGTAATAGCAAAAAATATTGAACCATCGTTGAAAAATCTTCTTAGCATCATTTTCCGCACATAAGACAAAGAGACTTTATGTCTTAAGGGGCCAGAAAGAAATAAATATAAGCACCATGCGGCTAAAAGTATTAAACCGCTGAGAATTCCCCGGATAAAATTAAGCATATCCTTCACTTCGATAACTGATAAATATTTAAAGCTGATAGGCAACCCACCTTTAGATGAATTTATAACTTTTATCTTATTATATCCTTTTTTAATTAGCCTTGAGGGGAATTTCACGCTAATTTCTGGTGTATTCTTAAATGTCCCAATAGATTGATCATTAAGAAGAATTTCTATATTTAAATTAGTATTTCGTGTATTAACCTTTGAATTAATGCCTATTTTAAGCTTATAGGCTGTGCTTTGCGTAAAAATTAGACAGAAAGAAGCAACGTCAGTTAATTGTAATACACCATTACTGTCTTTTTCCCATCCTGAAAGCGTAATTATATTTAGGGGTATGAGAGCTGTTCCTTCTTCCTGCTTTTTTACAGAGTATTCTTTTTGATAATAATATGTATATGTTGAAAAAAAACCGATAAAAAATATAATAAGAATGCGAACTAACAGAAAATTAATCTTAACTTGTCTATTTCTTATAAGATTCATGATAAAAATATTGTAATAATAACTCGAAATCTGCTGCTATTTTATCCCATTTGAACTTAGCAGATTCATCAAGTGCATCTTGCGAAACCCGTCTATAATAATTAGCATCCTCCAGAAGACTTACCACAGATCGCGCAAAGTTTTCTTTATCATGGATATCTACCGCAGTAAATCCTTTTTTAAAAGCAGTACCGAACATAGACAGTGCATATGCAACAACCGGTATACCGCATGACATCGCTTCCGCGACAGGAATGCTAAAACCGTTTTCATGACCAGGGCAAAGGTAAATTTTAGCAGCCCTAAGGATGCTATATACCAATTTTGAGTCTTTAATATATCCGAAATATTTAATATGTGGATTCAGATTTCGTTTGTCTATAATATTTTGAAACTCTTCGGAAATGCGCTTAGTGGCGCCTCCAATAATTGCTAATCTTGCCCTTGGTTTGTAATCCAGAACCCTAGACCAAATATCAATCAAGTCATAAGTGCCTTTATTGCCAAGAATGCCGCCTATATAAATTCCTTCGAATGCTTCCGCATATGACTGACAATTTCTTATCATTTCCCCAGGGATACCGATATTGGATATGAATATTTTTTTATTTCTGAATCCGAGCCTAATCAAAGCTGGATAAGTGCCAGAAAGGGTAATAATTTTGTCTGATCTGCACCTTATAAAAAAGAAACTTATCTTTTGTCCTAAATACGCCAATAAATTGAATACAATATTCCCCTTCCTTCTAATCGGACCTTTTGTGATATGGAATATTCTTGCCAACCAGTATATTCTTTTTCTTTTGAGCAAGAAGGCGGGAAGTACATCAGGCAGAAAGTCGCTTGAAGTGTAGACAATAAACGACTGCCCAAGCTGGAAATGTAATCTGGGTAAAACAAATAAACATGCTATTAGCCTAATGATATAAATAATGGGAACTAAAAATATATATTCCTGGTCCTCAAACACTGTATGGGGCAAAAGTATAAACTTCGCATGAATGCCCGCTTCATGCCACAATTCTTCTCCTCTCTTAGTTGTTATAACAGTGAGATCGTATTTATTGGATTGCCAATATCCCATAATGCGCGGCAATACGACATCTCCTCCGCTTATGACTTTCTTAAAGAGGATACTATTCGCGAATACGACCAGCTTAATACAACGATTATCTTTCGATTCAGCCATCCCTAGTACGCTCTCTGAATAAAATACACATTTGGAATAGAATTTGTGCATACACAAGCGGCACCATAAAGTTTCCGCTGTTTGCAATAAAATGCTTATAATTGAGAAGTATCTCTGAAAAGCTCAATCTATACGGAAAAATAATATCCATTCCCCTGGAATCATAGATTTTCTCCTGCAATAGTCTAATTTCCGCTAAAAACTTTTTGAGTCCTCGAAGCCACCCGTAACTCTCTGCTTGTGCATAAATAAGATTCCAATCTAGCCTTTTTTCTAATAGCCAGCCGAGATAAAGAAAATCTATCAGTAAAATTTCGCCGTGCCAAAATAATGAATGTGCTACTAAGGATAACAAGTCGGCTTCAAAATTTGGTATGGAGAAATTTAGGCCATTATATTCTATCTTTCTTGGATTAAACCACAGAAATTTTTGTTCGAACGCCGGCATACGTATCCATGATAAATCGCGGTATACATCAATATTGATGCCCTCGAATTTTGTATAAATTTCCTCTGGCTGATATAAGACTTTAAAAACAATCCTGTTTGGAAGGCTTAATTTTACTTTCCTAGCGCCATTTTGTCTCAATATATCCGTGACTGTTTTAAATGTACCTTCCTTGATGAAAATATCGATATCCTGGGTAATATACGGGAAATTCTTATAAGTTTTTACCAAAAGGCAATCAATTCCTGCTTCCTTGAGGCTTTTCACCACAAAATCGATGCTTTTATCTACAAGCCTTATTTTAGTCTCGAATTCGCCTAAGTCTTCGTTGTGGATTCCAAATTTCTGAAGCAGGTGGGGATTGTTCTCCTTTATACTGCATAAAAACTGATAGATAACCTTATTTTTCTCTGCCAGCTCATTGATAGCAGACCAATTAAAATCCTCTTGCGAAATTAAATCGGGATTGATCTTTCTGTATGTTTCGTCAATAAAATAAAGTAGGAAAGCCAAGGGATGTTTATACATATCAGATCAGCTCTTTAAGCGTTGTTTCAAAGATTATTTTATGTATTTGTTCAATATCATACATAGCCGAGATAATTACTGGCCTCCTTCCGATGTGATTCATGATTGTCTCATACGATTCTTTCTGTTTCAACAGAAACTTAAAACTATCTTCCTGTTTGCGTCTCATGGCCTTTTCCGGGGATATATCGAGGTAATAAACAATACTTGGTCTCGGAAACATGCGAAGATATAATTTGCATATCCATTTAGGCGATTTGCCTAGATATCCAATTATTTTTTGAAAAAAAACACGGTCCATAATCAATATTTTTAATTCGCCGGTTTTTTGTGTTTGCTTAAAACAATCGAGCATATTATCCAAAAGACTGATAAAAAGCCATAGGTACCGGCTAATAGCTTCGGTTAAATGGTATTTTGGCCTTGAGGAAATAAACGGTTGATCAAGCGCTTCTTCCGGCATGAGCCTTCGTAAGAAAAGGTAATGCTTAGGCATAAGGCACTTTAATAATGGAGGCCCTACTAAGTGGACGCATTGACAACTATAACCCTTCTTCTTTAGGGCATTAAACAAAAGATCTGCCTGTGTGCTTTTGCCACTGCCGTCGATACCCAAAAACCAGATCCGAAAAATACCTTTTTTTCTTTTATGAGCCGTTTCTTCTAACGCGCCAGCTATCAATCCGGCATTAATATGCACATCACAGTATTGCATAGCCGTTAAGCGCGCCTTTTCTTCTATGCTGGAAAGCCCGCCTTCATTACTAAGTACAAAATAAATCTTTTCCGCTAAATCCTTTGCATCCCCCGCCTTGAATAAAAATCCGTTTACCCCATCGCTTATCAACTCTTTAGCCAAGCCTATATCGCTTGCGATTAAAATCTTCCCTACTGAGAGCGCTTCTATTAATTTAACGGAGTGCGCATCTTTATGCGGCAAAATTATTATATCAGCCGCTGCAAATACTTCTTGGTATACATTGTCAACGATTCCTTTCCAGATGACGCGCGAGGACAGATTATTACGAAAAATCAGATCTTCATAATACATTTTTGTTTCTGCGTGTATTTCTGACGGTGCCAATAAAAGCTTAATATGAGGGAACTGACGCGATATTGTCAAAAATGCCTCGATAAGCTCAATACTTCCTCTTTCAGGCCTCAGGTGCCCTAGATACGCCAGTATTTTTGTCTTTTCTTTATTATTGCTCAAGAAGGGTAGAATTTTAACGGCAGGATAGACTAAGATGCTGGATTTTATCCCTGCATTGTACAATGAATCTTCAACTGCTTTTGTAGCAGAAATCAAGCAGCCTATTCTCCTCAGGCCTCGTTTTATCAAAAATTTCTGTCGGGCTAATTGGCGTCCGCCTTCAATCAATAAATTACGTAAGTATGCAAAGGGATGAAATCCATTTGGTATTACGTCTGCTTTTAGCCAACCGCTCTCCTCCAAAGGTTCAAAGACATAAAAAACGGTAGGAAGCGCCGCTAAAATTCCAGCTATTGCGACTGCTATAGCAGAAAAAGGTGTACCGCTCCCATAAATAACCGCGGGTCTGTTTTTCCTCATAACTTTTGCCGCATTTAACAATTCTCCAGGGAATAATATCCCTGGAAATATACGAAACAGCAGATTTTTAAATTTTGTGCTCCTACCTATGGGATAAAATACAAGTCTGGGTATTTTAGGCAAAGATACCTGCCATTGGCGGGCAAACAAGATGACATCATGCCCGGATTCTCCAAATTCCCTCATTTGGTTCTCTAAGACTATTACAAACGAACTAGCCAGATGGCGGGATATCAAGAAATCAGGGCAAAAAACCGCTATTCTCATATTATTCTCGTTTCCGGATCCATAGGGTTAAAAAAACTATTATTAATAAAAACGTAGACAAACTTATCGTCAACCCAATGTAGCGGAACAATTGCTTAACATAAAACACATTCAGTTGTATCGAGTTATCGCCGTTTGAGCCAAGAAAATAACCGTTTAGACAAGAATAGACTGTTGCTCTTTCCAGTTTTGTGTTACCGGCGCGCGCTTCCCACGCAGGAGAACTCGATTCGCCAAAAACAAGAATACCTTTGTTCTTTTTATCCAATTTAACTCTAAATAAAGTCGGATTAAACTCTTTGATCTTCGGAGCAGGTTGAGCCAAATTGCCGCAAAGAAATAAATTCGCAATGTTGGGATTTTCTTCTTTATCTCCGGGCTGGTATAACAAAATATGGCCGGAAAGCTCTCCTTTTGGATAATCCGCAACACTTAAGGTGTGTAATCCTGCCGTAAGCCAGAATCGTTGGGTATAATAATAACCATTTTTATCATGGGCAATCAACTTGCGGCAATCACTGTCTATAAAAAACTTAACAGTATTTAATCCTTTGGATGCTAGAATAAAATTTCCGGAGTGCGGAACGAATATCGTATGAACCGAACCGAACCCATACGATATAGAATAAGCCATTTTTCCATGATATTCGGTCAAATGTCTTAATGTTTCTTTTTCTAGATATTCAACCTCTTCTTTAGGAATAATCACGATATTATCTATAAGTGCTTCCTTGTATTTTTCTTTTTTTATAATAGTAATATTATGTAAACTGCCTTTTAGATTCACTTCTCCCAACTTTACCCAACGCAAACCCTTAAACTCACGATCATCAGGCGAATATTCCTGTAATTTTTCATTATCGACATATACTTTAAGGGTATCTGCAAAAGGTGCTCTTAAAACATGGGCCCAGATTTCATGGCTTCCACCTCGAGATACTCTAAAAGGTAACTCTAACTTTGCCTCCTCGGCTATACTGAACACAAAATCACTGATCGAATATTCTCCTCTGTGGTTTAAAGGACAAATAGGCTGTGCATAAGCAGGGTAGAAAAAACTTCCACACCAGTGTTCTTCAGGGTTTGAATGAGGCAGGATGTGGTTTATGGGCTCGATGGAATACTTTCCTTCGGCATTTGCAAACATAAGATCAATAAGATTTGTATTATGGAGAATAAACAGCCGTGACCGCTCAATTGATTTATACCATGGAGGAGTTTGATCTACAAAAATAAGCGCACCTTTATTAAAACTGAAATCTGGTATGGCGCTTAGCAAAAGGATAATATCTCTATTGCCCGCAACAGAAATAATATTATCCGTAGAAAAGAACCTTAAGGGGATATAATACAGGTTCTCAAATACACAGAAATTTTCCCCTTGTATAATAAGGCGAAATTCAGGACGCGTCTTGAGGAAATCGATAATTTCTGATGGCTGCTGCATATCGGAAAACCACGGAGATTCGTTTATATCAATATCTTTGTGTACTAAAATATATTTAATGTTAAAAAGTCCTAGAAACTTTCCCAAGTTTTCAGGAGCAGGCTGGTGTTTACGTACGATATTCTGTAGCAAATCCAGCATGCGCTGCGTGGGAACGTATGGCTTACCAGAACCGATAACTATCGGGCAGGGTGGACTTATATAAAACGGGTTATGGATATTATCGTTTGCCCAAGTAGAATAAATTCCATAATGATACGGAATAATAAGCATTCTGAAGTCTTTACTTCTTTCCTTAACGGAGAAATATGCATAAAGCCTATCATATTCGTGAGGCAGACGCAGTGCCTTTAATTGATGATTCAAATCTCCGGTAAGCATCGGCCAGCTATTTATGAATAAAGACACGCTTATGATTACCAATAATACAAACTTCAATATGCGCCCTTTATTCACGTTTAGAATATACTGTATTAATATTCCTATCAGAACTGAATAACATAGACAAACCATAGATATCCATGTGTTAGAATTGCGAAATGCTACAAAACCGGGAAAATGATACCAGAGAAATTCATATATATTAAAAGGAAGATAGGTACCGAAAGACAATCCTAGAAAAATCAGGCATGTGGCTAAGAATGGCATAATATATTTATTACGACGGTAGAAAAAGGAAACTCCTATAACAGAAAATACCGGAATGAAAGTTAGGAATGTATAAAAAGGATTAGTTATTCCTTGTTCAACATTAAGCAGAAAAGAGAAACGGAAATATCGTAAGCGTATAATATTCAAGAAAATATTCTGTTGACTAAACCCATAGAGGTCTTCAAGCCAAATCCGTTTTGCGGAATTCAAAAATATGTTTGCCGAATTTAACTTAAAATATAACGACGGTAAAATCAAATACATGCCCGAAAGTAATACGACTGTAGTTACTACGCCGCCTAAGGTGAGACCATGTTTGAGAATCTGCTTTCTTTCTTTTTTATCCCAGTTAATGACGAAATACAGCAAAAAATATAAAAACATGGCTAATGCAGTCACATAAGCCATGTATATTTCAATGATACACTGCAGGGAAAATATCAGCGCAGTCAACACGTAATTAAGACGAGATGGTTTTTCTAGAGATTTGATTAAAAATAGTAAGACCAGCGGCGTAAGGGTGTATCCCGTATAGACAGTATAATGTCCCCACGCAATCCGATCATAAACCCATGGATTCAGCATATAGATTAATGCCGCCGCAATACTAGCTATTCTGTTTTTATTTACAATATGTCTACAGAGTAGATAGGCACCGAATCCAGAAATAAAAATAGGGACAATAAAAGATATTTTCTCAACAGAATCTACGCCCGCTCCAGTCAGGGTTAATAAATGCAAAGTGGCCCAAATATGAGGCCACCACCCCATGATTTCACGGCCCAGATCAACCCATGGATCCCAGATATAGAAATCGCGCACTGCCTTATGCCACAAATCTAAGGGAAATTCTAAATCTAGCTTAATAATAAAACCAGAATGCATTATTTTCCGGAATGGAATAATGGAGAAAACGAGAATAATTAAATAATCAATTAATTTATTATTCCATATGGCATAAATAAATTTTTTATTTTTCATATGTTTCAGCTATTCTTATTAGGTATTTATAAAAACAAACAGTAAATAGAAAACAAAATTGACATTATTTATCCCATCAATTCCATTTATGCATAGCATAGAAGAGTAATATTAGTTTTGGCGATTTTATATCTCAAGAGTAAAACAGAGGAATCTTTTCTATCTCTGATTATGCCCGGTAACTAAATAGGAATGAATTCCGCTCTTTTTGTGTGTTTTATTATATATTATAAATTATCGTGGATTTATGGCCACGACGGTTACATCCCAATCTTTATCAGCGATTGTATTCTTATAAGTTAAAAAAGGATGCATCATTATTGTCTTAAAGCCGGTATCAAGCAGGATATCTTTTATTTCCCTGGGGAAAAAAAATCGTACTTTATGGATTTCTTCAAATTTATCGATCAATTTATTATTTTGGAAAACAGAGCATTTGAATAAAACATGGGCAATGTGATTAATTATATCTAGCTTTGTCAATGATATTCTCCTTACTGACAGTTCCCCTTCTCTCGCTATTTTATCTCTTCTGATAGAATAATGGTCAAGTACTGCAAAACCATTCCAGAAGTCGAAAATAAATACTCCTCCTGGCTTAAGATGAGTGCGGATATTTATTATGGTTTTTTTCAAATCACGATATTCAGTAAGATAATTTATCGCGGAAAACATTAATATTATGACATCAAATCTTTTTTTCATCCTAAAGTTTTGCATGCTGGCGACCTGTAAATCTATTTTCGAACTTATGCCTGACGGTATTTTCCTTTTCGCCGCTTCGATCATAGCAGAAGATAAATCTATCCCGCTGATCGCATATCCTTTATTGATAAATGGTAGTAAATGATTGCCTGTTCCGCAGGCGATATCTAAAATCTCTATATGCCCACCTATAAACTTTTTAAAAAGTTTCTCTATGTATATGCATTCTTTTGGGTAGTCTTTATCTTTATAGATTATATCGTAATATCTTGCATATTTAGAATCAAAAATATTATTATTCATTTTATATTTTCTTACAGGATATCAGCCAATGGCTTCCCAATAATAACGGCAAGTGTTTGGCAATACGGATATCGATATTCTCTATTCTAGAAGAAAATTCTCTTTCATAACCTAAGATGCCAGAGAAAAAAGCTGAGATATACTGGGACAAAAATGCGGTATTCTCAAATTTTAGAATATCAAATCTTGATTTTTCTAGATATTTTTTCATCGAACGTGGAGTAAATTTATGTATATGCCGTAATGTACTCTTGCTATATTTTTGGTTTATATCGATGCCTAATTCTTTAAGACGCTTATTTACAGAGTTATTTCTCTTCGAATATAATCCGGCAATTGTATCAAATCCGTAACCATTAGGCAATGAAAGTATCAATCTGCCTTCGGGTTTCAGAATACGGTGAAAGCAATAAAAAGCTTTTTCCAAATCCGGAATATGCTCGATAACATCGGTACAGACAATAGAATCAAAATTTGAATCTTTAAATGGCAGATCGGGGAGTCTGGCAATAAATAATTGAAACCTTATCTGTCTGAGATCCATCAACAATTGGCATTCCTGTATAGCTGCAAATTCGGAATCAAGTGAGAATACCTTAGAATTGGATTTCTTAATCTCAGCAGAAATATAGCCTGAACCGACGCCCGCATCTAATATTATCCCTGGCTTCAGATTTTGCAGTATAAATTCCATTTTTCTCCTGCAAAAAGCAATTACTTCATTAGCAAAAAAATGTTCTCGTAATTTACTGTCGCGCAGTAGTTCCTCTCTGTTTTTTTTATCCATTTATGACTTCCTTTATATTCTTAATTACATAATTCTGTTCTTTTTCTGTGAGATCGGGTGAACTCGGAAGATAAAACCCATTTTTGGCCACAAAATTAGCTATTGGACAATCACCGTATGCTGTCCATCCTTTTCTAGTGAATATTTCCTGCATATTATACGGAATAAATGATTCCCTAGTTTCAATGCCTCTTCCGGACAGTTCTTTCATGATTTTATTGCGCGAAAGAGCAGAGTCCCGCTTTAACACTACGTGGTACATCCAGTAAACATTCCTGGCATATTTTTCTTCTATGGGTAGCTGCAAAGAAGGAATAGCAATAAAGTTTTTGGTATAATAATCTGCCATCTTTCGTTTCATTTTAATCAATTTTTCTATTTTCTTAAACTGGGCGTACCCTATCGCTGCCTGTATATTAGTCATCCTATAGCCATAGCCTATGTCTTTGTGCATAAATCTATGCTTGTTGCCGAATGCTAGGCTTTTCAAAGACCTTATTTTGTTTGCAAGCTTCTTATTATTGGTTATAAGCATCCCTCCTTCGCCGGTGGTGATAATCTTATTGGCATAGAAACTAAAGGCCGCAACATCGGCAAAAGAGCCTACTTTTCGTCCTCGATAGGTAGCCCCGTGCGCTTCCGCACAATCCTCGATGAGAAATAAACCATACTTAGCTGCAATTTTCATTATCGGTCCCATATTGCACGGATGACCATAGATATGCACCGCCATGATGGCTTTTGTCTTATTCGTTATTTTACTCTCCAAAAGGTCCGGGTTTAGATTCCAGGTATCCGGCTCTATATCTATCGGCACTGGTTTCGCCCCCTGGTAAAGAACTGCAAAAAATGTCGCCATGTTTGTAAAAGAACTCACCAATACCTCATCCCCTTTACCTATTCCCAGAGAAGCGATAGCTAAATGCAGGGCCGTGGTTCCGCTATTTGTGGATACACCGTATTTACATCCGCAATAATTAGCAAACTCATTCTCGAATTTATTGATGTATTCACCGTATAAACCAGAGATTGCCTTTACCTTTAGCGCAGTAAGGACATTTTGTATTTCCCCTTTTCCTAAAAATGGTTTTGATACAGGGATTTTCATAATTTCTTAGATTAGTTTATTTTTCAGACGGAATGTATCGTTCTCATAGTTTTTCCCGCCTCGCGGCCCTCTTGTAAATACTAAGAATTCCGAGTTTTCCAAAGCAAGTAAAGCATGTTCTTCTCTCATCGGGTTGAAGGCCAAGTCTCCTTTTTTTAAGACAACGGTTTTGGTTTTTTCCCCAGGCATACGACTAAAAAGTTTCATCCTCCCATTAACAATGAAGTTATATTGTACCGAATATCTATGAAAATGATTACCTCTGACCGCACCTTTTTTGGAAGTTATTAAAGTGATATACTCAATGTGTTCTTTTCCAAGGATGTCTGCGATACAGCCTCTTTTGTCGCGGAAAGATATCTTTTTTTTCTTGATTTTCATGACGACGCCTTTCTAGCTGATAATACGCGGGCTAGGTATGGGAAGTATAAATTTACCGCCTAATTTGGTATAATTTTTAAGATTGTTCATAATTTCATTCGCAAAATTCCAGGGTAGTAAAAGGGCATAATCAGGCATTGCTTTAATCAACCGTGAATCAGGCACTATAGGTATATGCCGCCCAGGGGTGAATTTGTTTATTTTTAACTTTGATTTTTCGGTTACAAAATCAAGCGTTTCGGGACCTATACCGCAATAATTAAGCAAAGTCATTCCTTTTGCCGGCGCCCCTACCCCGGCAATTCTCTTACCCTTAGATTTCAAGGATTCAAGTAAAGTAACTAGAATTTTACGGTTATTCTTGACTCTCTTGGAAAACTTTCTAAATGTGGCAATATCGTGGATTCTCTGTTCTTTTTCAATCTTCAGAAATTTGTTGACTTCCGCAGAAACAGGATAATTGTATTTCCGAGAAATGAAATATCTTAAAGAACCCCCATGGATACGCTGTTTTTTTATATCAAAGATCTCCATATCAAATTGATCAAATAATGTGATTAAGGGTTTAACCGAAAAGTACATAAGATGCTCGTGATAGATTGTGTCATATTCAAGGTTATTGATCAAATCGGCCAAATAGGGGGCCTCAAAAACAAATATCCCTTTTTCTGTGAGCAGATTCTTTACATTTCTAACCAGCGAATGCAAGTTATCTATATGGGCGATGACATTAGTGCCTGTTATCACCTTTGCCTTCCCCTTTTCCCGAATGATTAACTTGACTGTTTTTGCATTAAAAAAATCATTTATAGCCTCTATCCCCCTTTGATGCGATTTCTGACAGATATTTGCCGCCGGTTCGACCCCCAACACCTTAATTCCTGATTTCTTAAAACCTTCAAGTAACACCCCCACATTAGATCCTATATCTACCGCCAAATCATTTCTTGATAACCCAAAGTCACTGACAATCTGACTGGCGAAGGAATAAAAATGTGTTACTCCTGTCTTTGTAATGGATGATTCGTAAGGATAGTTCATTTGATACAGGATCTGGGGAGAAACTGTATAGCCCAGTTGAACTAAGGAACAATCTTTGCAAATACATACCTCCAAGGGATAGCTTTTTTCTTTCAAGCATAGTTCACCTTTGCTAAGAAAACCATCTGCGGGTGGCATCATACCCAAATCCAAGAATTTCGATAGATTTCTAGATTTACAGATTCTACAATGCGTCATAAAATATTTAAGCGCGGTATTATTGGTCGAGTTTATATTGTCTTGATAATATCATATACTCATGGGGATAGATCGCCGCATCCCATGGAAAATGCTCCCCCTTTAGAAACCTTTTCCATCTCTTTAGGTCAGCTTCCACCATTATTTTCACTAACTCCCTAAATTTAGTCTTTGGCTGCCAATGCAGTATGTTTTTTGCCTTGGAACAATCACCACAAAGTAGATCTACATCAAGCGGCCGCATTAGAGTCTTATCTTTTTTTACATATTTCTGCCATTTTAAATTTACTATTTTGAACGCCTCAGACATAAATTCTTCAACCGAATGAGTTTCACCCGTGGATATTACAAAATCATCTGCTTTCTTCTGCTGGAGCATAAGCCACATACTTTCTACGTATTCAGGGGCATAACCCCAATCTCTTTTGGCAGTCATATTCCCAACTCTTAATTCCTTCGCCAACCCCAACGAGATCTTTGCAACTGCATTTGATATTTTCCGGGTTACAAATTCCAGGCCTCTTAAGGGTGACTCGTGATTAAACAGTATCCCGTTAACCGCGAATAGACCATAACCCTTCCTATAAATTTCAGTAATCCAGTAACCGTACAGTTTTGAAGCTGCATATGGACTTGAAGGTTGAAACCGCGAGATCTCATTCTGTGGTTTCTTGTGGCCGTTGCCGAACAATTCTGAAGTAGATGCCTGATAAAATTTGATCTTTGGGTTAATCTGGCGTATTTCCTCGAGAATTCTGGTCACTCCGAGACCAGTAATTTCGCCCGTACCTATGGGCTGCTCAAAAGAAGTCCCTACGAAGCTTTGCGCGGCGAGATGATATATTTCTTCAGCATCGGCAATCCTAATAGCTTCACTGATTGAAGCCGCATCTATCAAATCAGCTGGTATAAGGTTTACTTTGTCAAAAATATCTAAATGCTGCAGCCGCCAGAAATTAGGCGTAGATAACCGTCGATAAATTCCATAAACCTTATACCCTTTTTCAAGAAGAAACTTTGCCAGATAAGAACCGTCCTGCCCCGTGATGCCCGTTATAAGAGCTCTTTTCATTTTCCCTCTCCGATTCTAGCGAGATTAAAAATAATAATTGAACCTAATTGTTTCATAAGTAACACCCTTATTTTTCTCGCGCCGCGACATATTCTGCAATATGGCGTAGGCAGCAGACAATGCTTAAGCTTAGATATGAAATCAATAACTTTTTGGCTACTCAATACTTCTCTAATGCTCTTATTGACAACGGAACCCATAACATTATCCCCATTATAATCAACACAACAGGAAGTTACCGATCCATCCCACAGTATACCCACCTGTTTCATGAATCCATCACAACTCCCTATCCTGGCTTTCTTGAAAACCGGATCCTTAGCGTCTTCGAAATTATACCAGGAAAAATACGTAGTCCCTACTACAAATATGCCCTTAAACAGTTCCGCTGTAAACACCGAGCTTCTCATAGAAATCCCTCCCAGGACTTTTTGTATATCTATATGCAAAGAGTGTTTGTTTAACTTCTGATTAAGGTCAGCAAGGAAGTTTTTAAGGATTCCCTTATCTGAAAAAACATCTAGATTTCTATCCACAAACCAGAAACGCAAAGAAAAAATATTCCTTTTTGCTGTGTTTAAAATCCTTAATTCAATCCTGGTTTCTGATTCTGATTTTATCTTTTCCAGAATAAGATTCTTGATGTTCTCTAGATAGTCATCATAACCTAAGGAGTCTTTCCTAAGCTTAAAACTATCTTTAGCCGGAGTCTGAAAACTCACAATTAATTCCTTTAGATTGGAATTAAGCAACGCCCTTATGCGATCAACATTTAAAAGGCTACCATTCGAATAAAGTGAAAGGGGAATCTTCTTCGCTACTGCATAATGCACCAGCTCCATGAAATTTGGATGCATCAGAGGTTCCCCCATTAAATGAAAGAACACCTTTTCCAAACTTTTTCCATAGCCGGACAGTTCGTCGATCAGTCTGATTGCCAGGTTTTTGTCCATATACCCCAATTTGCGTTTCATCGCATATTTTGGACAATACGAACATTCGAGGTTGCATATATTGGTTAATTCAAGATGGGCTTTCAATCCGCTCATTGTTTCTCCGCAAAAATATAAATCAATGGCCAAAACATGCGCATCTTTGTCAGCCTTCTAAATATTTGTTTTAGAAACTGGTTTCTGACGAATTTAATCTCGTTAAAAGTATCGAAAAGGCCAATCCGGGGATACTTAAAGCCAGCATTTTTAAAAATACCCCTGATTTTACCAGGGATGAATGATAATTCATAACCATTGGTCATTAATTTGGATCTAAGCATTTTTATATGAATCACTTCAAATAGATTTCTCAGTAAGAATATATCGGGTATATTACCCTGTAATTGTCCGTATGTAAACATGGAAAACGATACACATGGAACAGTAGCAAATACTCTGCCACCGGATTTAAGCACACGGTAGAATTCTTTAACCGAAAGCCCGGTATCCCGGAAATGCTCAATCGCACCATCACTGAATATATGCCCTATGGAAGCACCCTTAAAAGGGAGCGTTCTCAAATCGCAACAAACGAAATAAACTTTTGCAGAAGGATTATTTTCCTTGAAAAGTTTACGCGCCTGTTCTAATGCCCCCATAGATATATCGACACAGATTATAGTCAACTCTCCTGAAAAGGATACATCTAATGATGTCCTAGCAGTCCCACATCCAGCCTCAAGCAGGATACCGCTTTCCGGTTTATTGTCAAAAAGGAAATTTCTTGCGTACCCACTGCTTATTTTAACCGTCGAGGGTACGCAGGATCTCTTATACTTATCAGATTGACTATCCAAATATCGATTCTGCCATTTTTCTCTTGTAATAGCGATATCCTCTTCCATGTCGTTAATACGCGTCATTTTGATATCCACCAGGGTGATTTGAAATGAAGATTATATTCACATTCTTTACAAACGGCTATTGCCGAGAATTCTTTATTCAAGTGCGATTGCCGTATTTTTTTGAGCTTTTCTCCCGACCATATCTCTTTGATGGAAGAACAAGTGACATTACCAAGGATTATCCGGTTATCAAAATCATTACAGCATAAAGGTACATCACCGTTCCAGCTTACGACCATATCGGTCCAAAGCAACCTACAAGGATCTCTCCTGAGACAGCTCAATTCTTTGTCCATTTTCTTGATACTTCCCGTCCAGTTATGAATCAATGATACCGACACACCATCCACCTTATTCTTCCATTCTTTAATATATGCATCTCTTTCATGCATATTATGATTGCCTTCTACAAAACTCAAGAAAACTTTTAGTTTGGAGATTTTTCTCCGCTTCTTCTCTTCTATCAACCCGAGTATATTTTGTTTTACTGTATCAAAATTAAGGTTGGGCCTGATCATTTTAAATGTATCTGCCGTAGCTGCGTCAAAACTTATGTATACTTCGTCAATGCCCGAATCAATAAACTCTTTAGCGATATTTTTGTTCAGATACATGGCATTTGTATTTGTGGTTACTCTATCTATCTTCTTTGATTTTGCATATCTTACCCTCTCAAAAAAATATTTATCTAGGAGCGGCTCTCCGAAACCATAAATAGTCAAATATGTAATCCCGAAATTAGCGCATTCATCTATGATTCTTCGTGTCAAAGCAAGTTCCATCGTGCCGGATTCACGCTTCATATTTTTATGAGGACAGAATACGCAATTTGCATTGCAATTATTCGTATTTTCAATCATTACCCTGAAAGGGATATCATTGAATAACTCCATCTTTTTTTTTAATAAGCGCCCATAAATGAAATTGTATGCCGGGTTATTCACGATAATCGGCGTTTTAAAAAAGGCGACCACCATCCGCTTAATTGAACGGTTATAGACTACAATATCGTAAAGTTTATCTTTAATTCTTTTCATAGGATCCCATTATGGCTTTAGCATTATTCTCGCTAAAGCGGTTTAAAGCGTATAGTCTTGTATTGGAGGTTATATTAGTAAGATATGCCGAATCATGATATAATGATTTAATAGCTTTAGCCAGATTCTCTATACTAGGATCAACCAAGATCCCAACGTCTTTATTCAACATTTCGACAAGACACCCTTTGTTGACGGCTATAACCGGTCTCCCCGAGAAAAGCGCTTCCAATACAACACGAGCAAAGCCTTCTTCATATTGAGAAGGAACAACTACAACATCGGAAGCCCCATAAAAAATACTTATTTCTTCTTGGTTCTTCTCTCCCGCGACGAAAATATTATTTAAATATGTCTTTGCGTCCAAGAGTCGCCCTAATACCGGACCACTACCTACAAAAATAAAATTTATTTCGGGTAATTTCCTGGCGACATCTAATAAAACCAAAACTCCTTTTTTTTCAATCAGCCTGCCGACAAAAAGCACAAAGAATTCTCCTTTAAGATTCAATTTCTTTCTACATTCATTTTTTAACAAAGGACGGAAAATTTCTTGATTAACCCATTGAGTATAAATCCTGATTTTCTTCTCAGGCACGCCGATTGTTACTAATTCTTTCTTTGATTTCTCTGCAAGAGGCATTATTACATCTATGCCACCCAACATCCATTTAATGAATTTTGCCATTAACGGTTTTTTATCTAACTGGTAAATGGCATGAGTACTCATAACCGATCTTTTTCTAAATATTAAATTTACAAGTCTAGTGACTAAAACTGCGTTAAATCCGTGAGCATGTATTACGTCAATCTTATCCTTATTAAAAACCAAGAACCAGAAAGTACTCAAGAGAAGTCTGGGCGTAAGATATAAAACTTCCAAAACAGGATAAGGTTCCAATTTGTGAAAAAGATTCCCCCTAAACCAATAAATCCTTTTTACTTCCAAGCCATTATTTTTATAAAATTTGGGGCATTTTACTCTTGTAGTTAGTGGCTGGTAAGTAATAACATGTACTCTATAGTTATGTGAAGTAAGGTATCCGCAGAGATCATCAAGATGAGTTTCAACTCCTCCCATATTTGGAGAAAAAAATGGAGATAGTATCAACACTCCTCTTCCGGAAAGAACTGTGCTATTTTTCTTCATTCTACTCAATAGATATGCTACCCCTACTAGAAACCTCAATAAAAAAATTCTTATAGTTAACAAAGGATGCAGAATTAGCTTTATCCATCTGCCGTCTTCTATAAAAACCCCCCAATACCTATAGTAAAAGCCAAGTTGTTTCTTTATTATTGCGTCGTCTTTCCCCCACTTACGTATATATTTATTAAAAGATACAATATAATAGATTTTTGTTCTTAGGTATTCTCTAAGACAGAAGTTATGTTCATTATGATATAAGACAGAGTTTATAATCCCGACTTTACCGCTCTTATTTATTCTCCTATCAAAATCCCAATCCTCGGGTCCTGTTAAGGTCTCATCAAAACCGTCTATCTCCAGAAAATTATCCTTTCTGATAAATCTTACACAATCTATACAGGTAGAGTTATAAAAACTCCGTTCAAAGTCCCTTGCTTTAATCCAAAACCCTTTACCAATAATCCTTTCAGGTATATATATAGCAACATACCCTTCTTTTTCGCATTTCTGAACACATTCAGATATAACATTTTCAGATAATGCCATATCCGCATCTAAATACAAAATATACTTACCGGCTGCCTGTTTTACGCCGAAGTTTCTCTGGGCTGAGCGCTCAGGGCCAGAATTGTATACTTTATCTGTATATTTATAAGCGATTCCCTTAGTCTTGTCTATAGAGCTGTTATCCACCACAATTATTTCAATCCTATCTTGAGGATAGGTTTGATTTTTGATGGATTCCAGACAACCTGCTATATTATTTTCTTCATTCCTGGTTGTTACTATAACTGAAACTACCGGGCGCTCTTCCATGTTTTAGCCGTCAGCCGTTAACATTTTGTTTTTCTGTAATTAAAATACTGGCATAACAAAATTATTAAAGAAACCAGGGTTACTATATTGGCAATTATTATAACATAATCCTTAAGATATATACCGTAGATAACCCATAATGAAACACCGCTTGAAAGTTGAAATAACGTAACCGGGCTGACGTCTTTGACAGATTTCGTAGTAAATCCTTTGATAATCTGAGGCACAAACGAAAACATGGTTAGGGCCGCGGCAGTTGAGCCAACGATAGTCCAGAACATATATTATTTAAACCTCTTTATTATTTCTTCTCTCTTTTTAACCAGGGCTTTAGGATTAAGAATAAGGTCGGTAGCGCTCCAGGCATCCACGCAATACCTCTGCATATAGGCATAGCTTAAATAACCGTAACCTTTATCTGCCCAGCTTCTGCCCCAGGAGTTTTTAAACTTAAAAATTTGCTTAGCATCATTAAAACCGGAGATACATACCGCGTGCCCTCCTACCGCCTGTTCGCTTTTTCTGGGCATGGGGATTAATCCGCTCTTTACCGCTCGTTTACTAAACCAGCTCTCAAATACTTCTACACCGGCAAGAAAAGGCCCGTTTATCGCCAGGCTTCTTTTCATTTCCACTATCGAATGCAGGCGGGCATAGGCTTTAATACGGTATTTTTTTGCCTCCCTGGAGGCATCGGCGCAAGGGTGATCTTTTTGAAAAGGTTTATAGGGCCAGCATGACTCTTCGGCTACGCCATATTTTACAAGCAACTTCATGGCAATCCGGGGATACGTGCCTTCCTGATAAGGCTGTCCGTCAAATTCTTTGCAAAGGTAATAGAGGTACCGTGGGGATAATTCTATCAGCTTATTGTATTCTTTCTTATCCTGATATTCCTTAACGCCTACAACTGAAGCAAAGGCAACACAGGTCCCTTCATCTCCCTGATTTCTGACAGGAGACATTTGAAGAGTGCAATCTACGCTCTTAGGCAGAGGTATGGGTGGCAAAACTAAGCCCATAGGGATATCACGCAAATCTTCGGGATCTTTATGGCAGCCGAGGGCAAACATAGTTGTATATTATAACACTGATTGGGCTATAGCAAAACACTTTTTTCGAACATAACTTATTTCATTACAGGTAGATATAGGAAGGGGGGGATGATTAAAAGGGTATTCTTAATCCAGCCTCAAGCCCTTGTTCCTTGCCAAGGGCTTTCAGGCGAAGGAATGCTTCGGCATCCATTCTTTTCAAGAATTTACGCGTAAAAGTCAAGGTTATTCCCAGGGGCTCTCCTATCTCATCCTTCAGCGCGAAAATAACCTCATTGCTACCAAAAGTTACCTCTGCCCCGAAAGTAATGGATTTTACCCTACCCTGACCATAATCCATCTCAAAAGTCAAACCCAGGTTGCGGCCAAATTTCCATTCTCCGTATAGAGTAATTATTTGTCTGCGCTTGTTCAGGCGGCTTTTGCGCGCCCCTATGCCGATACGATAGCGTATCTGCCCTTCCTTAGGATACAGCGTAGGTGACTCAAGCTGGGCTTTAAATTCAAAACGCGAAGCTGAGCTGCCTTCCAAGATATAAACAAGCCTGCTGGCTGAAGATATATCCCAATAGCCCTTAAAAACCAGCACATCCGGGCCATCTCCGTGGCTATACTCAATCTGCTGGTTTTTGTTTAATCTCCAGCTCCCTTTGAAGGTATAGGTTTCAGGAGGGCCTTTGCGGCCTGTCACCTCAAAAACCAATTCATTATATTCATTGGCATGCCAAGTGCCTTTTAGTTTTAATACGCGCAACTGCTGGCGGCGGGTTTTGGATAGAGTCTGGATAGTCTCAATGATAAGCGAGTCGGATTCAGCGGCGATAAAACGCCTACGGAAGGTATCTTTCAGGGTTGTCCCCATTTAACCGATCAATCTCTTAGAATTTACTGATCCCTTTTGAACTTCGTAGATCTGTTTTATGGTATCCTCAGTGTTATATTTATAAGCCCATCCGGGATAATGAGACCTGAATTTGGAAACATCGCTTATCCACCAGATATGGTCTCCGATCCTGTTTTTCTCGGCGTATTCATAATCTAATTTTGCCCCTGTTACCTTTTCACATATATCTATTGCCTCCAGAACCGATACGTTAGCAAACCTTCCTCCACCGATATTATAAACTTCCCCGCGGCGCGGCTGCTGAAAAAAATGATAAAAGGCGCTTACCAGATCATAAGAATGGATATTGTCGCGCACCTGTTTGCCTTTATAGCCAAATATTGTATACTTTTTTTTGGTTACGCAGCACTTCATCAGATATGACAAAAAACCATGAAGCTCTGCCCCGGAATGCGCCGGGCCGGTAAGGCAGCCACCTCTGAATACCCCGGTTTTTAAGCCGAAATATTTTCCATACTCCTGTGTCAATATATCCGCGCTAACCTTGGAAGCGCCAAATAAACCGTGCAGGCAATTATCTATGCTCATGGACTCGTTTATGCCGTTATAATACTCATGGCCTGAAGGAAGTTCATACCTTTTCTCCATCTCTATTAAAGGCAGGTAATTAGGCCTATCGCCGTAAACTCTGTTGGTTGAGGTAAAAATAAATACCGACTCCGGGCAATATTTCCTGTAGGCCTCCAGCAGCAACAAAGTAGCGGCGGCATTGACTCCAAAATCCGTCTTCGGGTCACCCGCAGCCCAATCATGCGAAGGTTGGCCAGCGGCGTGGATTATCAAAGAAACATCTTTATGGAATTTCTTAAAAATCCGCGTAATCCCGGATCCATTCCTGATATCAACTGAATAATGCTTATAGTTCTCATGCTTCTTCTCCAGCCGTTTCCTGTTCCAGAAGGTACTGCCGTCTTTGCCAAAGAAGGCCTCGCGCATATTATTATCTATGCCTATAACCTTAAAGCCTTTTTCACAAAAAAAGCTCACTGCCTCAGAGCCGATCAAACCGCAAGAACCGGTAACTATGACTATGGACATACTACTTTCCTCTCTTTAGGGACAGGTCCCTAAGAACAGTTCATCTTAAGCTACTTTTCGGGACCAGTCCCTGCTGACGGATATTTACTAAGAAGCCAACTCTTGTTTTTGAGATACCAAGATACGGTCAATTTAATGCCTTCTTTGAACTTTATTTTCGGTTTCCAATTAGTTTCCCGACGGGCCTTCCTGGAATCCAGGCTATAGCGTATGTCATGCCCGGGCCTGTCCTTTACAAATTCAATCATATTTTCGGGCTTATTGAAAATATTCAAGATCATTTTCACCACGTCTATATTCTGTTTTTCTTCATTGCTTCCCAGGTTATAAACCTGCCCAAGCTTTCCCGTTTGCAATATCCGCATAATTCCTTTCGCGCAGTCTTCCACATAAAGCCACTCCCGGACATTCTTGCCCTGAGCATAAACAGGCACTTTTTTATCGCGCAATATTTTTAAAACAGCTAAGGGAATGAGTTTTTCCGGGTATTGCCAGGGGCCGTAATTATTTGACGGCCGGATAATTATCGCGGGGAATTTGTAAGTCCTGATATATGCCTGCACCAGGAGGTCTGCTGCCGCTTTAGAAGCCGCGTAAGGGCTGTTCGGCCTAATTGGAGAATTTTCGTTAAACTTGCCATTGGCAATCTCTCCGTAGACCTCGTCGGTGGAAATAAAAATAAATTTATTTATCTCGTGCTTGCGGCCGGCATCAAGAAGAATTTGTGTGCCCTTAATATTAGTTTCAATAAATGGCGTAGCATCATTAATACTGCGGTCAACGTGGCTTTCCGCGGCAAAGTGCACTACGGCTTGCGGTTTTTCTTTCGCGAAGACCGCTTCCATTCTTTTCTTATCGCAAATATCAACTTTGTAGAACTTAAATCTGCCCTTTGCTTCTTTAAGACGCTTTAAATCTCCGGCATAGGTAAGGCTGTCTACTACTATAATCTTAGGGACAGTTCCTGTTCTGTGAAACTCGGGGACGGTTCTACCAAAGGCAGAACCGTCCCCTTGATTTAACAATCTTACAAAGGCGCTGCCGATAAAACCCGCGCCGCCGGTAATCAAGATAGATTTATTGGTCATTATACCACCCTCTTTAGGGACAGTCCCCTTGGTTATGGCTAACTAATAGCTTTGGTGGGGACAGTCCCTGAATATCCCAAATATCCCCTTACACATTCGTCTAAAACAGAATTAATATCTCTCACCTTAAAGCCGGATCTCTGGAGTTTAGCCGTAGACAATATCAGGTTAGTCCTTACTAAATTCAATTCCTTGTAGTCAACGACCCGGTATTGAAAATCCGGAATGTATTTCTTATATGCATCTAAAAGGTCGGGGTAGCGCAAGCCATCTCTATTGACGACATTGTAAATACCCTCGGCATTAATATGGATCAAATGTTTTAAAGCTTCTATAAAATCTGGGATATAGGTAACTGAATTGGGAATATCGATAATCTTCTTGTACTCCAGCAGCTTAGTAAGCAGATTCTTAGGATGGGGCCGGTTGTCCAGCGGTATGCGTATCCTGACGATCAGTGCCGGACATTCTTTAAACAATGCCTTTAACGCCTGTTCGGCGTATATCTTGGTCCGGCTATAAAAGAGCCTAAAGAAATCGGGCGTCTTATCTTCTTTAATAGGACTATCCTGAGAATAATCAAATTTGTAAATACATCCGCTGCTGATATGGATGAGTTTAATATTATCGCGCAGCGCCGCTTCGCCTAAGATCACGGGGACAAATGTATTCGCCATTAATGTCTTATCCTTATCCAGTTCGCAATCATCAACGTTTCTTCCGGTATGCCCGATACAGTTAATAATGATGTTAGGCTTATACATCTGGATCTGTTCTTGCGCATCTAGCAAAGAACTGATCCTCCCTCCGGCAAGCTCGGCTCCGAGCTCCTCGCAAAGCCTATTACCGATATAACCATTGCCTAAAATAAGGATTTTATTCTTCATCTTTTAATATGCTCTTTAGGTATTCGCCATAATTTGTGCCTATTTCCCGCGCCAAATTTGCCAATTGTTTTTTGTTGATATACCCCATTCTATAAGCCACTTCTTCAATACAGCCGATCTTTAACCCTTGCCTCTCTTCTATGGTTTTAATGAACATCGAAGCGTCAATTAAAGAATCGCAAGTACCTGTATCCAACCAGGCGTATCCGCGGTTTAAAAGTTTGACTTTAAGTTTCCCTTTCTTTAAATATTCGTTATTAACATCGGTTATCTCTAATTCTCCGCGGTAAGAAGGCTTGAGGCTCTTTGAGATGCGGACTACTTCGTTATCATAGAAATACAATCCAGTAATTGCCCAGTTGGATGCCGGTTTTTTTGGCTTCTCTTGGATTGAGATTACCCTGCCCCGAGCGTTAAGCCCTATTACTCCGTATCTTGAGGGGTCTTTTACATAATAGCCAAAAACCGCTGCCCCTTCCTTTAGGGAACGGGCCTCTTTCAGGATCCCGGTAAGATTGTGCCCGTAAAATATATTATCTCCTAATATTAAACAAACCTTATCGTCCCCGATAAAATTTTCTCCTACGATAAAACTTTCGGCTATGCCTTTTGGCTCAAGCTGTTGGGCATAGGAAATGTTAATACCCAAAAGAGAGCCATCGCCTAATAAATCCTTGAATCTAGGCAGAGCAACCGGAGTAGAAATTATCAGGATATTCTTTATACCGGCAAGCATCAACGTAGATAGAGAATAATAAATCATAGGCTTGTCGTAAATAGGGAGCATTTGCTTACAGACCCCCTTGGTGATCGGATACAGCCTCCTGGCCTTGCCTCCTGCTAAAATTATTCCTTTCATCTTTCCCCCTTCTTAAAATCAAAAATATGCCCCAACACCTTCTTTGCCGCGCGCAAAGAGTATTTTACATCTTCAATATCCCTTAGGGAAAATATCTTTCTTAAAATAAAATCCGGTCGGAAAGAAACTTTATACATATCCTGGACCAACCCTAAAATTTTATTATCGGGTATGGCGGTTGTCATCACAGGCTTCTTCATATCATAATCATCCCAGTCTAAGGTCTTTAGCCAACGTTCTTTCCTGCATTCTTCAAAAAGAGGAGTGCCGGGATACGGGATAACTACAGTTGCCTGCATCGTATAAGCGCAACCCTTAGTCAATAACCATTTCCCCAGTTTTAGGGTGTTTAAGGCATCGGAATAACTTTCCCAAGGGTAACCAAACATAAGCGTAATATGCGGGAATAACCCTGCTTTACGGGCTGATCTACAGGAATCAATAATATCCTGAACCCGCAGTTTCTTATTTACCCTGTCTAAAGTATACTGATTCGCGGATTCTAAGCCAAATAAAAGCAGACGAAACCCGGCTTCCTTCATCAGCCGGTACTCTTCCGCTGACAACGCGCCAAAACGCATATTGCAGTCTAAATAAATTTTTTTATTATAGCCGCGCGAGATCATGCCCCGGCAAAATTCTCTAAGCCACCCTCCTGTAGGAAGGCTACCCGTATCATCCATTATTTCTCTTACCCCATACCGTTTTATCAGATCACCGATCTCATCCAACACGTTACTGGCAGAGCGGCTGCGGAATGACGGATAGAAACTCCCCCAGCTGCAAAATGTGCATTTTCCCCACCAACAATCCCTGCCGGACATAATGTAGGTCCCGGGAGTCCTCTTATAATTTCCGTTCTTACGGGCATATAGCTGCCACTTGGTTAAGTCACGATCGATAAACGGGAGTGAATTTAAGTCATGGTTAAGCTCAAATTTTCCGGTATTTTTAATTTGGTTGTTTTCGCGATAATAGATGCCGGGTTCAAACTCAGGGGCAGGCAAAACATGGGGACGGTTCTCTTTGAGAACCGTCCCCTGAAGGTTATTGCATAAATTCAGAAGCAAGAAATCATAGTCGCCTCCAGTCAATACAAAGTCTACTTTTGAATTCTGGAATGATTCTTCCGGAAGAGCAGTAACGTGGTCGCCGAATAAGGCTATCTTAGGGGCATTCAGAGACAGTCCCTTAATATCGTTTATTATCTGCCAGTGCTGCTTGATCACGGGAGTTTTTGTTTCAAAAGCGATCAGGTCAGGATTCTCAGATTTTATAAAATCAAGGAACCTTTTGTAATCCCAGCCTTGAGCCAGGCAATCATTCCAAATAACTTCATGCCCTGCTTGTTTTAGCAGTGTAGCCGCCTGCGCCGGGACTACCGGATAAATAAATGTTTCGTCTTTAAAATACTGGAACTGGCGGTTTTGGCCAAGCGTAGGGCAGCCTTTTTGGTTCTTTAACGGCGGGTAAGAAATTATAATTTTCATATTTATTTTTGGGACAGGTCCCTAAGAACAGTCTATATTGAGCTACTTTTCGGGACCAGTCCCTGTCTTGTCGTCATTCTGAGGCCGCAGGCCGAAGAATCTAAAAACAGATTCTTCGCTTCGCTCAGAATGACTAAAAGAGTAGTAGTTCAGAATGACAAATTATCCCCGCGATTTTAAATAGCTTTCGGAACCAGTCCCTGTTTTGGTGAAACCTGGGGACGGTTCTCGAAGAGAACCGTCCCCATTATTTTTCTTCGGAAAGCTTCTGGTAAAAAAGGCCTTTCAGGAAATAAAAACCATAGGTGCAATGAGTAAATATTATGCCGAAAAATACAAAAGGTGCCAAACGCGCGCCATTACGAATACTAGAAATAAAAACTGAAATTAAATATAACGACAACCCTAAAGAATAAATTATTCTAATGGGAGCTGAAACCATAGACAAGATAGCGCCTATTGTCAGCGCGAATAGAAATAGCGTGGGAATAAAATAAGGCAACTTTAAAGAGGTTTCGGGGTATTTCTTTACGAAATAACCGCGATGAAGGGCATAATTAGCTATCTGCTTAAGATGGGGGACAAAGACCGGCCGGCGGTGATGATAAACCAGGACACCGGGGTCATAAATTATCTTTTTACCGAGCCTGACAGTTATATCCAGGCAAAGCTTAGTATCTTCTCCCGGCCAGAACTTGGTATTAAAACCGCCTAACTCCCGCATTATGGATTTACGGACCAGAAGATTACAACTCGGATAATCATCTATCTCTCTTTTTTCCTTAGGCAGATAACGATAGACAAATCCCCCGCTTACTAAAAACGACGAATATATCGCGCCGCTTGCTTTTTGTCTTAAGCTGTCCAGAGGGCTGGTTATTGCCGGCCCCCCTACCGCGGCCACCTCTTCATCTTTAAAATTCTCTAACGCGTTTTTAAGCCAATCTTTTACCGGATAGGCATCGTCATCGATAAAAGCAACGATGTCTCCTTTCGCGTATTTTATGGCTATGTCCCGCTTATCAGCCGGAGACACAGGGCCCGTGGGAATAACTCTAATAGGGACTGTCCCCGAACAGAGACTGTCCCTTTGGGCAATAGGTTCGTCAGGCAAGATCAAGATCTCAAACTCAGCAGAGTCGAGTTTGAGGCACTTACCTACGCATTCTTCTAAATTCTTTTGCCAGGTTTTTACGACGATAATAATGGATACGGTCATAATATTTTAAAATATGCATCCGATAGAATATTGCCAGGGTATCCCATAAAGTAACAAAGACGGCATTGAGCCCAATACGGCCATAACGCCTTTGGGGACTAAGCACTATCGGGGCTTCCGCCATTTTATATCCTAAGTGGTGCGCGTTTACCAAAACCTCCAGGTCAAAGGCAAATTTCTTTACCAGTATCCGGGGGAAAACCTTTCGCAAGACCTCGGTCTTAAATAACTTAAGGCCGGTTTGAGTATCATGACAAGGCAGGCCAAAAAGCATCTTTACCAACAAATAATAAACCCAGCTATAAAGCCTGCGCTGGAAAGAATAATCCACTATTGAATTAGGGTGCAATTTAGAGCCTATGACTATATCAGCGTTATCCAGGCGCATGATGTCAAAAAGCGTTTGAACCTGTATGGGGTGCAAATCCATATCCGCGTCTAAGAACACCGCGTAATCCCCGCTTATGTAACGTAATGCCTTTTTAAGCGCCCTGCCTTTACCCATGTTAAAAGGGTTCTTTTTGATAATAATCCGGCCGGCGGGGTATTTTTTGGAAATTTCTCTGGTAAACTCATACGTATCGTCGCTTGAGCCGTCATCCATCACGATGAGCTCCCAAGAGCACCCAAACTCGTTAAAAGTTTTGGCTGTTTCTTCTATGCTGGCGGCGATGCGGCCTGCTTCATTATAAGCAGGCATGATTATGGAAACCTTTCCTTTTATGTCGCGCATTATCTATGCCTCCTCGCGCAGAGACGGAGTAAAGTTAGCCAGAATAAGATGAATACAAAAAAGCAATACCGCATTTACGCAAAGCACCAGTTGGACTTGAATGAGGTTTTTATGAAAGAATGCGACGGCTAAGAATTGTAAAATAGTAAAAGAAGCTAAATATTTGATGAAGCGCAGGTCTTTTACGGAAAGAAAATACATGATCAAAACATATAAGAGCGCGAAAAAGCTCATGGATATACTGAACAACCTGCCTAACAATATAGATTCGGGATACGCCTTGCCGGTTAAAACCTTTAACACAAAGGATGGAAAAATATTATAGAATAAAACCGACAGGATACACAAACCCAGGACATACAGCATTGACTTTTTTAAAATTACCCTCGTATCCATATTCTTGGCGTTTAAGCCGCAGGTCTTGGGGAACATCACTAAGCTTATCGCCGCGGGAAGAAACAGAAAAATCTTCCCTAACATCTGCGCCAAAGAATAAAAACCTGAATCTTGAGGGTTAAAAAAGTACTTTACCTGGACCATATCGGAATTCACCAGGTTCGAAAAACAAAAATAGGCGGCTGCCACAGGAAATAAATATACAAACATCTCCTTATAATTTATCCCGCCAGAAGCTGTTACTTGCTCAGGCGTGCCGGTAATTGGGCCTGCCGTATTTAAACGTATATACTGTCTTAAAGGAAAATAGTAAATAACCAGCCCGATAAAACTGGAAACTAATAAGGCGCCTAAAGCGCCGGCAATATTATATCCTAAAGAAATGAATATAAAACCAAAGACTAACTTCAAGACACCGGCTATGATAGATCCAGAAGCAAGCCATTTAAATAGTTCCAGCCCCTGTACTCCACCCGCGAAAACCTGGGTCAGGCAGGTCAAAGCCAGCAATATGGCTAGAATATACCCGGCAGAAACCGACGGGATCTTCAAGGAATTTGTTATCTGAGTTGAAAAAAAACAAAAGACCAGGAGGATGACTATCGCCAGGATAGATGCCGCTTTAAACAAGCCTGATAGTAAGAATTTTAGTTTGTTGATCTGGTTACGGGCATTAAATTCCGCGCTATATTTGGTTACCGCCATCTGGACAGTGCCTAAAGGAGATGTAATGACCGTGAATATAGCAAGTAAGGAGTTAAATGCCGCGAAATCCGCGGCTGAAAGCTTGTGGGCAATTAGTAATTGGTAGAGAAGATTAAAGAAATTGGCTAACGATGCTCCGGCAAAAACAATGAGGATATTCTTGTGGAAAGAATCTATTTTATTGGGCATGTAATTTTCAAGAACCTGCGCGCGCCGACTTTCAAGATGCCGCTTTCTTGGGGGATAAAACTATCCTTTTCTATTCTAGCGTCACAGAAGATAACCGCCCCCTGCTTTAGGAGCCTGCGTGCCTCATTGCCACTTTTTACCAATCCGGTATTTAATAATATGGCCAGGATCGTCTCTGTCCCGTTTGTTTTATATTCTAGAATATCATCCGGCAATTCTTTCTGGCTGAATACGCGGTCAAATTCCGCCTGGGCCCGCTTTGCGTCTTCCGGGGAATGGTACTGCGCGACGATCTCCCGGGCTAATTTTATCTTTGCTTCCTTAGGGTGCATACTCTTTACCGCAGCCAGGTCTTCATCCGTCAACAATTCGTAATACTTGACCATTAACGCGTCGGATATGGACATGATCTTTCCGAACATTTCAGAAGGGCTTTCGTTAATGCCGATATAATTACCCGAAGACTTACTCATCTTGTTAACCCCATCAGTGCCTTCCAGAAGCGGCATAGTAATGACTACCTGTTGAGGCTGGTTAAAATCTTTCTGGAGCTCCCTGCCCATCAAAAGATTAAAAACCTGGTCTGTCCCGCCGAGCTCAACATCAGCCTCAAGCTTAATCGAATCATATCCCTGAAGGAGCGGATAGATAAATTCAAGTATGGAGATGTTTTCGCCTTTGGTATAACGCTTCTTAAAATCATCGCGGGCAAGCATCTGGCCGACTGAAGAGCACATGGCAAGATGGAGCATACTGGTTAAAGATAGCTTCTCGAACCAGGAGCTGTTAAAAACGATCTTGATCTTCTTAATGTCGAGGACTTTTGAAATCTGCCTGCGGTATGTTTCGGCATTCTTAGCCACTTCTTCGGCAGTAAGCTGCTTGCGGATCTCGGAACGGCCGCTGGGGTCTCCGATACGACCGGTGAAATCACCGATCAAAAAGATGACTTCATGCCCAAGCTCCTGGAACTGGCGCAGCTTGCGCAAAAGCACTATATGCCCCAGATGGATATCAGGAGCTGTAGGATCAAAACCGGCTTTAATCTTAAGCGGTTTGCCGGATTTAATACTCGCTTCCAATTTCTGCTTAAGCTCATCCTCAGAGATAATATCCACCGCGCCGCGTTTTATTATCTCCAGTTGTTTTTTTATATCCGGTTTTTGCATTTTATGTCCCTTGAAGGGACACCCTCCCGATTAGCTGAAAGGGTGTCCCTCGATTGGCAAAAAGGGTGTCCCTAAGCGTTTAAACGGGGGCGAGGCCGATCTTGGCCTGCTCAACATCAACCTTAATAACCTTGCTCTGTATTTTATCTCCCGGTTTCAATTTAGAAACCGTGTCCTTATCTATTTCACTGGCGTAAATCAAACCCTCCAGATCCTCTTCTATTTTCACAAAGACACCAAAATCAGTGATGCTGGCTACTTCTGCTTCTAAAATAGTATCCAGGGGATACTTGGCGGCGATCTCCGTCCAAGGATTAGGCTGTAATTGTTTTAAGCCTAAAGAAATGCGCCGGTTCTGGCTGTCCACGGAAAGAACAGATACATCCACCTTCTGGCCCTTTTTCAACACATCCTGAGGATGCGCGATCCTTTTAGTCCAAGAGATATCAGAAACATGGATCATTCCTTCCAAGCTGCTGTCTAATTCCACAAAGGCGCCGTATTCCGTAAATCCCCTTACTTTACCTGAGATTTTCGCGCCTACAGGATACTTGGATTCAGCCTCTAACCAGGGATTCTGCTCCAGTTGTTTAATGCTTAAGGATATCCTGCGGGACTCTTTATCCACACTTATCACTTGAGTCTCTACCATATCCCCGATAGCGAACATCTCGCTCGGGTTATTGATCCTCTTTATCCAGGAGATCTCTGATATATGGATCAATCCCTCTATCCCTTTATCCAATTCAGCGAACACCCCGTATGGAAGAATATTTACAACCTTCCCCTTAACTTTAGAGCCGACGCTGAATTTTGTCTCAACATCCTGCCAGGGATCCGGCAGCCTTTGCTTTAATCCCAGAGAGATCTTTCCCGAATCTTTATCCAAATTCAAGATCGTTACTTCGATCTTATCCCCCAAAGCCACTATTTCTGAAGGATGGCTGATCTTTGACCAGGACATATCCGTAATATGCAGGAGCCCGTCTACTCCGCCTAAGTCAATAAAGGCGCCGAAATCGGTTATGGCCTTGACCATGCCGGAATGTATATCGCCGATCTTTAATCCCTGCCATACTTTAGTTTTGTTTACTTCCTTGTCTTTCTGCACAGCTTCACGCCGGCTGACGATAATGCTCCGCCTTAGGTTATTAACTTTGACGATCTTGAACTTATAAGGCTTATACATAATATCCCTTTCCATGATACCCTTAAAAGCGGAAAGAGACGAAGGCAGGAACCCTTCAATACCCATAACATCAACGAGAAACCCGCCTTTTACTTTCTTAACAGGCCTGCCGTCGACAAACTCTCCATCCTGGGAAAATTTAACGATCTTGTCCCACCCCTGTATGCGCATTGCCTTTTCCCTGGACAGCTCAATATTGCCCGCGTCGTTCTCTATTGATTCGACGTAGAACTCTAATTCTTTTCCGGGTTCTAGGTCATCCTTGCTAAACTCGATGATCGGGACAAGGCCTTCGGATTTAAACCCCACATCCACCAGTACCTCTTTAGCCCTCACGGAAATGATCTTTCCGGTAACTACCTGGCCCTCGCGGATTATCTTTATACTTTGATTATAAAACTGCTCCATCTCAGATCTTGTTTCTGTCATTTTTTATTTCTCCCTTCGTATCAATAATTTTAATATTGTCCATTACTATTTTAGCGACGCTTTGATAAGATACCCCCTTTTCTATATGAATTTGTTTCCCGAAATACACGGAAACCTTAGCGGGAAATATGAATTTAGCGCCTCTGGGAAGCGCTCTTTCCGTCCCTTTTACAAAAGCCGGTATCACAGGCACATCAGCTTTTACCGCTATAAATCCGATACCCGGCTGCGGTCCAGCTGAAGTGCCGTCTGGCCCGTCGCGGCGGCTGCCTTCAGGAAACATAACCAACCCCCTGCCGCGCCTTAGGCGCCGTATAGCTTCTTTTAAAGCTGACGCGTCCGGAGAATCCCTTTTTACCGGAAAAGCCCTCACTCTGGGCAGCCACCAGGAGAGAAAACGCTTCGAGAATAAATCGTGCCGCGCCATAAAATCAGTTTCACGCGGACAGGCTACCCCTACGGCAACCGGGTCTAAGTAACTGACATGGTTGCCGGCTAAAATAAAACCTCCTTTTTCAGGTATATTTTTTTGGCCGTGTACCTCCAGCCGAAACACGATCTTAAATATCAATAAACTTAAAAACCGCGATATAGAATAAACCATTGCTTCTTAAGGACGGATCATTGCTTCGCCTAACTCTAATAGCCCTTTAGACCTGCTTAAACTTTTTGCCTCAGCATATAAACGCATGATCGGTTCGGTGCCCGAAGCCCTGAACATCAGCCAACTCTCATCTTCACAGATCAATTTTATCCCGTCGTAATCTTTTACCCGCGTCACTTTCTTGCCCAGCAGCTCTTTCGGCAGGTTTTCTTTCTTCAATTCAATTTTCCTATCCAGGCGCAGGTCATTGCGGAGATAATAATACCTGCCGAATTTCTTCTCGGTATCCTTTAAGATCTCTAGAATGTTTTTATTACGATAAACCATCATCTCTAAAAGCAACAGGCCTGCCAACGTACCGTCCCGTTCGGGGATGTAGCCTTTTACTCCCATGCCGCCGGCTTCTTCCCCGCCGGCTACAATATCTTCTTTCCCCATAAGTTCGGAGATATATTTAAAGCCCACCGGTGTTTCATAAAGTTTAACACCTAAAGATCTAGCGATATTATCGATCATAGCTGTGCCGGCGATCGTCTTTACGATACCGCCTGACATATGCCTGTCCTGGTTAAGGTGCAGGGCCAGGAGGCCTAATATCTTCTGCGGATGTATAAATATGCCTCCCGGAGCCACAGCGGCGATCCTGTCAGCATCCCCATCAAGGACAATCCCTAAATCGAATTTTTCTTTCTTAAGCCGGCCCTTTAATTCTTCCAGGTTTTCTTCAACCGGCTCAGGCCGCCTGCCGCCAAAAGAAGGGTTAACAGTGTTGTGCATAAATTCTATCTTTATGCTCGATCCTTTGAGTATTCGAGCGATAAAACTGTTTCCCGCACCATACATAGGATCAACCAAAACTTTGAATTTCTTGTTCTTTATCTTCTTAAAGTCAATATAGGAACGCAAGAAACCTACATAATCACGTATTAAGTCTTCCTCTATTATTTTAGCCGGTGTATTATTGGACTCTTTTACCGCGTTTGCGCCCAAGAGGTTTTCTATGGCGCCGGTTACTTCAGGGCTGGCTGAGCCTCCGGTGGGATCCTTGATCTTAAACCCGTTATATTCCGCGGGATTATGCGAAGCGGTGATCATAATGCCTAAATCTAATTTTCTTGTTTTAACGGTAAGGCTTAAAGCGGGAGTAGGAATATAGCTGTCCGCGAGCAGGACATCAATACCATTGTTAACCAGCACTTCGGCGGCTATCCTGGCGAAACGTCCAGACATAAAACGCGTATCATAACCCACGGCCACCTTTTTACCAGAACCTAGATAATCCGCTACCGCCTGTGAAAGAATACGCAGGTTAGAAAAAGTATAGGTATCTCCAATAACAGCTCTCCAGCCGTCGGTCCCGAATTTAATTTCCTGATTACTTCGCATTTCTTATCCTTTCCATAGCAAGCTTCATATTTTTGGCGCCAAATATGTAGGAACCCGCGACTAAAATATTTGCCCCTGCGTTGATTATTTGCCTGGCGTTACTGTCATTTATCCCGCCATCCACGGCGATATCGCCGTCATAAATAGAACGCAGTTGTTTTATCCTGGGTAAAGCCGCCTTTATGAACGCCTGGCCGGCAAAGCCCGGGTTAACCGACATAATTAAAACAAGATCTGCCACATTAAGTACGGGTTTAATTTTTGCTAAAGGAGTAGAGGGATTTAAAGAAATGCCTGCTTTAATGCCTTTTGCTTTTAAACGCCTGGCGCAGAGGGTATAGCGTTTAGGGCTTATGGTCTCTATGTGCACGGTGATCATATCGCTTCCAGCTTCCGCGAAAGCATTAATGAACTTTTCCGGCTCCTCGATCATCAGATGCACATCCAGCGGTAATTTTGTTACCTTGCGGATACGCTTTACGACCACAGGGCCGATGGTGATATTAGGCACAAAATGGCCGTCCATAATATCCACATGGAACATGTCGGCTCCGGCGGCCTGGGCCTTTCTCATGTCAGAAGCCAGGCAGCTGAAATCTGCTGATAATATCGAGGGAGCGATTTTAATCTTCATAAATTAATTAGGGGCTTTCCTGTATAGTTTCTTTTTAAGGATGTATTTACGCACTGCGTCGGGAATAAGATACCTGAATGACCTGCCTGCCTCTATGCAACGACGGATCTGGAACCCTGAAACATCTACCGCCCTGATAGCAACGGTAGAGATATAAGCAGGCAGATTTTCTAAAGGGTATCCCGGCCGGGTTGCCGCGATAAATTTTACCATCTTAATGATCTCGTCCAAATTTTTCCATTCATCTAAATATTTAAGCAGGTCAGAACCAATTATAAAATATAACTCATCCTGCGGGTATATTTTTTTAAATTCCTTTATGGTGTCTATTGTAAAAGAACGGCCGTCCCTTTTTATTTCTATATCGGAGGCGGAAAAATATCTATTGCCGGAGATCGCGAGCTTTACCATCAAAAACCTGTCCCTGGCGGAAGCAATATCAGAACTGTCTTTGTGCGGAGGCAGATACGCGGGCACAAAAACAACTCTATCCAGGCCTAATTTTTCTCTCGCCTCTTCCGCTAAAATAAGATGCCCTATATGCACGGGATTAAATGTCCCGCCTAAGATGCCAATTTTCATCTCTATGCCCGTATCTGGCCGCTCCCGAATACCATATACTTATAAGTAGTCAATTCTTCAAGCGCCATAGGCCCGCGCGCGTGCAATTTATCCGTGGATATGCCTATCTCCGCCCCTAATCCGAATTGATGGCCGTCGGTAAACCGCGTGGAGGCATTTACATAAACACAGGCCGAATCAACGCCTTTTAAAAATTGCAGGGCATTTTTATGGTCTTCCGTAATGATAGTATCAGAATGGTGCGAGCCATAATTATTTATATGGGTTATCGCCTCTTTCAGGTCCTCCACCACCTTTACGGAAAGCACCAGATCCAGGTACTCGGTGCGGTAATCTTTTTCGCTAGCCCTTAAGATGCCTTTAACTATTCTTTGGGTAACAGCGCAACCACGGATCTCTACCCCTGCCTGTTTGAATTTTCTTAACATCCCCGGCAAGAATCTTGCCGCGACATCTTTATGCACAAGCATGCTTTCCATGGCGTTGCATACCCCGGGGCGCTGGACCTTGGCATTAAAACAAATATTCTCTGCCATATTCAGGTCCGCCCATTCATCCACGTAGGTATGGCAGATACCCTTATAATGTTTTATTACCGGTATGCGCGATAATTTAACTACTCTTCTTATAAGCCCTTCTCCGCCGCGGGGAATAACCAGATCAATGTAATCATTCAATTTTAGCAGCGCGTCTACCGCGCGCCTGTCTCTAGTAGTAATAATATTTATCACAGATTCAGGGATCTTATATTTCTTCAACACATCTTTAAGTACCTGATAGATAGCTTTATTGGAATTTAATGCCTCGCTCCCGCCTCTTAAGACTACACTGTTGCCCGATTTAAAACAAAGCCCCGCGCAGTCAGAAGTAACATTGGGACGCGACTCATAGATGATGGCGATGACTCCAATAGGCACGCGCACCTTCTGTATACGCAAGCCGTTTGGCCGGGTCCAGGCTTTTATCACCTCTCCCACAGGATCTTTTAACTTGGATATCTCTATCAAAGAATCAGACATCTCTTTTATCCGCTTAGGATTAAGAGTAAGCCTGTCAATAAGCGCTAGAGAAAGGCCCGCTGTTTTGGCTCCCGCTACATCTTTTCTATTAGCTTTCAGGATAAAACCGCTTCTAGCGTTTAAACTAGAGGCCATATCACGAAGGATCTTATTCTTCGTAGCGGAAGAAATATTTAACAGAAAACCTGAAGCTGCTTTAGTATTCTTTACCGTATTTATCAACTCTTGTTTTAGATCCATTAGCTTCTCTCTAGGGGCAGTCCCCTAAGAACAGCCCATCAGGAGCTACATTTCGGGGACAGTCCCTGTGTAACTACAATATGACTATATTATCGCAATGGGCCGCTTCTTTCTCGCAGCGCCTGCCTTTAATTTTGTCTAATTCTCCGCTGGAAAGCGCCGCTTTGCCCCTGGCGAATTCGCGGTTTTGCTTATCTCTTAAGCTGACAATGTCCCCTTTATTAAAACTGCCTTCACAACCAACGATCCCTACTGAAAGCAGGCTCTTCTTATTCAGGAGCGCAAGGCGGGCCCCATCATCAACGATAATTTTTCCTTTTGGCTTGGCGCTAAAAGCGATCCAGCGCTTCTTCGCGGCAAGATGATCTTTCTTAGGCAAAAACAAAGTGCCGCTCTCACTAGAATTGTCTACGCAGGATTTAATAATACCTTTACGCCTGCCATTGGCGATCACGCAGGGAATACCGGAGTCTACGACAATCCTGGCTGCTTCTATCTTGGTCACCATCCCGCCCACGCAGGTTTTTTTATCCGTAGGGCAAGCCAGGCCATGTATCTGGGGCGTAATTTTATCTACTAACCTTACCAGGGTCTTTTTATCTTTTTCCAGAAGGCCGTCAACATCAGAGAGTATGACCAAAAGGTCCGCGCCGATAAGTATGGATACCAGCGCTGAAAGCCGGTCATTATCTCCGAATTTTATCTCATCAGTGGAGACTGTGTCGTTTTCATTTATTATCGGCACGCTGTTTAATTTTAAAAGCGCTAACAATGTATTCTTGGCGTTTAGATAACGCGAGCGGTCATTAAAATCTTCCCAGGTTAAAAGCAGCTGCGGGCAATTTAACTGCCTTTGCTTAAAAGATTCCCTATAGATATCCATCAGCTCTGGTTGGCCTATAGCCGCGGCTGCCTGCAGATACGCCAGTTCTTTCGGGCGTGATTCCAGTTTCAATATAGCCATCCCCAGGGCGATCGCGCCCGAAGAGACCACGACTATCTCTTTGCCGTCTTTAACCAGATCCTGGATCTGGCCGGTGATCTCATTAAGCAGCCCGCGCTCAAGCTTCCCCTTATCAGGGCACAGAAGGCTTGAGCCTATTTTTACAACGATCCTCTTAAAGTTTTTCGACGATTGCTTCAATTAACTCCTCCAGCCCTTCTTTTTTCAGCGCGGATATCGGATAAACCTTTTTCTTTACCGCCTTCTTAAATATCTTGAGATTAGAATCAGCGCCTGTTATATCCATTTTATTGGCAACGATGATCTGCGGCTTTTTATTAACCCTGGCGCCAAAATATTTAACATCGGAGCTAACTTCCTCGCTATAATTCTTTAACTCTTCATTTATGGTCTTATAATCCTCTACCGGGTCCCTGCCTTCAGAGCTCGAGATATCCACAATATGGATAATAATTCTCGTCCGTTCGATGTGCCTTAAAAACCTATCCCCCAGGCCGCGGCCTTCTGATGAACCTTTGATAAGCCCGGGAATATCAGCTACTGTAAACGGCTTGCGGGAATAATTAACCACGCCTAAAATAGGGGATTTGGTAGTAAAAGGATAGGAGGCTACTTTCGGATGGGCATTAGAGATACTGGAGATCAACGTGGATTTTCCCGCGTTAGGAAAACCTACGATGCCCACATCCGCGATTACTTTTAAATCAAGCAGCAGCTCTTTTTCCTCTCCGGGCTCCCCATCAGAAGCTTCTTTATGATGCTGGTTACCCAGGCCGCCTTTACCGCCATAAGCTACTATAACTTCCTGCTGGTCTTTATCCAGATCGCGAAGCACGCAATTTGTTTTTATATCCTTAATGGTCGTGCCTATAGGGACAGGGATAATAATACTAGAGGCATCCTTGCCCTTTTTCTTATTGCTGGAAGCGCGGCCGCCGTTTGGGCCGCGAAAATTACTGTTATACTTAAAGTCTAAAAGGGTATATAAATTCCTATCCGCTTTTATAATAATGTCGGAACCCTTGCCGCCGTCTCCTCCGTTAGGTATCGGGTGGCGCGTATATTTATCACGGTAGAAGCTCTGGCAGCCTCTGGAGCCATTGCCTCCCCTGACGTATATTTTTACGCTGTCAACAAACATCGGGCTAAGCGGCTTCTATTTCTTTTATTTTTAACCGCGTCAGCTGCTGGCGATGCCCTTTTGTCCAATGCGAAGACTTGCGCCTGCGGTACTTAAAAGAAATTAATTTTTCGCCTTTTATCTGCCCTAAGACCGTTGCCTTGACCTTGGCTTCTTTTAAATAAGGCTGGCCTATTTCTATCTTCTTGTCCTTAGAAACCAAAAGCACCTTATCTAAATCGACTACCTTGCCTTCTTTAGCAGCTATCAACTCTACGTCAATAATATCGTCTTTCTTGACACTATACTGTTTTGCCCCAACTTCAATTATCGCATACATTTGTTACCCTCCTTAAATGGCTTAAAAAAGTTGATTATAACCTATTATATTATCACAATTTCTAACCAGGTCAAGCCAAAATTAGTGAATAAAAATTAGTAAATCCCGCCTCGTAAAATATGCTAAAATTTTCCTCGTTCCTTTTCTAGGAACTCGGATAATTTTAGCATACTCGGCGGTATGATTTTCAGGCATGCAAGAGAGAGAAAATCAAGATACTTTTATTTCTTCTGTGTGGGAAGCAGGATTGGAGATAAGGTTAACCTTGGTATTGAATTTCTGCTCAATTGCCTTTAAATTACCCTTATCTTTTAAGATTTCGTCAATTACCGCGGGGGCCAATGTGAGATTAACCTGCCTTAATGATTTATCTTTTAAAAACCTCTTTAATTCCTTCAGCGCGTAGATAGCTATAGTCATAGGAGACTTGACCTTTCCCCTTCCGTGACAGCACGGACAGAGTTGGTAAGAAAGCATCTGCACAGTCTTATGGACCCGCTCCCTGGTCATTTCCACTAATCCAAACTTCGAAATACCTAAAATATCGTATTTTGCCTTGTCCTTGCTTAAAGCTTTCTTTAAGACATTCAGGAGTTCGCGGCGGTGAGCTTCTTTTTCCATGTCAATAAAATCTATGACGATTATACCCCCCAGATCACGCAAGATCAACTGGCGGCCAATCTCAACCGCGGCTTCACAATTTACCTTAAAAGCAGCGTCTTCCTGGTTCAACTTCTTCCTGAAGCCCCCGCTGTTTACGTCTATCACCACCAGCCCTTCGGTAGGCTCGATTATGATATAGGCCTTTGATTTCAAATAAATGTGGCTGTCGAATATCTTATTGGTATGTTTTTCAATATCCTTATCTCCGAACAGGTCATCGCCCCGGTATAAATCTACCCTCTTTGCCAGGTAGCTCATGAACGTCCTCATGAAACGCTGTATCCTGTAGTATTCAGGTTTTGAATCTACGATCAGCTTAGAGACATCCTCGCTGAAAGAATCCCTTATTACCCGAAATACCAGGTCGTACTCTTCATAGATAAGGCTGGGAGCTTTCTTTTGCTCTATTATTTTCTGCAGTCTGCTCCATAATTTAAGCAGGAACTGCGCATCCCGGGATAATTCTTGTTTTGTTTTCCCGCTGGCAACAGTGCGCACGATAAAACCCACTTTTTCAGACAGTTTAAGCTCACCCAGCATATGCCTTAAGCGCCTTCTTTCTTCATCATCCTCTATCCTTTTGGACACGCCTACCTGATTATCCAAAGGTAAAAGCACTAAATACCTTCCAGCAAGGCCGATATGCGTGGACAGCCGCGGCCCTTTTGTGCCAAACCCCTCTTTTACTACCTGCACCAGGACTTCCTGGCCCTTTTTTATCTCACGAGGAGGAGCCAACGGCTCCGGAGTATCCAAAGATTCAAAAGCAAACTCTATCTCGGATAAATAAAGGAAACCCTTTTTGGCCATGCCTATATCCACAAACGCAGCACCTATAGAAGGCAAGACCGCCTCGATTATGCCTTTATATATATTACCGACTATAGTCTTATCCTGCGGCCGCTCAATATAAAATTCTTCCGGCTGCCCGTCGGAAACTATGGCTACTCGCCTCTCTTGAGGCTCAACATTAATTAAAATCTCTTTCGGCATTTTTTATTTCTATCCCTTCTGGTAATTGTTCCTGCAGCCTGCGTTGGAATTCTTCAACAGCCATGAATTCGGCCAACACTACCGCTGCTTCTTCATTATCGCTTTCTACGCCTAATTTCAAGGCCCGTTTAATACTAAACTTTTGATGAGGGCTAAACCCTTCTGTGATCTTAACCGGCAGATCCGCCCGGCGCAATGCCCGCGTAAACAGCCGCATCAGGTCTAAATGAGATATATACTTCATTTCGCCTTTTTTGGCGAAAACAAATTTAACCTTGTACATCCAGCCTTTCTCTTTACCAGGCTACTCTTTTACTTTACACCCTTCCGATACGAATAATCCGCCGGTGGTAACGGTATACATCATTATGCCGGTCAATTTGCACCTAACGGGGCTGGCATAGCAGTTATAACCGGACGGTTCGAGTTTCGGACAAGTGAAATTATAACCTTTCGCGGGATACTGGGAAATATAATCTTTGTCCAGGTAAGGCGGCTGGGATTTTGTCAGGATATCCGCGCTTGCCGGGTAAACACCGTGGTTATCCTTAGCGTAATTTTCTAAGGCGGCGGAGATCAATTTTAACGTACCCTGGGCATTGGATTCATTCTGGGATATATTGAATCTTATTACTTTATCGATGGCAAACCTCAAAAAGAGGGCGGAAACTGCTATCACCATCATTATCATCACAAAACTTTTGCCCCGTGTATTATTCATAATATGTAAATTCTATCATAAAAACGGCCTTCAGCAAGGGAAATTATTTTAAAAAAGGGACTGTCCCCGAAAACAGTTACGGGACACCTTCCATCAGAGCTAAAACAAGGTAACTCAATGGAAAGTGTCCCGCCGCTATTGGGGGCTGTCCCTGTCTTTTATGGCGCTACTACACCATTTAAAGCTGCCGGCGCCGCGGATTCATTTTGCTGGAGGCGCTGCCGGAGTAAATTAGGTATAGCAATAAGGGATAATAACGCGATTATCGCGATAACGATCATGATCTCTACCAGCGTAAATGATCTTTTTCTATTTGCATAAATCATCTTATATTATTTACTGAGAACAAACGTATGCTGTGCCGTAAACAACAGCAGCCGCAGCAAAATCTGTACCTGATATGTTCACGGTACCACAACTGCCACTCGGAGGAAGAAAATATCCATAGTAGGTAAGAACGCCTGCCGCACATATACCCCATGAGCCAAGCGCGAGCTTCTGCGTATATCCTGCGGGGCAATAACCTCGAGTGCCTCCGGAGTCGGTACATTGGGGGGTACCAGTAGAAGCCATCACGACTCCAAACATACTAGTATATGTAGAGTTATAACAATAGTATGTATAACTTGTACCACCTGAACTTGCCTGCCATTTGCCTACGCCGTTTGCGTCTGAAGTCAGGACATAGCCTGAAGCCTGGTTGCCGTCTACTATCCTTACAGCCCCGGTTGATGTACCTGTAACATGCAGCGGGACAGTAGGAGTAACCGTGCCAATGCCTACCCTGCCTTCAACTATCAGATCAGCTAAGTAATCAACCTCTCCTCCATCTCCGTCGGTTGCCTCCCAGGTATAGGTAGTGGTATTGATATAGTTATCTCCTATGGCTATACGCTTAGCGCGGAGCTCGTTGTAGCTGCCGTAAGGTGACGGATAATAGGAGGTGATAGTGAGAGTTTCTTCGGCAAAAAGGAAATAATTTGGAATAAGAAATAAAATAAAGATTAGTGGCGGAAAGAATAAAAACTTGTTCTTAAACACTATACACCTCTTTTTAATTCTGAGAGCATACATAGGCTGAACCAACATATCCAGCAATACCACTGAAACTGCCGCCCGGAGGAATATAATACGGGTCTTGGAGACCGTTGCTTGTACCCCACGCGCCAAGCGCAAGTTTTTGTGTATATCCTGCGGGGCAATAAAGCCGGGTGCCTCCGGAGTTGGTACACACAGGAGTGCCATAGGTAGTGCTAGAAAAACAATAATACATGTACATTGTACCTCCTGAACTTGCCTGCCATTTGCCTAGGCCATTTGCGTCTGATGTTAAGACATAGCCTGAAGCCTGGTTGCCATCTACTATCCTTACAGCTCCAGTAGTTGTGCCTACGATATGCAACGGAGTAGTTGGAGTAACGGTACCGATACCTACCCTGCCTTCAACTACCAGGTCAGCTAAGTAATCAACCTCTCCTCCGTCTCCATCGGTTGTCTCCCAGGTATAGGTAGTGGTGTTGATGTAGTTGTCTCCTATAGCCACTCTCTTGGCGCGGAGCTCGTTGTAGCTGCCGTAAGGTGAAGGATAATAGGAGGTGATAGTAAGAGTTTCTTCGGAAAAACTAAAAGAGGATAGGATGAGCAGGAAAAATGAGGTGATCCCTATTTTAATAAATAATCTAGGCATATATTCCTTTACTGAGAGCATACATAAGCGTAACCAAAAAGTTGCGTAGTGGGATAAGTAGAACCACAACTGCCATTCGGAGGAAGAAAATGATAATAGTATGAATCACCGTAGCAGCCTGCTACAGTATAATAGCATACACCCCACGCTCCAAGGGCAAGCTTCTGCGTATATCCTGCGGGGCAATAACCTTGAGTGCCTCCGGAGTCGGTACACACAGGAGTGCCTCTGGGAGAGTTATAACAATAGTATGTATATACTATACCACCTGAACTTGCCTGCCATTTGCCTACGCCGTTTGCGTCTGAAGTCAGGACATAACCTAAAGCCTGGTTGCCATCTACTATCCTTACAGCTCCGGTTGCCGCGCCTGCGACATGCAGAGGAACAGTAGGAATAACTGTGCCGATGCCTACCCTGCCTTCAACTACCAGGTCAGCTAAGTAATCAACCTCTCCTCCATCTCCGTCGGTTACCTCCCAGGTATAAGTAGTGCTGTCAATATAATTATCACCAATAGCCATACGCTTAGCGCGGAGCTCGTTGTAGCTGGCATAGGGTGACGGATAATACGTGGTAAAGGTAAGGGTTTCTTCGGCAAAACTAAAAGAGGAGAGGATGAGCAGGAAAAATGAGGTGATCCCTATCTTAATAAGTAATTTAGACATATATTCCTTTACTAAGGGCTTGGTTGATTTTATTATATAATTAAAAGGCTAAAAATCAAGATAATTCTGCTAAAATAAATAGGGACAGGCTCCTAAGAACAACCATGCTGGTGCTATATTTCGGACCCAGTCCCTGTCTAATGAAAAATCTCCGCTAAAACAAAATCGTCCTTTAGTTTTCTTAATTTAGTTGTAACGATTTTATTGCTTAGATTAAGATCTAACCTTATTAGAACCTCTAGGAAATTTCCTGTATGGCCCTGCCAGAAAGCGGGGTTTTCTTTGGAACGGCCTTCAACAAGCACCTGCATATTCCTATTCAAGAATTGTTTTTTATATTCAAGCGAACAACTGCCGGCGACGTCCTTAAGCCGGGCAATCCTTTCTTTTATTATTCCAGGGTCTATCCTTTGATTGAATTTTGCGCTAGCCAGTGTGCCTTTTCTCGGAGAATAAGGGAAAATATGCACTTTTAAAGGCAGAATTTCCTTGATTAATTTCAGGGTATTTTGAAAGTTGCATTCAGATTCTCCGGGAAAACCTACTAATACATCCGTAGTAATGGCAACTTCGGGAATATTCTTTTTTATTCTTTTGATAAGCGCCAGATAATCCTTACGGCTATAGCGGCGGTTCATTTTCTTTAAAATATCGTCATCACCGCTTTGGATAGGAATATGCAGATGCGGGCATAATTTCTCGGAGCCTGCCATCTTAGCAATCAATTTATCTGAAACATCACCTGCTTCTATAGAACTCAACCTGATGCGCAATAACCCGTCTATTTTTTCCAGCGCTTCAATCACATCAACAAGATTTTTGCCGCTGCTTAAGCCTTTACCATACGAACCCAGGCAAATACCACATAGCACTATCTCTTTAAAACCGTTTTTTACCAGCTGCCGCGCGTCGCTTACAATCTTGTCTAAGCCACGGCTACGCGATCTCCCTCTTACTAACGGGACTTTGCAGTAAGAACAAAAATTATCGCAGCCGTCCTGAATTTTTAAGAATGCGCGGGTGTGGCCTTTGAAGTAAGAAATGCTGTTGGCTCTTAGGGACAGACCCCTAAGAACAGCTCTTCGGGAGTTATATTTCGGGGTCAGTCCCTGTGAAGGCAGCTTTTCTTTATCCTTATTTTTTACAATTATCACCTTGGCTGCAGCCTGCCTTATTAAATCTTCATCAAGTTCTGTAAGGCAGCCGGTAACTATGATCTTGGCGCGGGAGTTCTCTCTTTTTGCTTTGCGGATAAGATTAAGAGAATCAGAGTCCGCCCTATGCGTAACTGTGCAGGTATTAATCAGGTAAATATCCGCGGGTTTTCCGTTATCTATTTCCGAGTACCCTGCCCCTAAGAACCTCTCTCTTATACTTTGGGTATCAAATTGATTTACCTTACAGCCTAAAGTAATGAATTTAACTGTTTTCATAATATAGCCGGATAAAAGCCGCAACACTAACAGCGGCGGTTTCCACGCGCAGGACCGAATCCCCTAATGTAACCGGTATAAAACCGGATTTTATTGCTAAATCAACTTCCTCGACGGTAAAATCACCTTCGGGGCCTATTAATACCAGTATATTCTTTGGCTTATATTTACCCAGGACTTCTTTTAGCGGCTTCCTATCCCCTATCAAGGCGGGTATCAGTTTTAAATCGTAACCGGCTGATTCGGATAACACCCCCTCCATCTTCTTTACCGGCTCTAATACAGCTAAAGTATTTCTCTGGCTTTGCTGGCTTGCGTTTAGAATGATCTTCTCCCATCGCTCCTGGCGTAAGATTTTCTTGCGCTTATCCAGCTTTACGATCACACGCTCGGTCTCCATAGGGATGATCGCGCCTACCCCTAATTGTGTAAGCTTATCAACAATGTCATCCATATGAGAAGCTTTGGGTATAGCGCAGGCAACTGTGATCTTGACCTTTGATAGTGTATTGATAGGAACCTTTCTTTCTTTAACCTTAAAAATAATACTTTCCGGAAGTATTTTCTCTACAGCACAGAAGTACTCATTGCCCTTATCGTCAAATATTATAACTTCCTCATTTACTTTAAGCCTTAAAACATTTCTGGCATGATGGACCTGCTCTTTATTGTCAAAGGTTATAGTATCACCGGAAACACTTTGAGAAGGAGAATAAAGTCTGTTCATCTAAAATCCCTTTAGAATTAATTGAACCCCTAAGAATATAATTATTAAACCGCAAATAAAAGTAAATATCTTATGATAAGCTGCTTTCTTGTCCGGCAGCAAACGCGGTATCGCGCCTGCGAAAATAACCAGTAACAGCAACGGAGATACAAAAGTGCCTATGCCGAAGGAAAGAGAATATAATAAGCTTGCCTGCCACGTCCGCGAAACTAAGCCTACATAAGAAAGTACTGATAAAAGCGGCGCGCAAGGCAGGAGCCCGATCATTAACCCAACAGCAAAAACACTTTTTTTATCGCGTTCAAATAAATTCTTATACAAGGTCTGCCACGGCCTGAATTCCAGCTTTTTTCCAAAAGACATAAATAAACCAATAATAGCTATAAAACCGCCTCCTGCTATAAGGATATATTTATATAAACCGCCCAATAAGTTCTCTACCGCGATACTACTTAAAAAGAAAACCGCTAAAGCCAGGGCAACATACACAAGTATCCGGGCTAAAGAAAATAAAATATAAGCCATGATCCCCTTGGTGATACTTTTCCCGGATCCCGCGATATAACTAATAAGAAAAGGGCCGCAGCTTGCCATACAAGGGCCTGATCCGAATAACAAGCCTGTTAAAAACAGGCTGATAATTATCTTCGTCATATTTTAGTAACTAGTTTCCGAGAAGACTTCGGCAGTAAATATATAGACCTCGGTAGACTTATCTTTCCAGGCATCCGCAGAGAGGCCGGCTTTATGAGAACACAGATTAGACAAGAACTCTTCTTTTGACCAGCCGGTCTCTGTAGCTACCTGGGGAAGGAATACGCCGCTGTTAAAACCTTTTTTTACGATAACTCCGTGAGTGCCTAATTTTATTTTCTCAGCCGAGTCTATCCTTTCTAAAGGAGAAAGCGCTGATATTTCAATTTCAATATCTTTAAGTTCGGATAAATTTACCTGCGGAAAACGGGGGTCGCCTACTGCCGCTTCAACAGCCATATCCCTGACCGTAAGATACAACGGAGCTCTTGCCACAATATTGCCGATACAACCACGTAACCGGCCGCCTTCGTTTAAAGTAACAAAAGCGCCCATTTCTTTAAGTAATACCGGATCTGCTTCACTAATTTCCGTTTTCTTGCCTGTAGTTAAATATGTTTTAATGGATCCCCGCGCGATCTCCAGCAGCCTTTTTCTCTGATTTTTGTTTAACAAAGCAGCGCCTCCTTCTTCTTTGTCTATGGCACAACTGGCATAACCTACGGTCCAGGTGCCTTTAACCATTTTTCCGGTCACCATAGCGGAATTGGTATGCTTTAAGACATCCAGCTTTTTATGCCCTAAATCTTTTGCTAAGATAATCGTAGAAACTACCCCGAACCCTCCGCAAAGCTCTAATTTACGTTCGCGCAGGCCGTAATACAGGCCTTCCGCGTCCATATTCTTTAAATAAGACAAAGTTAAGTTATCAACTGTGTCAGCCTCCTGGTAATCATAACCATGATACATATCGGTTGAGGCAATGACTAAAACGTCGCTGCGGCTGCCAATAGCTATTTTTAATAATTCCGCTAATTTTTTACAAACATCAAGTGTGCAGTCTCCCGTAACTATGGGGACTATCTTAAAACCTGATAAAACTTTCTGCAAAAACGGCAACTGAACTTCAACACTATGTTCATTTTCAAAGGCCCGGGGCTGGAAGAATATTTCTTTGTCTTTATTGAGCAGCTGCCGCGTGAATTCCTTATCTACCTCCAAATCGCCTAAAGGCGTGCGGAATATCCCTTCAGGATAAACAGATACCCCGCTAAAACTATAACGGTGGCCTGTGCCGATTATAATTACGGTTTTGTAGGCTTTATCTTGTATAAGCTTAAAGCCCGCGGCCGCGGTTGGCCCGGAAAAACCATAGCCAGCGTGTGGTAAGATCAAAGCGAATAACCGGCCTTCCTGTTGAGCAGGATCTGCCGTTTCCAGAAAACCCTGGATCATACGCGATAATTCCGCGGGGTTATCAGGATAGAATGTGCCGGCGGCATTGGGCTGTTTAACATCCTGGGCCAAGGCGCCGGATGAGATAAGCGCTATAAAAGCAATCAGGGCGGGGATAAATCTAATTCCAAACCCCGTCAATCTTTTCACCGCAAAACCTGCATTTTCCATCTTTAATATTATTCTGTAAGATAAAATAGCCCCTGCGCTGGATAACTATGCTTTTACATTTAGGGCAATAGGTATTCTCTCCGGTGTGTCCAGCGACGTTACCTATATACACATATTTTAATCCGGAATCCAGGGCGATCTTCCTTGCCTTCTCTAAAGTCTCAACCGGCGTGGGATCAAGGCTAAGCATTTTATACATCGGGAAAAACCGGGAAAAATGTATTGGCGTGTCACTGCCTAAATTTTCCTTTATCCACAGGCACATTTTAGCAATTGCATCCGCGCTGTCATTATAACCGGCCAGCACCAAATTGGTAATTTCCAGATGCACGCCCGCGTCTTTTAATATCTTTAAGGTCCTAAGGACAGGCTCTAATGTCGCCTCCGACATCTGGGCATAATAATCATTACTAAAACCTTTTAAATCAATATTAGCGGCATCAATATACTTTACTAATTGCCTCAAGGGCTCCTCGTTAATATAGCCCGCGGAATGTATGACATTTTTTATTCCCCGGGCGCGCGCAAGCTTAGCGGTCTTAAGCATATATTCGTAAAATATGGTAGGTTCGGTATAGGTATAAGCTATCACCGGAGAGCCGGATTCCTGGGCCTTCCTGATTAATTCCTCCGGTTCAAGATACACATAATCAACTTCTTCCGGACGCTTCTGAGAGATCTCCCAGTTCTGGCAGAATTTACACCTTAAGTTACAGCCCGCGGTGGCAACAGAAAAGGCGGCAGTAGACGGTAAGAAATGGAATAAAGGCTTTTTTTCGATAGGATCAATATGTATGGCAACGGCTTTAGCGTAAGAAAGAGCATACAATACCCCTTCCTGATTTTCCCTTACCCCGCAAAATCCGCGGCCGCCTTCAGGTATGAAGCAATTCCGCGGGCATAATCGGCATTGGACAGCTTTGTTATCCAGCCGTTGATAAAAAAGCGCTTCTTTAGATCCGGATTCTTGAGATTGGGCTGCTATTGAAAAAGGCGGCGTGGGAATATCTTGAAAATAGAAACAAACACTGATCAAACCCAGAAGAAAAAACAGCCCTAAACTTAACCTTAAAATATTCTTCATGCTCAAAAAATGGTGGAGCAGATGGGATTCGAACCCACGGCCTTCGCGATGCGAACGCGACGCTCTCCCAACTGAGCTACTGCCCCGTAAAATTATCTTTAGGGACACACATTATACCATTAATTTCTAACGGGGCAAATTAATTAACAGAAACGGAAGGCATATTAATGCGGCTATTCATATCGACACAAGGATTAAGCCTGGTTCCGTTATGATTAATCGTTACATCCACAGTTGCAGGATCCCAGCAGCCTGTAATCTCTATCGTTACATAATTATTATTGAGTTGGCTGGAGCTATCCACCGGTTTAGTAATAGTAACCGCGCTGATATTCCTGGCTATAGTATTACCTGCGGTCCCCCAGGCGGTATTGCAAGTAACGCAAGAGCTGTCTGTGCACCGAGGGCAATACCAGATCTGGTACCGGTTAGCGGGATCAGAAGCAACGGTACCTGTAAATTCATAGGCGATCCAGTGGTCTCCTTGCGTGCCTGTTTGCCCGTCTCCGGCTGAAACATAATCGTCAGCCGTATCCACATAAGCCCTTATCGCGGTATAATCGCCAACATTAGCGATATTTACGACTGAATTGGCTCCGCCGGATACCTCATTACCAATGGCCTTAGAAATACCTTTAGTCATATGGGTTAAAGCCAGCGATATCTCGTTATCTATCTTTGCCCGGCGCTCTGTGCCTAACACATGGAGATTGCTAAAGATATCGATCTGGCCGATACCTAAAACAATGATCGCCAGTAAAACCAAGGCGATCAATAGTTCCATAAGAGTTACCGCTTTAATTATACGCTTCATAGGCTAAATTACGGTGAAGGTTCCTCCCATTGGACAGTTACTGTTACGCGGCGCAAACCCGTATCATTACTGCTGGCATCCTTAACTCTGGCTACAGTATAATCAGGAGTAAAATCAATCCCATTTAAGCCTTCCGCGGCCCCTGTCCAGGTTGTGCTATCCGCGCCCGTAACAATCAACAACGAATTGCCTGCCACATCCCAGGTATCCTGGCGCACCTGCATCTGCAAGGGGTCCATAAAAACCTTTCCTAACTCCCCTACGGTCATCCTGGCGTGGCTATGTAAAATCAATTTCTTCCCGGCGACAAATAAATGTATCAGGCCAGTCAATGTAATTAATATGATGATCATAGCAACAACTACTTCGATCAAAGTAAAGCCTTTTTTACGCATTTTGTGAATATCCTCTATGGACAAATAGCGTCCGCAACCGGATCGTCTTCGGTATTGCGTATTCTATGAGTCCTGGCGTCATCCTCATCCTCATTCCTTGTGGCCTGAGCGCAGAAAGCAGCGGGGCTGACAGTAGCTATCGTAAGATAATTCCACGCGCGGCCGGAGCCTGTAGGCAAAAGCAAACCTAAGTCAGTATTAATACTGGCCATGTTGTCAACAGTGCCTCCAATATAAGGATAGTAACTGCCTGCCTCCATGCGGTAGATCTTTTCTGCCCCCGTAATCAACCTTAAGTTTGCCTGCGCCTCTTTATCTAATTCACGTTCCTTGTATAAACGGTATTGGCCTAAACCCAAAGTTGCTAAAACACCGACTATAACAATAACCGCCAGGAGTTCCATCAAGGTAAGGCCTTTTTTACGCATTTTGTGGGTATCCCTTATGGACAAATACTGTTCGCGACAGGATCATCTTCAGTATTGCGTATCCTATAAGTCCTGGCGTCAGTTTCATCCTCATTCCTTGTAGCCTGAGTACAGCTAACAGGAATAGGAGACGCGTTATCGGCTGTAGTGATATAGTCCCAGTTCCGGTTAGTTGCCGTAGAAATAGATAACCTTAAATTAGTATTTATATTGCTTATTGCCGTAGGTTGAGTGGGACCACTGGCATAGTAACCGCCTATCTCCATGCGGTAGATCTTTTCTGCCCCCATAATCAACCTTAGGGTTGCCTGCGCCTCTTTATCCAGTTCATGTTCCTTATATGAACGGTATTGGTTTATAGCCAAAGTTGCCAGAATAGCTACTATAATAATAACCACCAGGATCTCCATCAAAGTAAAACCGCGCGCTGCCGGCGTATTTATTCTCTGTTTTCCGGGTATGGGAGCAAAGGTAAGGCTTTTTTTACGCATTTTATTTTGGGCGCCTTACGAAAGGTCGGCTGTCTATGGACAAGTACCGTCTGCGACCGGGTTGTCTTCGGTATCACGGATCCTATAAGTCCTGGAATCATCGCCATTCCTCGTTGCCTGAGCACAACAGGTAGGAGGATCAGCCGCGTTATCAACCGTAGTGACGTAATCCCACTTTCGGTTAGTTGCCGCTGAAAGGGATAGCCTTAGATTAGTATTTATATTATTTATTGCCGTAGGTTGAGTGGAATCGCTGGCATAGTAATCGCCTGTTTCTACTCTAGTATTGCGTTCTGCCGCTATGATCAACCTTAGGTTTGCCTGGGCCTCTTTATTTAAAGCGCGTTCCGTGTATGAGCCATAATGGGTAAAAGTCAAAGTCACCAGAACACCGATGACAATAATAACAACAATAAGCTCTATTAAAGTAAACCCCTTATCCTTCATTGTACTCCAGCGGGTTATTTGTCTTTATAGAAATTAATAACCGCCAGTCCCGCTCCAGGCATCTACCCCTGTAGACATATTTGAAGTAAGGATAAGCGTTGAGGCTGTAGCCGCATCAGGAGTCTTTCCATCCGCTATGCAACGCGTAGCAGTAGCTACTATAGTAGGATCTACATGGGAAGTCAGAGCGTAACTGAAATAATGTGAGTCAGCGCATGCGCTGGGGATTTGATCGTTATCCGTGCCGATATTAACAAGGGTCGCGGTAAGATTTGTAACCGCGCCGTTTTCCAGATAATAAGCGGCAGAGTACTTGCGGATATCCCCTAAAATTGACCTGGCTTCAGCGCCGCGAGCCCTTTCTATCATCCTTCCGTATTGATTAAAACCTAAGGTAGCCAGTACACCGATAATAACCATTACTACTATCAACTCCAGCAACGTAAAACCTTTCCTACTCATTTGACACCTCCTGTTATTGTTAATGCCACACAGTTTATCATCTAAAAACAATTTTGTCAAATATTTAAATAATCCGGTTAATGGATCTGGGTGATCTGGAATATAGGCAGGAACATACCGATAACCATGATCCCGACTACCAGTCCCATAAAAACAAGCATTATCGGCTCAAACATACTGGCGAACCTGGTCAGGAATGTATCCACGTATTCCTGGTAAAACGCGTTCAACCGCTTAAACATACTGGATAACTCGCCTATTTCTTCCCCGATGGCTATCATCTGCACCGCCATGGGATCAAAAAAACCGCTCCTTTCCAAAGGCTGTGATAAAGGCTTGCCTCCGCGCACATCATCTTTGATATTATGAATGATATCGCCCAGGGTCAAATTACCCACGCTGTGCTCGGCTATTTCCAGGGAATACAAGATGGGGACGCCGCTTTCAACCAATGTAGCCATTTCAGAAGTAAAGCGTTCAATGATCAGGACCCGAAAGAATTCTCCGAATACCGGCAGGCTAAAAAGAAATTTCTCAAAACTCCTCCTGCCGGGTTTCGTGGAAATAAACCTGCGCAGCACGAATATACCTAAGGCAATCGCGATAATTATAAAAAGTATATAGTGCCTGACAAAACCGCTTACGGACACAAGCACCTGGGTTAAAAAAGGCAACTTGATCTTAAACCCTTTAAATAATTCCACGAAGGTAGGGATGATCTTGATGGTCAAAAACAGCAGCGCGCTGGAGCCGGCGATAAAAAGTATAGCCGGATAAATAAGCGCCGAGATGAATTTCTTTTTGAACGCGGCAGCCTTTTCCAGGTAGCTTGCTAAACGGCTTAATACCATCGCTAAATTCCCTGACGCCTCGCCGCTCTCTACTAAATTAATCCATAAGTCCGAAAACACAACCTTATGTTTGGCCATTGCTTCGTGAAAACTAAGCCCCCCCTCCATATCTTTTTGTAATTCCTTTATTATGATGTAAAGCCTGCGGCTGGCTACTTGCTGTGAGATTATATCTAAACTCTTAAGAATAGTAACTCCGGCGCCCAAAAGCGTGGCTAATTGCCGGCAGAAAAGGACCATATCATCGCTTGTGATACGGGAACGTTTCGGCTTAAATTTTACCTTTGCCGTTATTTCAGGGGCAGCAGGATGCTGCCCGTTCTTATTTTCAGGAGAAACGCTCACTACAAGCAAACCTTTAGCCTGCAGCTTGACAATAACCTCATCTTGACTACCCGCGTCCTCAAGGCCTGTTTCTTTATCCCCTGATTTATTCCTGGCGATATAAAAGAATTTCGGCACTAATCCACTCCTAAGGTAACAGAAAGCGCTTCTTCGGAAGAAATTACCCCTTCCTCAACCTTTTTTATAGCTGATTCATAAAGAGTTTGCATGCCACTGGCCCTGGCTACCTCTCTTATTTTCTGGAATGACACCCTCTGGTTGATCAATTCTCTGACCTTTTCGTCCGCGATCATGATTTCAGAGATACACGCCCTGCCTTTATAGCCGGTATTATTGCACTTAGCGCAGCCTCTCGGCTTGTATATCAATTCCGCCTTTAGTTTCATCCTATTGACTTCTTCGGCAGTGGGCTCATAGGCCTCTTTGCAATCCAGGCACAGCTTCCTCACCAACCGCTGCGCTACCACCGCTATCAACGAAGGCGCCAAGAGATAAGATTCAATACCAATATCCATAATACGGCTTACAGCTGAAGGCGCGTCATTAGTATGTAACGTGCTTAATACCAAATGGCCGGTCAATGCTGAACGAATGCAGATCTGGGCAGTTTCTAAGTCTCTTACCTCCCCTACCAGCATTATATCCGGGTCCTGCCTTAAGAAACTGCGCAGCGCGGTGGCAAAGGTCAGGCCGATCTCAGGCTTTACCTGGACCTGATTAATGCCTTCCAATTTGTATTCTACCGGATCTTCGATAGTAATAATGTTTTTTGTGGGTTTTTTTATCTCGTTTAATATAGCGTATAAGGTAGTGGTCTTTCCGCTGCCGGTAGGGCCGGTTAAAAATACCAACCCGTAAGGCTGATTAGTCGCCCAACGGATATGCTCAAGCTGCTTGGCGTCAAAGCCTAATTGATTAAGGTCTAAAACTACCTGCATTCTATCCAGTATCCTTAAAACTAACTTCTCGCCGTATATCGTAGGTATAGTGGAAATTCTTATGTCTATAGGCCTTTCCCCTATTCTCACCGAGAAACCGCCGTCCTGGGGAAGGCGTTTTTCCGCGATATCTAATTTTGCCAATATCTTTATGCGGGATATGATCGGAAGATGCAGGTGCCTGGCAGGAGGTGGTATCTCATAAAGTTTTCCGTCTATACGGTACCTTAAAGATATCTTATCCTTGAACGGTTCGATATGTATATCCGAGGCGCGCTCATCAATAGCCTGGCGGACAATTAAGTCTACTAATTTTACTACCGGAGCTTCTTCGGCCCGGGCGATCAATTTATCCAAACTCAATTCCTGATCGCCAGCCTCGGCTTCCGCCAAAGGTGCTTCAACAGAAGTAATATCGTAACTGGCCTCTACAGCCTCCCTGAGCATGGCGGACTTGCCGTAGAATTCCTCTACCGCCTTGGCGATATCGGATTTTGTGGCGATTACAGGATTGATCTCGCAGCTTGTCAGTTTCTTTAGGTTATCAATAAGGATAATGTCTAAAGGATCGGACATAGCTATGGTTATAGACCTTAAGGTGCGCGATAAGGGAAGGATGGAATTCTTCAGCGCGAAATCCTGGGGAATAAGGCGCTCTAATCCCTGGTCAATCGCCGGTTTTAACATCCCCGTGCCTAAAGAAAAATAAGGAATATTAAGTTGTTTGCCCAAGGCGGCTACAACGCGGTCTTCCTTAATAAATCCCAGATTAACAATGATCTCACCCAGCCGGCCGCCCTCCTGCCTCTGAACACTGATCGCGTTCTCTAACTGGCTGGCATTAATAAGCCCTTCCTTAACCAGAAGCTCGCCTAATTTTAGGTATCTTTCTTTAGACATTTTTAATGGGCCTGCGGGTGTTATCTTTTCTTCTTCTCAAAATTGTTTAAGCTGGCGTTTATTGCTGTCTCGCGGTTAACCCCCGATGCCGTATTCTGCTCTCTCTCTAAGGAAAGTACGGTTTTATTGGCCTGGGCAAGTTTAATATCCGTATCTTTTATAATACGAGGAGTAATAAATACCAATAATTCGCGTTCCTTGTTCTTAGGGGAATCGTCGCTGCCACCGCCTTTATGCCTGAAGAAAACCCCTATTATAGGAAGATCCCCTAAAATAGGAAGCTTCGTTTCGATATCAACCACTTCATTCCGGATCAATCCTCCAAGAACTACCGTCTCCCCATCCTTGACCCTTACTAAGGTTTTAGTGCTGCGCTCTTCAGGATCCCTGAAACGGCTCTGGCTGCCTCCGCTGGTTAAACTATTCCCTTGTACCGCCTCGGCGACCTTAGGAAAAACAAACATGGTAATTTCGCCTGTCTCCTGATTTATCTGAGGAGTGATCCTTAAGATCACGCCTGTCTCCGTCCTCTCCGCTGTGGCTGTAGTCGTGCCTGCTTCGGTAACGCTGGTTGAAGTTACGCCTATTGATTCATTAGTAGCGATCCTGATCTCCGCGGTTTCGTTATTTAAAGTAAGGAGCCTGGGCCTGGCTAGGTATTTCGTATCAGTGCGGGTCCTTAGAAAATCTAACTGCGCCGAATAACCATTCGGATTTATTGATATGGTGCCGAGGGCTGGATTAAAGATCTTGCTCCAGCTGCCAAAAGGGAAACCGGTGCTTGCCGTAGCGCCTGTTATAGCCACCGCGAAAGGCGTCTGGCCGAATTTAAACCCTAACTTATCCACCTCGTTCTTACTTACATCTAACATCTCTACTTCTAACATAACCTGCGGCACGCGCACATCCAAAGAAGCGATCACCTGGCTTACAACCTCCATACGGCCGGGAGTATCCGTAACAATAAGGCTGTTGGTGCGAAAATCCTCAACCACTGAACCGGCCGGAGAAAGAAGCTTCTTTACTGCTTTAGTGATACCCACGTCTTCTTCTACGTTCCATTTACCGTTGCTGCTGCTACTGCTAGTACTCGATGAAGAAGATGTGCTGCCGGTAGCAAAACTGCTTTCTCCGTTTATTTGATTCGACATCTCCTCTTTTAAAGAAGAGGAGGAAACAGTGGCGTATTTCAGATAAAAGACCTTGGTGATAGTCTCAACCTGGACCTTACCCCAGTCTTTAACAATAAAGATATTGGCATCTTTATCCAGCTCGTAAGATAGATTATTCGCTTTAAACAATCTATCCATCGCCTTCCTTAAAGGGACCCGGTCCAGATAAAGAGTTACCTTCCTATCCTGTAGTCCTTCTGAAGCAATAAAATTCAGGCCTGACTGCATAGATAAGGCTTTCAATATATCTTTCAGGCTGGCGTCTTTAAAATCCATAGAGACCTCCGGCTCCGAGCCGGAAAATGTTACTTTTGAATCAGCGCATAAGTAAGGAGGCGGCAGGATTAAAAAAAGTATAAGAATAAATACACCCAACTGGGAAAACTTTTTCATATTATCCTCCTTAATGTTTTTTAGAAGGGCTCGCGTTTGCCGCCGGTGGAGACAGCTTGTATTGCTTTTCCGCGAAATACACGCTTACGCCGTCTTTATCAATGCTGGTAACGCGCGCGCCCCCTATTACGTCCCCTATTTTCAAGACTTTATTGTTAATGATCGCCTGCGGGAAATCCCCTCCCCAGATCAAACCCTGCACAACCAAAGAAGGGAGTTGCTGTTCTACCGCCCCTCCAGGATGCACGGGCTTTTCACTCTGTTTAGCCTGCCTACTATCATCTCCTCCTGTAGAGGGACTGCGGAAAGGGTCTCTCAAGCCCTGCGCTTTATATTCTACAACCGGCCTTTCAATACGCCCTGCGACAGAAGGCTTTTCCGCCTGCGCCGCGAATGAATCCAATGTAAATAAACCAAGGATAAATACGGTTAAGAAGAAAATATTTATTATCTTGGCTCCTGTCTTTTTCATCGTCAGTTCGTAAGCACTATAGAGTTCACCATTAAATTAACATTCAATCCCTCGCCCTGCGTCTCGGACCTTATATCAACAGCCTCAACGACCAGATACGCGTCCCGGTAATTTTCTAATTTACTGATAAAGCCGCCTAAAGCATGATAACCGGGAACGCTAAGCGCTAGATTAAAAGGGGTCTTAATGTAGTATGTAAGCTTCTGTTCCTGCGCCGGCTTAATAGACTTGATCTTAACGCCCGATTCTTTAGCGATATTGCTAAGCGTGTTTATAATGGAGCCGGCGTCTTTTTTGACAAAAATGTTTTTGTAGCCATCAAGATCATTTTCTCCTTTACTGAGGCTATTCATTACAGTGTTCTTTTTTATTTCCATATCGTTCTCTTTTTTCAACGCCTCTACCCCCTTGCCCTGGCCCTTATAAATATTTCCGGCTACTATGACCGCCAGTATGATCAAGGAGGCATTAAAAACCCTGTTTTTGTTGATCAGCCCGCTTAATTTCATATTATTCTCTTCCTTGATAAGTCTTACAGGATATCAAAAAATTGGTTACCATTACCTCTTGGGATCTCCCGCTATTCAAAGACGTGACGTTTATATCCTTGAAATACTTGGTAAAGGCAGGAGTACTTTTTAAGCTTAGCAGGAATTCATTTACCGCGGCGAATTCTTTATCACTGTCAGACAGATAGGCAGTACCCTCTAAAGTAAGCTCTGCCTTGCCTTCGCTTCTCTTATTAAGAGAAAGGCTCGTCAACCACACGCCTTTCGGCAAAACCCGGGGCAAAACATCCAGCGGCTCGGTAATGTATACTTGTTTATTTACTAGGCTACCTAAGGCGTCCAGCTTTCTCTTGTATTCGGTATCCTTGCCCGCCAACTCCCCATAAGAAGCACCCGGGCTTATTACAGATACCCGCGGGCGCACGGCCAGGATAGTCTCTAATTCTTTACGTAAAGGCTGGGTACGGTAGAAACCCAAGCCAATGCTCGCGATGATTATAAACAGAGCCGCGGCAGCCATTCTGTAATCTAACTTTATGCCCTCAAACAAAGATAGTATTTCCTTCTGTATAGACTTCTCTTTCAGGGATTTTATCTTTGCCTGCGCCGCCAGCAAGTCGACCGTTAATTTATTTTTTATTACCTTGGACAAGGAAGCGCTGTAGCTTTTAACAAAACCCAGAGAATAGGGTGTAGTCCTGTCTAAACATTTATTTATATCTATGAATGTGGCGGGAAAACCTATTTCCGCCATAAACGCCTCCAGTTCTAAATGATGCTCCTGGTTAAACAAGAGATACATCTTTTTAATGTTTTTATTGGAGAATTTACGATCATAATAATCCAGGGACATACGGATCTCTGTTTTTAGCTTCTCTAAAGTCGCTGATGACTCCGCTTCCGCGTCTTTTCCCATATATTCGGGCGAGGCAGGCAAGGTAATATCCCGGCTGAATAACGGGAATCCGTTTTCTAGGATCGTAAAATTAACTTCGTCCTTGCCAGGGAGGTCAGCGGCAAGAATACCTATAATACCGCTTTCACTGGCGCCCGACAATTTCAAACACCTCAAAATACTGAAAGCGGAATACTCTATCGCGTTAAGCTTGATATCTAACTGGCTTAATATGGAAAGATAACTATCCAGGGCTTCTTTCTTTATGCCCATAAACAGGACGATATTGGTGCGGCTTATTTTATCAAACTTTAATTGGAAATCCGAGATGAGCTCTTCAGTTTTAAAAGGCATATACTTCTTAACTTCAAAATTTATGGCGCTTTGCAGCTCCTCACGCGGCAGCACAGGCATTTCAAAGGTACGTATGATCAAATCCTTTCCTGAAAGGCACAGAGTCGCCTCTTTCGCCTCAACCCTGTTCCTGCGCAGTTCTTCCTTAAAAAGAGCGATTATCCCGATCACCTTTGCCTCCGCGGGAACTTTTTCTTCCAGTTCTCCGGAAGAGGCCGCTGAATGGGATATTTGAATATTATTTATGAGCTTCCTGCCCTTGACTTCAACGAGGCTGATTGCTTTCGGCCCGAAATATATACCTAATGATGAATTCATTGCTTTTCTCCGGGTTTTAATTCCCTGGTTAAGCGCCTTTTACTTTTTAACCAATTATCCACTTCCCTGCGGTCAAATCTCCAGACTCCCCCCACTTTAATACCGGAGATCTTCCCCTGGTGCAGCCAATTATAAAGGGTCTGCCTCTTCAATTTTAGATACTCGGCTAATTCATCAATATCAATAAGTCTTGCCATAGGATTTTACCTTATTACATTATAAATCATTGTGGACTTAATTTAATCATAAAGTATTTATCTTGTCAAGTGTTTTTTTATATACTCTTACTTAGATTTACTTATTAGAAGAAAATACTATAAAAATGACCCTAAATTAAAACATATAAATTCATAATAAACTTACTTAGATATATATAGATTATAAATAGGGTATTACGTTACGGTGTGTAGGTGAATGTTGCGGTAGAATTTATACAGAAAGTATAGCCAGTGGGAGGGCTGCAAGCATCGGATGTTCCTGTGCAAGTGCTGCCTGAAGGACAAAAAATGATCTTTATCTCGCTTACGCTCGTGGGGAATGTGCCTGCGTAATCTTGGACAAAATTAGTAAGTAAGCAGCCACCTGGATCAGGGCAGGAATTAGTAGGAGTAAAAGCCCAAACGCCGGTCCTTAACTGTTCCAGGCTAAAATTTACCCCTGCTAGTGCCGCGTAATAAGCCTGAATACGGCTAACCCTATGGTGTGTCAGGCGTGACTGGCTGGAGACAATACTCAGCACAATATTCGCCAGGAGAATAACCATAAAAATTGTCGCTAAAGCTATAAACAGCACAATCCCCTTCTCCTGGATCCCGGGCTTAGGCATCTTTCCTCAAGTTTATTTTATATTCTCCGTTATTCACCTGCTGGAGAATCACATGGCCTTCTCTGGCTAACCAGCCTAAACTCATAAGCACGTTATCGCGCGGTTTATCTATGCTCTTTACCAGGACAGACAAAGAAACCTCTCCATGCTGGTCTAAAAAGTGCCAGATATCCCCGGCTACTATCCCTATCTCTGTAATCATTTCGCCCTCCCCCATAGGTTACTTTTCAAGTAACAAAACTTATTCGCGCCCTTAAAGTTAGACCTAAGATATATTATAGCAATAAACTAACCTTGGTCAATTATTTTTTCGTATAGCTCCCGCACCTGGGACAGACCGAAATCACGTCTTCTTTGGTATTAATATAGGTATAAGCGCATACGGAACAAAACCATATGAACTTGGGGTCAAGCGTTAAATCCTTATCTCTATATTTCTTGGCAAATATCCAGGCAATTAATACCGCGCTTAATAAAATAGAAGTATACAGGGCTATGGCTAAAGAAAAATCTATGTTTATCATTGGTTAAAAGATACCTTAACCCTACTTTGCCGAAAGGTCAATTTTTACCGTCTGCCAGCTATCGAAAGCAGAGTTTGCCTGTTTTATGGAAAGATAATGCCCTATATAACGCAAACTCAAGAGATCAACCTCTAAATTACCGGATGAGATCTTCCTCTTGACTAGTATGGAATTCCCCTTGCCCCCGGAGATTGTTTTAAATACGAGCTCAACATGCGCGACCTGCCTGTCTTTAAAATATAAGGCGAACCAATAAGGAAGTAAAGGATGGAATATTATCGTAGGTTCAGGCCTTCTTTGGGGTAAGAACCTGGCTCCAGTTTCTTTGATAAAAGGCTCTTTCTGGCTATTAAACACCAAGGGAAACGGCGGTTTTTCCCCCCAATTATTTAATACCCGGGAAGACCCGGTCCTGGAGATATTATCGAGCTCTGGCGTAACCGGTTTTCTAATAAGGATCTTCTTTATACGGCTTAAATCAGAAACAACGGGAGGGTCAATCTGAGCGCTGCGCAAGAATTGGCCCCAAAAATAAACCTGGGCATAATTCGCCTGGGGCATCCTGTTGCCAAAAGAAAGGCCAAAAACACTAAAAACAGTTATATGCCCTAATAAAGATATGAAGATTGTTTTCTTCAGGAGTCGGTTTATCATTTGAAGCGGGCTTAGTCTAAGGATTGATTTGTAGCAATGTTTATCTGGGTTATGCCTAAATCGCGGGCCAGATCCCAAACCTCTACTACCCTGCCTAAAGACGCGCGCCTGTCCGCCTTAATCAGGATAGTTTGATCCCTCTTGGCTGCCTGCTTAAGCAATGCCTGCAATTCCTGCGTGGTCACTACCCTGCCATTCAAATAAGTCACATTCTCACCGGTTACCAGTATCTCTATATTCTCGGATTTTACCGCTTCGCTGGTTATCGCCTTTGGCAGATTGACCTTTATACCCGGCTGTATTACAAAACTTGAGGTAAGCATAAAGAATATCAGCAGCTGGAATACAATATCTATAAGAGGGGCGATATCTATCTGCTTAAGCCCGTGTTCTAATTCCATGCGGCCCTTAAAACGCATTATTGCCTCCCTTCACACATCTAGCCATCAATTTTTACTCCGTGAGAAAATTAACCAATTCCGTAGATGCTTTTTCCATCTCTAAGATATAATTATTTATACGGTTAACCAGGTAATTATAAGCTACAAACGTCGGTATTGCTACGATCAAACCGGCAACAGTCGTAAGCAGCGCTTCCCAAATGCCGCCGGCTAAGTCTCCGGGAGATACCGGATGTAACGTCGTGGTTTTTGCCTGAATGGTCTGAAAACACCTGACCATACCCGTAACTGTCCCTAAAAGCCCTAAGAGCGGGGCAATATGGGCTATAGTCGCAAGCGTAGTAAGATTCTTTTCTATCCGGGGTATCTCATACAGAGAAGCGTCTTCAATAGCTTCTACAATCTGGGGGCGCGGGCGGTCGTATTTCAAGATCCCCGCTTTTAATATGTTGGCGATAGGGCTCTTGGTGTTATCGCAGATCTGCAAGGCTTCTTTAGTATCGTGGCGCTTCATCTTATCCAATATTTTACTTAAGAAACCCTGGGTATCTATACTATCTATCTTATGCAGATGCCAGAATTTCTCCAAAGCCACCGCCAAAGCGAATATGGAACATAATAGTATCGGCCACATCACCGGGCCGCCGGCTAAGAATATCTGCCATAGATTCATCTTGTATATATCACCCATCTGCTACCTCCTGTTATTGTTAGTTTTTATCCAATCTATCCGCTCTTGAGCGTATTTTGCTTCTTCGGTATTCAGGGAAATAATTCTTTTGTAGATGCTGACTGCTTCTTTAAGATCCCCCTTCCCCTCATAAATCTCCGCTACCCTTAAAAGCGCCTTTACCGCTAAATTGTTATCCTCCGCGTAAAGGTAGGTAACCTTAAGGTACTCTTCTATAGCCTCCTGGATCTTCTCCTGCGCCTCTAGGACTTCGGCTATCTTGAATTGGATACCCGCCATCTCTTTTGCCGGCACAAGATCCAGGCTCTGGCGATAAAAATCTAAAGCCTGGGCTAATTTATTCATTTTGTAGAACAAACCTGCCATTTTAGGATAAACTAAATTCGTAAGCCCGGGGTATTCTTTAATGACCTCTTGGTATGTATTTAAAGCTGAATCAGCCTTGTCCTGTTTTACATAAATATCGGCTATGGCGACAGCCGCCTGGCCGCTAAGGTCAGACCTGCCCGGCTCTTCGATCTTCTTAAAATTCTCTATCGCTTCTTCGTACCGGGATTCCTCTGTGAAGCTCGAGCCTAAAGCGTAATAAGCATCAGCGATCAAATTACTCTTGGGAAAATCCCGTATCAGAGAAGTAAAATACCGGCGCGCCAGTTCCAATTCATTATGCCTGTAGTAGTATTCTCCTAACCACCACATAATTTCGGGGGTGAGCTTGGAGTCAGGGTATTTAGAGCGTAACGCCTTAAATCTTGCCATGGCTTCTTTTTCCTCGCCCATCTGATAAAAACAATCCGCTATTTCATATTCGGCCTTCTGGGTCAATTCCGTATCCTGGCCGTAGCCCCTGGCGATATTTTTAAACACCTCTATGGCCCCCGGAAAATCCCCGAGATTATACAAGCTGGTGCCCAAAAGATACATCGCTTGCGGCCTTAAGCTGCTATCCTTAAACTCTTCCTGGAACTTCGCGAAAACATCCTTGCTTGAGTTATAGTCCTGCTTCTGAAAATAAGCCAGCCCCAAAGCGTAAGAGGCATCGTCTAAAAGTTTAGATTTAGGAAAGTTATTTTTGAGAGTCAAGAAGCTTAAGACCGCTCCGTCGTAATTTGAATTCTTAAGCAAGGTAAGACCCAATTGGTACTGTACATAATCACCGTAGAAATTATCGGGATAATCCTTTAATATGGTATCGTAGGTCTCTTGCGCTTTATTGTAATCACCCGAATCTTGATACGCGTCTCCTATCTGGCAAAGGGCGCTGGCCTTAACAATGTTATCATCACTGGTCTTTATGATCTTCTGGAATTCTTTTATAGCCTCCTTAAACTCTCCTTGTTTCAAGAAAGCCCAAGCCAGATTATAATGCAGTTTATCAACCATTTCTCCGGAGACAGTCCCCGCGCCAGCCTTAACAATAGCTTCTTTATACACATTTACAGCTTCTTGATAATCAGCAAGGTTATAGAGAGCGTCGCCCTTGCCAAGATATGCCTGGATCAAAACGAGCGGATCAAGGGTCGTGTTTAACAGCTCCTGGTATATCCCCTCCGCTTCATTAACCCGGTTGGTCTCTGTCATTAATATAGCTTTGCCCAGCAATAAAACATCAACGTTCTTCTTTTCCAGTTTATCGGCCTTAACCTCCCTCAACGCCGCTTCGGAATCTTTGTATTGTTTTAATTTTAGATACGCCCAAGCCTGGCCCAGCTTAGATAATGCCTGTATCTTATCGTCGCGGCTGCTGTTAAAAGCCTTATGGTACCAATCGGCGGCAACGGAAAAGTTATTAAGATAATACTCGGCTTCCGCCATATAAAAATAAAGATAAGACAGGCGGGTAGGATCCTGGGAATATATTTTTATATAATCCTTAAGCCTGGATTTTAATCCGGAGTAATCTTTTAAGTTATAAAGGCATTCGGCTATCTTAAAGGGGACATCTCTTGCCTGCGGTTCCCTTGGATATTTTTCCTCCACAACCTTAAAGTATTCCAGGGCCTGCTGGAACTTCTGTTCCTGAAATAAACACCAGCCCAGAGAATAATAAGCAGCGGGAATATAAGAAGACCTGGGGAATTCATTGATTATCCTTTGGTAATAAGTCGCGGCCGCGTTAAAGCCATTCCCTTTAAAATGCGCTTCGGCGATCCAGTAAAGAACAGCATCTCTTACATTTAAAGCCTGGGGCTGACCCAAGAGGCCTTCAAATTTAGCCAGGGCGTCTAAGAACTTATTTTGCTGGAAATAGCACCTGCCTATTAATAAATTTGCTTCCACCGCTTTGGATGAACCAGGGTAATTATTCAAGAACCGCTCCAATAAGCCCAGGCTTACTTCATAAAACCCGTCTTCAAATGCTTTTTTCGCGACGAATAGCGCCTCTTCTTCTTTAGAAGATTCCTGGGCATAAGATTTATGGCTGATCCCTCCTATATTTATGGCAGAGGCCCACAGCAGGCAGCCTGTAACAACCGCTAATAATAAGAATATTTTTATGGATTTATTCATTTTGCGCTTGAGCCCCTCGGAATACTTAAACTATACCACTTCTTTATTTACCCTTCAATACCTTTCTTAAGGATTGGGAAGTATATGATCTCTTATTATTGATCAACTCTTCGGGGCTTCCAAAAGCTACAACCTCTCCACCCTTATCCCCTCCCTCAAGCCCAAGATCAACAATATAGTCGGCGCATTTTATTACTTCTAAATTGTGCTCGATCACAATGACTGTATTGCCTTTATCCACTAATCTTTGCAGGACCGACAGCAGCTTTGCCACGTCAGCAAAATGCAAACCCGTAGTGGGTTCATCCAGGATATACAGGGTCTTGCCTGTGGAACGCTTGCTAAGCTCGGAGGAAAGCTTGAGGCGCTGCGCCTCTCCTCCGGATAAAGTAGTCGCCGGCTGGCCGAGCTGTATATAGTTTAAGCCTACATCGGAAAGAAGGTTAAGGGTATTGCTTATCTTAGGGATATTAGCGAATAACTCCCGCGCCTCTTCTACGGTCATTTCCAAACAATCAGCGATGGACTTACCTTTATATTTTACTTCCAGGGTGGATTCGTTAAATCTCAAGCCCTTGCATACACCGCATTTTACATATACGTCGGGAAGAAAATGCATCTCTATCTTTTTTATACCGTCGCCCGCGCATGCTTCGCAGCGCCCGCCCTTGACATTAAAAGAAAACCTCCCCGGTTTAAAACCCCGCATCCTGGCCTCGGGAAGCCTGCTGAATATATCCCTGATATGAGTAAAAACACCGGTATATGTAACCGGATTTGAGCGGGGGGTCCTGCCTATGGGAGACTGATCAACTACTATAACCTTGTCGATAAATTCCGCCCCTTTGATCTTTTCATAAAGACCGGGTTTTTCTTTGGGTTTGTTCCGGGGATCTCTATAGAGCATTTGCGCTAAGGCCTTAAACAATATCCCGTCTATTAAAGTAGACTTGCCTGAACCTGATACGCCTGTAACGCAAACAAACAAACCTAGAGGGAATTTTACATCTATGCATTTTAAGTTATGTTCCCTGGCCCCGACTATTTCCAGGAACTTTTTATCCTGCCACGGCCTCCTTTTAAGAGGAATATCTATTTTTAATTCCCGCCGCAGGTATTTAGCGGTAAGGGATTTTTGATCTTTTAAAAGCGCTTCCTTTGACCCGGAAAAAATCACTTCTCCGCCATGCCTGCCCGCGCCCGGGCCCAGGTCTACGATGTGATCCGCGGCCAGGATCATGGATTCATCATGCTCTACGACAATCAAAGTATTGCCTAAATCCCTTAAAGCCTTAAGAGTCAAAAGGAGCTTATCGATATCCCTTTTATGTAAACCTATACTGGGCTCATCTAAGACATACAACACGCCCACGAGCCCTGAGCCCACCTGAGTGGCTAAACGGATCCTCTGCGCCTCCCCTCCTGAAAGAGTCGAACTCTTCCTGTCTAAAGTTAAATAATCCAACCCTACATCAGCGCAGAATCTAATCTTCTGAATTATGCCTTTTAATACATGCTGGGCGACTATCTTCTGCCTTTCATCCAATTCTAATCTGTTAAAAAAATCCTGAGCTTCTTTTATGGACATCAGTGAAACTTCCCAGATATTCTTATTGCCGATCCTTACAGACAAGCTGTCTTTACGTAACCTGGCACCTTTACACACAGGGCACAGCAGGCTGGACATAAACCTGGAAATTTCTTCTTTTAAATAATCGCTGTCTGTTTCGCGGAATAACCTTTCCAAATTAGGTATTACGCCTTCAAAGGGCTTGCTTCCCACAATTTCATCAGTACCATAGAGTATCGCCTTCTGCGCTACCTTGCTTAATCTCTTAAACGGCGTTCCCAGGTCAAAACCCATCTTGGAAGAAAGCTCCCTGATGAGCCAGCGATAATAAAGTATGTATCCCCGGCCTCCCCTTCTCCAGGGATCTATTGCTCCTTCATTTATAGATTTATCTTTATCCGGAATAACTAAATCGGGATCGAACTCCAGTTTTGTGCCTAAGCCGTTACATTCAGGACAAGCCCCATACGGAGAATTGAAAGAAAATGTGCGCGGTTCGACTTCCGAATAGCTTATACCGCACTTTGCGCAGGCGTATTGTTCATTAAAAACCAATTCTTGGGCACGCGCACCAGTTAAAGAAACAATTATACTGCCTTTACCAGCCTTAAGCGCCGTCTCAACCGAATCGGTTAACCTCTTTTTTATTTCCGGCTTAATGATCAATCTATCCACAACCACTTCGATATCGTGGATCTTATATTTGGCGAGTTTTATCTTTGCCGGCAGTTCATAAACTTTGCCGTCAACCCGGCAGCGCGCAAACCCTGACTTCTGAATTGAACCGAATATTTCTTTGTATTCCCCTTTTCTCCCCCTTACTACCGGAGCCAATATCTGAATGGATGTCCCGGAAGATAAAGCCATTATTTTACCTATTATTTCCTGTGAACTTTGTTTTTCTATCGGCTGTCCGCATTGATAACAATATACCTTTCCAATGCGGGCAAAAAGCAGCCTCAAATAATCATAGATCTCAGTTTGCGTTGCCACCGTGGAGCGCGGGCTCCCTCCGGCAGCCCTTTGTTCTATCGCTATAGACGGAGATAGCCCTTCAATGTGCTCAACATCCGGTTTCTGTAACTGTTCTAAGAACTGGCGGGCGTAACTGGAAAGGCTCTCGACATACCTGCGCTGGCCTTCCGCGTAAATAGTATCAAAGGCGAGGCTGGATTTGCCCGAACCAGACAAACCGGTGATCACGATAAATTTATTGCGGGGCAGCTTAAGATCTATATCTTTTAGATTATGCTCTTTGGCTCCCCTGATAATGATATTTTCTTCCATAATTGTAGTGGGGGGTTAGAATTTAAGATCTAACCCCAAGAGATGCACGGCCGCCCTGCGTAAGATCCTATACGGATTATTTCTTATTATCAGGCTGAAAATAAACAAAAAATACCTCGGGCTTAAAAAGCCTGATAGGGAAAACAGTATTCGAAGCCTGCCTAAAGATCTCTTATTGATACCCGGCAAAATGGCGTATTGTTTTATTGTATATTCTATATCTAAACTGTCAGAATAACTATAAAAAAGAGAAGAACCGGGAATCAGCTGAAAAATAGAATAATGCAAGAAATCAAAACCTAACCTTCTTGATAAGGAGGCATCATTTTTAATACTTTTCAGGCTCTGCCCGGGGAAGCCTATCATAAAATATCCCGTAACTTCTATGCCTGCTTTATGCGCGCTTTTTACTATCTTCTTGACTGAATTAAAGTTATAAAGCCTGCCCATGCTATTTAGAATACCCTCTTCAAGCGATTCTATGCCAAGGGATATGCTGTAACAGCCTGCCTCCGCCATCAATCCCAGGATAGAATCATCTTTAAAATCCATAGCGGGTATCCCATTAGGGCATTGCCATTTTATATTTAATTTTAAAGCGATGATGCGTTTGCATAATTCCTCTATCCTCTTTGCCCCGCCGCCAAGGAAATTCGCGTCTTCAATATGGAATTCCTTTATCCCAAACGATGCCACGATAGATTCGATCTCAGCAATTACATTTTCTATCAAACGGCCCCTCCAGCCGTTTGATAGCGCAGATTCAGGGCAATAGTTGCAGCGGTGATCACAGCCTCTGCTGGTAATAATCTGGGTATATAGTTTTTCCCTGGCAAACATTCCCCTGTATTTATATATGGGAAAGATATTCCTGTCAGGAAAAGGGAAATTATTGATATCGGGTTCTTCTTTACGCTTTTTATTTATGAAAATCTCCCCATTACTGATATACGATAAACCATCTACATGCGCAGGCGGTACTCCTTTTTGCAGGCAATCCGTCAATTCGGCAAATGCCCATTCACCTTCTCCGGCGACTAAATAATCAAAATACCCGCCATAATTGCGCAGTAACCTCTCCTTAAATATAGTCGCATGCGGGCCACCGACAACAATGGGGACAGCATAACGGCTCTTTATATTTTTACATATATGGACGGCATTACTAAAATTATATGACATTGCTGAGATCCCGACGAGGTTGATGTTCTCTTTTTTTATTAAATCTAAGATCTCTCCGGGATGATAAAAAGAAAGGTCCGCGCCAAAGACGTTATGCCCCCGCTGTTTCAGGACAGAACTGATATACCCTAAGCCTAAAGGATATGCTTTTTCGCTTTTTTTAAAGAATGGCTGGATCAACAATATATTCATGGAATATAGATAACCCCGCGCCCTTTAATATGCATGTGTTAAAAGGCGCGGGGTTATAGGGTTATTGTTTACTATCCGCTTATTTCTTTTTCTTCTTACCGCCCCTTTTCATCTTAGCGCAAGAGACATCACCCTGTTTGTCAACGAAATAAAGGTACCCTTCTTTTCTCTTTATACCTGCTTTCGCTACTTTTTTAGGGCTTCCTCCTTTTTTCTTGCCTCTGGCCATTGTAGCGCAGGAAACATCACCCTGCTTGTCAACGTAATAGAGGCAGCCTTTTTGACGCTTTATACCCAACTTTACTATTTTCTGTGCCATATCTTGATTCACCCCCTTTCTTTATGTTATTTTAATTAAGTGCCGACCTTAACCGGGCCTAAAATCTGTTTTAAAACCGCTACTGCCGATAATACCGCCAGATAGCTTGTTTTAGGATTATCGGGATGAAGGATATTCTCGGTCCTCGTAAATATCTTAGCACCTTCCGATTCTATCCTGACCTCATGGATATTCTTCTTTGTATCCGGAGAGGCGATGATCCTAACCTTGGTTTTATCCTCCCCGACACCGGCAATACTCAATAACCCGGCAACATTGATATTTTGAGGAAAACACTTAACCGCTTCTTTGGCGCTGCCGGAAAATAACGTAGTATCTTTTTTGATCTTATCTAAATTGATACCCTTCTTTTTAATATACTCAACGCCTTTAAAAGATTTGGGATTCTTACGCGTAGTAAGCGTAACCCTTCTGATCTTTCCGATCCCCGCCGCTTTTATACCGTCGATACCGGCAATGGCTCCACTGGGAATATAAACCCTGCAACCATACCTCTTTGCCAGCCCGCTTAATTCCCGGAAATGGCCGGCTACCCCGCCTACACTCATAACCATAATATCGCGCCGCCTTGTTAAGACATTCTTGGTTATTCCCCAGGAACTCTTGGCAGAAGATGCCTCGATCACCAATTCAGATCTATCAATTAATTGTTTAAGCCCCCGGACCACTAAATCGCGCTTATTAGAGACCGTTCTTGATAAATCGCGGGATTTCTTAGTATCAATATCGTAAAACGCGGATAGCTCTGCTTCCTTCTTAAAATCACTAGCTATTGCTTTAGCTAGAGAACTGCCGATCGCTCCGCACCCCACAATTCCGATTTTTAATCTTTTCATCATTTTAAAAAGGGACAGATCTCCCCTGCCTGCCGGCAGGCAGGGATCAGCTCAAGAAACGTCCCTTAGATATTACGGCATTATCTATCAGCCTGGTTTTACCGATACGCACTGCCAAAGCTATCAGGCAATTATCAATTATCTTCTTAACCGGCTTTAGGGTATCAAAATCCAGAATAGATATATAATCAATCCGGATAGACCCCTTGCCCTGTATAAGCTGCTTCATGCCGCGGATAACCTTACCTGGATCCTTTATGCCCCTATAAATCAAATCCTTAGCCAGGCCTAATGACTCAGGCAAGACTAACGCGTCTTTCCTCTCTTTTTTACTCAGATAGGTATTTCTTGAGCTCATCGCTAAGCCGTCTTTCTGGCGCACAATAGGCATAACTTTAACCTTAACAGGAAAATTCAGATCTTCAGTCATCTTCTTGATAATTACCGCCTGTTGAGCATCCTTGCGGCCGAAATAAGCTATATCCGGGCTGATTATATTAAACAACTTTGCTACTACCGTGGCAACGCCTTTAAAATGCCCCGGACGGGACAAGCCGCATAAAACTCCGCTTAAGCCCTGGACATCCACATACGCTTTAAAATCTCCCGTATACATCTCTTTTATATCTGGATAAAATATAATATCTACTCCTTCTTTTCTGCATAAAGCGGCATCCCGCGGCAGATTTCTGGGGTACTTCTTAAAGTCTTCCTTCGGCCCGAATTGAACAGGATTAACGAATATACTCACTATGGCATAATCATTGTCCGCGCGCGCCTGGCGTATAAGGCTAAGGTGCCCCTCATGCAACGCTCCCATCGTCGGAACAAAACCTATAGTTTTTTTTCCTGCCTTTACCTTATTTATTTCTCTTCTTATATTCTTAATTTTCCTGATTACGCGCATGAAGTAAGCCTTTCCACAACCTCAGGGGCAATTTCCCTTAAAGGAATAAGGACAAATTCTCTCTCCAGCATCTTAGGATGCGGCACGGTCAGATCCTGTTCTTTTATTTCCTGGCCATCAAAAAGCAAAATATCCAGGTCTATGGTGCGCGGAGCGTTCTTCACAGAGCGCTTCCTGCCTAATTCAGTTTCGATATTTTGCAGGTTGGTTAATAATTCCCGCGCGGACAAGCCTGTTTTGATTTCTATCGCGGCGTTTAAATATTTACCCTGGGGAAGGGTACTGACAGGATCAGTTTCTATGATCGAGGATACTTTAGCCACTTTTGTGTCTTTAAGCCGGCTGATCTTATCTATCGCTAATTCGATCTTTTCCCGGCGATCTCCTAAATTTGAACCTATTCCTATATAACAAATGGGCATCGGCTCAGAACCTGGCAACTTTACTTATTCTTTCGACCGCTTCTTTTATTCTTTCTTTAGGCACTGTTAAGGCCATGCGGATGTAACCCTCGCCATACCTGCCGAATCCGACTCCGGGAGTAACTACAATATCCGCTTCCCTTAATAACAAATTGGCAAACTCTATAGAACCTGTCTTTAGGGGGATCTTTATCCATATATAGAAAGAAGCCCGGGGAGGATTCACCTGCCAGCCCAGCGAATTCAAACCTTTAACTAGGGTATCGCGCCTTTCCTGGTAAAGATTGGACATATTCCTAACGTATTCCTGCCGGCCTTCCAAAGCGGCGACACCCGCTAACTGAAGCGCTGAAAATATCCCGGAATCAATATTAGATTTAACCTTTGCCAAGGCCTGGATCAATTCCGCCTTGCCGCAAGCCCAGCCTACGCGCCAACCGGTCATGTTATAGGTTTTAGACAAAGAATGGAATTCTATTCCTATATCCCCGGCGCCTTCCGTCTCCAGGAAACTAGCCGGCCTGTATCCGTCATAAGACATCTCCGAATATGCCAGATCCGAAACAACGATAATCTTATTTTTAACCGCGAACTCTACCACCTGACGATAGAAATCCTCCTCCGCGGTTGCTCCAGTCGGATTATTAGGATAATTGATATACATCAATTTTGCTTTCCCGCGGATATCCGCGGGTATTTTCTTAAGGTCAGGCAAGAACGCGTTTGATCCGCGCAAAGGCATAAGATACGGCTTACCGCCTGCTAAGATCGTCCCGCATCTATAAGGAGGATAACATGGATCGGGCACTAACGAATAATCTCCCTCATCCAGAAAGGCTAACGGAAGATGAGCGATACCTTCTTTAGAGCCGATCAAAGGCAGTATTTCAGTGCCGGAGTTAAGGCTGACATTAAACCGCCTCTTATACCAGCCCGCGATCGCTTCGCGCAATACAGGCATACCTTGATCAAGGGCGTAACGGTGATTGGCCGGATCCTGTGCTGCCGTATATAATGCCTCAATAATATGCTTTGGCGTGGGGCTGTCCGGGTCGCCTATCCCCAGATCAATAATATCCCGGCCTTCCTGCCTGGCCTTTCTCTTCGCTTTATCGATCTCCAAGAAAAGATAAGGCGGTAGGCTTTTTAGTTTTTGGGAAAGTTTAAACATCATTTTAAAACATCCTGCATTGAATATAATCCGGCGGGCTTGCCAAAAACCCATTTCGCGGCTTTTAAAGCGCCTACTGCGAACAGGTCCCTGGAATGCGCCTGGTGTTTTATTTCAATACGCTCGGAATTACCGCAAAATATGATTGTATGGTCGCCGACAATATCGCCTAAACGGACAGCATGGATGGGGATATCTTTCTTGGTCGCGTCTTTTAAAACCTGGCTGAATTTTTTGGCGGTGCCGGAAGGAGCATCTTTCTTTTCTTTATGATGCGCCTCAATTATTTCAATAGCGTAATCCGGACCCAGCCTCTTGGTTATCTCAGGCAGTATCGCGAACAAAACGTTTACGCCTACAGACATGTTCGGGGAAAAAACTACGGGCACAACCTTGGATATTTCCTCAACTTTCCTTAATTGCGCATCGCTTAATCCTGTTGTCCCTAATACCAATGCCTTTTTATACTTTGCCACATAATCCAAATTCGCTTCGGCTGCCTCCGGGGTGGTAAAATCCACGAAGACATCAATAAGGAATATCCCGTCAGGGCTGGAAGATACTTTTAGCTTGCCTAGATCCCTGCCGATCATAGGCGTACCTTTCCTCTCTAAGGCAAGAGCCAGTTCAAACTCCTTATCCCCAGACGCTAATTTGAATATGCGCCCCCCCATCTTCCCGCACGCCCCGGCAATACCTAGCTTGATCATCAAAATATCTCCTTTTATTTTAAAAGGCCGTAATCTATTAAGGCCTTTTTTAATTTCTCCAGATTTTCCGGCAGCATCGCGCACAAAGGAAGCCTTAGATCCGGCTCGCACATACCCAACAGCCCCATCGCGGTCTTAACAGGAATAGGATTTGTTTCCACAAACACAGCCTTGATCAAAGGCAGTAATTTATAATGGATCTCCTGCGCTTTCTTAATATTGCCCTTCTGGAATTCGGCAACTAAATCTGCCGTATCTTTGGGAACAATATTAGCCACTACTGAAATAATGCCTGTCCCCCCAATACCTAATACCGGCAAAGTCAGGCCGTCGTCTCCGGATATCAGATCAAAATCATCCGGGCATAATTGCCTGATGCGGGACATCTGGTCTAAGTTTCCCGACGCCTCTTTAACGCCTGCGATATTCTTGCAGTCACGGGCTAATTTGGCGATCGTCTCAGGCTCTATATTAACACCGGTGCGCGAAGCAATATTATAAAGTATGATCGGGATATTTACCGCGTTGGCTATGGCTTTAAAATGCTCATACAGGCCTTTTTGCGTAGGGCGGTTATAATAAGGCGAAACCTGTAGAGAGGCGTCCGCGCCCATCTTGGCCGCATGCTTTGTTAACATTATGGCCTCGGCTGTAGAGTTGGAACCGGTGCCCGCGATGACCGGGACTCTTTTTTGGACCTGCTCAATCGTGATCTCAATAACGCGGTTATGTTCGTCAAAAGATAAGGTCGCCGACTCCCCTGTTGTGCCGCAAGGTACGATCCCCAGGGTCCCATTCTTGATCTGGAATTCAATCAATTCCCTGAATTTCTTTTCGTCAATTTTACCGTCTTTAAACGGCGTAACTATGGCTACAATAGAACCTTTAAACATAGTAAACTCCTTTGTAAACTATCCTGGCCCGGCCTTCTAACCAGGTATCTGTAAATTTATCGCGGCCTTTTTTAAAATAAACCTTGAGTGTTTCTCCGCCCCTGGTACGGACATTTATTTTTCCGTAACCTGTATTTAGAACGGAAGCCGCTAACTTGCGGCTGGTGATCAAAGAAGAGGCGGTTGCTCCTGTCCCGCAAGCAAAAGTTTCATCCTCTACTCCTCTTTCGTAAGTCCTTACCTTTATAGTATCACCGCTTAAGACTTCCACAAAATTCACGTTTGTCCCCGCGGGAGCAAAGATTTTATGATAACGGACCTGCCGTCCTAAATCGGCGACGTCAATCTTATCTACCCCTTCTACGAATATCACGGTATGAGGGACTCCGGTATTGATAAAATTAACGCGCAAAGGCTTATTGTTTATCTTAACAGGTACATCTAATTTCATACCCTTAGGATCGGTAAGTTTTATCTTTACACTATCGGCGTTTACCTCAGACTCAATTATGCCTGCCCTGGTTTCTATTCTTGCCTTTTTCTTGCCTAGATACAGTGCCGCGCACCTTGAGCCATTACCGCACATTTGGGCCTCAGATCCATCAGAGTTAAATATGCGCATCTTTACATCCGCGATCTTAGATTTTCCCAAGGCCAATAACCCGTCAGCCCCTGCCCCGAATTTCCTGTCGCATATTTCCCGGGCTAATTTCTTTAAGCCGAGAGCGCGGGAACCTGAAAGTTCAATAACCACAAAATCATTTCCTGAGGCGCACATTTTGGTAAAATTTATTCTTTGCATTTCATTACTCCAAGGGAAACAAAGGTATTATTTCATTACGTATCAAATCTTCGCGGGTTTCTCTTTTTCTGATCACTAAGACCCTGTCTTTGGCTACCATTACCTCTTGGGCCTTAAGGCGCGAATTATAATTAGAAGACATGCTGAATCCGTAAGCGCCGGCGCTCATTATTGCCAGGTAATCCCCTTCTTTAACCCCGGGTAGTTTTCTTTCCTTGGCAAAGAAATCCGCGCTTTCGCAAATAGGGCCTACGATATCGGCTTTCCCTATCGCCCTTACGCCCTTACGCCCTGAAAGCGCCAACGGCATAACTTGATGATACGCCTCGTATAACGCCGGCCTGATGAGATCATTCATCCCGGCGTCTACAATTACAAATTTCTTTTTAGGCGTAGACTTGATATATAATATTTTTGTGACCAATATCCCGGCATTGCCCGCGATAAACCTTCCAGGTTCCAGGATTATCTTTAGCCTGGTTTTCTTCAATAAAGGCAAGACCTTGGCGGCAAAATTCCGCGCGGTCTGCGGCGTCTCCTGGTCATAAACAATACCCAAGCCTCCTCCGATATTGAGGTATTCCGGCCTTATCCCTTCTTTCCTTAACCTTTCAATAAAATCAACCATCTTATTTATTGCCGCGATATAAGGGGCACTTTGGGTGATCTGCGAGCCTATATGTATATGCAGGCCGGAAATCTTTATATTAGGCAAAGCTTCGCGTGACAATAAGATCTGATAGGCATTCTTAAAATCCACGCCAAATTTATTAGTGAGTTTACCGGTAGTAATGTATTTGTGGGTTTTTGGCTCTACATCGGGATTTATGCGTATGGCGACATTAACGATCCTGTTTAGTTTTCTGGCGATACGGTTAATATTTTCTAATTCCGGCAGGCTCTCGGCATTAAAGAACAGGATACGTTCCCTTATAGCCTCTTCTATTTCCTTATCTGTTTTTCCCACAGAAGCATAAACGATCTTTTCTGACGGACAACCCGCTTTTTTTGCCCTGAATAACTCTCCGCCGGATACAATATCTAATCCCGCGCCTTTAGCCACCAGCGCTTTTAAGATGGCCAAGTTAGAATTTGCTTTTACAGAATAACAGATCAAAGGATCGATACTGCTAAAGGCGTCTTTTAATTTCAAGAAATGGCTTATCAGCGTATGATAACTGTAGATATACAGCGGAGTGCCGAACTTCTTGGCTAAGTCCTCTACTTTTACTTTCTCGCAACAAAGGTGATTATTTTTATATTTGAAATCATGCATATTATTAATACTTTCTTGGCGGCTTGGCTTGCTTCTCGCAGCACCGCTCGATTTTCCACGCCGAGGAAAATCTCACTTGGAGTTTCTGTTCGCTCTCACCGATATTTAATAGCGGGTGAACCCTGGCCGCTCGCATAAACTACATGCTGCTTAAATCAAACCAAGCCGCCCGCTGACTAAATACTACCTCTTAATTGACTTCTTGGATTTAACTGAAACTAACGGATCAAATAATTTAACTACTTCTTTCTTGATGAATTTCCCAGAGAATTTCTTTAATAAACTCTCCGGCATATCCTTTATTTCTATTCCGTTATCCAAGGAGTATTTCACTAGCTTACCGACAATCGTGTGCGCCTCTTTAAAGGAAACCTTCTTATCAACCAGATAATATACGATGTCCGTAGCATAAAGGCCCTCGTCTTTCAAATGCTCTTCTATCCTGGCCTTATTAAATTTAAGTGTCTTGATTAAACCAGCCAGGACCTTTAATTCGCTAGAGACTATTTCAAATGAGTTAAACAAGGGTTCTTTGTCTAGCTGCATGTCCCGATTATAAGTCAGGGGTAACCCCTTCATCATTACCAAAACACTGACTAAGTTACCATATAATCTTCCGGCGTAACCCCGCACAAGCTCCAAGACATCGGCATTCTTTTTCTGCGGCATTAATGAACTGCCGGTGCAGAAAGCTTCGTCTATTTCCATAAAATCGAATTCTTTAGTTGACCAGATGATCAGATCCTCGGCTAAACGCGACAAATGCATCGCCAGGATAGACAAAGCGCTGATAATCTCAATTACAAAATCCCTGTCGCTGACCGAATCTAAAGAATTAACCGTTGCCCTGATGTTAAACCTTTCGCCAATAAATTTTAATTCTCCTCTTAAGAGCTTACCGGCTTCTATGGCATATTCGTTAGCTTTAATAGGCGTGCCGGCTAAAGCTCCGGCGCCCATGGTGATTTCAAGCCTTTTGTCGATATCTTCTAATCTTCGCGTATCCCTGGATAACATCCGCGCGTAAGCAAATAAATAATCTTTTAAATAAACCGGCTGCGCGTGCTGCATATGGGTGAATCCCGGGATAATAATATTCGTGTTTATACGCAAGGCGGTTACTAAATCCTCAATACCCTCCCTTATATCCCTTATGGCATTTTTAGAGTATAGCTTTGTTGAAAAAACTACCTGGTCGTTTCTTGATCTGGCAGTATGCAGTTTTAAGGCCAAATCCCCGACTTTCTTCTGGAGCAGATTTTGTATATAGGTATGTATATCTTCTTCGTTGGCATTAATCTTGGAAGGCCCGCTTTTTAAGCTTCCAAGTATACTGCATAAACCCTGCCCTAACTTATCCGCTTCGTTTTTATTAAGGTATCCGGCTTTTTCTAATACCCGCAGGTGGAATATGGACCCCAGTATGTCGTATTTGGCAAGCTTATAATCGTACTGTATTGACCTGGTGAATTCTTCAACCAACGGGTCTGTTTTTTTGCCGAATCTCCCACCCCACAATTTCTTTGCCATTTCATCTCCCTATTCTTTTAGGGACAGTCCCCTGCGGGGACAGTCCCTTCTCACCCTACCCCCTACCTACTACCTACTATCTACTATCTTTTATACGGCATGCCCCAGATCTTAATAAAACCTTCAGCTAACTTCTGATCGAATTTATCTTCTTTTCCGTAAGTGCTTAATTCTTTCTTATAAAGCGAATGCGGAGATCTCCTGCCCACAGCCAGGCAATTACCTTTGAACAGCTTTAATCTTATGGAACCGCTGACGTGCTTCTGGGTAGAATTCACGAAACTATCTAAGGCCAGCTTCAAAGGTGAATACCAGAGGCCGTAGTAAACTAACTCTGCGTATTTAAGCGCGACGATCTCTTTAAAATGCGCCAGTTCCCTGTCCAGCACCAGGCTCTCTAACTCTCTGTGCGCGGTATGCAGAATAGTTGCGGCAGGCGCTTCATAAATTTCCCTGGACTTAATACCCACCAGCCTGTTTTCCACAACATCAACTCTGCCTACCCCATGGAGCCCGCCGATATCATTTAAGTGTTCAATCAACCTCTTTAATTTATATGCCCTGCCGTCTATTTTCTTAGGCACGCCCTCTTCAAAATAAATTTCTATATACTTTGGGTAAGTGGATTGCGCGGTAGGGCTCTTGGTTATCAAATACGCGTCTTCAGGAGGTTCTTGTTCCAAATTCTCCAATACGCCCGCCTCAATACTAATGCCCCAGATATTCCTGTCAATACTATAAGGCCTTTTCTTAGTCACATCTATAGGGATATTATACATACGGGCGTATTCGATCTCTTCTTCCCGCGACTTAAACTCCCAGACCCTGACCGGAGCAATAATTTCCAGTTTCGGATCCAGTATCCCGGCAGTAACCTCAAGCCTTACCTGATCATTACCTTTACCTGTGCAGCCATGAGCCACAGCCTGTGCTTTTTCTTTATGGGCTATCTGAACAAGGTATTTAGCAATTAACGGCCTGCCCAGCGCGGTAGCAAGCAAATACTTGCCTTCATAGACAGCATTTGCCTTTAAGGCAGGCAGGACAAAATCCTCTACAAACTCATCCTGTAGATCTTTAATGTATACTTTGGAAGCACCGGCTGCTAAACCCCGGGCTTCTATGGCTTCAAAATCTTCTCCCTGCCCCAGGCCTTGGCCTAGATCAGCCATAAAACAAACTACCTCGTAACCTTGATCTTTTAGCCACCTTATAGCGCAAGATGTATCTAACCCGCCTGAATAGGCTAATACGACTTTTTTCATTTATACATCTCCGATAATCAGGGACTGTCCCTAAAAGAACCTATTTCAATAATTTGATAAGAATCGCCTTCTGCACGTGCATCCTGTTCTCTGCCTGGTCAAAGACAATAGAGCGAGGGCTGTCAATAATCTCATCCGTTATCTCTTCTCCTCTATGCGCCGGCAGGCAATGCATAATAAGCGCGTTCTTCCCGGCTGACTTTACCAAACCCCGGTTAACCTGGAAGCGTTTGAATATTTTCTTACGTGCCAGGGTTTCTTTTTCCTGGCCCATACTTGTCCAGACATCAGTATATATAATATCTGCTTTTCTAACCGCTTCATCAGGATCATTAAATAAATTGATACGGGCATTTCTCGGCCTGACGATAGCCTGCGCTTCTTTTAATACCTGCTTATCGGGTTCGTATCCTTTGGGGGTTCCCACATGCATATTCAATCCGCACTTAGCCGAGGCATAAAGCAAAGAATTACAAACATTATTGCCGTCTCCGACGTAAGCCAAGGTCTTGCCTTTTATATTCTTTAACTTCTCTCTTATGGTATAAATATCAGCCAATGCCTGGCAGGGATGCGAAAAATCCGACAGCCCGTTAATCACCGGAACAGTAGAATATTCGGCCAGCCCCAGGGCATTTTTGTGTTCAAACGTCCTGATTACTATCGCGTCAACAAACCTGGAAAGGGTCTTAGCCACATCCTGGATAGATTCCCTCACCCCTAAATTTATTTCACTGGGGCTTAAATAAATAGAATTGCCTCCCAATTGATACATCCCGACCTCAAAAGAAACCCTGGTCCTGTTAGAAGGCTTTTGAAAAAGTAATACCAGGGTCTTGCCTTCTAAAACCTTGCTGAATTTAGCTTTATATTTCTTAAGCTGGTCGGTAAGGCTGAAAATATCTTCAATATCCCGGGTGGTTAGATCTTTAATGGAAATAAGGTCTTTTTTCATCTGGCATCCTTTAAGATGGTATCCAATATACCTATTGCTTTATCAATCTCTTTCCTGGTGATATTTAAAGCCGGCATTAACCTTAAGATCCTATCATGCGTGCAGTTGATCAAAAGCCCTTTCTCAATACATTTCTCTACTATCGCTTTCCCCTCAATATTCAACTCTAAACCGGCCATTAGGCCTAAGCCTCTTATTTCTTTTATGACGTTATGCTTATTTTTCAACTCATTAAGCTTTAAAAACAAGTACTCGCTCATCTCGCAGGCGTTCTTAAGCAGTTTTTCTTCCTCTACCGCCCTTAAAACAGCTTCCGCCGCTTTGCATATAACCGGGCCGCCTCCAAAGGTAGAAGCATGCATACCTGCCCCCAGTGTATCCGCGATCTCTTTCTTTACCACCATCGCGCCTATAGGCAATCCGCCGCCAAGCGCTTTGGCCAGCGTCATTATATCCGGGGCTACGCCGTAGTGCTGATAACAAAACAGTTTTCCTGTCCTTCCGATACCGGTCTGGACCTCATCTATGATCAAAAGCAGGCCCTTCTCGTCACAGATCTTTCTTAAGGACAAAACAAAATCCTTATCGGCAACATTAACGCCTCCCTCCCCCTGGATCAACTCTAACATTATGGCTATAGTCTTATCCGATAGCGCGCCTTTAACAGCTTCGATATCATTAAATTTAACCGTCTTAAACCCTTCCGGCAGAGGCTCAAAGCCCATCTGGTATTTTTTCTGCCCTGTGGCAGCTAAAGCAGCAAGCGTCCTTCCGTGAAATGAATTTTCAAAGGTAATAATTTCAAACCTGCCTTTGCCGAATTTCCGGCTGAATTTTATCGCCGCCTCAGTTGCTTCAGCTCCGGAGTTACAGAAGAAAACTTTAGCAGGATAGGCGCAGCGGACTATCTGGCTGGCTAATCTTGCCTGGGGTATATGATAATAACTGTTCGGGATGAATATTAATTTTGAGACCTGTTCGCGCACCGCCTGCATAACCTTAGGATGGCAATGCCCAAGATTGCCTACGCCCCAGCCGGGAAAGAAATCAAGATACTCCTTATTATGGATATCCCAAAGCCGGGAACCTTTTCCTTTGACAAACACCAACGGCATCTTGGTGTAGGTCGGCATTACGCAGTCATTATAAACCTGATATACCTCTTCTATTCTCATTTTGTGATCTCTGTGCCGATCCCCTGGTCAGTAAATATCTCCAGAAGCAAGCCGTGCGGAGTACGCGCGTCGATAATATGCGTCTTCTTTACGCCTTTTTCCAGGGCATCAATACAGGCCTGGACCTTAGGGACCATGCCCTGCTGGATTATTTTATTCTCCACTAAACCTTTCGCTTCTTCAATAGTCAAAGCGGATAAAAATGAATGCGGGTCTTCAGGGTTACGCATGATGCCTTTTACATTGGTAAGCAGGACCAGCTTTTCCGCCCCCAGCCCCGCGGCAATACTTGAGGCCGCTTCATCCGCGTTAACATTATAAGCTTTCTTATCCTGCCCCGCGCCCATCGGCAGGATCACCACCACTTTGTCCTTTTTTAATTCTTCCAGAATCGACGCGTTATCTATGCCCACGATATGCCCCACTAACCCCAAGTCTATCTTTGCTTCTTTCTTGGTAACTTTGATGATATTCTTCTCTTTACCGCTTAAACCGATACTCTTTGCGCCCAATTCGGATAATTCCCCGACAATAAGGTCGTTTAGGCTCTTTAATTCTTCCTCTACTACTTCCAAAGTATCTTCATCGGTTACCCGTATGCCGTCTATAAACTCCGATTTTTTCCCCGACGAGCGGATACGGTCGCTTATATTCGGACCTCCGCCATGCACCAGCACGGGCTTTAACCCCATGAAATTTAAAAAGACGATATCCTCCAGGACACCTTTCCTTATTTTCTCTTCGCCCAATATACTGCCGCCGTATTTTATGACAATTATCTTTTTATGGAACTTCCTTATATAAGGAAGCGCCTCGATCAAAACATCCGCCTTCTTAATAGCTTTTTCCATTAGTTATATTCCGCGTTTATTTTAATATATCCGGGGGCCAGGTCAGAGGTATAAACTACCACGCTGGATTTCCCTCTGTTAATAGAAATGGAGACGTTTATTTCTTTTTTATTTAAGGGGCTCACTTTTATCTTCAGGTCTTTTTCTTTTATGTCAATGCCGCTTGCGCCTATGGCCGCGGCGATCCTGCCAAAATTAGGGTTCTCTCCATACATGGCAGTCTTAAAGAGATTGGAGTTGGCGACACTTAATGCCGCTATCTTTGCCTCCGCCCGATCCCTGGCTTTTTCCACCTTGATGCGGATGAATTTAGTCGCCCCCTCAGCATCTCTTATAACCATTTTGGCTAACTCCAGGCAAACCAGCCCCGCGGCACGGGTGAATAGGTCAAAGTATTTCCCTTTATCGATCAAAGGATTATCAGCCGCTCCGTTTGCCAGCATCATTACGCTGTCGTTAGTGCTCATGCAGCCATCAACGGTTATGCAGTTAAAAGAATTATCTACGCATATGCTTAATGCCTTATCCAAAGCCCGTTGAGTGATCTTAGCGTCGGTAAGAATAAACGCCAGCATCGTTGCCATATTCGGGGCGATCATACCCGCGCCCTTGGCAACTCCGCAAATAGTAACCACCTGCCTGCCGATCTGAAATTTTACGGCGATTCCTTTGGCAAAGGTATCTGAAGTTAAAATGGCTGATTTTGCCTTATCTATTCCCTGCGAAGACAAACCCGCGACTAATTTAGGAATGCCTGCTTTTATTTTACGCACAGGCAGGCGCCTGCCGATAATACCGGTGGAGGCAACCAGCAGGCTCTCTTTTTTAATATTTAAAACTCCGGCTAATAATTCAGTTGATAGCCGCGCGTCTTTTATTCCGATATCACCCGTAAAACAATTGGCATTACCGCTATTGGCAATTATAGCCCTGAAGCTTTTATTATTTTTAAGATATCTTTTATTTATCCTGACCGGAGCTGCCAGGATCTTATTGGCAGTGAATTTACAGCTGGCTTTCGCGGGCACATTGGAATAAAACAAGGCGAGGTCTAATTTATGGGACTTTTTAATACCGCAAGCTATTCCATTGGCTTTAAAATCTTTTGGCAGGACCGCCTGTTTATATATCTTCATAACAATGCTGCCTGTTCGGGGAACTTATACATGATATTCATATTCTGCACTGCCTGGCCTGATGCGCCTTTTAATAAATTATCTATAGCGGCAATAATGATCACGCTGTCAGCGCTTTCCTTAATCCCTATGTCGCAGAAATTTGTCCTGGCCACATCCTTGATCCGGGGAAAATCCTCTTCCTCCCTGATCCTCATAAAGGGTTCGTTCTTATAGAATTTTTTATACAAGGCTGTCAGGTTTTGGCCCTTACTCTGCGGCTTCTTGCTTTTTCTAACGTATACCGTGCATAAGATACCTCTATTTAAAGGCAATAAATGGGGCACGAAGGTCACGTTTATTTTCTTGCCGGATAATTTCGACAGCTCCTGGTTGATCTCCGGAGAATGCTGGTGCGCGTTTACTTTATAAGCCTTAAAATCCTCGTTGATCTCTGAAAACAGGAAGCCTTCAGCAGATTTCTTCCCCGCCCCGCTTACCCCGGATTTCGCGTCAATAATTATTGAACCCGCCTCGACCAGATCAAAAGCCAGGAGAGGAGCCAATGCTAGTATGCTTGCGGTCGGATAACACCCGGGATTAGCAATAAGACGGGCACTCTTTATCTTGGCGCGATAGAGCTCAGGCAGGCCGTAGACAGCTTCAGCAAGGTGAAGCTTGTCTTTATGCCTGACATTATAGAATTTTTCGTAAATCTTTGTATCCCTTAACCTGTAATCCGCGCTAAGATCAATGACTTTCTTGCCCAATTTTAATAATGCCGGGGCTATCTCCATCGAAACGGTATGCGGCAATGCCAGGAATACCACGTCGCAGCTTGAGGCGATCTTTTTTACGTCGGGCTGGCCGCAGACAAGGTCTATCCTGCCTTTAAACCTAGGGAATATGCCGGATATTCCCTGCGGCTTTTCGGTCTTAGCGGAGACACTCTTTATCCTTACATCGGGATGCCTTAAAAGGATATCTATTAATTCCTCGCCGGTATAACCCCTTGCCCCTATAATAGCTGCATTAATCATCACGTAACTCCTTGAATAAATACGCGTAAACTTGCGCGCTTACTTATATTAATATAAAAAATAGATACGGTCAAGTATTTTCTCGACGGGAGTGCTATTGCTTGCGGTATAATAATTATCTGCGGCTCCGGGAGGCGGGCTTCTCTTCCTGCAGGATCTTTAAGAATACATCGACGATGTTAGGGTCAAATTGCGAACCGGAACAATCTTTAAGGATCTTTACGGCCTCCTGCTTAGAGTAGGCTTTACGATAAGGCCTGTCGCTGGTTAAGGCCTGGTATACGTCTGCGATGGCGATGATCCTGGCGCCTAAGGGTATCTCTTCTCCTTTTATGCCGCTGGGATAGCCTTTTCCATTCCATTTTTCATGATGATAAAAAATAAAAGGAATGAGATTATGCAGGAACTGAACAGGCCTTAAGATATCAGCTCCGATCTGCGGATGCTTTTTGATCTCTTCGAATTCTTTCTTGGTAAGTTTCATCTTTTTAAGCAGGATATTTTCACTTATCCCGATCTTACCTAAGTCATGCAAAATGGCCGCCTGCCCGATCTGCTCTATCTCTATTGGCGGTAAACCCAGTTTCCTGGCAATATCTTTAGCGTATTTAACGGTCATTTCCACATGCTCGCCGGTATAATGGTCTTTTAATTCTATGGCCTTGGCGAAAGCGGATATAGACTCCACTAAGCTTTGATTAGTGCTCTTGGTAAGCTTATCGATCTTGGCTTTCAGGAGACCGATATCAGCGCCTTCTCTTGCTTTCTCCGCCGCCGCAGCTGATGTTTGCTTTTTTGTATCCGCCGAAGAATAAACCCTGTTGCCTCCTGATTCCTTGGCTTTATTCATAAGTTCATCAGCGAAATTGATCAGATCCATCCCCTTGATCGCCTGGTCTTCAGGATAAGAGGAGACCGCGAAGCTTAATTTCAGCTTAACGGTATGTTCCTTATCCCCGAAATTATACATACTAAGGGCGTCTAAGAGCCTCTGGGCCAGATCTACCCCCTGCACCCTGCTGGCTCCGGGAGATATTACAATAAATTCTTCTCCGCCAAGACGGATAATAATATCGTACTTGCGCAGCATCATCTTCAACTGCCTGGCGAATTGCTTTAAGACCAGATCGCCGAATTGATGGCTATAAACGTCATTAATGGATTTAAAATAATCTATATCCAGCATTATCACCGTAAGCGGATGGGCGTATCTTCTGGCGCGATGGAATTCCGCCTCAATCACATCCTGGAGGTAGCGATGGTTATAAAGCCCTGTATGAGGATCTCTTAAAGATAACTGTTTAAACCTTTTGTTCGATCTTAAAAGTTCTTCGTTTAATTTTTCCCGTTCCTCTTCAGCTTTTTTACGTTCCGTGATATCCCGGACATATTCAATGACCCCCTTTATTTCTCCCGTTTCATGATCATAGAGAGGAAAGGTGTAGAGGTCTAACCAACCGGTGGTCTTGCCTTCCGGCCCTATTTTAGGGACGATATCATAGACCGCCCCTCCCGTATCCAGGCTGCGTATAGCAGGACAGGTCTGGCAATGGCTGCTGCGGCATTGATAGGCCTCGTAACATTTTTTTCCGATAAGGGGCATGGCATGCGCGTACCATTTTTCCATCGCGGGATTTACGCGGATGATGTTCATTTCTTTGTCCAGGATACTAATACCATCTTGCACACTGGAAAATACACTGGAAAGAAAACGCTCTTGCCGCGCCAAGGATTCTTCTGTCTTCTTGCTTTTATCGATCTCATTTTGCAGGTCTTGACAAGCCCTGGTGATTTCCTGAGTCCTGTTTTTAGCCTTTAACTCCAATTCAGAATTAGCTTCCCGCATCCTTTCTTCCGCGCGTTTAAGCTCGGTAATATCTTCAAAACTTTCAATCCCGCCGATAATATTGCCCTTGTCATCCTTCAGTAAATCAGCGTTCTTTAAAATAACCCGCGCTTGCCCGTCTTTTCTCTTTATGGCGCATTCCTTAGCCATGATCGGATTCTTGATCCCGCCGCTGAATAATTCGCACTTGGTTTTACAAGGGCCCTCGGTAAACATCGCGCAGGTCCTGCCTATTACCTCGGAAGACGGATAACCCGTGATCTCTTCCGCCCTTTTATTCCATCTGGTGATACGGCCGTCCTTATCCACGACAAATACGGCATTCGGGACAGCCTCAAAAAGGATCTCAAAGTACCTTAGGGTCTCTTCTAAATTATTCTGCATATTATTAATTCCAAGAAATTAATACTCTCGTTGATGCGCGAGCGTCATGTCCAGAAAAGTGCGCAGCCTCCTTGAACGCGTAGGATGCCTGAGCTTCTTTAAAGCCTTGGCCTCGATCTGGCGCACCCTTTCACGCGTCACCTTAAAGATGTTTCCTACTTCTTCCAAGGTACGCGGACAGCCATCGCTTATTCCGAAACGCAGGATTAATATTTTCTTTTCCCTCTCCGTAAGCGTGCTTAAAGCGGATTCCATCTCTTCTTTTAACATAGAACGGACTGTAGCATTAGCAGGAGAAACCGCCTTTTTATCCTGTATAAAATCACCAAAATGCGTATCGCCTTCGTCACCGATAGGCATCTGCAGGGATATCGGCTCCTGCGCGATCTTTAATATGGATTTTACCTTGCCCTGAGGAAGCCTCATTTTTTGGGATATTTCTTCGGGCAGCGGCTCCCTGCCATGCTCCTGGACAAATATGCGCGAAAATCTTATTATTTTATTTATCGTCTCGGTCATATGCACGGGGATCCTTATGGTACGCGCCTGATCAGCGATAGAACGCGTTATCGCCTGCCTTATCCACCAGGTAGCGTAGGTAGAAAATTTATAACCTCTCTTATATTCAAATTTTTCCACGGCGCGCATAAGGCCTATATTGCCTTCCTGGATCAGATCCAGGAAAGATAATCCCCTGTTGGTATATTTCTTGGCGATGCTGACTACGAGCCTGAGGTTAGCCTCCACGAGTTTCTTTTTGGTCCGGCTGAATTTCAGATGCGTGGACCTGATCAGCTTCATCTGCTCTTTTACTTTAAGGCACGGTTCCCCTATCTGCTTTAATATGGCGCGTTTACGCGCCAGGTCGCGCTTATTTCTGCCGCCTATGCGGTCCAATTCTTTTATCAGTATATTAAGTCTGCGCACCGCCGCCTCAATTACCGAGGTGACAAAATTAAATTGCAGCAGTAAATTGATCTTGCTTGCTCCGCTGCGCGCGTACCTTAAACGCTTAACGGTCTTTCTGATCCTGCTTAAAACATTTGACTTCTTGACCTTGATGTCCTCTTTTACCACCTCTTCTAAGTTTACCCGCTCTTCTAAAATATCATCGGCTACGGATAATATTTCTTTGCGTATGAATCTTGTAGCCAGTGCCGCCCGTTTGAATCTTTCCTCCGCGCTCTCTATCTTCTTAGCTAATTCTATCTCGCTCTCTCTGGAGAGCAATGATATAGAGCCCATCTGTTTAAGATACATCTTAACCGGATCATCTAAAGGCAGGAACCGCTCTTCCGCCTTTAACTGCTCGCTTAAAATATCTTCTTTTGGCTGGATACGGGCTTTTTCCGCGGCCCCACCCATCTCTTCTTCGGTCTCAACAAGTTGTATATCTTCATTACCCAGCAATTCAAATAACCGGTCAATTTCTTCAGAAGAAGACATATCCTGAGGCAAGAGGTCATTTACTTCATCATAGGTAAGATAACCCTTCTGTTTGCCCAGGGCAATGATCTTCTCCATATCTTTAGCAGCGTATTTTTTCTTCTTCATCCTGTTAAACCTCCCCTTAGAATTTATACATTATCCCTTCTTGATCAAATAATGGAATTCCTCTATAAGCCTGTTTAACTTTTCCTCATCGCCTAATTTCTGGGCTGTTTTTATCTGGTCATGCAGATGCTGCCTCTTTAACTGCGATTTCCTGCTCTTTAAGCGATGGATGCAATCGTTTACGATATCTTCCTTATGCTGCGCCGATGAGTCTTCCGGCATGAACATTGATTCGCAAATTATTTGCTGCGCGGTATCCTCATCACCCAGATAGTTCATTAAAAGGCGCGGTTCTATGGTCTTGCCCTGCGTGGCAAGGTCAAACATCACCGAGACGATCTTAGAGATCCTCTCATCCTGAAAATCAGCGGGCTCAAGGCTCTCTCTTATGCGGCCGATAAATTCCGATTCTTCCAGCATCAACTTAATTAATAATTTCTCTGTGGGGTTTATATTTAGGTCTTTTTTTAAAGGCCCCTCTTTTATATCCGCGTAAGGCCTTTCCTTCTTTACTTTTTTTGTTTCCTCCAGCAGCGCGCCTTCATTTATATCCAGGTCCTGCGCGAGCTTCTTAATATACTCCGATTTAAGCACCGCGTTCTTGAATTTAGCCAGCGATTCAAGCATCAATGCCGAAACCTTCGCTTTGCCTTCTATGCTTTTATAATTATAGCGCGATTTTAAAACCGCCAGCTTATAGTCGAACAGGCTCCTGGCCTCTCTTACCATTTCTTTAAGGCCCGCGGCGCCATTTTTCCGAACGAATAGATCAGGATCAAAGCCTTCAGGAAGCGATACCGCCCTTACATCCATTTCCTCTTCAATAAAAATATCCAGGCTTCTTAGCGTAGCCAATTCGCCGGCGGCATCCGCGTCATAAACCACTGCCACATTGCGTGTGTATCTTTTTAAGAGCCTGGCCTGTTCTAAGGTCAGCGCGGTACCCAGAGAAGCAATGGTATTTTTTAAGCCTTCCTGATAAGGTATGATGAAATCCAGGTAGCCTTCCACGATCACCGCGGAATCATCATCTCTTATGCTATCTTTGGCAAAATTGAATCCGTAAAGATTCCTGCCTTTGGTATATATGGGGGTCTCAGGAGAATTGACATATTTTGGCAATGTATCGTCAAGCACCCTGGCGCCAAAACCGATAACCCTGGACTTTATATCAAATATGGGAAAGATAATACGGTTACGGAACCTGTCATAATAACCGCCGCCTTCTTTAGAAAGGATCAACCCCGCCTTTTCCAGTAAAGAAAGGCTAAAACCTTTGGCCCTTAAGTGGCTGATCAAGGCATCCCATTTATCCGGAGCGAATCCTAATTTAAATAACTTAATCGATTCCTGCGTAATACAGCGTTTTAGAAGATAATTCTTTGCCTTAACTCCCTCGGGAGAATTTAACTTATCTTCATAGAAAGAGGCGGTTAATTCATTTATTTTGTAAAGCTGCGTAATGAATCCGGTAGCCCCCGGGTCCGGCTTATGGTCTTCTGGTAAGGCGACTCCCGCTTTCTTTGCCAGGGCTTCGACGGCTTCAGGAAACTCCAGGCGCTCGTAACGCATAAGGAACTTAAAGGCATTCCCCGACTCACCGCATCCAAAACAATGATAGATCTGGCGGTCAGGAGAAACCATAAAAGAGGGCGTTTTCTCATGATGAAAAGGACAGGGGGCCTTAAAATTCCTCCCCGCCCGTTTAAGGGGAATGAAGCCCGATATAACTTCTACAATATCGACCCGGCTTAAAATACTTTCTAATATACTCTCTGGAATTCGTCCTGGCATATTTAATGAGCGGATATCTTATGGGGCTCTAAAAAGAACGGCATAAGATACAGCGTCTCTAATTTTAATCGCCTATCAGCGTCTGTGAATTATTTCCTTCTGATCCTATTGAATCCTGAACAATCGATTATTTGGAATGTTTCTTCTTTTTCAATTCTGTCTAAAAGAAGATTGAGGCCCAGGGTATCCGAAGATATATGGCCGGCGATAACCACATTGAGGTTGGTGTCTTTTACTTTCTTGAGATGTTCTTCGCTTAGATGCATGCAGATAATAGTCCTGACCCCGGCCTTATAGAGCTTGTCAAATACATCGCGGGAGCCTTCGGTGCCTCCGGTCATATCGACGAGAATCTTGCCCGCCGGCCTCTTGGGGTCGCCTAAGATGATACGCGGGCCAGTCCGGATCTCCGCCGCGTTCTTATATTCAGGGACATCCAGCAGGATATCCACGATATCCTGGACTCTTGCAGGTTTTTTCTTTTCCATTAAGGACTGTACAAACCTAAAGACATGGTTATCCGCAGGCGTATGAACGCACATAAACGGCAGATCCAGGAGGCGGGCCGCGTCTACCGGACGCGTATGATTTTGCGGTAAAACCCTTCTTTCTACCTCCTGTTTTCTCTCATCTAAAAGCTGCTGGGCAACGCGTTCGGATACGCCCGCCTGCTTTAATATATCTACCTGTAACTGCATTACTTCATACAGGACGGCATAGGCCCTGCCTTCGGGATGATGCGAAATGACTAAATCCAACCCCCGCTCTTTACGTATCCTGTCTGCTAATAAAATCTCCGCGGCTTCTATATCTATGCCTATAAGTATTTTTCGTATCTCGGAGTCAGGGTTACCGTAGAGTATACGGGTATCCGCGTAAGAGCTTATACGCAATCCCGGCCTGGGGTCACGATCGCTGCCAAATTTTACCATCCGCTCATAGAGACGGGATAATTTCATAGATTAAAACTTTTTTGGACTTCAGAAACAGTATCATTGAACTTTTCAGACGGCATAAATTTAGAAGTAACCTTATTCCATAGCCAGCTGTATGCCTCAGGGGCAGTGTTAAACAGCCGCCTGCCGAAATAAGAATTGGCTACACTCTTCTTTAGATAACCGCTGCTGGAAATCGCCAGCGTAAACGTTATTAAACTTACCAAAAGAAGGCCTCTGATTACCCCTAAAGCCAACCCCAGCCATCTATTCAGATTGGGAGTAGCTTCCATTTTTATAAAGCGGGCGAAGGCGACGCGGAATGATAGAATTATAAGATAGCCGGCTGCTGCCAAAGATACAAAAGAAAGAAAATCAATGAACTCCAAAGGCACTCTCTCTTTATTAAGAGAGGCCCGCTGCGTCAGGAGATCTGATAAATTAGTATAATAATGCAGGGCAAGATAAATAGAAACGACGGTTCCCAGGAGCTTGAAAGACTCAACCGGAACTCCCGTTTTTGCAGCGATGTAACTTATTCTGAATAAAAGGATTATAATAAAAATATCCAACCAGTTAATTTGTTGAATGATTTCCAGCAATGCAAACCTCCTCTTTTCATCCAGACTAAATTCTTAAAAGTATAACATATAAACAGGCGGTTTGTCAACCCCGCGAGCGTTATTTTATTCCAGTGTTATGGTCTGTTAAATATTCAAAAGGCTTTGAGTCAGGGAGAGTGTTTCTTAAACCATTCTATGGTCTTACGCAGGCCCTCTTCTAATTCTATCGCAGGAGACCAGTTAAGGGCTTTTTTTGCTCTTTTAATATTCGGCTGGCGCTGCCGGGGATCATCCTGCGGCAGGGGCCTGAAGATAACCTTGCTTTTTGTTCCGGTCAATTTGACCACTAATTTAGATAACTGTAAAATAGTAAACTCATGAGGATTGCCCAAATTTACCGGTTCGTTTATATCAGCCCGCATAAGCCTGAATATGCCTTCGACCAGGTCATCCACATAACAAAAACTCCTGGTCTGCGCCCCTTTTCCATAGACCGTCAAAGGTTTATTATTTAATGCCTGATAAATAAAATTGGGGACTACCCTGCCGTCATTTATCCTCATCCGCGGGCCGTAGGTATTAAATATCCTTACGATCTTGGTATCCAGCTTATGCGTTCTATGATATGCCATGGTAAGGGCTTCGGCGAAACGCTTTGATTCATCATAGCAACCGCGCACCCCGATGGGATTGACATTCCCCCAATAGCCCTCTGTCTGCGGGTGGACCAGGGGATCGCCATAAACTTCAGAGGTGGAAGCAAGCATGAACCTGGCTTTCTTAGCTTTAGCGAATCCTAACGCGTTGTGGGTACCTAAAGAGCCTACTTTTAACGTAGGAATAGGCAGCTTTAAATAATCCTCGGGTGAGGCAAGCGAGGCAAAATGCAGGACATAATCAACCTTCTTAGCGATATCAATATATTTACTGACATCCTGCTTTATAAAGCTGAAATTGCTGCTGCCGATTAAATGTTTTATGTTTTTATGATCCCCGGTAATAAGATTATCCAGGCAGATAACCTTGAAACCTTCTTTAATCAGCCTGTCGCATAAATGGGAGCCTATAAAACCGGCCCCGCCAGTAACTACAACCGTTTTTTTATTCATTCACGAAAACCTTGCTCATAAAAAGATCACCTTCTTGTCCTTAATTCCTTTATAAATATGCCGGGTATCAAAGATGAGTTTGGAGTCTTTTAATATGCCGCCGTAATCAACGCCGGAATGATCTGTAGCGATAATTACGCAATCGAATCCGGATAGTCTGGCCTTACTTAACTTTATTGACTCTAAGCTTAAGCCGCCTAACTTTAGGTAAGGGATCAAGGGGTCGTAATATGAAACCGTAACATTCCTCTCCCGCAAAATATCGATAATATCCAGCGACGGAGATTTACGCAGGTCCTTAACATCCTTTTTATAGGTTACGCCGGCTACCAGAATATTAGACTTATTCAAACTCTTGCCATTTTCGCCTAACGCCTGGCTTACGCGCCCCACTACATATTCAGGCATATAACTGGTAATATCCGAGGCGAGTTTTATAAAACGCGAACTAAAGCCGAATTTCCTGGCCTTCCAGTATAAATACAAAGGGTCTTTGCCGATACAATGCCCTCCAACTCCCGGGCCGGGATAAAACGGCATGAAACCAAAAGGTTTAGTTGAGGCGGCGCCGATAACCTCCCATATATCTATATTCATCTTATGGGCCATCATCGCCAGCTCGTCTATCAAGGCGATGTTAACCAGGCGAAAAGTGTTCTCTAATAACTTCGCGGCTTCGGCTGCCCTGGCTGAAGATACCTGGATAACCGTATCAATTATATTCTTATAAACCAATACAGCTAATCCCGCGGCCTCCCTGCTTATACCGCCTACTATCTTAGGGATCTTGTTGATCTGATAATGTTTGTTGCCGGGATCTACCCTCTCGGGAGAAAAACACAGGTAAAAATCCCTGTTATGCTCTAAATTACCTTTCTTAAGAAGCGGCAGGATTATTTCTTCTGTCGTGCCCGGGTAAGTAGTGCTTTCTAAGATCACTAAACTCCCCTTCCTGATATTCCTGGATATGGATCTTACCGCCTGTTTAATATAAGAAATGTTGGGGTGGTATTTTTTCTTTAAAGGCGTGGGCACGCAGATGATAATTACATCCACGTTTTTTAATACTCTGAAATCTCCCGTGGCGCTGAATCTGCCGGAATTTAAAACCCGTTTTAATTCTTCGCCGGATATACCGGTGATATAGGATTCTTTTCTTTTAATGTGCCTTAACCTGTCTTTATCAACGTCTAACCCTACGACTTCAATGCCGCTTTTGGAGAATTCTATCGCCAAAGGCAGCCCCACATACCCTAATCCCACCACGGCGACCTTGATCTCTTTCCCGCGGATCTTTTTCTGAAATTTCTCAAGAGGAGTATACATATTTTATCTCAAACTGCCCCTGCCGATGCCGATATAGGTAAAACCCAGGTCTTTTAAGCTTTTAGGCTCATAAATATTGCGGCCGTCAATGATCAAGGGCCTCTTCAGCATCTTCTTTATCCTGATAAAATCCAATTCCTTAAATTCATTCCATTCGGTAAGGACCAGCAGGCAATCGGATCCCAGGCAAGCCTGATACGGATCCTTACAAAAGCTAACTCCACCCAAGACCTGCTTAGCTTTTTTCATGGCCTGCGGATCATACACCTTTATCCTGGCACCTTCAGCCTGTAAAGCCCGGATTATATCCAGAGATGGGGCGTTGCGTATATCATCGGTATCGGGCTTAAAAGCCAGGCCCAATACGCCTATAGCCTTATTTTTAACTATCCATAAGCTGTCCTTTATTTTCTTCAATACAAAACATTTCTGCTCTTCGTTTATAGCCTTTACGCTCTTCAACAATTCAAAGCTATATCCTAACTTTTCAGAGATAGTAACGAAGGCATCTAAGTCTTTCGGGAAACATGAGCCGCCGTATCCTAAGCCCGCGTTCAAGAAATCCCGGCCGATCCTCTTATCCAGGCCCATGCCAGAAGCGACTTCTTCAACATCCGCCCCTACCTTATCGCATACGCGGGAAACAGCATTAATAAAAGAAATCTTGGTTGCCAGGAACGCGTTAGAGGCATGCTTAATTAATTCCGCGGATTTAATATTAGTAACGACCAAAGGCGCGTTTAAAGGTTTATATAGATCCCTAAGGATATCCCTGGCCTTCTTTGACTCTACCCCGATAACGATCCTGTCCGGATGCATAAAATCATTTATGGCGGAGCCTTCTTTCAGGAATTCAGGGTTCGAGGCGACATCAAATTTAACCTTGTGTTTGACGTATGTAGAGATCGTACGTTTAACCCATTCCCCTGTTTCCACAGGGACAGTGGATTTCTCGACGATCAAACGATAACCGTCCATATTCGCGGCTATATTATGTGCCACATTTTCTATGCCGGTAAGGTCAGCCTCTCCGTTATCTAGGGGGGGCGTGCCCACCGCGATAAATATAACCTCTGAGCCCTTAACGGCTTCTTTAATACTAGAGGTAAAGGACAGCCTCTTACTTTTAAGGTTATTGGCGACTAATTCTTCAAGCCCCGGTTCATATATAGGGATAACGCCCTCTTTTAACCCGGCGATCTTTTTCTTATCACTATCTGCGCAGATAACCTTATTCCCTAATTCCGCCAGGCAGGCCCCGGTAACCAAACCTACATAGCCCGAACCAACAATAGCAATATTCATATAACTCCCTATATTAATCTGCGGTCAATAAGCTCTTCTATGGGGTTTTAACAAGGATTACCTATGAACCTGATTTGGGCTCGTTATAACTCTGATTAAAGCCAAACTCGTTTTCAGGGAACGCCTTCAATCTAAAAACCACATAGATACTGGAACCCTCATTCTTCTTATTACTTAACGTAAGGTCGACATCCCAGCAATGCAGGTTCCTGGAAAGCGTGATCTGTTGTTCAAGCGAACACTTGCCTACGCTAACATTCGGAGAAACCGTTGTATCCACATAACTTTTTAAGTTATACCTTTCATATATGGAAAATTTCCATTTCGGGTTAAGGCGCCACTGGAAACTGGCGGTTACCTGGTTTTGGCCTTTCCTGGCGTAACGCTGGCCTAACCCGAAAGAACGTTCCGGGGCAAGATCAAAATTAATATCGTAATTGACGGTAGAAAAATGATTGTAGTTGACATAGTCTGTATCTCCAGGAACACCTGAATGCTTATAAGTAGCGTCTCCTTCGATCCTCATCCAGGAATAAGGAAGGATCTTATACTTAAAATAGACATCCGAAATAGAAGCGCCTGTTTTATATTTATTAGTAGGATCAGTAGAGTTAACCACGCTATTATTATATAAAACAACAGGGGTGGTCCCGTAACTAATATTAGGGGCGAAGGCGTACTTAGTGGTTATATCAAAATCTACCAGATCAACGCTTACCTCGTTGCCGGATTTATCCTTACGTTTTGTCTGTAATTTATTTGATAACCCCAGGGTAGCGGCGTTACTTGAACTAAGTAAATCTATCTCGTCTACCTGCAGTAATTTATTAGCGGAAACAGTCGGCTTAGGATTGTAAGAATAACCGACACTAGGTGTAATTATGTGCCTTATGCCGTTTAACCCTAAGCCCAGGAAATTAGTTTTAACGTTAAGGATACGGTAAAACTTAGTGCTTATATCGGCACCGGCATAAAATATCGCCCTGCCCGGCAGCGTAGAGCCATCCGCGGACTTATCATAGATGGTCTCCCGCGCCTTAATAAAAGGACTGACATTTAAGAACGCTACCCTCATGGGAAGGGAGAGTTTGTTAACCGTATCAAACCTGGTAACTGTCAGGTCCTCAGCTGTCTGAGGAGCCATAGATGCCTTTTTATTAAAATTAACCAGAGTGGAACTGTCCGCAAAATAAAACGGGCTGTCATTAATTTGAAATTCCGGCAAGGTATATCTGATCTCCGGCAGCTTCTCTAATTGATCAAACCAATGGTTGACACGCTTCTGCATAAGGAAATCCAAGCTGGAATAGGCGAAACTGTGGTGGAATAAAGCGTAGGATAACGGCTGAGAATCCTTTTCGTATTCGCGGTAGAAATAGTCTTTGAGCATATTGCTTTGGCTATCCAGGAATTTCCTTCTATCGTCGGTGATCTTATAGAACTCGGAGATGAAATTTGTCTGTTTATCTATATCCCATTTATGGCGCCACCGCGTCAGGTATCTTTGGTATCTGGTAGGCGTACCCGTGGCTATAGTGTCAAGGTTAAGATTATCCGGCCGTTCCTGGGTGTAATAAAATTTGAGGTCCCCCTTGCCAAAACCGGCAGTATCATAATTAGCGCCGAACCCTTCAGATGTGCCTAATTTCTGCCTCACGTCAAAATAAACCCTGCCATTGATATGCTCTGTAAGATTGTACCTCCAGGCGCTTAGCGCGTAAACTCCCCAATCTTTGCTCTTGCCGGGCATTACCTGCACATGCATAGAAGGATCTTTCAAACTATGATTGAACTGCGGAAGGTATAATAAAGGGACATTACCCAGATAAAAAGCGTCTCCCTTGGTCTGGATCTTGTCCTTAGGGAACATATTTATCTGTTTTGATCCTATACGATAGTGAGGCTTATCAAAACTGCAAGTCGTAGCATATCCATTAAGCGCTATAAATTCAGCGTCGCTTACCTTTTCCATTTTCTTAGCTTTTCCAAAATAAGGATTAGCCCGAAACTCAGAATCAGCCATAATGCCTTTTTTGGTATCAAAATTGTAGATTATCTTTGAGCTTTCTATAACTCCCTTGGCATCTTCTAACTTCGCGTTGCCTTCCGCGACGCCTTCCTTGGTCTGGGTATTAACAGTCAGCTTTTTACAAGTCAGCTTAGAGCCTTTATAAATTATCTCTACATTACCGGTAGCAGTGACTTCTTTGGCATCGGCGGAATATTCTACCGTGTCCCCGTTAATGATAACGGGTTCCGCCTTTTGTTCTTGGGCATATAAATAAAACCAGCTCCCTGCCCCAAGCGCCAGGCTCCAGATAACTACCGATAACCCGATCCCCGATAAACAGAATCTTAAGCGCACGCCATCTCCTGTTTTACCATTATAGCCGCTCCGATCAAACCGGCTTCATTACCCAGCTTCGCCTTAAACAACTTTACGCGCCTGGCCTGCACGCTCATCGCCCGCGCCTTCAGTGTTTCTTTGACCTTATTGAATAATACCGGCCCCGCTCCGGCAACCCCGCCGCCGATCACGATCGCATCCAGATTAAGTAAATTTACTACTCCCGCCAGAGCGGTCCCTAAGTGTTTGGCCACTTTAGACCAGATCCCTAAAGCCAATTTATTCTGTTTTCGCGCCAACGCGCTTAACTCTTCTAAAGAAATATTCCGTTTAAATATTTTTTTAGCTTCTTTTAAAATATTATTATTACCGATATACGCCTCAAGGCAGGCAGCCCCTCCGCAATTGCAACGGGGGCCTTCTATATTAACGGGGACGTGGCCTATTTCTCCGGCGGCATTATCGCTACCACGGTACAGGCTGCCTCCGATAATAATACCGCCGCCAACCCCTGTGCCTAAAGTAAGGCACAACGCGTTTTTAAAACCTTGGGCGCGCCCTAATCTATATTCCGCCAGAGCCATAAGTTTAGCATCATTATCTAAAAATACGGGTAACCCCAGTTTTCTTTCCAGGATTTTCTTAAGTTTTACCTCTTTCCAGCCGGGTATGTTAGGAAAAAAATGCACTATACCCGACTTTTCATCTATGGGCCCGGGTAAACCTAAACCAATGCCTAAAATATCATTCTTTCTTAATTTACCGCCTTCCGTAAACATATCCACGGAACGCGCGATCGCCAAGATGAGATCTTCTTTATTGCGGAACTGCCTCGTGCTTAAGACTCTTTTGCCTATGATCTTATATTTTAGATCCAAAACAGCGGTCTTTAAATTTGTGCCGCCTAAGTCAATAGCGATGATAAATTTGGCTGCCATATTCATGTATTTTATATTAAAGCGGCTCTAATTGCAAGTGATAAAAACAAGGGGACGGTTCTGTTCTTTTAACAGAACCGTCCCCTTTAATTTATGTCCCGCCTCGTAAGATATGCCAAAATTTTCCTCGTTCCCTTCGGGAACTCTGATAATTTTGGCATACTCGGCGGGATGATTTCCAGATATGTAATAGAGGAGAAATCAACGCAGGTTTTTAAAAATAAAGGGGACGGTTCTATAATAGAACCGTCCCCTTTATTTTATTACGCTCTTAACTCCTTATATAGCAAGGAGTTAAATCCGTGAATCTGGATTATTTCTTTGGCTTGGCGGTAGATTCTTTTTTTGCTTTTGACTCCGCGGCCTGGGCCTGTGTTTTCTCGCGCACCTGCTTTTGGATATCATGCCATTTTTTGAGCTGCTCAGGATTCAAGGTGCCTTCGATTTTACGGGAAGTTTCTATATCACGGCAGGTATTATCCACCTGAATTTTAGCGATATCCTCTATCTTTCTGCGAATAGTCCTCATATCCTTTTTATCCTTAATCATCCGGCTTAAGTCCTGGCGCAAGGTATTGATTTCTTTTGCTTTCTCAACAAAAATATTCTGCAGATCAAGAAGGAGTTTTCTTATGCTATCCTGCTGCTTATCGGTTAAGCCTAATTCCGTTTTATAGCTAAAGATGGTCTTGATCTCCTGCTTTTGGGTATCTACTGCTGTTGCCTCCTGGGCAAAACCATTTAACGCCAAACCTAAAAGTAACGCTGCCGCTGCAAAAATTACCTTCTTCATATCCGTATTCCTCCCTCTATTGTTAAAAAAACCGCATTTTTAAAGATAACCCTCTTTTATAAAAACAAAAGAGGGTTATCCGTTACCAGCACTTTATTTAATAATTTACCCAAGTATCCGGCTTGTCGTCTTTATTAGTATCCTTTTCCGCCTTAACGGGTTTGCCTGCCTCATAATATACCCATTCATCTATCTTGCCGTCACCGTTGGCATCAGCCTCACTCCTGATTACCATTCCTTTAACATCGTAAATCAATACCGTATCCGGTTTGCCGTCGCCCTTAATATCCTTTTCGCCTTTTACCGGCACGCCATTATCATAATATACCCATTCATCTATCTTGCCGTCGGCGTTAGTGTCGGATTCAACCTTGATAATTACGCCTCTGTCATCGTAGATTTCCGTACGGTCAATTTTGCCGTCGTAATTCCTGTCTATTTTTATCACTCTAGGCTTAAATTGGCTGGCCTTCTGCTCTGCCGCAAACGCAGAGGTAAACCCTGCCAGAAACAAACCCGCTATTATTAAAAACACTGCCTTCCTCATGTAAACAAACCCTCCTTCTCTGTATCAACCCCTTGATTATCCCGCTCCAAAAGGCAGGATATTTAAGGATGATATTGTTTATAGATGTATCTTACCGCGCCTTTCTTAAAAAGGCGCGGTAAGATTACACCAGCGTATCAAATATATTATTATTTGAGCGAACGGATGACGAAGTAATCCGGTGTTTTATTCAACTCCATCTGCAGCGCCGGAAGATTCAATTGCGAAATATCGATTATCGCGGGCAAGCTGCTTAGGAAATCATTATCTATCTTAGCACCTTCGCTTAGGACCCAAGGTATCATCATCTTATGGCCCCATGGCTCTAAATTCATCTGGTAGAACGCGTAAATCATATCAGCCAGGACAGTATTGATCTGGCCGTAACCGCGGCTTAAGATACTGCCGTTGGCGCTTCCGCTTCCGTAATTGCCGCCGCCCATAAGATGGTTATCCAAGATCACTAATCCCGGAGGAGACGGCTCCAAGATCTCTACGCGCTCCGTATGGGCTCCGGAACTAACCGTGCCGCTAAGGATAGCGGAGACTTCATCCTGCTGTCCGGCTGTCCATACCCAAAGAGTACCATTAATATTGACATCCAAAGGATTAGTTGTGGTGCCGATTATGCCGCCTGCCCTAAGGTTGGAGGTTGCACCGGCAGTTATCAAGGCACCGGCAGTATCCAGGATATCCCCAGCAACAGCATATAAGCTTACAGCTCCATTGCTAGCGGTAACTTCCGTAGTTGTGATCGTGCCTTCTGCCGTAACTTCTACCGAACCGATCGCCTGGTTAATTACATGGGTTAAGTTAATAGCATCGGCCTCATTGATCTTTATATTACCTGATGTGGTATTTAAGGCCTCAAGATTGTAGATTGAGGTTTCCAGGGCGTTAGTAGAGCCTATGCCCGTAACAGCATCTAAATCAACTGTCGCGGAGGCGGTATTAGCGATTATATCCACATCAGTATCTCCGCCGTCAATTATCCCGCCGGCAGCCGAGGTAATCGCTATAGCATCATCTGTTGTGTAGGTCGTCTGTACGCTGCCTAAGGTAATGTCGCCGTAGGCATCCATATCGGTCTGGGCGGTGCCGGAATTGATAACAGCGCCGTCGGCCATAAAAATCACTCCGGCGCCACCGAGTGCGCCACTTTCGGCATTAACATCCACCGTACCGGATGTAGTAGTTACATCACCGCCGGCGCCGAATCTTACATCATCTCCGGAAGAGGTTAATGTAACGTTACCAGTAGTAGAAGTAACAGTATCATTAATTACTAAATCGTACGTATAGCCAAGACCGGCATTGCCGGCAATCAATTGAAGCGTTCCGGTTGTTGTTGCTACGCCGCTCTGGTCAGCTACTACAGTAAGAGTTCCGTCTTCGGTTTGAACAAGCAGATTACCTAATGCGCTCTGGGTTGCCTGGTTGACATCCAAATCTCCGGTTGCAGTATCTAATTCAGTTATTAATAGATTCCCGGAAGTTGAGTTAAGCGCATCCAGGGTTGTTATAGTGGTATCAATATCGCCGGCTGAGCCGATGCCTGTTGCAGCGCGTAATGTCGCTGTTGCAGCAGTGATATTGGCGGTTTCAGCAGCAAGATTATCGATAATCGCACCGTTATTAAGGTCACCGTAAGTGTATCCGGAATAATCAGCAGTAATAATGACATCTCCGGTGGTAGTTAACGCGCTAAGGTAGATATCGCGCGGAGCATACATGGTAATATCACCGCTGGTGCTGGTGGCTGTAGCTCCTGAAGTCATAGTGATATCGCTTGCACCTGTAGCAAGCCCGCGCTGAGGATTGCCGTTATTATAGTCAATGCCGGCGTAATAGTAAATATACCCTGAAGTGGCGGCGGTAACATCAGCAGTTGCACCTTGAGTAATAGTATCTCCTGCATAAAGGTAGATGTAGCCATCACCTCCAGCAGCAGTTATGTCAGCATTGATAGTTAAATCATCGCCGTTTGTAGTCCCTTCAGCAGCAAGAGTGATGTCTCCGCCATCATTATTAGTTACCACGTCATTTACGGTTAAAGGAGAATCCGACCTGATATTTATGTCATCTCCATCATCATGCCCAGCAGCATCCAATACCACTACGCCCACGCGGCCATTAACCGTACCGATAGTAAGGCCCGGGGTTCTGATATTCTGGATATAAATACCGTAATCTTCAGTCTGCGCTGCCAGAGTACTGACATCAGTATTCAGCGTATCCAGCATCCCGATTCCGCGTTTCGCATCTAACCTTAAGCTTCCGGCAGTTACTTGAATTGTGGAAATAAGCGCGTCTTCAATCGCGCCATTATCAATCTGGGTACCTGCGGTATCAAGCGCCTCTAAGGTAACAACACCAAGGGTATCATCACCAGTAGTAATATTATTAAGGAACATCGGCCCTAATGTCTCAGCTAACCAGATATCGCCGCTTCCGGTAGCGGTAGTAGCGCTTATCCAATCCCTGGAATCAATCTCCAGGGCGGCTTCTAAGGCACCAACAGGAGCAACGTCTTGGCCGATTCTGCCGCTAAGAGCGCTAAGGGTGATTTGATAACCGGCAATATCCACTGTCGTATCAGCAACTGTCTCAAGGATGTCTCCGGCAGTTGCGGTAATAGAAACATTCCCTTCGTCGGTAGTCCTGACCTCTGCTGCGGCATTATCAAAAAGCACGTCGTTTCCGGCAGTCATGGTAATGTCGCCGCCAATGAGGGTGAAAACGGAGGAACTTATAGTGATATCGTTATCAACACCAAGAGGCGCAGTACCACCGCCAATAGATATATCTCCGTTGGCAAACATCCCTGCTCCGCCGATATTTACATTATAGGCATTGGTAACGCTGAGATTATTGTTAGAAACAACCCTGCTTCCGGCAGTTTGAATCGTGAAATTACCATTGCTGCCGGTGTCACTGTTATCAGCTCTTATGATAATACTTCCTACACCGGTGGTAATTACTTCACCTGCACCTGTGCCACCTACAGTAACGTTTTCACCTGTCAGAGAAATATCTCCGGCAGTAGTAACGGTGGCTGCGACGTCTCCGGCAATAACCAAGTCACCAGCGCCACTGGCTTCAGAATCAGCAGTCAAGGTTATATCATTCGAACCGGTACCGGTAATATTGGCATCTACGGTTATATCGGTATCTGCATCTATAGCAATAACACCCATGGCCCTAATTGGGCCATTTACATCTACATTGGCAGATGTATCTAAAGTCACTGCTCCGCCTGCCTGAATAGAACCGGTGGTCAGGGTCACGGTAATTGCGCCGGTAATTGCAGTATCTGCCGTCACTATACCGCTAGTGACAAAATCGCCGTTAAAGGTAACGGTAGTTGCCTGATCAATATCTAAAGAGGCAATATCCGCATCAGCCAAGGTTACAGCTCCGGCTGCGGAGATAGTCAAGTTATTGGCACCGGCTAAAGCTCCCAAGTTAACGGTGCCCGCGCCAACAGTAGTATCAATATCAACTGTACCAGCTGCAAGAGTGGTCAAGCCCACACCAGTAGTGTCGACAGTTTCAGCAGAAATACTGCCATCAAGCACTGCCTCGTTGGCAGTGATCACTAAATCTTCAAGGCGCGTCCCTGTTCCTAAGGCTTCCGCGTATATTGTGCCGTTTAAAGCGCTCAAGGTTAAATCCCAGGTATTGCCTGCGTCGCTGTTGACTGCCCCGTTAAGATCTATATCGCCGTTAGTAGAGGTAAAGATACGGGCACCTGTTGCCAGTGTGGTTATGCCGTTAATGGTAAGGTCATCGCCTGCGGTAAGGTCTCCTCCGGCAGTAACCGCGCCTTCAA